>ENA-ORXT01002638-ORXT01002638.1-marine-metagenome-genome-assembly--contig:-NODE-2638-length-21086-cov-45.570327_pt1 | contig 21086 bp, 15 predicted proteins | sample MGYA00237868_ERZ511482 | MGnify/ENA metagenome assembly ERZ511482
GCTGTCTCTATTTTAGCTTCTAATGACTCGATTTCTGATATAATCAAAGCACTATCCTCCATTTCGAGATTTTCTTTAATTTCAGATATGAGTTTCTCATTCTTAGTATCATAGACGAAACCATTCTGATTAGCAAATTGCTTAAATGCATCATATTGCGAGAATACGACCTCTTCTACTTGTAGTCCTGCAGTGTCTATAGTTTCTACATACTGATCCACATACTTAAATATGATATACTGCTCTTCTAATGCAGTCAGAACTTCAGGCTTCTTATCAAGCTTCAGCTTAACGTCAGGGGATACGCCTCCTCCGTCGAGTACAGTACGTCCTCCCTTAGTTTTGAATTTAGATCTTTTATCATCTGCAATATCAACTGGCTCTCCATCCTTATATTCGACACTCTGTATACATCGACCACTAGGGATATAATACTTAGAGGTAGTCACTTTGACCCTGGAATTGTATCCTACATCTTTTGTATTCTGCACTAATCCCTTGCCGTAACTTCGCTGTCCCATCAGCACACCTCTATCAAAATCTTGAATAACACCTGATACAATCTCAGATGCAGAAGCAGATGATTTATTAATTAACACGACAAGCGGTATTTCTAAATCTAAAGGCTGGGCCAAAGTCTTATAAGCTTGATTGCGATCTCTGACTTTACTTTTGACACTCACAACTTCCTCATTCTGAGGGACAAATATATTAGAAACGCTAATGGCTTCCTTTAGAAGTCCACCTCCATTATTTCTTAGATCTAATATGAGACCTTTGATATTATTGTCTTCATTCTTAAGTTCTCTTATTGCTTTCCTAATATTCTTGCCTGCATCTGCAGTAAATGTGGTCAAAGCTACATAACCGATTTTATCTCCGACGAATCCCGAATAAGGTACATTGGGTATGCTGACCTGCCCTCTTACAAGGTCTACATCAAAATCTGGAAGACCATCTCGCTGGATACGCAACTTAACATTAGTGCCAGGTACACCTCTAAAGAAAGTGGTGACCTCTTCCTGAGATTTTCCTTTTGTAGATTTTCCTTCTATAGCAATAATTTTGTCACCAGCTTGCAAACCCGCTTTTAATACAGGACTTCCAGCATATGGCTCTATGATAGTTACATAATCGTCTATTTTTTTGACTATGGCACCGATACCCTCATATTTTCCTTCTGTACTTATTCTATAACTTTCCACCTGAGCCTCAGATATATAATTAGTATACGGGTCTAATGAGCCTACCATGGCGTCTATGCCGACTCTCATCAGAACATTAGGGTCTAAGTCATCGACATAATCTGCGTTGAGCGTTTTATATACAGAGACAAATATGTCTATATTTTTGGCGATTTCATACAGTCTATCATTCTTTACTGTAGTGGCTGATATGCAGAAGATCGCTATGGTTAGGATGCTTATTTTTTTCCAGTTCATCATAATTTCTAAGAATTTGTATGTAGGATGATGTGACTATAACGCATATCTATGGTAAAGGATTCTTTATTTCGTATAAATGATTGTGTATTTCGTTAACTAATAACACAATAAATCCGCTTAATCCAACAAATTTACTAAGAAAACGAAATAATAAATATTGCTCACCATAATTATCCATAGCTATTTACCTTCTCTAGAATATCATTTCTTACCACCTATCTATTGAGATCATGAATAGAGGTACATGTATTTTTTTTGTAATTAAATCGATCATTATGCTTGTTATTTTAGTATGAATAAAAAATGACAAAGAATTTAAATAACAATTAAATCTCACGTCAAAATTACTAACACATAAAATATAAACTCATGAACGAATCAAAAATAGTCGAGGGTCTCAACGACTTACTCGCAAAAAATTATGACTCAGAAAAAGGATTTCTCAGCGCAGCTGACGCTACAGATAATCTCGTACACGCGGCATTATTTCGCGGTAAGGCATCTCAGAGATATGACTACGGTCATCAGATTAAAGATGTAATTAAAGAAATGGGTGGTGATGTAGATAAGGGTACTTCATTAGCAGGAGACTTACACAGAGCTTGGTTTAACTTTAAGCATTTCGTCAGCTTCGATAAGGAGGAAGCTCTACTGGAAGAAATAGAAAGAGGAGAAGAAGCATGTGTAGACGAGTACAAGGATTTTCTAAAGAATCCAGAATTACCACATAGCATAAGAAGAATCGTTACTGCGCAGAAAAACGGGGTCTGCAGATCTCTCAATAAGATGTCAGAATTAGAAGATGCTATAGATTAATATATAGTGGCAAATTAAAATAGTAATAACCTCCCTAAGTCATATTAGTGGAGGTTTTTTTTTGGTTGTAAATGTTTTCTCTCCAGGAAGACTCACCTGCACAATATTATACTTAAATGAAAAATCAAATTCTATATTGGCACAGAAACGATCTTAGATTACATGATAATGAGTGCTTAGATTATGCGGCATCTAATTACCGTAAGGTTCTCCCTGTATACATATATGACGAGAGACAATATAGAAATCTGAGATTAGGCTTCCGCAAAACCAGTTATACGAGATATGCATATCTCCGTGATACGCTTGCAGCACTGCGAGAGCGATATCAGAAATATGGCGGGGATATATTAATACTCTACGGGAAGCCCGAAGAGCTCATCCCCGCATTGGTTATTAAGTACGATTGTGAGGAGATTGTATACCAGGAAGAATATATGACAGAAGAGAAACTTGTGGAGTCTGGCTTGCAATCTAATATAGACTCTGCTACAGTTAATATCCGACCCATCTGGGGCAAGACATTGTATCATAGAGATGATATTCCATACACTGCGCAAAACATTCCTCTAACGAGCAAAGCATTTAGGATAAACACCTCTAAAGCGACTAAACCACGTGACACATTCGCAACACCTAAGCAATTAGACTTCGTAGATGTAGAAAGTTACGGTAGTCTTGACTATGAAAAAGAAATAGGTTTTTCGGATGAGGAAATGAGTTACTCCTATGATGCGGATGCCTACAGACCTGGAGAGCAAGCTGCACTCGATCGTCTGCAATATTACACTTACGATTCAGAATTACTGACGAGTTATAAGTGGACTCGTAACAGATCATTGGGACAAGATTACAGCAGTCAACTGTCGCCGTATCTATCTCATGGCAGTCTTTCTCCCAGAGAAATATATCATAAAGTAAAGTCCTATGAGAAAGATATAAAAAAAAATATCTCCACTTGGTGGTTGGTCTTTGAAGTAGTCTGGAGAGATTACTTTAATTTTCTGGGGCTAAGATTTGGGAGACGGGTTTTCTACCAGAATGGATACAAAAATAAGGATCAAGAATGGTCAGAAGACCCAGACCTATTCCATAAGTGGTGTCATGCCGAGACAGGAGTACCTTTCGTGGATGCTCACATGACCCAACTAAAAAGAACTGGCTATATGAGCAATAGAGGAAGAGTGAATACGTCGAGCTTTCTATCCAGAGATTACAAGATAGATTGGCGATGGGGAGCAGCATGGTTTGAGAGTTATTTACTCGATTATGATGTATGTTCTAATTGGTTTAATTGGAACAATCAGGCTCTGCATCTATACTACACGAACCCTGTACATCAATCTGTGAAGTACGATAAAGCAACTCATTACATAAGCTCAGAATTAGAGTATCTTAATAAATTGCCTATCGCCTATCGACATGCTCCTTGGTTACTGTCAGATGATGAGTTAGCAGAGTATGGAATAAAAACTGAGTACAAAAGACCCCATGAAGTTTACAAGAAGTGGAACAGGTCGATCTCTAATATTGAGAAGTTGATCGATGCTGTGTGATGTGACGAAGATTAATATCTGTCGTTAAATGGACTTTTTGTGAGCTAACTCAATTTTATAGGAGTTAGACCTCAAGTCGGAGTTTCTTTTTATTTCACGGCCAACTACAGATCTATGTTTGCCTATAAGTTCTTCGATCTGCGAATTGTTTAACTTTTTAGAGAGACCAACTTCAATGTCGTATCTTTGATTCAGCGTTAAATGACTTATTGTGTTTTGATTTTTGCAAACCAAAAATAAAAAGTTTTATAATGGTCCCAATAACAATGGAAATTTATCAAATTATTATTAGTGAGGTATGGTAAATCTAATTACCATGCCTCACATTAAATATCACTTATAGTGAAATATTTCTTTATTATAATTTCGATTGTAAGTTTTACAAATGACAATATAATAAGTCAGAACGTAGGATATAGTTTTGGTAGGCATCTTCAATTAGTAGAAACAGTACAGGCAGGAGAATGGTATAGTTTCAATAAGTTTATTTACCAACCTTTTAATTCATATTTTGGAGAATATCCTGTTTTAGATAACAAATTAAATATTATTCTTAGCCATTCTGGTTATGATGGATGGACATTATTTTCATTAAATGAATTAGCAAGAGTTGAAGAAGGATTTAGAGGACATGGCTCTAGTAGAATTGAATTATTAAGGTATGGAATAGGAGTCAACTACGAGATTCTTAATTTAGGTAATTTTCTTAAGGTAGTACCTTTTGTAAAACTAGAGTATGAGAGACCTAAGGAAAGGTCAGAGAAAATACTTGAAGTAGTTAACTCTCCTGATCCTAGAGATTCATCCATATTCAGTAATTGGTTAGTCAGGGTAGAAACCTTCTCAGGTACTCAATGGTTACCAGATTTTGGTGTTCGTTTTGATCTTAGAATAATATGGCGCTTATATGCCCACTTAGAATATGGATGGTCTTTTGGACATCGCCCTTATCAGAGATTGTACTTTGATAATTTTATAGATGATGTGGAGCAGCCGCGTGGAGAGTGGCTCAGCAATGGTACACTTAGAGTAAGAACTTTTGGGTTTTCTATACGATTCTGGGGTCCTACTGAGAAGCTTGAGAAGAGAATAGATATTTTTTGATACGTAAGATGAACCAGATAAAATGAATATTTTGATTTGCGGATAATAATTAGGCTCAATACTATCAGGATAGTTAGTTTTCATCGTTTAAAATAATTGCATTTATAACTTGAATTCAGGTTTTAATTTCTTTATAGGAAAAAATTTCTTACAGCTTCTAATAGCAACTCAGGTTGCTCCGCATGTACCCAATGTCCAGCATCAATATCTATGACATCTGCTTGAGAAAATGATTTTGAGATTTCCTTCTCATCCTCTTTTGTAATATAATTGGATTGTGTGCCTCTGACAAATAAAGACGGAACTGTAACTTTCTCATTGAGGGTAATCCCAGCAGAAACATTCTCATAATTATCATACAATACTTTAAGATTAGCTTTCCATGAGTAATTACCATCTGTATCTCTATTAAGATTTTTCAGTAGGAACTGGACGACTCCTACATTACGCAATCGTTCTACGAGAAAGTCCTGCGCATCAGATCGCTTTTCGATCTGGCTCAGGTCGAGATCTGTCATAGCATCCAATATATGCTGATGGCCTCCATCATAAGCTCTGGGAGCGATATCCACGATGACCGCTTTGTCGATAATAGAATTATAATCACTCAAGTATTGCATTACTGTCTTACCTCCCATAGAATGTCCTATGATACCACATTTATCAATCTCCATCTGTTGGAGAAACTGATGCAGATCTTTAGCTAAGATTTTGTAGTCAAAATCTTCCGAGTGAAATGACTTACCGTGATTCCTCTGATCTATGCTGATAACTCTATAATCTTCTGATAGTTTCCTGGAGAAACTATGCCAATTATCGAGCATTCCTAAGAAGCCATGTAGAATAATGATAGGGTAGCCATCGCCGTATTCTTTATAGTTTAACTTATTATCCATATTGTTGTTATTATGAGGTGAATATATAACTCTTATCGTCTTATCTTTGTTGACTTATGCCATTTGAATTAATATCTAAATATGTTCCTGCTGGAGATCAGCCTTCAGCTATCAAGCAACTTGTAGAAGGTGTCAATAATGGAGAGAAGTCTCAGGTACTGCTGGGTGTTACGGGGTCAGGTAAGACATTTACAATAGCGAATCTACTAAAGTCTGTCAATAGACCTACTCTGGTCCTGACACATAATAAGACGCTGACAGCACAGTTATATGCCGAATTCCAAGAATTCTTTCCTAATAATGCTGTAGAGTACTTTGTCTCATATTATGATTACTATCAGCCAGAAGCTTATATCTCAGGTAGTGACACCTACATCGAGAAAGATCTAGCCATTAATGAAGAGATAGACAAGCTGAGACTACGAGCAACATCTTCTCTGCTTACTGGACGTAGAGACGTAATCATAGTCGCCTCTGTATCCTGTATATTCGGTATGGGAAATCCTGATGATTACAAGTCTGGAATTATTAGGTTACAGAAAGGTCAGACGTTTTCTAGAAACCAGTTTTTGTATAAATTGGTGGAGATACTATACTCTCGGACTGAGAGAGAATTTAAGCGAGGAACTTTTCGTGTTAGGGGAGATACCGTGGACATTAACTTACCTTATGCTGACCAGGGCTATAGAGTTACATTTTTTGGTGATGAAATCGAGAGTATAAATCTGTTAGAGAATGAAACAGGTAAGCGTATAGGTGAATTAGTAGATGCTGCTATATTTCCTGCTAACCTCTATGTAGCTCCACGGGATAGATTTAATCATATTATCAAGGATATAGAAGACGAGTTACACAATCATAAGAATTTCTTTGAGGCAGAGGGCCGTTTTATAGAAGCTAAGCGTATACAGGAGAGAGTGACCTTTGACCTGGAGATGATGAGAGAACTTGGTTATTGTAATGGAATAGAAAACTACTCACGATTCTTTGATGGAAGACGACCAGGGACTCGACCCTTCTGTCTGATAGATTATTTTCCAGATGATTTCCTTATAGTTGTAGATGAGAGTCACGTGACCTTACCACAAGTGAGAGGTATGTGGGGTGGTGATAGAGCCAGAAAACTAAATCTTGTAAATTTTGGATTTCGACTACCTTCAGCTTTAGATAATAGACCACTTAATTTCAGTGAGTTCGAGGATATGGTTAACCAAATAGTCTACGTCAGCGCTACACCTGGAGATTACGAATTAGAGCAGACGGAAGGACATGTCGTCGAGCAAATTGTAAGACCTACTGGATTATTAGACCCACCGATAGAAGTCCGACCGAGTATCAATCAAATAGATGACTTATTAGAAGAAATCAATAAACGTGTAATTCTGGATGAAAGAGTACTTGTGACAACCCTTACTAAACGGATGGCAGAAGAACTCACTAAGTACTTAGTCAAGTTAAGTATCAAGGTCCGATACATCCACTCAGAGGTAGACACTCTGGATCGAGTAGAAATTATTAGAGATCTTAGACTCGGGGTATTCGATGTGTTGGTGGGAGTTAATCTACTGAGAGAAGGCCTGGATCTTCCAGAAGTCTCATTAGTTGCATTATTAGATGCTGACAAGGAGGGCTTCCTTAGGAATAATCGATCCTTGACTCAGACTGCAGGAAGAGCGGCACGTAATTCTAACGGTAAGGTAATATTCTATGCTGATAAGATCACGGGAAGTATGCAGCATACCATCGACGAGACGAATAGAAGAAGAGTAATACAGATGGAATATAACAAGAAGCATGACATTACGCCTATGACCATCAGTAAGACAAAAGAGGAGATCATGTCTCAGAAGTCTATTCTGGATATAAGAGGTGGTAAGCCTAAAGCATATGTAGAAGCTGATGAGCCGAGCTTAGCGGCAGATCCGATCATAGCTTATATGAGTAGAGACCAGTTAGAAAAATCTATATCTCAGACAGAATCCAGAATGAAGAAAGCAGCAAAAGAATTAGACTTTATTACGGCTGCTCAGTATCGTGATGAGCTATTTGCACTTAAGAAGAAGCTTAAGTCTTCGGTATGATGTCAGTGTTAAATATTTCTGTCAGATCGATTTCCAAATTAGGAAATATTACTGAGCTGATTTTTTCATCAGAGGTATAAGTTTTTATACGCTCATATTTTTCTTTTTGTAAGTGGAATACTTCGATTAACTTTTCTCGAGGCATGACGATCCAGTATTCTTTGACGCCTGACTCTTCGTAGATACTGTACTTTTCATTGAGATCTTTATTAGATGTGCTGGGCGATAATATTTCTATAATTAGATCTGGTGCTCCTGTGCAGCCTGCTTCATCTATCTTGTCGAGATCACAGATGATACATAAGTCTGGTTGTACGACGGTAGTGGCCGTATTTTTCTTTTGACTGTGAGCAGGGAGGACTACATCGAATGGCGCAGCGAATAATTTACATTCATTTTTTTCAAGAAATATTGCAAATTTAACAAATAACTTACCACTGATCTCCTGATGTCCAGAGCTTGGCGCAGGCGTCATTTTGAACAATTTACCTCTAATCAGTTCTACCATATGATCGTACTCAAACTTTAGATAGTCTGCATACGTGTACGATCCTCCATACGCTGATGTGGGTTCTTTTAAGGTAGGTGTGTTCTTATCTTTCATTTCTATAAAGATAGCTAAATAAGTGTCCCGTATCAAGACTGTGATAATCTGACAACTAACACAAAAAAAACCAGCCACAAAGCGCAGCTGGTTTTTTATATTATATAAGCTAAAGTAGATTATAATGTAATCCTAATGTTTCTTTTTTACAGAGGCTATCTTATCATTAGTAGCCATCATGTCTTGCATGATGTGCATAACCTCTTCCAAGTATATGTCTTTCTCAAGTGATTTAATCCACTCTTTATTTCTCTCTATTCTAGATTCATCGAAGTTGATATAATCTGTGTCGATCTTAAGATTTTCTACAGTGAGGTTCTCTATCTTGTCTTCGAATAATCCCTCATACTTTTTTGCTTCTTTTTCTCTCTGATCCATATAAGCAGAGTATCCTTCATAACTGATAGGGTACTGCGTATTGTCTTTATTGTCTTTTAATCTTTGAGCGTTTTCTAGAATCAAATTGAAGTCAGAATTTTGACTTATCCTTTGCTGGCTCTTCTCGATAATCATTTCCTTATCACTGATGTTGTACACATCCTGTCCATACTCTACTGGCTTTATTTCAGACCATTCCATAGCATAATCATAATCCTTCTCACCGGTATCTATGTAGTGATAGTTGTTAGGTAAGATGATATCTGGAACCACACCTCTAAGCTGAGTAGATCCACCATTGACACGGAAGAATTTTTGCATTGTGATCTTAAGGTTACCTAAGTTTAGGTTTTCTTGATCTCTATAGAATCTATCTAAGTCTACGAATCTTTGTACAGTTCCCTTTCCGAATGTGGACTTGCTACCTACGACAATGGCTCTATTGTAATCTTGTAATGCAGCAGCTAATATCTCTGAGGCAGAAGCACTGAACTGATTGACCATGACTACTAATGGTCCCGTATAATGCACTTGTGGATCTTCGTCTTCATATAAGTAGGCATCTTTTCCACGAGGCTTAACTTGTACGATAGGTCCTTCTTTAATAAATAATCCACTCATATCTACCACGTCCTTAAGCGAACCTCCACCGTTACTTCTTAGGTCAAGGATGATACCATTGACATTTAGGGCATTAAGTTTTTCTATTTCTTTTCTAATATCAGTTGCGCAAGAATTTCCATCTTCTTTTTCGAAACTACTATAGAACTTAGGTAAACTTATGTAGCCGATATTCTCAGCAGTCTCAGGAATATCCAGAATAACTGATCTTGCAAATGCATCATCGATATTGACCACATCTCTCACGATTGTAATATCCTCAATGGTACCGTCTGGTTTCTTGACTGTTAAAACAACTTTAGTGCCCTTGTCTCCTCTTATCTGTCCTACTACATCATCTAATCTCCAGCCTGTGATATCTATAGGCTCTCCATCCTCTTGCTTCACAGAAGTGATTAGATCATCTACACCTAAGTCTTTTCCTTTCCATGCTGGTCCACCTGGTACGATAGACACCACTTTAGTATACTCATCTTGTGGAGATAATCTTGCGCCTATCCCTTCTAGCTTACCCCCCATACGTATATCAAAATCCTGTTTTTCCTTAGGAGAAAAATAATCAGAATGCGGATCGAATAGATGCGTCAAAGAATTAACATATCTCGCAAACTTGTCCGTACGTCTATCTTTCTCTAATGTTGCAAACCAGTTAGTGTATGATTTCTTCATTGCTTTGAGTGCATCACTTTTCATTTCTTCAAAAGACTTAAGCGGTTCTTTGACCTTTTCTTTTTCGTCTATTAGAGAGACCTTTTGCAATTCTTCTTCAGTTTTTAGAAATTGAGTTTCCCTTATTTTTCTTTCTCCTAATTCATCGTTATTTTCCTCTGCTTCTTTTTCTAATTTGATTCTTTTTTCTTGAGCTGAAACTTTATCGTCCAATCTATTGACGAGGTCATATCTAAGAAGCTTTTTCCAGAATTCTTTGAGTGTAGCTTCATCAGTAGCATAAGTTCTCTTATCGCTATCCATTTCGATATAGATATCTGAAGTAATATCTAAATCTTCTTCTATGATTTCTTCATAGATTTTCCTTGCTCTTTCTCTTGAGTTATCTATGATTCCTATAGATTTTTCGAAAAACTCAAAGCTTTTATCCTTTGTCTGATCATCTATTTGTGTCTTGTATTCAGCAAGTATATCTACTTCTGATTGTATGAGAAACCTTTTTCTGTTATCTATAGAACTCAGGTAATTTTCAAAAGCTTTTTCTGAGAACGAATCATCCAATATCTTAGGCTGGAAGTGATAGACCTCTAAGTATTGTAGAATAGCATTCAGGATCAATGGTTCCTTCTCTTGGAGGGTAGACCCGGGATAGAAGGCACTAAAGTATACTGTGCTCGACATTAAGAGAGCGAAAACAAATTTTTTCCAGTTCATGCTTATTTTTTTATGTCAAAAAGGAATCTTTCCTTTTCTATAATCTCATTATTAATCTCCTCAATATTAAAAATAGGGATACTAATTATCCCATACTAATAATCTTTATCTCTACTCTTTGGTTCTTTTTTCTTCCTTTTTCACTACCGTTACTAGCTATAGGCTTTCTTTTTCCATAACCTTTATAACTTATTCTCTCCAGTTCTATACCTCTAGATATCAAATAGTCTGCCACAGCTTTAGCACGAGCCTCAGATAGATCATCACAATAGTCATGATCTCGAGGCACACCATTGGTATGACCACCTAATTCTATTTTTATATCATCATTGGTATTGAGAAACTCATATACCTCGTCTAACACGCCATATGACTCTTCATTAATTGTCGTCGTATCTGCAGCAAAGTATAAGTGATCTATTCTGATCTTTTGACCTCTTCTCATCTTTTTACGATCGAGAGCGAGGACATTATCTTTTTTCGGTCTCTTGTAAATGACTGTATCGACTTGATTTTCTACAACTTCACGTTTAAAAATTTTTTGCTTTTTTGCTTTGGCTTTATGTGCAGGCATTTTCTTCAAAATCTTCTCTCTTCGATCACGGACCTCCTTAGTATACACGAGAAAATTTTCTTCACATGGTACGATTTCTATATCAGAAGAGTTATCGAGTAAGATGTGTCCATTATATGGGAATAATAGTGGTGTCTTGTAGAATGCTTCTAAGGTTATGACAGAGTAATCTGCATTTGGCTCAAATTGAAATACATATTCTTTCCATTCTGAGTGGTCGACAGGAAGTGATTCACTTAATAATTGAGAGTCTCCACAATATCCATTTCCTCCCCAGATACGAAGAACAGCTGGCGTCGTAAAGCTTGCTTCGCCGATATTTCCTATAGTTCTACTATTGTAGGTACTGGATCTAGATAGGTATATAGAGAAAGTATAACATCTTCCAACTCGTAGAGGTGTAGATAATCTTTGGGAGACAGACTCCCATGATTCTGAGTCTCTCACAACCATTCCTAAGTAGGTTTTGCCATGGGCAGTTGCAACTTCATTGTCCCAATATGCGGTATCTCTTGTGGCTCCTCCATGTATATCTGGAGGTGTGGCGGAAGGAAAATTGATTTGTCCACAATCATACCAGCCTTTGATGCTTGAATTGTTATTAGAAGCTCCATAGTGGGCTCTATCTTCAAATGAAGGATTCTTAAGATAGATATCTTGAGCTTGAGTAATTACCAAAGTAAAAAAGAAACATACGGCAAGTGAGGCTTTCTGAATAATCTTAATAGTCTGCATACTTCCTTAGATAAGTTTGTCTTATTGATATCAATATAATACAATTAATGTGAAACTTAATTCATTTGTTTCTGAGTGGACTACTATTATAGAAATATTAACTGAAACGATCTACGAACGTCGATTATTCTGAATATGTACAGTTAAATTGAGATTTAAAAAGTTGCGACAAATTAGTACTGCCGACAATGGAGGTAGGTGTTTCTAACGCAGAAATTTACTAATTCTCTTGTCAGATATCTGACATTCTAAGGTTAGAATGGCGTGAAAGATAGAACGGTATAGATTGTGAATAGTTAGCGATGTAATAGGGGAAATGTAATCTAAATGAAGATTTTTTCTATAATATTTTCGCCTCCAACTTTCAGAATAAGTAGATATTGACCCTCATCGATATTTGAGATATCAAAGGAAAATTCATTGAGCCCTTGATGCACGGTAGATTTAGTGACCTCTTGGATTAGGACACCCTGAGAGTTATAGAATCCTCCTTCTATTTTTGACGAATGATTAATCACTAATCTTAGATTTACATTTTCTGTATCCGAATCAGTATAGATGAATTTATGTACATCTGTTTTAGGCATGATCATCTCGCCTATATTGATCTCTAATTCTGAACTTAGGATTTTTTGTATGTCATTTTTGTAAGAAGTTAGTCTATAGAGGACGACTCCTTTTGTTAGAGTTTCTTCTTCATTATATTTGTAATACTGTATATCAATATCTTCCGTGGATAATAGAACTGCTACATCTTTCCAGATCTCATTGCTAGACAATTGTCGCTGGAGTGTATAATAATCGCATTCTACAGGAGTGTAGTTGATATTAAGTTCTATGGACTCTATACTTATCGATTGCGTAATGTTTGCTTTGTAGATAGGGAAGTTCTGAGCATTACCAGCAGTAATAACAGTCATATAGGCTATACATGTTATCTGCAGATAAAATATGAAATTGCTTTTGCTCATCTCTTTGACTTCCTTATAAACTTATCATTACTATACAAGCAATATATGCTGGTATTTAGGTTGTAAGAATTAATATTCCAAAAGAGTGCCAAGTTTTACGAAAATCATATGCAAAGTGTTTATATCACAATATGATTTAGGAATGCATGGATGTATGTCATGTAGATTACACATTCATGCGACCAGATTAGTAATCCAAACATAGACTAATTAGATTGCTTGGATATATTACTTTACGACGATAATTTTTTCGGTAAGAATTTCTTTACCGCCTATTCGAGTGCTAAGCATATATGTGCCTGAATCCAGAGCATCTGAGCTAAAAGAGAATTCGATTAGCCCTACTTTTTTTGGTCTATCATCATATAGTAACTTAACGAGCTTACCATTCATATCTGACAATTGGATGTGTATAGGGTCATAATTGATTACCTCAAAGGAAATCTTTGATTTGTTGATAATTGGATTTGGAGCTATGGTCATTTTCTGCTGGGCTATTATGTCCTCTGTTGATGATACTCGATTAGGCTTAGATAATTGACTTACGTAACTAAATGCTCTGCTATTAATTGCACCGAAGGTTCCACTTATCCATATAATACCTGGCTCGTTATACTGTCTTTGACAACCCATATAATCACCCCATCTTTCGTCAGTTCCATTGAGATCATCTATATGTGATAGGCCTTCTTTGATCTCAATAGGTGCAGAATATTCCTCTGCATTATCGAAGTAAAAGGCTGATATCCCAGGATTCTTATCTATAGCAGAATGAGACGCTGCGATGATACATTCTCTGTCTTCTACGTCTGTGCCTGTCCATGCGATACCAGGATATCCATATTCGACATTAGACCCACCTATTAGAGTTCCTCTTATATCCTTATCTCCTGATATGTTTTCAATTATTCCATGATACACATCGGCGAATCCAGTGTTATAGTTTATGGTATTTCCTACGAATTGTATATGATCATTTATAAAAAAACCATCTAATATTCTTGCATCATTAGTCTGTAGAAGTCCTTGAGGCTGGTTAGCAACAGGGGGTGCTCCATAGGAGAAATCTGCATTTCTAACATCAATAATTAGTTCAGCATCATCCTGCTGATCTGTAATTTCTGCTACGAATATTGTATCTGTCTCCATTGAAAAATTTAGAGAAGAAAGAAAATATTGATTATTACCTAAATTTTCATCTGCATACTTAATAGGACATAAGTTTCTAATAGATATGCCATCATAAGTGATATCAGACCACTGTCTTATATCCAAGTCGTCTCCATTGTATCCAGTATTCTTATCTATTTGATATATAAATGTCTCTGTAAAGCCTTCTTGCCATGATACGTTATCCTGTATCATGTTAAGCGTAAGAAATAGCTCATTATTAGTCAAGGAAATCATCGGATAATCAGACCATGTACTGTCTTGTCGTGGGTTACCAGTAATTTCGTATAGGTTCCATGTTGAATTAACTTCATTAGTCTGTGAGAACCCTATGATGATTTCTGATGTCTGGCTATTATTTCCTGCTAAGCATACAAATACAAAACGATCAGATACAGGATCATACATTGTCCTAGGGTCAAACTTAAATCTACCCTCAGCTAATGCACCAGTAAAATTTTCTAAGGTTCTGTTTCTGATTAATGTACCATCTGTATTTCTCATAGATACATTACTATTGACAACTGACAGAATTTCTCCGGTATTAGATACTGCAACATGATTATCTTCAGGTATGGATCCATCTGCACTATTACTATCAAAACCTGTCATAATCTCTGGGGGATCTGCTAATCTTTTTCGTGGTGCCTCTATATTGTATTGCTTCGGATATTTCTTGGACATTTGTTCTTTGATCTGTTCCAGCTTGGTAGAGCTTTGCTTTGGGCCTTCCATATATTTCATATCAGGACGGAAGTCTGGCCCTAAGTTATTGACATCTATGACCTCGGATCTTGGAATAGGATCGAGTTTCTCTGATTTATAGTCCAGCTGAGCATTACTTACTATTGTAGCTGATACAAATATTAATAGTGATAATAATGTTTTCATAGAGATAAATATTCTATACAGATAATTGAGTGATAATTAATATTGGTGTCAATATAACAATGTTATTCTCAAAACTACCAAAATCCATTGCATAATCAGATGACTTGTAGTAACATATACAAGCTAAAACCAAGAAGTACAACTCCTGAGAGGTTAAATACATAGTTAGCGATTCTTGGTGTCAATTTAGATTTAAGCTTATCGGCAAGAAATATCTTTGTAGTATCAGATATAATAATGACAACCAATATTGTAAAAAGCAAGATAAAAGCATCCGTGGCACCTACATTTCTTCCAATGATATATGTAGATATAACACTCATCCAATATATGAATGTGAATGGGTTAGCACTGTTAACTGTAAATCCCTTAATACCAAAAGCGATATAGTTCTTAGCAGATAGCTTCTGGGAATTGTATTCTATAGTAGGTGTTTTTATAATAAGATATATTCCAAATATCGCTAATACTAATGCACCAGATATGCCCATCCAAAATATAAATGAAGGCGCTTCTATAGTTGACTTAATAGAATTAATAAAAAAATAGAATACCGAAATAAAAAGTATGTCGCTTATCCATATGCCTGCGCCTACTGTCATCCCTGCTCGGACACCTTTCTGTATAGATGTCTCTGTGAGTGCTATAAATATAGGTCCTAAGGAAAACGCTAACCCAAAACCTAAAATCAATCCTTCTAAAAAAAATGACATATGATTATTTAGCTCATAATACTGACTATTATTTTTCTTGGTCCTCCTGCATTTCGGAATTCACAGAGGTAGATCCCTTGCCAAATGCCTAAAGCTAATGAATTATTAATAATTGGGATAGATATGGAATGACCTATCATGCTGGCCTTAATATGTGCTGGCATATCATCTGGACCTTCCATAGTATGCGTCAGAAAAGGCATGTTTTCTGGTACTAACTTGTTGTAGATAGATTCGAAATCTACTCTGACATCAGGATCAGCATTTTCATTGATAGTAATTCCTGCTGAGGTATGTTGTATAAATATGTGGATGATTCCATTATCAGGGAGGTCTGGCAGCTGAGTTAAGATCTCATTGGTTACAATGTGGAATCCTCTTGATCTAGAGCTAAGTGTTATTTTATAATGAGAGCAAGACATTATCCACGGATCTTAGAGATAGGAGGACACTTCAGCTGGCCGATATATCTCATTATTCCAAAACTAAAGAAATATACAACATCGTTACTCTTCCCATTGCCTCGCTGGAGTCCTGCAGAAGCAAAATCTGGATCTAATGATCGATTAGACAAGTCTACGGCTACAGCACCTCTCTGAGAGCTGAGTGTAGAGAATTCTGGGTAAGCTTGACTTACATCATCTATATAATCACTGAATACATTTCGTCCACTTATCTGAGCATTGAGACTCCAGTCTCTATTGATATCCCATTTTAGTCCTATTCCATATACAAATGCAGCCGTCATAAGTCCGTATTCATTGCCTTGAAATTGTCCTTCAGTACCGAATTCTCTTAGATTGTAAGTTTCCCCATCCAGTTCTGTCTTAGGGTTAAATCTCATCATAGACATACCACCGAATAAGTAAGGTGTATAGTACTCATCCTCACTACCATGTATGTATGGGAAGAAATTAAATTCTAGTACAACGCTTCCATCGATGATATTAGAATAGAAATCTAAGTTTCTATTTTTTTCAAATGCGTTATTAGAGTTGCTGTCAGAAGCACTTATGCGAGCATAATCTAAAGATCCAGCTAAGGATAATCGCTCATTATAATTCCTTCTGAATTTTAAACCTATGGCATAACCAGGCTTGGAAAGGTTATAGCTTGTATTTAAATCTCCAAAATAGTAAGCTATACCTACATGACCCCCATACTCTATACCTTCCTGACTTTGGAGTGTAGAACTTAGAAATAGGCATACAAAAACAATTTTTACTGATATCTTCATTAGCTAATCTGTATCATAAGACTTATAAGACCTATAGCTAAACGGATAGCTTTGTCTGTCTGGTATTTAATTATCAAGATTGTTGATTTCTTCTATATAACCACAAAAATAATAATGTAGCCAGGATAGTCATACATATCCAAATAAGTATATCAAATACGGATCTATTCCCAGCCTTTACTCTTATACATTCAGAGTATATGTCTTGCAGATATACATCATCATTCATTTTGACTATAAGCTCTATATCTCCATTCATATCACTTAGTGATACTTCATTGCTTCGATTCCATATTGTCTTAGTCTCTCCATCACTATTGATATAGAAAGTGTAATACAGCTTATTTGTGAGATAATTATTTGTCTTAAGCTCTAAGTGATCTGAGTTGCTCCTATTTACAAAAGCATCTACTGATGGGAATGAAATGTCACGACTGATTTTCTTGTCTATATGCACTATCCCTTTGTCTGTAGTTGCCCAGATTTTATTATCAATAATATGTAGTTTTCCAGAGCTAATAGAGTCGCATAGTGGTATTATGTGTGATATGGAAAGTCGATCTCTATTAAGAGAAAGTCTATGTACATAAATAATAGATTTAGAAGTTAAGGTTACGACATGATCGTCCATTAGTAAAATATCATGAACGATAGTCTTATTTATATTCACATTGATTTCCGTCTCATCTTCAAGATCATAAGATTTTAATCTACCCTGGTTGTGATAGTAGAGAAGGCCATTTATTATAGAGTGATTTTGACTCTCAGATATATCAGAATTCAGCAATTTTACAAGTCGATTATTTTGCATCTCGTAGATTCCAGTGGCAGAAAGTGCATAGACATCATCACCATTAATGATCACCTTGTAGAAGTGATCATCTGTCTCATTTAATTTTATGTCATCTTTATACAGGCTTAGATTTGTACACGTATATTGATCGAGAATATATTGAATTGATTCGTCAGTAATAACCGCTTTTCTCTTGAGTAGTCTTGCGTTCTTTTTTGAGAGTTTTTCTATATATCCCTCATAGATAAGGTTTATAATTTCTGACTCTTGACTGATATGCTTTGGAGCTTTAAGATTTGTTTTTATTTGCCAAGAATTATTATTGAGTTGGTAGACATTTTCTTTGTCTGTAGTGTATATTTTTTCTCTTATTTTATAGAGATTATTAGTCTCAGGAGTTGGTAATGGAATGATTAGATTTGTTAATTCAGGTCTGATTATTATCCTTTGATTTGTAATTACATACAATGTGTGATTCTGGTCTATAGTGAAGCCTCTCAATTCTTCATGTCTAAGCAAAGGGACTTCCCAATCGTAGATATTATTCTTATCAGCGAATAGTATATTACTATCAGTCATATAATAGTATGTACTATCTGTCATTTGGAAATAAGATATGACTTTGTTTAAGTAGTATTCTTTCACATATCTTGATGATAAATGATTTCTATCATTAAGAGTTCTATTGTTGACTTTGACATCACTTGTTTTTCTATTTAACTGAAGATAGCCACCTTGTGCTATAGGATATTCGAAGAATGTATCTACATAAGATTTATAATTATTACTAATGGTTACATCAAAATCATTGAATTTTGAAATAGACTCTAATTTCTCAGAATGGAGTTCGAATAAACCATTTTGAGACAATATTATAAGGTAATTGTCATCATTGATCATAATGTCAATTGGAACTATAGAATCAGGTAGCGATACAGGGATGTAAAATGGTTGTGCATTCAAATTTTGGAACAGAAAAGACTGTCCAATAATTATGAATAAGACAAATAGATATTTGACTGACAAAGTAATAATTTATTTAAGCTCTTAATCCTGACGTACACTCCCCAAGATGGACACATATTATTAATTTTTATTAGTATTAAACGATAATAACATTACAAGTCATCAAGGTTCTACAACTAATATTTAGATAACACATTAATCAAAAAATTAATATGATTGAAAATCTAAATTTAACTTCATTTTTTTTATTTTTTATCGAAGAATTTTGTGTTCGCATCTATGTCATATTATATTATATTTTAATTACCTTCGTGCTTTGACGGATCATTATATTATTTTAAAACTCAAACTCAAACTCAATCCATAATGAATCTCTTGACGAATCAAGCTATTGCTAGATACTCAAATGTATGTAGCAATTACACCAGCAAATTATTTTCCTCCCTATTTGTATTCTTATTAGTGACGAGCGGTGCTTACCAAAGTACGGCGCAGATAGGTTGTAATGACAACATCAATATGTCTCAAGGAGATAATTGTGATGGAATCACCCAGTTGACCCCACAGATGTTATTAGAAGGAGATCCGGCAGGAGACTTCGTAATATCTGACTTAGAGGTCATTTTTAATCCTAATCCATTTGTTACCCAATACAAAGCCACAGTAAGCAGTACAACAAGTACGGCATCATGTTGGGGTTATGTATTCGTAGAAGACAAAGAAGACCCGACCCTTAATTGCACAGACTTAGATGAGTGTGAGCTAACAAGTCCACCGGCATTGCCAGGATCAAATACGACGGACTATGAAGGCGCAGGTTACCCAGAGGCATGTGTTAAGAAGTGCTACGAGCGCCCAGTGGTAGAGTTAGATTATTTTTTAAACGTTAGAAACACTATCGTACCAGAGAACGCACAAGCCTTTTTGGACGACGATGTATCTGATAATTGTGTGGAGTATGAAGCAGGTAATGTAAATTACTATGACACATGGAGAGATTTCGGCTGTCAAGGTGAGAGATTAGAGCGTACGTGGGTATTGTCATTTGATAGATTCGATGGCAGTGTAGGAAGTTTGAGTTGTACGAAGTACTATGTATTTACGCCGCTTAACTTAGCGACAGCAATCGTACCGACGTTACCAGCAACGCCAATCGACCCAGATGATAGAATCGGTCAGTTAAATTTACCTGAAAAGGTGGTGAATATACCATCATGTGATGTAGATATAGATCCTGCGACAATCCAAGCATTCTTCGATGATTCATCTACAATAGATAGAGATACAGATGATGACAGAATAGATCCAGATGAGCCAGGAGGAATAGATTTAGTAGTAGAGAATAATGAAGGGACACCATTTGCATATCCACATTATTACATAGCAGGAAGACCATCAGGGGTACACCCACAAGCGATCTCATCAGAGACATGTAATATATTAGTAGCCTACCAAGATCAGATGGTAGATGCGTGTGCACCAGGTTGTAGTGGTAATAGTAAGACAATTAGAAACTGGACAATATTAGACTGGTGTTCAGGAGATTACCTAATCTATGAGCAAATTATAAAAGTTGTAGATGATGTAGATCCTATTATCAGTTTAAATTCATTTGATAGAGATCTTACAGTGAGTGTAGATGCCTGGAAGTGTAGTGCAGATGTATTACTACCAGCACCAGAGCACTTATCAGATGCATGTGATCCAAACTTAACTTATACAGTAAAAGCAAGTAACGGTTACACGGTAACAGGATCAGCAGCGTCAGGATATATCATCAGAGACGTGCCGATTACAACAGGTATCACAGTAACTTACACAGCAGAAGATTGCTGTGGTAATGTAGGGACAACAACGTTAACATTATCAGTAGAAGATAACACACCACCAGTAGCGGTAACCAAAGAGTTTACAGTAACAAGCCTAACAGGTTTTGGAAATCCAGTGCAAGGCTTCGATAATGGGATATCAAAAATATTTGCAATAGATATCGATAACGGAAGTTATGATGGCTGTACAGATGTGACGATAGAGATCAGAAGAATGGAAGCGATCTGCAATGATCAAGATACGATATGGGGTGAGTATGTAACCTTCTGTTGTGAAGACTTAGACGGCCAAGAGTTCGTAGAGATAGAAGTACAGATAAGAG
>ENA-ORXT01002639-ORXT01002639.1-marine-metagenome-genome-assembly--contig:-NODE-2639-length-21077-cov-11.392571_pt1 | contig 21077 bp, 15 predicted proteins | sample MGYA00237868_ERZ511482 | MGnify/ENA metagenome assembly ERZ511482
TTAAATTTGCCAAATTCTGAAAATTTGGCAAATTAGCCCATTAACGGTCAGCCTGTAAAGACCAATAGCTAAAGACCACATAAACAAAACCCTTTAAATATGTTTTTTAAATTTATGAAGAACGCTATTATTTTCCTTTTACTAATAACACCCATCGGTGTTTATGCACAAGCTGCAACAACGGTTGTCATCAACGAAATAATGGCTTCTAATACTGCAACGGCACAAGACCAAGATGAAGAATATGATGACTGGATAGAGTTGTATAATACGACCGATGCTGCCATAGACTTATCTGGCTATTTTATTTCAGATGATACCGAAGTATTAGATAAATATATGATTCCCGAAGGAACAACGATTGCTGCTAATGGCTATCTAATAATTTGGGCAGATAATGATGTAGACCAAGTAGGCTTACACGCCAATTTTAGACTATCTGCCTCTGGAGAAGCGGTATTTTTAGCAGACCCAACTGTCAATGTTATTGATGAAATAATTTTTGGGGAACAAAATACAGACATAGCTTATGCTCGTTTCCCAAATGGCACAGGAGATTTTCAAATCCAAGTACCCACCTTTAATGAAAGTAACGATAATGCAGGTACTACAACTTCTAGTGATGTATCTTTTCAGGAAGTCGTTATTAATGAAGTAGTGGCTTCAAATGATTCTACTAGCAATATTACTGACCCCAATGGACAGTATGAAGATTGGATAGAATTGTATAATAATACCAATCAAGAAATCGACCTAACGGGCGTTTATTTATCTAACAATAAGACGAATTTGCGAGAATGGCGTTTTCCTGATAGTACCAAAATTGCTTCCAATGGTTATTTAATTGTTTGGGCAGATGAAGATGCTGACCAAGAGGGGTTACATGCAAATTTTAAGTTAGCAAAGTTAGGAGATGAACTTCGACTGGTTAATACCGACGAAAGCATCGTTGATTCTTTAACTTTCCCAGAACAAAAGACCAATATTGGGTATGCAAGAACACCTAATGGAACGGGTAATTTTGAATTTTGGACAACTACTTTCAATGCCAATAATAATGGAGGAATAACGAATACAAATCAAGAATTATTAGCCGCTAATAGTATCAAAATTTATCCCAATCCTACGCAAGGAGAAGTATTTGTCGAATTAACAACTACTACTCAAAAAATGGAAGAAATGGATGTTAAAATATACGATGTACTCGGTCAATTAATTTTTTCTAAAAGAGAACGTACTGCTAAAATGTATATACCAATATCGGATCTTACACCAAGCATGTATTTAGTTGTTGTGAATGACTTTATTGGGAAAAAATTATTAGTTGATTAGTAACGACAAAAAAATAAGTAATGCGTTTTTCAAATGATTTCTTTTTTCAATGGGTTGAAAACCTATGGAAAAAAAAATCAATTGAAAAACACAAATGCATTAGTTATTTTTTTATCAATACTTAAATAGCGTAAAATGGATTTATGATGTATGAATTATGATGTAAGATTTATGATTTTTGCTTCGCCCAAAACATGTGGGGTATCAATAGAACTTCATTTATCCCCTTCTTTTCAATACAACGGTAAGTCAATAATGGATTCTAAACAATAGACTGCTCTACTAAATAGCGTTCCGCATCTAATGCCGCCATACAACCAGTACCTGCTGCGGTCACTGCTTGTCTATAGACCCTATCAGAAGCATCACCACTCACGAATACTCCTTTGATATTAGTATGTGTAGTACCTAGAACCACATTCAAATAACCAGTGTCATCCATATCTATCCAGTCTTTGAAAATATCTGTGTTTGGTTTGTGACCAATCGCTACAAAGAAACCTTTGACAGGAATGACCCTCTTTTCTCCAGTTACTCTATCAAGGACTCGAACACCTTCTACCTCTTCTTCACCAAGAATTTCGTCCGTTTGCGTATTCCAGTGAACAATGATATTTTTAGTATCCTTTACTCTTTGTTGCATTATTTTAGAGGCACGCATTTCATCTCTACGCACTAACATGTGAACAGTCGGACATATTTTAGCCAAATAAGTAGCTTCTTCTGCAGCGGTATCTCCCCCGCCAACTAATGCCACGTCTTGGTTTTTAAAGAAAAAACCATCACATACAGCACAAGCGGATACGCCTTTATTCATTAAGCGTTGTTCCGATTCAAGACCTAACCATTTAGCACTCGCACCTGTTGAGATAATTACGGTATGTGCCGCTATTTCTTCGCCACTCTCCGTCCACACCTTATGTACAGGACCTGTAAAATCAACTTTTGAAATCAATTCGTACTTGACCACTGTTCCAAAACGCTCTGCTTGTTTTTGAAAATCTGCCATCATCTCAGGTCCCGTTCTGCCGTCAGGGTAACCGGGATAATTCTCTACATCAGTCGTAATCATTAATTGTCCACCAGGCTCCATACCTGTAAAAACTACGGGGTCTAAACCTGCTCTTGCTGCATATATCGCTGCTGTATATCCTGCTGGACCTGAACCTATGATAAGGCATTTAAGTGTTTCTGCCATTTTTCTTAATGTTTTAAAATTAAAATATATTTAACATTCATCTTTAAAATATAGGGAGCAAATTAGTTTTGTTTTTTTTTTAAAACAAAACTAATTTGCTCCCTATAAAAAAGTATTCAAGGCTACTACTTACCGAGGGCTAAAAGCTATATTCTACACAATTTTGATTTTAGAAATCTCCATTTGTTTTTATTTGAATTTAATTTCAGCGAAACGTAAGTTAGAAAGCGTGCAAAAATACAATTATTGACCTAATAGCCTTATTTCTAAACAAAAATTTATAAAATTAGATTTGAATAGTTAGAAACATTTTATAGAAACGATAGTTCAATCCGCAAACATTAATAGTTCTTTGGTCATTCTTGTAAATCATTTGAATTGTATGCTAATAATTTTTTAAAAATAAAATATTAATTTTTTTAGGTTTAAAAAAAATGTTTAATAGCCGTTTTCTAGGTAAATTTCCCCTGTTAAAGCTTAAAATTAGCCATTTACCCTCATTTCACTTTAAGAAATTTTAACATATAAAAATACTAGAAATGCTATTTTTTGGCACAATGGGCATAGTATTTGTTTTTAAAATAAGTGTTAATCTCATCATACGAACAAAATTGTTTTAAAGCAAAGTTTAGCAAATCCAGTTCTATGAATATTTATATATAGAGATACTCTAGCTATAAATAAGCATCGAAAAGCAAGCTTGTTTTTTTTACAACAAAAAATATCCCATCTGAACGTAATTATACTTTAATCGAGCAACATTGGTAAATTACCAATAAAGCCAACAACAAATAGCATATTCAATATAAGAAACTTCCAATCAACCTTGGATGTAGCTCGCTATTAAAGTATGATTAAATCTTTTTCATCGGTCTTAATTTAAACTTGCCTATGCAAACAATTCTACTTTAAAAATTAGGGTATTGGTTATGGATATACCCCTGTTTAAATAAGTTTTAAAAGAGGAATAAAAATAAATTCTATCTTGAAAACTTATTAGTTGAATTCGGTTACATCACACAATTTCAGTAGTCAAAGTATATTACTTTGCTATAACAGTACATTTTTTGCTGCTCTTGTTAGCGCAATTCGGTGTTGCCCAATCCTACACAGGTCATTCCTATCCTTAAGAACAGAAATAAAATAAATTTACAATTTTTGATACTCAAACCCTCGTAGAGACTGAGTTTTTAAAAATAAAATATTCATTTTATTTTTCCTTCGTTCCTTCCCTCAAATTATTTCAAGACTTACACACGTTGAATAAGATTGTTCACCCCCTAAATTATTGTCGTATGGCTACCGAAGCGTGTATCTCAGAAAAACTAAATAACACAGATGCTGTAATGGATAATATCTATGGAATCATAGACTCAAAAATTCAATATTTAGACCACCAAACTAAAGGTATAGTAAGACCTCTAATAAAAGCAAAGCCGTTCCAAGAAACCGTACAAGGAGAGGCAAATAGTGATTCTTTCATGCCCTTAGAAGCTGTGGAAAAAATGTTTATCCAATTTGAGCAACAAAGCAAGAGAAAAAAACTATTGCTTCAATTAAGAATGTTGTTAAATTCTAACAATGCTTTGTTAGTACTAGCACTCTTGTCGGATAATACAATTTATGAATTTGAAGAGCAAGAAATATTATACATTCTGGATAGTAATTATAAAGCTACAGCAGCATGAAAAGAAGTGAGAAGCATGAAAAGAAGTCAGAAGTCAGACCACTTGAAAAGAAGTCAGAAGTCAGACCGAAAAATAAATTTTTCTGTCAGAAGTCAGACTTATGACGTAGAATCCAGCGTCTAGATCCACGTCATAAATCTCACTTCTGACAGAAAAACTTATTTTTCGGTCTGACTTCTGACTTCTTTTCAAGTGGTCTGACTTCTGACTTCTTTTTATCAGGCGATTCCAGAAAACCGATTATTTATATTGAGAGATAACAAAAAGCAAAAGTAGAATTCCAGCATTGGATTATTTATAAGCCTGGATTTTTCGAAGTAACAGTTGCAGAATAGTCTTTGGGTTGCTCCAATATAGTCAACTCCCCCATGCCCCCTGTTGGCGATACTAACTGCAACTGTTCACTTCTTTTTTATATCGAATAGCATCACTCCAACCAGCCCGATGCTAATACAACAAGTAAACTCGCCTAAGTATCTGATGACTTTTTTTAATATCTGAACCGATTTCAATTTCAATTGCGATTAAAACTGTCAATTATCTTCGTTCCTCGGACAAACCTGTTCTTTATCATTAATTTTTCTTTCCTAATTCTCCCTATCAGTCCTTGTTATAAATTCTAAGCTTGTAAATTTGTGGGTGAGTACTGTTTATATAATAAGTTATTACCTAACAACTTACAACTATGTTTACAAGTCTTATCAACGCCTCTGAATTGGCAAATATATTTTCTTTGAGCACAACCGTGCTTATTGATTGTAGGTCTGTAATGGGCAATCCTCAAGGAGGTCGCAATGCTTATGAAGATAGCCATATCCCTAATGCTTTATTTGCTCATTTAGAAGAAGATTTATCGGGTGAAATCATACCGGGTACTACTGGTCGTCATCCTTTTCCAAGCATTGAAGCCTTTGCTGCTAAATGTAGTCAGTGGGGAATAGAGGCGGGCAAACAGGTTGTAGTATATGATCAAGGACATGGAGGTATCGCTGCCCGTTTATGGTTTCTTTTAAAATGGATCGGGCATCAGGAGGTAGCTGTTTTAAACGGTGGCTGGAAATATTGGGTGGACCAAAACTATCCAACAGAGAAAACTATAAAAACCCCTTTGACATCTGTTTTTCTACCTCGTCCGAATCCTAACTTTATAGTAAATGTAGCATTTCTTGCAGAAAATTTTAATAATACGAAGTATTTAATTGTAGACTCTAGAAGTGCAGAACGTTATAGAGGAGAAGAAGAACCAATAGATCCTATTGCTGGTCATATTCCATGGGCTATCTCTGCTCCTTTTCTGGACAATATTGGTTCAGATGGTTTATTCCTCGATAAAGAACAATTAACTAAACGATTTGATAGTTTATTAAAAGACCAAGCTTTAGAAGATACTATTTTTTATTGCGGTTCAGGTGTTACCGCTTGTCACAATTTATTAGCCTTACATGCTATCGGTCGAGAAAACGCTAAATTATTCCCAGGATCTTGGAGTGGATGGATTACGGACAATCAACGGCCTATTGCGGTTACTCGTTGAAAAGAGGTCAGAGTATTAAAAAAATAAATATTATAAACAAATAAACAACTCTAAATAAGTGTTAAAATTAGAAACTACGTAGGGGATTACTAAGTTTTGGGTCTCTTTAGTGTAGTACCACTGTAACCATTTAGTAAAATTAAAAATCTTATTTTTTTTTAAGATGTTTTTATTTTCCTAATGTATCTATATACCAAATCAAATTACACAGATAATAAGAATTGCATTATCTACTGTTTGTAACTTACTAAAACGATAAAATAATTTGTTTTGAGAGAAAATTATGCCTCCTTCAAACAAGCAATATTACCTATATATTCGTTCCCTAAAGACAAAATCTTCGTCCAAAAACAAAAGAGTTAATTTTTCTTGGAAAGAACTTTTCCATGCTTAATCTCATTTTATATAAAATTTAGGAATGGAGACGTTTGATCCCAAATAGCATATCAATCACTGTAATCCTAAATTAATCTAGAGAAACTACAACTACCCGTTCAAACTATAATTATTATGACTCAAAGTACAAAGAGGGTAATCCCGCTGTTATTACTTTTCTTAACTATTATTGCTATTCCTTTTGCTATTGCGCAAGAGACATCTGAAAAACAAAAAAGAACTAAACTTACCAGAGTTAGAGGAACAGTCATTGATAAAGAAACGAAGGAACCCCTTCCGTTTGTTAATATTGCTTTTGCAGGCACGACGGTTGGTACAACCACCGATTTTGACGGCAAATACGAAATTGAAACCCAATGGGGTTCAGAAACCCTCGAAGTTTCTTATATTGGTTATGTAACTGCTACGGCTAAGGTAGTATTAGAAACAAGACAAGAAATAGATATACAACTGGAATCCGAATCTTTAAACCTAGATGAAGTTGTCGTAAAAGCTAAGAAAAAACGCTATCGGAAAAAGAACAACCCCGCAGTAGACTTGATGCGAAAAGTGATAGCTAATAAGGGAGAAAACAGTTTAGGTAGTCATGATTATTATGAATTAAATAAGTATGAAAAGGTAGAATTGGATATTAATAATATTACGGACAAGTTTAGAAACCGTAAAGCTTTTAAGAAATTTCAGTTCATTTTTGATTATGTAGATACTTCTGAAGTAAATGGCAAACCTTTTTTACCCGTCTTTCTCCAAGAAATTTCTGCAAAGGTTTATTACAGCAAAGAAGCTAATCAAACTAGAGAGGTTAGAGAGGGCATGCAAGCTACCAAATTAGAAGGCTATTTAGATGAAAAATCGCTGACGACTATCATGGATTACTTGTATGAAGAAATAGACATTTATAAGAATAATGTGATGTTAATGGGCAACCAATTTACGAGTCCGCTATCCCCTATTGCCCCAGATTTTTATCGTTTTTATATTATTGATACTGTTGAATATAATGGAAATAAAGCGATAGACATGGCCTTTATTCCTAAAATCAAAGGAAATTTTGGTTTCAATGGGAATATGATTATCTCTTTAGATAGTAGCTATCAAGTGTTAAACGTAGATATGGGGATAGTAGATGATATTAATCTAAATTTTGTACAAGATTTAGTAATCCAACAAGAATTTGAAAAAGGTCCTGATGACAAATATGTTTTAGCTAAAGATAAAATTATCGTTGATTATAACTTAACGAAAAAAGGCATAGGATTCTTTGGAAAAAAGACCGTCCATTATACCAACCATGTTTTTAATAAAGCACGACCCGCAGACACTTATGAGGGGTCGGAAAATATAGTAGAAACAGATGATGCTTGGGATGTTTCAACATCTTATTGGGAGGATAAACGACCAGAAAAATTGACTATGCAAGAAGAAGGGGTTTACTATATGGTAGATACCTTACAAACAGTTCCCGCTTTTAAAAGAGTATTAAATTTAGTTACGTTTCTAACAACAGGTTATAACCCAGTAGGAAAAGTGGATATTGGCCCAGTTAATACTTTTATGAGTGGAAACTCAATAGAAGGATTTAGAATGCGATTCGGCGGACGAACAAATATTAAGTTTCACCCAAGACTACAAATTGATTCTTATGTTGCTTATGGTTTTAAAGATGAACGATTCAAAGGAGCCCTAGCCGCCCTTTGGTCTTTTAATGATAATATGGAAGATAACCCCAAGCATTTTGTCCGATTTGGTTTTAATAGGGAAACTAGATTCCCGGGGCTAGAGTTGGAGTTTATAAATGAAGACAATGCCATTTTATCTGTAACGAGAGGGGAAGCCAATCGAATGTTATTGTTTGATTCGTTCAGAGGAGAATATTTTAAGGAAAACGATAGCAATTTAACCACTACTATGACAGTAGAAAGAGTCAAACAAAGTCCGCTTGGCTCTTTAACTTTTGATTTTACGAAAGACGGAGAACCTGCGAGCTTAGATGCTATTCGAACGACAGAGTTTGGCATAAACTTTAGGTTTGCGCCCAATGCCAATTACTTTCAAGGAAAAATCAACCGTTACCCTATTTTTAATAAACATCCTATTTTTCAGTTTTCTTATTTAGGTGCTTATAAGGGTCTTTTAGGTAGCACGCATGCTTATCATAAATTGCGTTTCGGTGTTTTCAAACGTTTTTACCTTTCCTTTTTAGGGTATACAAATGTGGAGTTTGAAGCTGGAAAATTTTTCGGAAAAGAAATTCCTTATGTATTACTACATATACCGAGAGCCAATCAGTCTTATACCCTTCAGCAGCGGTCGTTTAATATGATGAACTTTTTAGAGTTTGCCAGTGATGAATATTTAAAATTAAATCTTCGCCACTATTTTAATGGTTTCTTTTTTAATAGAATTCCTTTATTAAAAAAATTAAAACTTAGAGAAGTCGTTACTTTTAAATCTATATATGGAGGTTTAGCAGATAAGAATAATCCGAATAAAAATGCTGAATTAATACAATTTACACGGACCGATGACAGTGACCCTGACCCTGAAATTGACAACAGTATGCCTGAAACCTTTAGTCTTTCCGATAAACCTTATATGGAAGCGAGTGTGGGCGTTACCAATATATTCAAAGTCCTTAGGGTAGATTTTATAAAACGTTTAACTTATTTAGACAATCCAAATGTCGCTTCTTTATGGGGTGTAAAAGGTGCAGGTATCCGATTTATGGTGTATGTAGAATTTTAATAATTGACCTAAATAATAGCAAGAGGGATAACTTATAAAAAAGCGTTCTTAGCTTCTGAAACAGAGCTAAGAACGCTTTTTTTATTTCTTAATGTCGCCATTCAAGAAATGTAATAAATCTCTAGCTACCTCTTCAATTAGCTTATCGGCATAAATATTGAATTAAACCCATTATATCTCCAAAGCACAAAAGGTAACAATAGAAATCACAAGGCTACAATAATATTTAATAAAGAGGGAATACCTTCTACATTTTAGGTAACACAAGCTAGAAAATCTCTAATAGCAATTATACCACCTATTTTATACCTGTCTGGTATTTAATAAATAGCTTGTTCAATTCATCAAATTATTGGTTGTCTAACCTAAATTTATCCCTCCTTTATTATTTTGTTTAATAATCTATTGATATTGTAACCGAAATGCATCAATCCTTTTCTAAAAAAATTTTAGCCAAATTTGTGAATCGAATTAGATTATACAAAGAAGCTTATCTTCCACAAGCTTATGAAGTTCCTATATATAGATTTTGGGCACTTACGGTAGCTTTCTTCCTTCCCCTATATGGAATTTTCTTGGTCCAACTTGAACCAAATGCGGTAGATTACTTATCCCATCGTTTTCTAATTAGTGGCGCTTGGATAACATTAGTAATAAGTTCCTTATACTTCTCCAACATAAAAAAGCAACTAATATTATTTTCCCATGTAGGCAATTATATATGGAGTATATGGATAGTGTGGATAGTATATATAAACTCCTTTTCTTTCAATTATAGTATGGGGCTGTTTCTATCTTTCTGTGTTGCTGGAATTACTTTCCGCTCGGTAAAATCTATGTTAATATACTTTGGCGTTTTACTTTCTTTGACTTTTTATGCCCTTACAATATCTGAAAATGTACCTATTAATAAATATATTGTAGGCTTATCCTTAGTGGTAGTCGTTGTGGTCTATTCTCTCATTATGTACCAACGGTCTTATGTGAGTCGTAGTTTATCCTCCTTAAATACAGAATTGACAGAACTCAATCTAAAATTAGAAGAAAAGGTTCAAGCACGAACAGCCATTATAGAAGAAAAAACGGTAACCTTAGAAGCAAAAAACCAAGAATTAGAACGATTTGCTTCTATTGCCTCCCATGATTTAAAAGCTCCATTGAGAACGATTGGCGCCTTTGCAGGCATACTTGCTAAAAAAACGGAAAACCTTCAAGATCCTAAAATTCAGGAATGTACGCAGTATCTGCAAGGAGGGGTCAAAAGAATGACAAATATTATAGATGATTTATTAGAATATTCCCAGCTTGGACAATCTGCTATTATATATCAACCCAAAAATCTAGATAAAATGTTGCATATCGTTTTAAATAGTATTGCGGGAGATAAAGATAGACAAGACATCCAGATAGAAGTTCCACAATCCTTACCTAAGCAGGTAATTTGTAATGCTAGACAAATAGAACAATTATTTCAAAATCTCATAGATAACGCTATTAAATACAATAGATCAGCCATAAAAAAAGTCAAAATCACCTTTGAAGAATCTGCGTCCGAATGGATTTTTACCATAAAAGATAATGGTATTGGAATTCCTGAGAAATACAAAGAACAAGTTTTTGAAATGTTTAAACGCTTACATGGAACACAAGAGTTTAATGGAACAGGAATTGGACTGGCAATTTGCAAAAGAATCGTTGACAATCACAAAGGAACGATAGCAATAGAATCCGAAGAAAGAAAAGGGACTACTTTCTTATTTTCCATATCCAAACAATTACTCAACTCCAAAAAAGAAGTAGCAATAAAGGAAGAAAGCCATCTTGTGGTTATTAAATAGTGCTTATGCCTATGACATAAGCACCTCTTGCAATCAGTTTAATTGTCAAAAATTACTAAATTTTAACATATATAATTAACCTTTAAATTCTAAAAAAATACGTTTATAACTGTTTTATAATCCTTAATACATCTTTTTAATTAAATGTATTAATTCGCTTCATTTTCTATGTTAATTAAGTTACATTTGGTTTATACTAATCATTTAAGCGCTACAAATAATCAAATAAATATAGCTAGTCAACAATATTTTCCTATCAACATTACTTTTCAAAAATCACTTAATTGTTAAAATAGTCTTCAATTATCTTCAATGTAAACCATTACTAAGGAACGGTGTAGAAATAAGTTTACAATTTTTGATACTCAAGCCCTCTTAGGAATTGAGTTTTAAAAAAAAATATTCACTTTATTTTTCCTTTATTCCTAAGCTTAAAGAAGGCATCAAAGACTCCTGAAAATCTATAAATAGATATATACACTTACATAATATCAAAACTAATAAAATTTCCTGATCAGGAATAAAAATTAACTTCAGATAGAGAGAAAATCTGTTCTAAAGGCTAAGAAACGGTGTAAAAATAAATTTACAATTTAGGCTGCTTATTTTCCAGCTTAAAAACAGTAATTATATCAACATAACTCCTGTTTTTAAGCTAAAAACTAAGAACAAAATAAGCTACCCTAAATTTGTAAATCTATTTCTACACCGTTCCTAACAACTAAACAAAGAGGAAATTTATTAACCAAGAATTGTGGGGAAATTTATTACAATTAATAAGGTTAAATGACCATTCCATCTGGAGTGAAGCTCATGTATTCACCTAGTGGTTCATTTCTTTAATCTACTTTTAATGTTAGTATACAAATTAGGACAAAGACCCCACTCTATCAGGGTCTTATAAAATCAAAATGACTCCGTTATTTTTTGAACGTTCTTAAACGATAATTGTACTATATAACATTAAACTCTTCCTAATTAGAAACAGGAAAAAAAAATTACATTTTTTAATATTCAACCCCTCGTAGGGATTGGGTTTTTAAAAAAAATATTCATTTTATTTTTCCCTCGTTCCTTGTATGATACTTTAATTGTAATATTTTCACTCCAGCAATTCCAAAAACTAGGACAATTTAATGAACACTGCTCAAACACAGTCTTTCAACAAAACCACCTTTTTAGCAAACTTGACTAAAAAGAAACCATCCAACAAAGCTTTCCTCCACTTTATTACTGCTATCTATGAAAATGGCGGACCTAAAAAAGAGGAATTTACTAGTCTTGAAAATGTACTCAATCATTATTTAAATCAGCTATCTAAAGATCAACTTGTAAAACTTTCTAAAAAAGTACCTAGTGTTTTTGGCGACGCATTTGTTAATTCGCTTATAGGTCATGCCTCTTTAAAGCCTCATGGTTACGCAGGGGATTATGAAGTTATTGACATGATCTACAAAAACTATTTATCTGAACATCAAGAGTTAACAAATTGGGATCAGTATTTTAACTGGGTAGCTGCTTCCAAAGCAGTCCGAAATCGAAAACAATATTTTAAAAATATTTTAAATAAAAAAAAAGGAAAACCGCTTCAAGTATTAAATATTGCTAGTGGTCCTTGTAGAGATGTTTTGGAATATTTTGAAGAGGAAAATCCAACAGATTTAACATTTGATTGTGTTGAAGCAGATATTAATGCAATTCTTCATGCAACAAAGTTGAATCGAAAGCACTTACCACATATTACTTTTCACAACAAAAACATTTTTAAATTTACAACAGACAAAAAATTTGATTTGATTTGGTCGGCTGGTCTATTTGATTACTTCGATGATACCACTTTTACAGATCTAATTGCTAGAATTCATCATTTTGTAAAACCTGGTGGAGAGTTAATAATAGGTAATTTCAATGTAGTCAATTCTTCCAGAGGTTTCATGGAAATTCTACTTGGTTGGTTTCTATACCATCGTAGTGAAGCACAAATGGAAACTTTGGCGAGAACAGCTTGTGGTGATAAATTAAAAAATGTAAGCATAGAGTCTGAACCAGAAGGGGTTAATTTATTTATGCGCTTGAAATTTTAAAATCTGGCTTTAAACAAAAGTCTCTAAATTTAACGACATATTATTTTTTTAAAAAACCTTCCTACTCAAAAGTAGGGAGGTTTTTTCCTTGAAAATCGTTTTTTTTTAAGATTCAACCTTGTAGTTGTGGCGCTTTAGCTTTCTGAATCCAAAAGTTATAAAAAAAGGAAAAATTTGAATAAAATTCAAATTTTTCCTTTTTATAAGAAACTCTTCTTTAATGATTTTTGTATTAAAAAATTTTCAACTTTCTAATACAAAAACACTCTTCACACAACCCCATTACCCCCTTGTTCAATTACGCTCCTTTCGTTTTCGATTTCCACACTACCGAAGGATAAAACAGAAAAACATACTGATAAAAAACAACTCAATGGTGATAAAACAGAATTATTTCATTCAATGTATAGAAAAAACAGAAAAATAAGTTGTATTTCTTAGTTATCCTTCGTTCCTTCGTTGGGACAATAGCCACGACATACTATGAAAATCAAAAAAAACAGTTTAATTATACGATTAATAGAACATTCGTTATTATTACCCAGGTGGAATTGTTATTTTTGCAGAAACGGAGTTTAAAAATATAAGCTTCCTTGAAGCGATAAAATATAAGTAGCTTTCGTGCTACAAGTTTTAATGTTTTTTGTTTGTTTATAGTTTAGCAGGGCACTTTTCAATAAGGTGCCCTATTTTGTTTTATTGCTATATTGCTGAGTCCACTCTAAAAACATAAAAAATGAAGCATATAGTCACATAGACTACACAGTCAGATGTATAAAAAATTAAGAATTAATTTTTTATACATTCTATGTGTTCTTATGTGACTATGTGTTTCCCAAAAAAAGGGGTTTTTAGAGTAGGCTCATTGCTATATTGTTTTATGGCTGAATGCCAACATCTAGTGTGGCAACAATAAAACAATACAGCAATATAACCATCAATTACTCTTTCTCCCAGCCCATAGAACGCTTCACCGCCTTTTGCCAACCACTATACAATTTTTTTCTTTCAGTAGCTTTCATTTTAGGCTTGAATGGTTTATCTAATTGCCAGCCTTTTGCAATATCTTCAGGCGTCCAAAAACCTACTGCTAAGCCTGCTAAATAGGCTGCACCCAATGCTGTGGTTTCTATAATTTTTGGCCGTTCCACTTTTGTTTTTAAAATATCTGCTTGAAACTGCATCAACAAATCATTCGCACAAGCACCACCATCTACTCTTAAAGCAGCTAATGGCACACCAGAATCTTGCTCCATTGCATCCAATACGTCCTTAGTTTGATAAGCCAAAGATTCTAGGGTAGCTCTAATAATATGTGATTTATCAGTACCTCTAGTCAAACCAAATATGGCCCCTCTTGCGTACATATCCCAATACGGTGCTCCCAAACCTGCAAAAGCAGGGACAACATATACACCTCCATTGTCAGCTACCTTATTAGCAAAAAACTCAGAGTCTGGTGCTGCATCAAGAATTTTCAAGCCATCTCGCAGCCATTGAATAGCAGCACCCGCAATAAAGACACTACCTTCCAAAGCATACACCACTTTACCATCTATCCCCCAAGCAATGGTCGTTAAAAGTCCTGCCTTAGATTCTACAGGCGTTTCTCCTGTATTCATCAGCATAAAACAGCCTGTACCATAGGTATTTTTGGCCATACCCGGTTCATGGCAAGCTTGCCCAAATAATGCTGCTTGCTGGTCTCCTGCCATACCTCCTACGGGTATCGACTTCCCAAATAATTGCTTAGCTGTTTTGCCATACACATGACTAGAAGGTTTTACTTTAGGGAGTAGTTTCGTAGGAATATCAAAACGCTTAAGCAGTTCTTTATCCCATTTTAAAGTTTTAATATTAAACAACAAGGTCCTAGAAGCATTAGAATAATCCGTAACATGTGCTTTGCCACCTGTAAGCAACCAAACCAACCAAGAATCCATTGTACCAAATAATAATTCTCCTTTTTCTGCTTTTGCTCTTGCACCTGGCACATTATCCAATAACCACTTCACTTTCGTACCAGAAAAATAGGCATCAATTACTAAGCCTGTATTGGTACGGATATAAGGCTCCCAACCTTCTTCTTTTAATTCTTCACAAAAGGGGGCGGTTCGTCTATCTTGCCACACGATAGCATTATGGATAGGTTTTCCAGTTTTTTTATCCCAAATAACGGTGGTCTCTCTTTGGTTGGTAATGCCAATTCCTTCAATTTGGTCAGCAGTCACCTCGTTATTGGCTAATACCGCTTTTACTACTTTTAACTGTGTCTGCCAAATTTCTTCTGCATTGTGTTCTACCCATCCCGGTTTGGGGAAAATTTGGGTAAATTCTTGTTGCTCTACCGCAGCAATGCTTCCTTTCTTGTCAAATAAAATGGCTCTACAACTGGTAGTGCCTTGGTCGAGTGCTAATATGTATTGCATATATAATGGGTTTTAGTATTTCTAAATTGGTCTTTAGCAATTAGTCTTTAGTCTTTGGTACACTTCACCCTAGTAATTGTCAAGCTACCACTAAAGACTAATTGCTAAAGTCCAGTTAAGAACGTGAAGATAATAGAATATCAGATAAAAAGTATATTTAGCAGAAAGCTTTTTTAGAGGGAGCAAATTTGATTTGTTTTTTTGCAAAAAAACAAATCAAATTTGCTCCCTCTAAAAAAGCTATTCCACAATCTAAACAATTAAACAACTCTAAGATTCCTTATCTTTGCCTGCATGAAAAGTATTACTGCATTAATTGATTTAATTAGCCTAGAACAACTAGACGACAACTTATTTAGGGGTCAAAACTACAAAACGCCGTGGGGGAGAGTTTTTGGTGGACAAGTATTGGCTCAATCTATACATGCTGCTAGACAAACCGTACCAGAGGAAAGATTAGTGCATTCTATGCACGGTTATTTTATACTTGGAGGAGACCCTAAGCAACCGATTATTTATAATGTGGATAGAATAAGAGATGGGCGAAGTTTTACGACCAGAAGAGTCGTAGCTATCCAAAAAGGAAGAGCCATCTTTAATATGTCTGCCTCTTTCCAAATAGCGGAAAAAGGTTTTGCGCATCAAATACCTATGCCCAATGTGCCTTCTCCTGATGCAGTTACCACGGATGAAGAATGGGCAAAACAATATAGAAAAGAATTACCCGATTTATATAAACGTTATCAAGTAGAACGCCCTATAGAGTTTCGACCTGTAGAAAAATTTAACCCAATATATCCTAAAAAAGAGAGCCCTTTTAGACATCTTTGGCTGAAAGCAAAAAGCGAAGTACCAGATGACCAATTTCTACAACGAGAATTATTAGCTTATGCTTCGGATTATAATCTAATGGGGACTTCCTTGTTACCACATAGGGACCGTTTTAAACGGGAACAAGTACAAATGGCCAGCCTAGATCATGCCATGTGGTTTCACCAAGATATAAAGATGGACGACTGGTTGTTGTATGCCTTGGACAGTCCGAGTGCATCAAATAGCAGAGGTTTTAGTCGAGGAAATTTTTTCAATCAGGATGGCGTTTTGGTAGCAAGTGTGGTGCAAGAAGGTTTGATTCGACATAGAAAATAAATTCAATTAGCATGTCAGAGCTTACATCAATAGAAAAGAAAAAGCTTGAACTTTTGTTTGAAATGGGAAGTGGCTATGTCTTGGATTTTTCTAATAGGAATTTCTCAGAATTTATCAATGATATTTTACAGATTGATATTTATGCGGATAAATATGATTATAAGACTGGTTCTAAAGCCAATAGACTAAGAGCATTTTGGAAAATTGAAAGTAATCATAGCGTAGCCATATTAACAAAAGCGATGTTAGCCTATTGGCAGGATAACAAAATGTTAAATGCCCAAGAAATCACACAACAGGAACAAAGCATTTATCACTCATGTACAGAGATACTGTCAAGATTGCTTTCAGATGTTAATAATGATGAAGAAAAAATAAATAAAAATAAGATACCCAAATCACAAGAAATGGACAATCAAGACCAAAGTAGAGCTGCTGTTTCTAGAGAACAAAAGACTACTACTTCCAAAAAATTAACCAATCACTTATTAATTATAGGCATTGATGAATATGAGGACAAGGATATTCCTGATCTAAATAATGCAGTAAAGGATGCGAAAGCCTTTAAAGAAACATTATTAGCGCAGTATCAATTTGAGGAAGTCAATACTACTTGTTTGTTTAATGGAGAAGCCACTAGGCGTAATATTTTGAGCACATTTGAAGATTTATTAAACAAACTTACAGAAAATGATAATTTAGTATTTTACTATTCTGGTCATGGCGAATTAGTAAAGAGAGGTAGAAAAGAAAGAGGCTATTGGTTACCCGCTACTGCTATTGCAGGAGAAACATCTTCTTATCTAGCCAATAATGACATTGTTGATTTATACGCAGATTCTTACGCACATCACATCTTTGGTATTGTAGATTCTTGTTTTTCAGGTTCTTTATTTGTAGGTAAAAGAGGAAATGTTGAAAAGAAGTTATTTTATCACGCCTCCCGTTGGTTACTAACTGCAGGTTTGTTGGAACCTGTATCAGATGGAAGTTTGGGAGACAATAGCCCTTTTGCAAAGACCCTACTCTATTATTTAAGAAAGAATAAAACTAATAGCTTATGGGTATCCGAGCTTTGCAATCAAGTTTTAAGAGGTGTAGAAGATAATAGTAAAAACCAAACTCCTAGAGGAGAACCTTTACACGATGTAGGTCATTATGGAGGACAATTTATTTTTTATAAAAAGGGATACACGCCTGATTCTAAAGAAGTCGAAAAAATAATAGCAGGACAAACTAAATCTATTCCGCAGCATACCAATACACCAACTACTCCTAAAAAAGTAGCCATTACTCCTACTCCGCCAAAAACAACTACCGTGAAAACAAGTTTTAAAGATTTAAGTGATTTAAAAATCTATCTAAAAAGTTTGGCGGAAGATGATATAGGTCAAGCCTTGAAAGTATACCAATCCTCTTTAGCTAATGATAGTAGAAAAATCAATGACATCATTGGGCAATTAGGCAGATATAACAGAAGCACAAAAGATTTTAATAATGGCCTATCCACTATGGAACAAAGAAATAGAGAGTACGCCCGTATTCGATATGCCTTAACGCAAATGATTGATGATTTAGAGCAAGAAGATATTGGGATAGCGTACGAAACTGGTAAACAGATGGAATATAAAAATGCTAAAGGAGAGGCCATTTTATTAGATTTGGCACAGTTGAAACAAAAGGGCCTACATCAACAAGCTACTTTACTTGTGGAAAAAATAAATAGGATAAAAGAAGCATTGATTATAGAAACTGATCCATCAATCAAATTTAAGTATGAAAAACAAATAAAAAAAGAAGAAGAACAATTACAAGAAATTAAAAGTCAATTAGGTTAATACAATTTTAGCTGCCTAAGTTACATCTTAAAATAACAACGCTTTTATGGAGCATTTTATAAGAGAGTTACAAATCAATAATTTCAAATCTATTAAAGAAGTGACATTAGATTGCAGTCGAATTAATTTGATTGTGGGTAAGCCCAATGTAGGAAAGTCTAATATTTTGGAGGCATTGTCTTTGTTTTGTGCATCTTATAGTAGAAATAAGGATAAATTTCTATCAGAATTTATTCGGTACAATCAATTAGAGGAATTATTTTTTGAATCGGAAATCCAGTTTCCGATCTCTATAAAATCTAATATAGGAGAGGCTATAATTTTATCTAAAAAAGAAATATTCCAGTTACTATTTGGTCAAAGTGATCTTTTTCTGAACTATTTCAAGAATAATCATTTTGATTTTGAATCTTTGGTAGTGGTATAAATATAATGCTATTTTTAAAAAAAAGTCGTATTTTAGAAAAAAAATATATGCGATTAAAATGTCCTTCTTGCGAAAGCGAAAATACAAAAAAAAATGGTACTACTCACAATGAGAAACAGAACTATATGTGCAACGATTGTGGACGACAATTTGTAAAAGGTGGTCAAAATTGGTTTATCTCCGATTATGAAAAAGAGCTAGTAGATAAGCTGCTTTTAGAGCGCATTTCTTTGGCAGGAATTACCAGAGTATTGGGAATGAGCAAAGGATGGCTGTCAACCTATTTAAAAGATAAATATGAAGAGCTTCCTGATGATTTAAACGTAGACTTAAGCCTGCCAGAAACAGAGGATTATTTAGAGGATCGCATGGACGAAGAAATAGATCGTTTAGTAAAAAAAAACTAGAAGCATGTGAAGAATATATTGAAATTCCAGAAGATGAAATGGATATTTCAGAGTGGGATTCTACCCCTTTAGATGGTGAATTTGAATTGTCTAAAGATTTGTTAATCAAGGAAGTATATTCAAAAGAACGAGGAGCAAGAATACAAGTATTTGGAATACAATTGGATGAAATGTGGTCATTTGTACAGAATAAAAAAAATAAGCAGTGGATCTGGCTGGCATTGAATCCAAGGAATCGACAAATAGTTGCTTTTCATGTAGGTGGTAGAGGTGAAAAAGATGCTCAAATTTTTTACGATTTCATTCCCTCTATTTTTAAAGAACAAACAGCTTTTTTTACAGATTATTGGCAAGCTTATGCTTGTGTAATTCCAGAGGAAAAACACTTCGCAATAGGCAAAGATAGTGGGCTTACCGCCTACATTGAGCGGTTCAATGGTACACTAAGGCAAAGAGCGTCAAGATTAGTCAGAAAAGCCTTGAGCTTTTCCAAATCATTAACCAATCATATTGGGGCTATTAAAAATTTTATTTGCCACTATAATCTTGAAATGAAAGCATTATATTTATAGCACTACCGTTATATCTTATTGATTTTCTAGTCAATTTCCCTCAATTCTTGTCAATATTTATAAATTCGTACAATAATTTATAAATATTGACAAGTTAGCTAGTCATTTCTGGGCTTAATAGCAGTATCTTCCCCCAATATCCCTTAAATGTCAGAACAGGATTTATAAGATTTAAAGATTAGTAAGATTTTGAATCGTGCTACTACTCAAAATCTTACTAATCTTGAGCCTACTCCAAAAAGTCGATTTGGGCAAAAACTGCCAGATTTTTAAAATCTGGCAGTTTTGTTACTCTAATAAAATCAGTCACTTACACAAAATAATTATTAGTAATTGTTTGGATTTTTCAAAGAAACGGACTTTTCGGAGTATGCTCAATCTTTAAATCTTATAAATCCTGTTCTGACATTTAAGTGGTATCAACAACAAACAAAAAACAAAATTCCTCCGTATGGAAGCAGCAGCAAAAGTATTTTTAATACTAATCCCAGCCATATTTGTCCTTATTCTAGGGGAAGCCATCTACGCCTATTTCAAAGGCCATTTTAATTTTAGAGCAATGGATACCATTGCTAGCTTGAGTGCAGGAATGACTAATACGATAAAAACGGTCTTGGGCTTAACGATAGTTATTTGGGGATACGATACGTTATTTACGCATTTCGCACTAGTTGAACGGGAGACTACTTGGGTGACTTATTTGGTGGCATTTATTGCTTTAGATTTTGCCACTTATTGGTACCATCTATTAGCTCATAAGGTCAATATTTTTTGGAATCGTCATGTCATTCATCACTCAGGAGAAGAATTTAATATGGCGACTGCGCTGCGGCAATCTATCTCTAAGTTTGTCAATATTAGCTTTTTCTTTTTACTACCTGCGGCTTTACTAGGGATACCACCAAGAGCAATTGCGATTATTACCCCTTTATTTTTATATGTACAAGTCTGGTATCATACTATACATGTAGGCAAATTGGGTTGGTTGGAATATATCATTGTCACCCCTTCCCAACATCGAGTACACCATGCAGTGAATAAGATATATATGGATAAAAATTTATCGCCTGTTTTTTGTATTTGGGATAGACTGTTTGGTACTTTTCAAGAAGAATTGGACGAAGAGCCTTGTGTGTTTGGGGTAACTCGACAAGTAAAAACTTGGAATCCTATTCGGATTAATTTAAACCATATTTGGTTACTGAGTCAAGATGCTTGGCGGGCGAATAGCTGGTGGGATAAAGCTAGAATTTGGTTTATGCCTACAGGATGGCGACCTGCGGATGTAATAGCTAAATATCCTATCACGACTGCCGACCCCAATAATTTTGTGAAGTACGACACAGAAGCATCTTTAGGATTGAAAACTTGGTCTTGGACGCAATTCGTTGTTTTGCTATTTATGATTTTTCATTTATTGGTTCAAATTGGAGAAATAGG
>ENA-ORXT01002642-ORXT01002642.1-marine-metagenome-genome-assembly--contig:-NODE-2642-length-21048-cov-10.834581_pt1 | contig 21048 bp, 24 predicted proteins | sample MGYA00237868_ERZ511482 | MGnify/ENA metagenome assembly ERZ511482
AGGAGAAAGAACACGAACGCCTGGATCACAGGGCGCGAAGCGCACCAGAACGCCAGAACTACCGCAAACGCAACGCTCATTTATTCATTGAAGCAAGCCGACCCAGGAACTCACACTCATGTACCCTCAGGAGAAGCAAGACGCACACTAGCCCAACCCACGAGAACGGTCATGAGGGGACCGGTGCCCAGCTGCCCACGGTCCTGGAACAGGGCCCTCTGGTGGCCCCTGCAACGGATCAAATAACATTCTTCCACTGGAAGAGATATCTGGCCCATAGATGTTCGGGTCAGCCAGGACTCGTAAGTTCCTCTAAATCCCAAGGGACTTAGACCCAAGATTTTCCAATTCTCACATGGAAGTCCCTGGGGAATATCTTGGTTGGCCGAGATCTGATCTCGGCTCCGGGTTCCGCCCCGGATGGGGAAGCTTCCACCAGCTTCCCGGCCCCTCCAGGGGGCCCAGATCGAAAGGGCTTGCGCCCCTTTCGTCTGTGTCAGGCCCCTCAGGGGGGCCTGATCAGGCAATGCTCCTGCCCTCACCCCCCCAGGAGGGGGTGTTCCGTGTGTGGTCGGGGACCACCCTTGGCACCCCCCCCGAGGGGGCGCCACACGGCACCCCCCTATGGGGAGCGCTACGTGGGAACTCGCGACCCATCCGCTCCGGCCCCGGCCGGGGGGTCGTGTCATCCGAGTCAAAGGGGTTTCCCCCACAATATGGTCGGGCACTGGAAGTAGCGGCTGGTCAGGATGGGCTATCACCCGGACTCTGTGACAACGACATCTATGATGAGACCTGCAGGAATTGGTGATGGTGCCTCTCGATTGATATGCCCCTGGGACAGCACTTCTGCATGCAGCGGCCTATCCTTCAAGGCACGAACAGATCATGTACTACATTAGTTGCACGATTTCTCCCATCGTAAGGTGACTACGCAACCGACCAAACTGACCCACAGGGAAGCAATGAGCTGCTCTTTTCTCGTGCTGCGTCCGGCTCTTGATGATCGGATTGTATGGCCCACTGACTTCTGTGCGCAACAGATGACACCCTTGCTCTCTACTGGTTGGCCTCGGGCCCGCTTTGTGAACAACTCGAACGAGTCATGTCGCGCCCACCGTCTTTTGGGTAAATCAGCACATTGGCTCCTACAGATGACCGTTGCTCCATGACCGTGTCCCTCTGCGCAGTCCGTCTAACTGGCCCTTGTTGCGTAGTGGAGTGCGCAAGCCCCGTGCTCTCAATCTCTAGGGTGCATCACGACACAATTTTACCAGCTCCATGACGCACTAAGTCGCGCGTACAAACGCCGAGCAGAACATCTGCACCTCACAGTAGCTGAAATTCTCGCCGGCGGCGTGGCGCCGACCTCGTTTCGCGCGAATCCATGTGCGCATTGGACCCCGGCCGCCCTTCTTGGCCGCAGCAGTTTCAATGGCCCGGCGCTTAGACACCATCGACGAAGCCGCGCGGCCAAACGTGTGCACGGCAGCCAACCTCTGCCTGGTGCTGCTTCCCTGGACAAGGGTCTCGAGTGGGGGAGGTTTGCCGTCGCCAAGCTCCCAAGAGTCCCTCACAGCTTCCAGCATGCGCTCCCAATCTCGCGGCAGCCGCGCGAGAGACACGAGTTTGGCATGGACTCGCATCTCCGGAATTTGCAGCTTGACGGCGCACGGGCTGGCCTTGCACTTACACATCGATTTCTCCACAGTCCGCTGCTGTCCTTTTCCAGGAGGCTTCTCCATGAGCCTAGGGGTGGCTTCCACCGTGTCGACACTGAACAATACCTTGGCCGACAGGTTGAAGTGCCCGGCCAGGCCGACCTTTTCCGCGCCCCGTTGATGAGCGTCTTTGATGTTGACCCAGCGACACAAAACCGCCAAGCAGAGGCCTCGGGCTGACCCAGTAAGTTGCTTCTCGTGACGCATTCTCACAAAACGGCGAGGAAGCCGGAGCATGCCGTCAATGTCGCTTGGGAGTGGTCGAGGCACAAATGCTCGGTTGAGCGGGTTTACCATGGCACTCAGTGGTAGCTGCTTGAACTTAGCGTCATCGCGCCCGTCGGATGGGTCATTAGTTGTCGTGGCCGCGTCCGCGGCGTCGCTGGCCGGCGTGCGAGGGCATTCCGACATGGTTGGTGGCGACTAGTACGAGTGTTCGACGATGGATGAAGCGGCGGGGGGAGGGAGGGGGAACGACGTCTTCGAAAAGTAGGCAACTCGTGTGGCGACAGCCAGGCGGCACGCAAAGAGCGGAGACGCGCAGTGTGCACAACACGGTGCGTATCTGACAATGGCGTCCATGTACAGATGTTGCTGGTCCGGTGATGCCCGGATATCGCCTTTATTTGCGGACATCCAGGTTTACAGTGCCATTGGTTGATAAACAACGCAATTGGGTCATTGGACCGCATGAGTGGCGGCTCTTCTGGACAAACTTTCCGTCATTTCGACGATCAAGGAGGCATGCGTCACTTATCCGGATGCGGAGTGATTCGCGACTGACAGTTCAGGTGGTTCACCCGAGCCGACCATGACACAGGAACACGGTGTGGCAACTCGGACCCACACGAACCCATGCAGCCGTCGGCACGAGCTGTGCGTCGCGCCGACCTCGTAGTCTTGTTTGCTACAAGTGACACCACCCCCTCCCTCCGTTGCTCTCTGTTGTTATCCTCGTTTGTCAGTCACCATGCTCGACGCCACCGCCGATGGTAGTGCTTTGCATCCCGAGCCCTTGCCGGTTGCCGAATGCAAGGATGATGATCGCACGTCTCGTCTCGCGGGGACGGCGGACGGTCGGACCAGGGCTGCCTGCCTGACGGGGTGGATGGACAATTTGCCTGCTCCTGATGCATACGACGCCATTGCGATGGCCAAGAGCACCAAGGAGGCGGGACGTTCTTTGAGTAGCTCCAAGGTGCATGCAGGCATGTGGGCGGGCAACTTGGCATTCTGCAAGCACCGGAAGGTCGATGCTACGAAGGTGGACCCCACGACGGCGGCGCACGTCGCCAACGTTTACAAGTGTCGGCTGAAGAACTACACCCTCGGACTGTCAACGTCGAAGCACATATCGGCCCAGATGGGTTTGTATTTCTCCGAGCTTGGCTACAGCGGCCCCTGGACTACCGGTATCATCAACGGAGTTCCGTACGCCAACGGAAATCCAAGCGAGAGCAAGGCCGTGACCGACAGCAAGCGCACACACAAGATTTTGCTGGCGGATCAAGGGCGTGTGCCGGTGCCAATGGACCCGCTGGAGTACGGACACTTGTGTGCCTACTACGACCACTTCCTCGCGTACCAGGACGATGTGAGCCCGACTCGATTGTGCCAATGAGCCGCCGTCATGGTCGGCACCTTCAACTTGATGCGATTCGACGAGGTGTGCAAGCTCAGGTATGTTTGGGTGCGCTGGATCGCATCTGTGAGCCCACTTGGATTGAGGTATGTCGCGGAAAAGCACGCACGGCCGCCCCACCTGGATGTGAGCCCGACACTAACTGGCTACATTGTCCGGCCCCACGTGTCATTGGATGTCTTTGATACTGGTTTTGCCTCTTTTTCATGTCTCTTGATGCTTCCTTGCTGGGCGGGAAGACGCGAGAATGTGTCAATGACTGGGGATCTCTTTGGTCGGCTTGCTTTCCGTATAAACATTCAGGTAAAGACAAAAACATCGGTAACCGGGTCAAGGCACTACCTGGAGGGAGCCCCGGGGTTGACGGGCGACCCTCGCGTCGACCCTGTTCTGGGCTTGGCCATGTTCCTCCTCAAGCGCGGCGACGACGATGGCTACCTGTTCCTCGACTTCCAGCAGGCGAAGGCCGGTTCATGGGAGTACGACGTAACCAAGCAGATGAAGGACGCTAAGTTTCTTGAAGAGCGTCGAGAGGCCTTCGATGAGGCCGGTGTTGACTCGTACCGCTTTTTGGGCACCCACTCGTGCAAGCGCGGTGGGGTCCAACTTTACCGCCTTCTCGGTGTGCCGGACCAGAAGATCAAGGAGCTGGGCAACTGGTCGACTTACTCGGCGTACTTTGCATACGTGCAGGCCAGCAACAGGCTGTAGAAGCGGTTCACGAGCACTTCACCTCAGGCGGCTTTGGCGGACATCATCATGCGAGGTGGCGAGGTGCCCGAGTGTATCGTTGGTGAGTTCGATGTTGACCTCAATGCTCGTTCCAGTGGGAGCTCGTGACCTCTTGCTCCATTTGATGAGCCCATGCGATGTGATCCTATGAAGAAGGACGCAGCGCTTGTGTTGGTCGCCGTCTCGCTTGTTTGCTTCCAAGAGTGATTGGCAGGCAAATTGTGTAGCTCTTATCGCCATATTTGTTAGCAAACACCAAATTGCATCTTTGGCTGGACGCGGTCGATTGTCGGCCAGAGCTGACTCTGGTGGCCGAGAAGTTTTCCGGTCGTGGTGGCCTCTCCCTTTCAGGGTCAGTTATGCTCGGCCAATAATACGCTGTCGGGGACGCGCTCCGCCTGCGCGTGCCCGAGGTGCACCGGGGCGACTTCGATCGCGCCAACGTTGTCCTGCGAGACATGCACCGGGCCCCGGCCGTCTTCGATGCTACGCAAAGAAATGCGGACTTCGTGACGGCTGAGGAGGAGTGGTGCTGGCGGTCAAGCTACATCGCGTCATTGATCGCAATCGCAGCTCACAAGGCCGGCAGCATCATCGTTTGTGTCGCCACAAAGGGGCAGACTGAAACGCTTGCTGATGAGCTAAGGTCCTCGGGTCGTGCTCGGCATGCGCGGCTCGGGTGGGCCTTGCCCGCGGTGTACGCATACCGTGCAGGCCGTCGTGATCGGGCCGCTGTTGAGCGGTTCCGCAACTGCCCCTTAACTTTGGCGGCTTTACCTTACGCCTACCTTGTGCCTGGTACGCGCGGGCCATCGCCACAAGGATCTCGTGGAGGTCCGCTCCGTGTCTCTTCGCGTTCCGCTTCTTAGTCTGGACGTATCTGGACCCGCCGCCGTGCACGTTGCTGTCCGTGAGCTCTCTCGTTGCAGCTCAGTCGTTGTCGACAGTACCGAGGCGTTCTCCTCGCTGAACCCACTCGCCTTCCTCAGTGCATTCACTCCCGACAACGCAGCTGCACGAGTAGCCCGTATGTCTCACGGAGATGTCACCAAGAAAAGGGCTACGCGGAACGCAGCCGCACTGTTCGTCCAAGCCAAGGGGTGCTTGCATCGCCGCTTGTGTGACGTGTCTGGTTCTGAGGGCGAGGGGGCCCGTCACGTGGAATACTGCCTGTGCTCCGGGTGTGTGACAGAGGAGCTGTGCCTTGGAACATGCGATCTTTTTAGGAACGAGCAGACAGCCGACGTTGTGTGTCTCGATGGCTTGCCTTCCTCTCTTGCTTCTATTTTGTTGCTTTCTCGCGTTCGTACCTCTTTTCGTGTTTTATGGTTTGTGTTGGGTCTTGAGGCCGTAAGGAGTACGCCTGGCCTTCTATTCGGCATGCACATCTAGTTTGATTCATGCTCGCGTGCCTGCGTTGTAAAAACAGCTGAGGGGCCACTCAACGAGACGTTCTTTGTCGCTGCTGAGCCCAGTGACATGGTCTTGGAGGGATTTCAGAGCACGAGCTGCACCTCCGTATGTTTGTGGCATACAGTGAAAAAGTTGGCGCTTCTGTGCCAGGTTGTGAACAAATTAGACGGCAAGTAAATCAGTAGTTGAATGGTAGCAAAGTGGGTGCCCGTCATAGCAAATTTGTCGGCGTTGTTATGTTTTATTCTCGGGGGCTGAGGCCATCAAGGCTGACCCGTCGCTGTGTGGTCGAGGGCGAAAGGGTTGGCGTTGTCGCTCCTCTTCGCATGAAGTGCTAACTGTACACCTGAAGGGGGCGGGCTTTTGCGCGGATACTGCGCGGCGACTGCGTACATATTGGGCATGACTCGCTCTTTCATACGTACCCAACTCCTGGCCTCTGCCCACACGGCCTCCTCTGAGAGGACAATTACCCGTTGCGAGCTCCCTTCGCCCACTCCGCGTACTGCATTCATGTCATGCACCCCAACGACCCCGCGAGCCTCAGGGCGCTATCTATCGTGCCGCCTACTCAGCAGGCTCCCCCGCTCCATTCCGGACGCCCTGCGGTGTCGACTGGCGCCATGGTTCAGTTCAGCACCCCCGCCACTCTTGCCACCAACAAGTCCATTAGATGACGCCAGCTCTGGGCGCTACTTCAGCGCCGCCAGCCCCCGAGTCTGCCGCACCCGGCACCTCGCCAGTCGCGCCACGGCCAGAATTCTGCGTGGCGGGTCCTCACAACAATCGGACAAGGTTGCTTCCTGGCAATTCATATGCTCAATTGTACAACCGCGGTGAGTCTGTCGGTCGTGTTCGAGCTTCCTTCAAGGTACGGGAGGAGCATCAGCACCGCCGCCTCCCGATTTAGGAAACGGAAGCCGATTTACTCGTCGTCGTTGACGTGCGTCCGGCAGCATGAAAATGTGGCATCCTTGCTCTTCTCAGGGGGTTGACGTCGATGTTTTTCTAGAGCCAGAGTGGTCCTCCGCCATGCCGGTCCAGGGGGACCTCAGGTCGAAGTCATGAATGGCTTCAGTTCGTCACGCTCGTCCTGGCGGTCGCGTCCCCCGCTGGATATGCCCTTGGGATTGTACGGTCCTTGCCTGACGAAACACGCAACTCATGACCTGCAAATTAAGAATTTTAGTCGTTGTGGCAAATCCCGCAAGGCCCTAGAAATACTTTTAACTGCTATAATGAGCTGGGCAATTTTCCTCATCTAAGTGGGGATGAGAAAGTTCCAGCTCCGATCGATCTTCATTAGGACAGCGATCGATGGACCCGACCGTGTGACTAAGGCCGATCGACATGGTTAGTCATTCGATCAACTGTCAGCACTCGTGCAATCGGCCAGATTCGGGCGTTCCAAGCACCCCCCCCGGGAAGCGGATTGCAGAGCCTGTAAAGCGATTTGGGTTTCCTGGACCGCACTATCCCCACGATAGACGTGCTCTAAGCGCAACGGCTTGTGTTCGTAGGCACCAAATCAGGTTTTCTCATTGCGGGAGAGCTGGAATCGACGATTCCGGCTTGGGAACAGTTGAGCACAACCGAGGCATCAATTGATGCCCAGGACCTGGTAGAATAGACATTCGGGAAGAAGTACGATTCTTTTTGAGCTACTCCGACAGCTGCCGCCTGCGTTTTGGGAATTCCACAGGTGGGCCACCAGGGATGCTGCATTCCGCGGTTTCACTCGCAATTTGCACGAGTGTAATGATCGTCACCTCGACTGTGGGTCGGAGGTCTGGGAGAAACTCCCTTGGATTGCCCTTCGCCGGCCCCCTGCGGGGGGGGAAAAAGCCAAGCAATGTATCGATTCCTCGGCATCCCATGAGAACTAGGGGATGTGCCGTACTATAGGACACCAGAGGTCCTACTTGTTTCACCCTACTTGAAGAAGGTGAAAGACTACTCTTTTGGATCGTCGCAGCTTCGCCGAGATACGCGAGGTGTGCAGTGTTTCGTTAGGAGGCACCGCCGCGGAGAATACCAAGCTCGAGACCGTAATGGTAAGCTAACACCCTCGTCGATATCCGCAGGCTGCTCCGCCAGTCTAAGTTGTTGACGCGCGAGACTGAGTCCTCGGTCGACGTCGAGCTGGTCAAGATAAGATCGTCGACCAGCACGGCGTGAAGACGCGGGTCTGGTAGGACCGCGTACTGCATGTTCTGCGCATTTCAGCGGAGGGATTTCACGAAGTGACACCGGAGAACATCCTTGTGGAGATTCAGGCCCGTTCGCAGACCACTGTCGCAGGCCGTGCATGCATGCACCCGGCAACGTCATTGGATGGGGTGTGCATGCCCCGTGCATGCGCGGCCAACATACGCGGACGGACCGCGTATGTTCGATGGACCTTGCACGGTGCATTCTGCCTCCCATTCGGTGTGCTGGGAGCGAAATCCTAGTAGTTTGTTGTGTAGGGCAATACTTTTTCTATCTTCGGATTGTCGTCACTCCGGAGCGGGGCGTGTGGCAGCGCGACCAGTCGGGTCGGGACGCAACCGCCAGCACAACAGGATCCGTACCGATCCCCAGACTTGCGCGCGCTCTTGCTCTGCGCGCACGCTGCCCCGCCGGCCTGTACCCGCCCCCCCCTTTCCCCCATTGCCCCCCATTCACCTCACACCACCCACACGCCCCCGGTTGGATCTGGCTTTTGAGGATGGCATCCCGCGTTACGGTGGAGGATCTGCGCTCTCTCCTGAGCAGTCGCGGTCTCCCAACGCGCGGACGCAAGGCTGATCTGCTCGAGCGCTGTCGTGTGCATGGGGTGGCCCTGCAACGTGCACCTGGGGTGACGGCCGAGACGGGAGCATCTCGCGTGCCGCCCCCAGTCGGCGCTAGGGGTGTCAGCGGTGGGGGTGCCAGCGGTGGGGGAGAGGTAGTCACTGTTAACACGCCGTCTCAGTCGCTTTCTGTTACCCGTGGGACCACCGAAGGTCCAGACGCATCTTTGCAGGCCTCGATTCCTCCTGATAGCGGTGCTCCACGGGTGGGAGGGGCGGGTGCCGCGGCTGCCGTCGCTGTACCTACGGCCGAACCTCGTGGTGCAGATCGCGCACCCGCCTTCTCCAAGAACGAGCGCGCTAGGCTGGCACACATTTTGTGCACACCAGACGTGGCGGCGGGAGTAATCACGTCGCGCGGAGGTATGTCCCGCCAACAGCAAGACGCTCGTCAGTCCCGTGGAGCTGTCTGGGTGGTTGTTGTGGCGCCGGTTTTCAACGGGTCGGACCTGTTCGATGTGCCGGTCGAATGTGCTGACGGGGGGATCGACCCTAACGCTCACCCGCATCATCGGACCGGTGAGACATTGAAGGCCAAATGGTCTGAGGTATGTAGGGGGTTGCCTATCCGGACTGTGTGATGCCTCTTGAGTTTGTATCCACCTTGCGTTCGCGGCGTGTGTGGTTATCTTAGCTGGTCAATGTGACATATCAATGACTAAGTCGGTTGTTTTCGCGGCCATCCACATTGATTGTGTGCATCTCTGTTGTATCTGCTGGCTTGTAGCTCTCCTCCTTTTTTTGGCGAACCCACAAGGACTTTTCGCGCTCAGGGCAGAACGACCCCAACCTATGGGCCAGTTTTTCAAAAGGGGATACGTTGCTGGACTATCTGTTCTACCTTTTTAAGGGCAATGACGTTGTGCTCGAGCTCGTGAGCCCGGAAGTCGGTCCGGCGGGGGTCGAGGGAGACATCCCCCCGCTGGCAGGTCACACGACCCGCACGCAGCCGTCAAATCGGGGAAAGCGCAAGCGTGAAGCTGACATTGGCGAAATGGAGCGGTTCGCCGCGAACGCGGAGAAGATGGCTACCGCCGTCTGCAAGGACGCAGACAGCAGGGAGCTCGCCAACCTTTCCGAGACGCTGAAAAATCTCCGTGCGGCCGGCGCCGACCCTCGTTTTATCGCGGCTGTCGAAAAGAAGCTCGAGCGACTCCTTCTGCCGTTGGCGGAGGATGCAATCTCCCCTAGTCGTGAGGGTGCCTCTGGCCGTGCGGTCGGCGGTGCGTCTTCGCCTACGGGGTCACCACCAGCCGCATCAACAACTCGTGGGTCGATTGACTTGGGCGGGTCTGAATCGGAGAGCTGTCCGTGAGTGGCATGTTTTTGTTTCATCTTCTGGCTTGATATTGCTGTTGTTGTGCGGGCAAAAATGGTGGCTTTACGACTTGCAATACTCTCGATGCATGATTGACAGGCTTCACGATGACAAGTCTGGGGAAATAGGGGCGGGGGGGGTGACGTGTGCTGAACGCTCATGGTGCTCAGATAATAAAGGAGGCGGGAATGGAGCACAGCGCAACGCTTTATGACGCTGCCACACTCAGAACCTTGGAGCCACACCCGGCCGCAGCACCCCCAGACTCTCCACTCGAGCCGTCATGCTCACCCGAATATGGAAGCGCTCCCGATCACGACGCCGCCCGCGCTGATCAGCACTCACGGAGTCGTTCGGTGCCAGAGACACAACCCCTCCAACGCGATCGGTACCGTACGGTGAAGTAAAGCAATCCCTCGCATTCTCGTGTCCGCGGCAAAACTTTTGCAGACGAAAACAGGCGCGAACCAGGCTCGGCCGCTTGGGAAAAGGAACACAGAGGGGCCGCCAAAACACACCCCAGCGCCAAGACAACATCCCGAAAGCCTGCTCGATGTGAATACGACAGGAAAATAGGTGAATGTTGTAGCTATCTGTCCAACGGTCACTGCAACCACACCCCGGCCACGGGACTGCCAACACCTTACTCGCAGCATAAGCCTCGTCTGCCACGATGCGGTGCCCATCCTCCGTCATGGCACGTGTCAGGACGTTGGTCGGATCCAAAAGCGCGCGACCGAGCTCAGTGCAAGCAAAGGCCGAGGAGTCATGGCTGAAGCCTGGGCTCAAACAGCTCATCCAGCGGAAACGAAAGTCGGAATCACAAATTGCTTGTGTAGTCAGAGCATAAAAGCCTTCGCGACTATAGTAGTCCGCAAAGCACTGAACATCCGAGGCAAGCGGCTGCTCTTGCTCTATCGCCACACCATCCAGAGCGCCAACAACATTACCAAACGGTGAGTTCCGCCGGGATTGAAATCCCCCGGCGTAGTCCAGCCGCCTCTGGCGATTGCCCAGCCGAAAATCAAACGCAAGCGAGGGGGTAGTGGTCACAGCGTCAACAACCTCCCAGAACGCCCGGAACATGGCCGAAGGATGAACCCCAAAGGCGGCGCAAACGTCCAAATAGCTTCCTCCTCCCAGGTACCGCAAGGCAATAGCCATGCGGCACGAGGGGGACAGTTCACAGCGAGGCAGCCTCGAGCGCAAGCTGTCCACCAGGTCCACGAGTGCATTAACAGGCATCCGCATGGCTCGACAAAAGTGCTCACGATAGCGAGTCTGGATGTTGTCCACGGTCAGGGGGATGGTGCAAAAGTGCGGTGGTGCCGGGTCGGTGGTGACGGAGTGGAATCTTGATGGCAGGGGAGAGGAGGGGACCGGACGGGAAAAAAGACCCCGTTTGTAATGCATCGCGGCCGCGGCGTTGGTAGCAAACGCCGCCGTCACTGTTTGCCACGCGGGTGGCAACATGGTGCCGCGCAAATTGGTGGACGACCTGAAGGATGTGGCAGGGACCAGGGTATGTTGCCACGTCTCTCAGCCAGTGCCCATGTGCTGTCGGCGACGAGGGCACACCATAACAAACTTGGTGTTCCAAATTGAAAAGTTACTTTCCGCACCTGCAACGCTGCGCTTAGTTCGTTCGCAGATTGGTGCATGCATGGACGCAGCTGCTCAGCTTCTGCGAACGGGCCTGAGCGAGCAGCCCGCCTCCTCGCAGAGCGCGATCGCCCGGTCAAATGCCACGAGGTACTCCTCCATGGTCGCGGCGCCACGCGTGCATGCCCGCAGGCTGTTAAACTCGACCTTTCTTGAAGTGGCCCCCACAATGCCAAATCGGCTGCGCAGCAGAGCCAGGAGCGACTCCAAGCCGGTGTCGGAAAACGTCTCGTCCGGCGGGAGCCGAAGGGCGAACCAATAATCGACGCCCATCATGGCGGCCAGCAGGGAAGCCGCCTGCCTGCCCGGTAGCACCGAGGTCAGGCGCATTCAGATGGAGATGTCGGCGCACCACGAGCGGAGGCCAGTGGGGCCCAGAAAGAGTGGAGTCTTGGCGGTCGTGCTCGTACCGCGGTGAGCACAACCGCCACAGCCGCCTCGTCCATGACACTGGACGCCCGGGCACTCGTCCTCAGAGCGGCCGTTGGCTTGGTGCCGCCGTCGAAGCAGCCCTTGCCCGAGTCCTTAATGGTTGCCCCGAGGAGGACGACCGCCGGCGTGCCCGCAGCGGTAGTGCGTATCGCCGACGCGGCGTTGCCTGAGTTTGGCACGCCCGAGTGATTGGTACCCCCGGATGTGTCGTCGCCCGCCATCACGTCGGGGTTGGCGCCGCAGCGCCGCAGCCGGCGGGTGGGTGTTTCCTTCGGTGATCAGTGGCAATCGCGACAAGTTCCCGCCGTCAGGTCCTCGCTCAGGGAAGAACAGCAGAAATTGCAGCCGTCGCGTCGCCAGGACGACGTTGGAACGAGTCAGGCCCAGTCTACACTGCGAGCGACGTGAACGTGATTCGGAGCCAATATGAACATCAGTCCGCCAAAAAACACGTGATGTGGCGCCGTCTTTCTTCACGGTACGCAAGAAACCCTTGTGCCAGAAGGTTGTGGTCAGATCTGACAGATCGTATCGTTGGTGAATCGCGATTCATACCGTGGCGAGCGAAGGGCACCACCCATTCGGTGCCAGACAGGCGTTCCACACTCAATCGACTCGCGTCACGTGTAAGAACCATTAGAGTGGTGACATCACTGCGGATGGTCTCTCGACAGGGCAGGAACGAGGACCGCCACACTAGAAGATGTACGTGGCTGCTCTGAGCAGGCGTCTCTCGAGAACTGACGGGTCTCCCATCTCTTGATCGGAGTGTGCAGTCGTGAGGAGCCTTCTCGGTCAATCATTCCTGCGAAAGCCAAAAGACGCAAGTGGCGTATTGCTTTCCCAACACGTTCACGTGCGCGAGATATAAAAGAGACTCTCGCGCACGTAAACGTGTTCGAACTGAATGCGCCGAATGAGCATGTTTCCGCTCGTAAGTCCTTTGTGTGCGGGATCGCACGGTCGGCCGGATTGGGTCTAAAAGTATTAGCGTGATTGGGGTGTGATTGGAACGAAGCGCTCCTATTGGCTAGCACGTGACTGAGCACGTCGTGCACGCGCCGTGTAGACTGAGCCTCAGCAACAGCACCTCAAAGACAGGGTGCTACCAGTTGAGAAAGGAGATGTATAGTTGCTACCTCTCGCCCTCCTCTTGTCCGCGTCCCACCTGCGGTGCGTATCATGCACCTCGGAAAGTGCGGCTGAGACGGTGCTGTTCCGACCGGACTGTTCTGGCTCGCGTGGGCGGTGCTGGCCGGCGTGGATGACCGGCGCTTCCAGGTGACCGGCGCTCCCAGACGACCGGCGCCCGGCCGATCGTCCCCGGGAGTGCGGGGAAGTATTCCCCCCCATCCCACCTACAGTCTATCCCATTCTTTCCAGACCCCTGAGACCAGGAATGTTCTTGTCTCGTCTTAGCTCGGCTGCATCGACAGATTTTTGCAAGCGGACTTCTCATGCGCAGTAAAGACCCACTCCACATCCATGTGCCAGAAAATGGGACGCATTGGCATTCGAGAAGCACCTCATCGTCGTGCCTGAACACGGCACAAAACTGTCTCTGGGGGCTTTTTGCCGTCCCTGCCTGACAAGAAAAGACACTAACCAGGAAATTGGCCACCAGCCGATGTCCCAATATTCTGTCGAGTCATACTGGCCAGTGGTCGCGGTACTTTAGCTGACATGAAGGTCTGCAGAGGCCTGCCAAGACGGTCGTAGCAAAGAAGTGCAAAAATTGTGCAACGATTGAAAATCATTCATCCGATCTGTGGGGCTACTTTGAAGATTTCTTGATCCGCCGAGTGCGCGTTTCTGATGCGAAGTCGGCGAGCCTGGGCAATTAGGCGCTTCGCGCGCTCGCGTCGTTTCTGCCCCAGCCAGGGGACGAGGATGAGAAGGACGTGGATTGAATGCGACTTTGTCGGCGTGCTTTGATTTGGGTGTTGACCGAGAAATGTTTTGAGGGAGTCACAGATTTTAGCATGTCAAGACGGCTTGCTTAGCGCCAGCGCCTCAATTTATGATTCGCGGCGCTTCTGGCATCGAAGATCCTTGGATGTGGTCGCGCGAGCATCGCGTGTTGATCTTATGTCTTTTTGAGTCTGAATAAAGTAGCCCCTCAAGTTGCGATTAAGTTCGAATCGGATTCGACCAAATCTGAGATGGTCCGGAACGGTCGGTTTTGGTGTGACCAGATCGATGCCGCCGGAGGTATACACACCACAGCGGCAAATGAACTGGGCTTCTCTGCGTGATTTTTGGTGTGCTCACGCGAAACCCGTCATCGAAGGTTACTACAAAGTTTGAAACCCTTCGGAGCAAGCACGCCAACGATAGGCTCCAAAACACCAGGTGTCTGAGAGAATGGGATAGACTTTAGTTCACATGGGCGGTTGCTCACGCCATCTAGCGGCGCGGGTAGGGGCGCCCCGTCGCGCGGTGGTCGATCTCACCCGCCCGCCCGTGCTCCGTTTCGGCCGCTCCGCCCACCGCGCGCAGGCGCGCTGCGAGGTGAGGTGACGGCCCCGCCCCTGCGCAGCGGGCCCAAAACAGTCGTCAAAAGCACGTCTGCTTTTGCGTATTTTGAGGCGAACAGATAATCTGCGAACCGCCCTTCGGCTCTGTCAAAACTGCTTTTTTCCAGAAAGAGCGCCAAACTCATCTGTTCGCCGGGATAGATGCCTTTCCACTGGAAAAAAAGAGACAATGCATAAGACGTATACACTTCACCATTTCAGAAAGAGAGAGAGGCGGAGAAGCATCTATGGCCCAGCTCGCAGGCGCTATGTGTGCAGTGAAGAGCGATTCCTGTTCTCGCAAACACAAATATGCAAGGGCTTCGCATGGGTTGGCCTCTGAGAGCCTGTCAGAGGGGGTTGCTCTGTTTTTTGCACAGGAATTCTGTGTCTTCAAACAGAAACATGCGTCATCTCGACCCAAGAGCCCGGATCGTTGAATTGTGTCACGTATCTCTCATGCGGTGGCGTGTGGCCAAACATGCTTGCGGGCCTGTCGGACACGTGGCGCGATCGCACCGACACTGGTAGAACAACTGGATCGGAGCGCTCGTGCGGGCACACGAGGCGGGGCCGGGCCATGGTCCTGCGCCCGGTCGCCAAATGGCCACACCCGCGGCCACGTAGTGAGCTGATCTGAACCCTCAACCCTTGACAGCACCCCAGGGCGCCGCTGACAACCGCCACACCCCAACAACCACCCACAACCCACACGGCACAGACGCCTGGGCGGCTACAATTAATGCCGTCTCTACCACCCCCCGCCGCGTCCCGCGCGCGCGCGTACAGCCCCTTCCTTCACGCCACCAGCGCCCACCGGCACCCGGGCCGCCGCTCCGACGTCGCCACCGCCCCCGCCGATCGTTGCCACCACCCGCGCCACCGCGACTGGCCGCCACTGCCACCCACGCAACCGTCCCCGTCGCGCCGTGCGCCCCCTCAGCCCCCGCCGGTCGCCGCGGCCCCCCGCACTGGCCGCTTACGCCGCCTTCCCCGCCGACCGTTGCCGCTCCTTACGCAACCGCTACCGATTGCCGACGTTACTCACGCGACCGTCCCCGTCGTCGCTGTCAGCCCCCTTTGCCCCCGCCGATCGCCGCCGCCCTTCGCACCGGTCTCTCGCGCCGCCGCCGCAGCCGACCGTTCCCGGCACTCGCGCCCACGCCACCGACCGCCGCCGCCATTCGCGCCTTTGTCCCCGTCTTCACCTTCCGGGCCACCCTCCCTCGCCGGCCCCGCGGACCGTTGCCACCTTCGGCGCCCCCGTCACCGACCGCCGCCGCCACCCGCGCGCCGTCCCTGTTGCCGCCGCTCGCCTCTCCCGCTCCCGTCGATCGCCGTAGCCCTCGCCGACCGTTGCCGCTACCCGTGCCCCCGCCATCGACAGCCGCCGCCACTCGTGCTTCTGTCTTCGTCGTCGCCGTCCGCCCCTTCTGCGCCAGCCGATGGCCGCCGCCCCCCTCGACCAATGCAGCCACTCGCGCCAACGCCAATGACCGACGCCGCCATTCCAACCCCCGCTTCCGTCGTCGCCGTCCACTGCACCCGCCCTCGTCGATCGCCGCCGCTCCAGCAGGCTTTTGCCGCCACCCACGCCAATACCACCGACCGCCGCCGCCAATCGCGCCCCCGTCCTCGACGTCGTTGCTCGCCCCTCCCGCCCCCGCCGATCGCAGCCGCCCCCACCGACCGTTGCCGCCACCCGCAGCTCCGCCACCGACTGCCGCTGCCACCCGCGCCCTCAGTGCCGTCGTCGCCACTCACCTCTCCCGTCCCCGACAATCGCCGCCGTTCCACGCAACGGCCGCATTCGCACCCGGCCCCGACGACCGTCGTCGCCACCCGCGCCCCTGTTTTCGTCGTCGCCGTTCGCCCCCGCCACCCCCGCCGATCGCCGCCGCCCCCGCCGACCGTTGCCGCTACCCGCGCCGCCGCCACGGACCGCCGCCGCCAACCGCGCCCCCGTCCTTGTCGTCGCAGCTCGCTCTTCCCGCCAACACCGATCGCCGCCGCCCCCCGAACCAGCCGCATTCGTCGCCGCCCCCGACGACTTTCGCCGCCATTCGCGCCCCCGTCCCTGTCGTCGCCTCCCGCCGCCCCGCCTCCACCGCCTTCTGCCGCAGCACACACTGCCCGCATTTGCCGCGCTCTCGGCGTCCGTTGCCGCCTTCCGCGCCCACGGCGCCGACCGCCGCTGCCAAATGCGCCCTCGTTCTCGTCGTCGCCGCTTAGCACTCTGGCCCCCGCCGATCGCCGCAGCCCCCCGCACCGGCCGCCTTCGCCGCCGCCCCCGCCGACCGTTGCCGCCACCCGCACCACCGCTACCAAACATCTCCGACACTCACGCTACCGTTCCCGTCGTCGCCATCCGCCTCCCCCGCCCCCGTAGACTGCCGCCGCCCCCCGCATCAGCCGCTTGCGCTGCCACTTCCGCCGACCGTTGCCACCACCCGCGCCCCCGCCACGGACCGCCGTCGCAACCTGCGCCGTTTTCTTCGCCGCCACCGCTTGCCCCGCTCGCCCACGCAGATCACCGCCACCCCCCGCACCGGCCGCATTCGCCACCGTCCCCGTCGACCGTTGCAGCCACTCGCGCACACACCAATCACCGCCGCCGCCACTCGCGCCCCCGGCCCCGTCGTCGCGGTTTGCCCCACCGGCCCTCGCCGATCTTCGGCGCTTCCGCAGACCGTTCCCGCCACCGGCGCCCACGCCACCGACCGCCGACACTACTCCCTCCCCCATCCCCGTCGTCGCCGTTTGGCCAATCCGCCCTTGCCTGTACCCGCCCAACGCACCGGTTGCATTCGCCGCCGCCTCCGCCGACCGTTGCCGCCCGTCGCGCCCACGCCAATGACCTTCGCCGCCTCCCGCGCCCCCGTCCCCGTCGCCGCTGTGCTCCCCCCCTGCCTCTGTCTGCAGCCGCCGCCTCCAGCATCGGCCGCTTGCGCTGCCGCCCCCGCCGAACGTTGCCGCCACCCCCGCCCCCGCCACCGACTGCCGACGCCACCCGCGCCGCCTTCTCCGTCGCGGCCGCTCGCCCATTCCGCCCCCGCCGATCGCCGCCGCCCCCGCAGACCGTTGCCGTAACCCGTACTTCCGCCACCGATCACCGCTGCCACCCGCCCCCCCGTCCCCGTCGTCGACTCTCGTCCCTCTTATTTCCGCCGATCGCCGCCGCCCCCCGCACCGGCTGCATTCGCCGCCGCTCCCGACGACCGTCGTCGCTGCCCGCCCCCCTGTCCCCGCCGTCGACTTTCGCATCCCCGCCTCCACCGATCGCCGCCGCCACCCCCACTGGCCGCATTTGCCGCCGCCCCTGGCGACCGCCGCCGCCACCTGCGCCTCCGTCCTCGTCGTTGCGGCTCGCTGTTTTCGCCCCCGCCGATCGCCGCTGCCTCCCGCCCCGGCCGAATTTGCCGCCGCCCCAGACGACCGTGGCCGGCACCCGCGCCCCTGTCCCCGTGGTCGCCTTCCGCCACCCCGCCTCCACCGATCGCCGCCGCTACTTATACCGGCCGCATTCGCCGCCGCCCCTGGCGACCGTCGCCGCCACCCGTGCCCCCGACCCTGTCGTCGTCGTGTGCCTCCGCGCCGCCACTGACCGCGGCGGCCGCCACCGCCCGCATGAGTCAGAGTCCCCGCGGCCGACGGCGGCCCTCGCCGCCCGCCGTCACATCACCGACCCCCGTCCCCAACATCGCCGTGTGGCCCACACGCCGTCGCCGGCCCCGCCGACGCCAGACCCGCCGCCACCCACACCGACCTGCAACCTTGTCTTCAGCCACCCACGCCGTCGTGGCCCCCGACTCCGCCCCCGCTCGACACAACGAGCGCCGCAACCCTCGCCCCCGCCCGGACCGAACACCGCCAACGGCGTCGGTCGCACCGGCCAACCGCTGTCGACTTCGCGATCCTTGTCCCCGGCCCCGACGCCCGCCGCCTACGCCGCCTGTCGCCCCCGCCGACCCTTCCAACACCTTGCCCGCCCACTCCAACACCGCCGGCGCCGTCCCCGGCCCAGCCGACCACAGCCAACGCAGTCCGCCGCCCCCGCCAACGTCCCGACCAGCGTCCCCACTCTTACTGACCGCCGCCAACGCCGACTGTCACCACCGCCGGAACCTCTAACACCGTCTTCGCCTCCTGTAACACCGCCAACGCCGTCCCCGGCCCTGCCGTTTACCGCTTACGCCGTCAGTCGCCACCGCCAACGTCCCGGAGTGCGCTCCCGCCCCAACCAACCGCCGCCAAAGCCGACCGTTACCGCTGCCGACACCGCCAGCACCGCCCCCGCCCCCCCCAAACGGTGCCCTCGCTTCTCAATCCGGGGCCGCCGTTGACTCTCCCCGCCGCCGCCACCGCCGCCCAACGCCCCCGTGTCTGCCGCCGCCGTCGACCAAGACAACTGCCGCCGCCAAGCAGAGCCCCCGTGCACGTCGGTGCTGCCGACGACCAACGCTTCGTCGCCCGCCGGCTCCGCCGCCGACAAACGCCCGCTTTCATTATGGGGCAGGCGCCGTCTGCCGTGCTTGGCCCCGCTCCCACCGACAAGAAGCGTTGCCAAGGATGGAGGCCTGGCTGTTTTCGCTGCCAACCGACTGGTATGGTTCCCATTCATTTGTTTGCGACAATGCGTTGCACTTGCTTGTGCAGGGTACCGGGTGGTGTCCGGCGGAGCACGCCAGCGACTGTGGTTGCGACGTGGGCCGCGGTAACTGACATGGAGTGCCGTGCCACTTCGCTTCTGTGCTTTTTGTGGCATTGTTGGTCGGTGCGTTCCCATGCAGTCCTGATGTCTTCGCTGATCCAGACCATGGACGTCCACTACGAGGCGCACAGCGACGACATGGGCGGTTTTGTAGACCAGGACGACCTTTCCTCCGGCCTCGCGATGGCTGTGAGCCACCATCTTCTGCTGCTGCAGTTGGCGCGGCGGGTCCGCGCTTGTCAGCTCTGGCGGCGGCGGCACCGCGGGTCGGTTCGTGCGCGCGCGTTCAACAAGAAGCGCGACTTCTACCTCGGGCTTCGCAACATTCTGCGCGACTACTGGGGTGTGCACGGTGAGCCGCCCGTCTTCGACAAGGCGGACTTTGAGAGCCGGTTTCAAATGCCACGTGCTGTTTTCATGCGCGTCTACTTTGACAACACGCTCAGCCCACCGCACCTAGTTGGGGGGAGGGCGAGCCAGACCGTGTCGCCGGGTAGTCCTGTCGGGGAATACCCGCCCCGGAAGAATACCCCGATAAGCACACACGCACGGCGTCGACCGGGGGGAGGCGCCCCGAGTGACAGACACGAGTTATGTGACTGGACGTTTACTTTCTTGCGTCCAAGGACTCGAGGCAACACTCACGCCTCGCCCTCTTACCCCGTCCGTTCCCCTCAGACCCTCCGAAAACCCCCCTCAGACACCCTCAAAGGACCCTCGGAAAACCTCCCCCTCAGGGCCCAGGGGGCCCGTCTCAGCGGGGGACAGCCGAAGCTTCGAATCCCGCCTTAAATAAAGGCGGGTAAAGGGTGTTACGTGACACCCTCGCGGCGCCCCGGGGTCAGAGGCGGGGAGTATTAAAGTCGATCATCCAAATCGGGTTCACACACGATTAGGCCCTTCACTATGGGCCCGCCCAGGGAGGTTACTAGTCCCAGGGAAAAAGATTAGGCCCTTCACTAGGGGCCCGCCCGGGGGGTTTTCTAGTCCCAGGGAAGTATTGGGATCGCGGTTATGGTTGGTGAGCCACCGGGTGAGCACATGTGGGTCGCCAACGGAACGATGGGAAATATGTGGCAGTGGGGCATATTTCGTGGGAATCTGGTTCTTCGAGTGTGGGGGCCATGTGCCGGGCCGTCACATCTACAACGACATGAAAACGAGCCGTAGTTCCGCCAACGCGTGAACGCTACCGGGCGACCCCATGCGCATCCGCTTGAGCAGGTCGTCGCCGCGCTGCGCGTTCTTGGCATCGGCGAGGCGGCGGACCGCCCCGATGAGTACGTCCGAGTGTTGAAGTCGACCACCAACGCCACCTTCAAGAAACTCATCAAGGTCACCGTCAACAAGTACGATTCGAGCTACCTGCGCGCGCCGACGGACGACGACATCATGCCCATGCTGGCGTTCAACAAGGACCGGGGCTTTCCCGGCTGTACCGGCAGCTTGCACTGCAGCCACTGGGAGTTGAACGGCTGCCGGAAGTCCGCGGCGGGACAGCACAAGGGCAGGTCGGGCAAGCGGTCGATTGTCCTGGAGACGGTGAGCGACCACGACCCCTGGGTTTGGCACGTCTTTGCCGACTCGCCAGAAAGCAACAACGACATCAACGTCCTCAAGCAAAGCAATTCATTTTCTCGTGTCGTGCTCTGCGAGTGGCCGCCACGTCATTTATCTTATGAAGTGAACGAACGGAGGTACACGCCCGGAGGAGCTTGAGCTCAACGCCGTACAAAACGGCGCTCGCAAGGAGGTAGAGCGCCTGAACGGCACCACGTACAAGCGAAAAAAGGTGGCTCTCCACCCCGCGCGCCACCATAGCGTGGCTCACCTCATCCTCACTGGCAAGGCTGTGTGTATCATGCACAAAATGGTCGTGGAGGCGCAGTGTGTTAACCCGCAGTGAGGAGAGAGGTCGGGGGACCACGGTGAAGTGGTTGAGTGGCCTGAGCTTGTGTGTGTGTGTGCGAACGTGCTTTGGTGGTTGTATTAAGGTTCGCCCGCCTCTCCCAACCGAGAGCACCTCTCAAATAGTCCCCACCGGCCCAAGTGCTCCCCCCTCTCGCG
>ENA-ORXT01002643-ORXT01002643.1-marine-metagenome-genome-assembly--contig:-NODE-2643-length-21032-cov-5.012694_pt1 | contig 21032 bp, 17 predicted proteins | sample MGYA00237868_ERZ511482 | MGnify/ENA metagenome assembly ERZ511482
TAACGGCCTTTCCTTTATGCACCACGATGGCCTGCGGGCTGGCGTGCTCCACGTCGAGCTTTTCGGCGATCTCTGTTTTCAGGTCGGCGGCGTATTGCACCACGATGCCATAGATGTCGAGGTCGTGCTTAGCGTGCGCCACTTCGATCTGGGCGGCCGCGCTGAACGGGCAGGTCGCGCTGTGCTTGAAGATAACGACCGGCTTTTCGTGGCTGGCCTTGAGGGCGGCATCGAGATCGGCGGAGGTATGCATTATGTGGAACATGGTCTTTTGGTCTTTTGGTCTTTTGGTCCGAACGCATGCGGCCGGTCATAGTTTCAGTCGGCGTTCTTGACTTCCCACTCATTACTTCCCACTTCCCACTGCATCAGGGCGGGAACGCGGGTGCGGTGGAAGGTTTGGGGGCGTGGGAACGGAGCGACGTACGTTGGTTTACTTACTAAAGCCGCGTGCTTACGTAGAAAGTCCGCGCGAACGGTGCCACTCCAACCCTCCAGCGTTTTGATCTGCTAGACTCTGTGTAGTACTCCGTGAGTCTCCGTGGGCTAAAAAGCGCGAAGCGCACCCCCGCAAAGCAAAACCACAACTTCCTTTTGCGAATTTTCGCTATTTTGCCCGCCTATGACCGCCATCACCGCCAACGAGAAGATCATCTTCGGCCTTAAAGTCAAGCAACTTCGCCAGGAGCAGGGCCTGTCGTTTTCCGACTTGTCGAAAATGTCGGGGATGTCCCTGTCGTATCTCAACGAGATTGAAAAGGGGAAAAAATTTCCGAAGAGTGACAAGGTCGTCAATCTGGCAAAGGCCCTCGGCAGCACGGCGGAAGACCTGACCGACGGTGAACTCGGCCGCAACCTCGCGCCCGTCACCCAGCTGTTGCAATCCAACTTCCTCAACGAGTTACCGCTGGAGCTTTTCGGCATCGAGTTGAGCAAGGTTGCCGATATGATCGCCCAGGCTCCGACCCGGGTCGGGGCCTTCATCAGCACGCTGCTGGAGCTCTCCCGTTCCTACGCGCTGCGGGAAGAGAATTTCTACTTTGCCGCCCTGCGATCTTACCTGGAACTGCACGACAACTACTTCCCGGAGCTCGAAGCGGCGGTGGACGACTTCGCCGGCAAATACAGCCTGCCGTCTTTCCGCCCCGTTCCGCCGCGCACGCTGGCCGGTCTGCTGGAGGGGAACTACGGGTACACCATCGTCCCCAACGGCCTCGACGCTCACCCCGACCTGAAAATGCTGCGCTCGGTCTTCCAGCCGGACGACAAGCGGCTGCTGCTGAACGGCGACCTGACGACGGTCCAGCGTGGTTTTCAGTTCGGCAAGGAGCTCGCCTTCCAGCACCTGCGGCTGGCGGAGCGGGCCAACACGAGTAGTTTGCTGCGCAGCCGGGTTTTCGAGGAGGTACTCAACCACAGCAAAGCGACTTACTTTAGCGTAGCGCTGCACATTCCGCTGACGCCCTTCCGGGAAGACGTGACCGGTTTCCTGGCCCGCCCCACCTGGAACGGCGAGGCCTTTCTCGACCTCATGCGCCGCTACAACGCCACGCCGGAGATGTTCTACCACCGGCTGACCAACGTGCTGCCCAGGTTCTTCGGGCTAAAGGAGATGTTCTTCCTGCGCTTCCTGCACTCACCGGCTACCGATGACTTTGCGATCGATAAAGAACTCCACCTCCACCGGCGGCACCACCCGCACGAGAACGGGCTGTTCGAGCATTACTGCCGCCGTTGGGTCAGCATCAATCTGCTGCGCGAGATGGCGACGGACGGGCCGGGTGGCATGCGCATCGACGTGCAGCGGAGCCGTTACTTCGGCACCGAAGACGAATACCTTTGCATCACCCTGGCGCGGACGGGCTACCCCGACCCGGCCAAGAACGTCAGCGTAACGCTCGGCTTCCTGGTCAACGACAAGATGCGGGAAACCATCGTCTGGCACGCCGACCCGGCCATCACCACCGTGGTGGTCAACACCACCTGCGAGCGCTGCCCGATCACGGATTGCGAGGTGCGCGCGGCCGAGCCGATCATCGTCCACAAGCGGGAGAAGTACCAGCGGATCAAAGCCGCGTTGAAAGATTTATAAGCAAGATTTAAAGATGAGCCCACCCGGCCTCCTCCCCTATTCCCTTGCACCCGCGCACCCCGCCCTGTTTAATTTACTCGAAAGGAAACCGTCTTTGATTTGTCCGAAAGCCCGTCTCCGTAAGGAAACGCGCCGTCGGATGCCGTAACTTTACCGTCACCCAAATACGCACTTTTCCTTTGAGTTCCACTTGTTCTTTCCGCTATCTATCGGTTGTGCTCCTTGTTCTTTTCGCCGTCGCGACAGGGCGGGCACAGCTCGATTCCCTTTTGGAAGTACTCGATGCGGAACTCGATAAGCGGGAGGCGTACCTGAAACAAAAAGAGGAAACGCTGGCTGCCATGGACCGCCGCTTCGCCGCGGCGGATGATCTCGAAGCCCAATTCGCGGTAGTACTGGAAAAGGTCGCCGCCCTGGAATCGTTTTCCTTCACCCGCGCCGAAGCGGAAGTCAACCGCCTGACGGCCCTGGCCCGTAAATTGAATGATCCGGTAAAAATGGACCTGGCGCAGCTCAAGGAGTCTTTCATCTTCCTTTCCGCCGGCCTGTTCAACGAAGCGATCGACAGTCTGCGAACCATCGATCTCGCTCATTTTTCCGGACGCCTGAAAGCGGAGTATTACGCAGTCCTCGCCCGCTGTTACATCGATCTGTGGGACAATTACCCCAGCGAAACCTTAAGGGAGCAAAGTCGGCTACTGGCCGTCGCCAGTCTTGATTCGGCCATCATTCACGTCTCCCCGGATACCATCGAGCGGCTCTCCCTGCAAGGTTTCCGAGCCATCGCGAACCTCGACCCTCACTCCGGTATTACAGTATACCATCGCGTTCGTAAACATCCTGACGCCACGGTGCGCCTGATGGCCAAAGAGCACGGTACGGCCGGCATCAATTACAATATTCTGGGCATGCGGGATTCGGCCCGCATCGCTATCGTCAAATCCGCCATTGCCGACGAGCGGACGGTGACGCGGGAAGCCATATCACTGGTTCGCGTCGCACGCTACGCCTATGAGATGGGCGACTACGAACGCTCCGCCCGCTACATTCGCATCGGCCTCGAAAACGCTAATTTTTTCGACGCCCGCCACCGCAAGATCGAAGTGTTGGAAATCCTGCCGCTGATCGAAGAAGAACGCCAGCAACTGCTCAAAACACAGCAGTTGCAGTTCATCGTTTTTACGGTGTTGTTGTCCTTACTGTTGCTGTTCTCCCTCTGGCTCATCCGCCGCACCATCCGCCAAAACCGGGAATTGCGCGAACGGCGCGCCGCCCTCCAGGAGGCCCTCGCCCAATTACGGGAGAACAACACCGCCCTGCGCGAGTCGCAGCGGATCAAAGAACAGTACATCGGTTACTTCTTTCAGACCAACACCAAGTTCATCACCGCCGCCAAAAAGGTGATCGACAAGGCGAGCAAAGCGATCTATGCGGCGGATTTTAAAGAGGCCAAGTTTCAACTCAAATCCTTCAACGCCAAACAACAAAACAAACAACTGCTGAAGGATTTCGACCAGGCCTTTCTGACCCTGTTCCCCAAGTTTGCCGACAAGTTCCAGCGGCTCTTCCCGCCCGATCAGGTCTGGCAGCAGGAAGACGCGGACGAGCTATCCACCGAGGTCAGGATATTTGCCCTGATGCGGCTGGGCATCAAAAACAACGACACCATTGCAAAAATACTGGGTTACTCCGTCAACACGATCTATGCTTACCGCAGTAAGGTGCGGGGCAAGTCAATGCTGGAAAAAGATACTTTCGACGCCGCCGTTATGTCTATTTCCTCCACCACCAAACCGGCGGAATAAAAAATGCCACTCCCGGTGATCGGGTAGTGGCATCGTTTTCAAAACACTACTTTTCGAGCCACCCGCGGGTGGAAACATTATCATACTCACTAGTAAGGTGTTCGTTTGAATCACGTTAAGAAGCAATTGGTGACGGGCTATCGTCCGCTTCTTTCCTCACTCGAACTGGTACAATAATGCGGCTGAATGGACGGTGAAACAAGGGTAATGTGGATGGATATAGAAATATGGCCGGGGCAATCCACACTAAGCATTGACTACCAGTAGCTTACAGCCTTTAATAGCCGTTGAAAATATAGACTGGATATAGAGATTTCGGAGCTGAAATAGTAGTTGGAATATGAGTTTCAGACCTATTCCTCCTCCAGCATCAGCTGTTCGCGAAGTTGTTGGTGCGCTTTTCGAGTACGGAACGTTCGTAGAGTTCGGCACTGATGTGGTGAGAAAGGAGGGCGCGGGTCCAGCCGTATTGGGCTGATTTTTGAAGGTAGAATTCGCGTTGCTCATGGGAAACCCCTGTAGCAAGCAGCACCACATTATGTCCCCCACTAAATTTGCGTCACAAACTGTGACGCATTTTCAAAATCCTTATACGTAAGGTATAGCCGCCGCATCCGCTCAAGATTTCCAGAAGAAAAACCCTTGTCGTTCGGGAAGCTGCTACGAAGGTCAGCGGAAAGCTGTTTAATCGTTTTACTACCCCACCCATGCGCTTCCTGACTTTCCACAATTTGCCGTCCTAACTCCCATTACATCAGGATAAGCGAACGGTTAACTTGTTGAATGGCGTGTACCCGAGCGGTTTGGACGGTAGCTTCCAGTTCTGAAAGCAGGGAAGCATAGGCGGGAGTCATAAGGCGGTGTGTTTGACCGTAAAGTAGGGTCAAACACGATTAAACACAGATCACTCTAAAAATTTGTCTCAAACACTTTTCTAATCCTCCAGCTCCACTTTCAAATACTTACCGGTGTGGCTATCTTCCTTTTTCGCCACCTGCTCCGGTGTTCCCTTCGCCACCAGCGTACCACCGCCGCGCCCGCCTTCGGGGCCCATGTCGATGACGTAATCCGCCACCTTGATCACGTCCATCGTGTGTTCGATAACGATGACGGTGTTGCCTTTTTCCACCAACCCTTGTAGCACGCGCAGTAAATACTGGATGTCTTCGAAGTGCAGTCCGGTGGTCGGCTCGTCGAGGATGTATATCGTCTGCCCGGTCCCCCGCTTACTCAGTTCCTCGGCCAGTTTGACGCGCTGCGCCTCCCCACCGGAGAGCGTGGTGGCCCGCTGGCCCAGGGTGATGTAGCCCAGCCCAACGTCGTTCAGCGTCTTCATCCGGCGGCTGATTTTGGGAATGGCCTCGAAAAAGACGCTCGCCTCGGCGACCGACATATTGAGCACGTCGTTGATGGACTTGCCCTTGTACAAGATTTCCAGCGTCTCCCGGTTAAAGCGTTTACCGAGGCAGGTTTCGCACTCCACGTCCACGTTGGGCAAAAAATTCATTTCGATCGTGCGGCTGCCGCTGCCTTTGCAGACTTCGCAGCGCCCCCCCTTTACGTTAAAGCTGAAACGGCCGGGCTTATAGCCGCGAATCTGACTTTCCGGCAGCTTGGTGAACAGCGCGCGTATGTCGGTAAACACACCCGTGTAGGTCGCCGGGTTAGACCGCGGCGTCCGCCCGATCGGGCTCTGGTCGATGTCGATCACCTTGTCCAGGTGGTCCAACCCCTTGACCGACTTATACGCCATCGGCCGCTTGACCGAGTTGTAGAAGTGCTGACGCAGGATGGGGTACAGCGTCTCGTTGATCAACGTCGATTTCCCCGAGCCACTTACGCCCGTTACGCAGGTGAAGGTGCCCAACGGAATTTTGATGTTGACCCCCTTAAGGTTGTTACCCGTCGCGCCCTTCAGCTCCAGGAAATTACCGTTACCCTTGCGGCGCTTTTCCGGTATCTCGATGCGGCGGCGGCCGGCCAGGTAGTCGCTGGTAACGCTCCCGGCGTTTTTCTTGAGCAGGAACTCCTTTGGCTTACCGGCCGTGACGACCTTTCCCCCTTTCACGCCGGCCCCGGGACCGAGGTCGAGCAGGTAGTCGCCGGCCATCATGATGTCTTTATCGTGCTCCACGACGATGACGGTATTGCCGATGTCTACGAGATCCCGCAGGGCGCGGATCAAACGCATATTGTCGCGCTGGTGCAGACCGATGCTCGGCTCATCGAGGATGTACGTGATCCCCGTCAGCTGGCTACCGATCTGGGTCGCCAGGCGTATCCGCTGCGCCTCCCCGCCGGAGAGCGAGCGGCCGGGCCGGTCGAGGCTCAGGTAGCCGAGCCCGACGTGCAACAGGAAGCGGAGGCGGAAACGAATTTCCTTGAGAATGTCCGTCGCGATCAGCTTCGTTCGCTTGTCCATTCCTTCTTCGGCCGTTTCCATCCATTCCCCGAGTTCGCCGAGGTCCTTCCGGGCCAGGTCGCTGATGGTTTGCTCCTTGATCTTGTAGTGCCGGGCTTCGCGGCTCAGGCGGGCACCCTCGCATTCGGGGCATTCGCTGATGGTCATGAAGTCTTCGGCCCAGGTACGGATACGCTCACTGGTCGTTTCCTCATACCAGCGGGTGATCATGTTGATCAGGCCGTTTTTGGCGACGTCCCATACCATGTCGTGGGCAGTTCGGTCATACTTGCTCTTTTTGGCGCGGCCCGGCTTCTTCTTTTCTCCGTACAGCAGTACGTTGAGCCCGGCGGGCGGGATCTTGTTGATCGGGTCGCTGAGCTTGAATTTATGCGTCTTGGCGATGGCGCGCACCTGCTTGAAAGTCGTATTGTCGCGGTCTTCCCCCAGTGGCGCGAGGCCGCCTTTATTGATGCTCACCTTCCGGTCGGGGATGATCTTGTCGATGTCCGGGCTGTTCACCTGACCGAGGCCTTTGCAGGTTTTGCAATAGCCGTAAGGGGAGTTGAAACTAAAGGTATTCGGGCTCGGCTCTTCGTAGCTCAGGCCGTTTTCGGCGTCCATGAGGTTCTTGGAGAAAGGCGAGGCTTCACCGGTTTCGGCGTTTTGAACGAAGACCAGCCCGTCGCCCATTTTGAGGGCGGTTTGCAGGCTTTGGCTAAGGCGTTCGGCGCGGTCGGGCTGCATCCTGAGCCGATCGATGACCAACTCGATGTCGTGCACCTTATAGCGACTGACCTGCATCCCTTCGGTCAGGTCCGTGATCTCCCCGTCGACGCGCACCTTGGTGTAGCCCTGCTTGCGGACCTGCTCGAACAACTCGCGGTAGTGGCCCTTGCGGCCGCGAATAAGTGGGGCGAGCACCACGATCTTCATGCCCGCGTACTTCTCGGCGATCTGGTTCTTCATCTGCTCTTCGGTGTAGCGCAGCATCGGCTCGCCACTGATGTAGCTGTAAGCGGTGCCGGCGCGGGCGAAGAGGAGCCGCAGGAAATCGTAAATTTCGGTAACCGTGCCTACGGTAGAGCGCGGGCTGCGGTTCGTCGTTTTTTGCTCGATGGAAATGACGGGGCTCAGACCGGTGATCTGCTCTACTTCCGGCCGCTCCATGGTGCCCATAAATTGACGGGCGTAGCTGCTGAACGTCTCCATGTAACGCCGCTGACCTTCGGCATAGATGGTATCGAACGCCAGGCTCGATTTACCACTGCCGCTCAGGCCGGTGATGACGACGAGTTCGTTACGCGGAAGCTCGACGCTGATGTCTTGCAGATTGTTTTCTTTCGCGCCGACCACGCTCAGAAAACGTTCGGAGTGCGGCAGTTCCACCGGCTTTTTCTTCCGCTTTTTTTGGGGCGCGGACGCGGGTGCGGTGGAAGTTGAAGGAGCATTGGTTTTAGCGCGAGCCATGGGTATCTTTTCGCCTGCCCGGCGGGACCGTCCGGCGGGCTTTGTGTACAACGGGGCGAAGGTAACAAGGTTGGGTGTTTTTTTGTGTTACTATTGACCCACAACCGCTAATTTGTTTCCCGGCCTGCTTCCGTAAGAGTGCGCCCCGTACGGGAGCACCCGATGTTACGCGCGCGGAACTCACTCTTTCCGGGTTACAATCACGCCCTTCCCCCATCCATCGCACCCGCGATCCCGCCCTGAAAGACCTTTCCGGCTAGTGGTCTGTCAATGTTTAAATTGGTGGTAAGGTGCTGGTGATTTTTTTCGATTGGGAAGGAGCTCAAACCGGAGCTTAGCCGTAGCTAAGTGAGGATTTGAGCGACGCAACCAAGCGGAAAAAGGCACCGCGGATTACTACCAATCTTAAGCTTGACAGACCACTAGGCTAACCCCGCCCCCTGAACCTCATCCGCATAATACCCCCGCCGGCCTTCCCGCAGCCGGAAGCGAACCAGTTCCCCCTGCTTCACCCCATCCACTAATAAGTGCTCCTTACGGAAGTGAAACTCTTCCCGCGTCCCCTCCAGGCGCAGGTAACCATAACCCTTGTCTTCAAGGTAAAAGAGGATGACGCCGGTGTGCATGGTTCTTTAGTTTAGCGCGTTTCCACCTGAAGTTCTTCGTAAGGGGTCGTCCCGTCTTTTGCGCGTCGGAAGCGGTGACCGGGGCTTTCCCCGATGACGATCTCGGCCGTCGTGTACACCAGATTGCCGTCCAGTAAATGCCCGCCGACCACCCGCCCGGTGCTATCGCTGAGGCTGGCGTGCAGGTGACTGCCGTGAATGCTGACGGTACCTACCAGGCTGACAATCTCGAAATGTCCGCTTTCCCCCGTACCCGCCGGTTGATTGGCGAATCGTAGTTGCCAGTCCGTCAGGCTGCCCACGCAGGTCTGCACGAAGCCCGCCTCGATCTGGTGCTCCTCGGCGTAGCGTTGAATTTCCTGCTTGAGGTCCTGTCCCGGCAAAAGTCGAATAGCGTGTACCGTCATGGTTTGAGATGGTGAACAAGCCATCAGCAACGCCAACGGCAAAAGGTGGATTAAACGCATCATTGGTCAAAGATACCACTGCCTGCGTACGTCACCCTTCAACATCAAAAGCCGCGCTAACCCGGTAAGGGGATAGCGCGGCTATATTAACCGTTTTGAATTAAGCGTTCGTTACTGCAAAGCAGTAGCACGGTTACCAGCGGAATAGTTGATCTTCAACTGGTTGCTCTTGCGGAGCTTGGTCTTAACGTCCTGCACGATGCCCATCGTCACCTCACCGTCGACCCGGAGGGAAGACGTGATCCGGCTGCGCTTGGCTTCGGGGAGTTTTACTTTGTGCTGCTCCAGGAACAGCGGAATGTCATCTACCGTGGAGATCTTATCACCGAGCTGAATGCGGGGAGACGTACCGTATACCTCCTGAAATTGCTTGGTGGGGCGACCTACGTAGATATAGTTGACGAGTGATTTCTCTTCGAGTTTCGTCAACTGCGTGGCCTCGGGCGTGTTCACGGAAAGCTTCAGATCGGAATCCCGCAGAACGGTTACCATCATGAAGAAGAACAGCAACATAAAGATGATGTCGGGGAGCGATGCGGTAGAAACCTCGGGGCTCGACTTACCACGTTTTTTGGTGAACTTAGCCATAGTTGATGTTGAGTTTGTGGGTTAACGACTTTGTGGTCGTAAGATGCCGGACCAGGTCGAAAAGGTGGTCGGCACCAAAATTAAAGAGAGAAAAAAAGACGGGCCGGTATCGCCGAGGCGGTACCGGCCCGATCCATTAGTTCTCTTCACCAAAGTTGGTGGGTTCCGCTTCGGAAAGAACCATCGGGATTTCCGTCTTGATGGCTTTGCGTTTGGCGTATTCCATTTCTTCGGAGTAGGGCTCGCCGTAACGCTTTTGGGCAAGATCGTCCCACAATTCGTCGTAGGCTCCTTTCAGTTCGTTGTAGACGGCCAGGTAGGTTTCGTAATTCGTACCCCGGTCGTTTTTCAAAGAAATGATGGCGTTCTTGGGAGACTCGGACATGTTCTCCATCCGGCGTGGGTTAGAGATGAATTCCTTGGCGTTCTCGCGCAGGTTGGCGAGGCGCATGGGTTCTTCTCGTACCAGCAACTGGTTTTGCGCGTTGACGAGTACGGAGTACACGTTACGCTCCTTGAGCTTGGTGATGTCGGGCTCTTCGTCAGACCATGGTGGCAACTTAACGAGGATACCCTTGTCTTCAGCGATCGTAGTCGTGACGAGGAAGAAAATGAGGAGCAGGAAGGCGATGTCCGCCATGGACCCCGCGTTAATCTCATTATTCATCCGGTCTCTGGTCTTGGTCTTAGCCATGGTCAGTTAGATTTAACGGATTACTTAAAGAGGCCGCGAATACCGAACACGATGAGCGTTGCGATAGACAGACCGATCATGATCAGAGCGGCGAGAATCGCGCCGCTGATGAACTTCAGGTTACCGCCCGTGAAGGTGGTTTCCTGAGAAGTGGTGAACTTCTCGATGGCTTTCTGAATTTCAGCGCTCTCCTCGACAATCTCACCATTAGCGGATGAGTAGCCAATGAAAACGATAACGGCCAGCACGATAAGGCCCGCGAGCCCTTTGATGGAACCTTTAGGGTTGCTTGCGAACTGAACAATGCCGAATATGAGGGCAACGATGAAAGCCAGAGCCGTCAGGGCAAGTGAGATCTTGATACCGAAGTTAAAGATGTCCGTCTCGTATTTCTCAGGCGGGTTGTTCTCCAGCATCAGCTGATCGAAGGTAGCCTCCGGTGCGGTGAAGATGTTCGCGAGAAAGATGACCGTAATCAGCACTCCAATCCCGAAAGCCAGCGCCTGACCGTATTTATTTAAAAATGCGTACATGCTATGATTGGATTTTGAAATGAGGGCTGATTAAGCCTTAAAGCTGTTGTTGGTGGCCATGATGTCAACCAGGGCGATGGAAGCGTCTTCCATGCGGTTAACGATGCCGTCGATCTTGTTCACGATGTAGTTGTACAGGATCTGGAGGATAATGGCGACAACGAGACCGAATACCGTGGTCAGGAGGGCTACCTTAATACCACCGGCTACTACCGCGGGGGAAAGGTCACCTACCGTTTCGATACGGTTGAAGGCCTGAATCATACCGATTACCGTACCCATGAACCCGAGCATGGGCGCAATGGCGATAAACAGGGAGATCCAAACAAGACCGCGTTCCAGCAAGCCCATCTGGACGCTACCGTAAGAGACGATGGCTTTTTCTACCGCATCGGGGCCTTCACCGGAGTGGCGAAGTCCTTCATAAAGGACGCTTGCGGTGGGGCCGGGAGTGGCTTTGGCAACCTCACGGGCACCAACCATATCACCTTCTTCCAAACGCTCACCGATACGGGAGAGCAACTTGTCGGTATTGACGGAAGCGAGGTTAAGCGTGATGATGCGCTCGATACAGAAAGCAAGCCCGAGAATCAGACAGACGAGTACGATCGCCATGAAGCGCCAGTCACCGTCGATAAATTGCTTCTTGAGGACCTGAAAGCCGGAAGAATCCTGAGCCGCAAGATCCGCTGCGGAAAATGCTACCAGCGTAAGAGCCGCCAGTGTTTTGGAAAGATGTCGCATAGCCAAATTTAGGTTTAACGAATAGTTTGTGCGTGAAGAGAATATACCGAATCCCGCCTGCCGGCCATCATCGGGTTTTGTTTTGTCAACCGCCGTTGCGGTGAAATGTGCGACGATAATCGCAACAATGTGCGGAAAGATAAGAAAAACTCCATCTTATTGCTTGCAAACAAGACTTAAGGCGAAGTTCTCCTTCCGAATATCGTTGCGGGGAGCGAAAAATGATCAATTCGTTGTGATCACTGTGCTCTCTGTTCGAACTGCTGCGATACCATGAAAGGACATCTCCCCTCGAATCCTGTTTGTCAATGCGGAGAGACAAAGATGATTCCTTCGTCGTGATCGCAAGCTCTGAGTTCGAACCCGCGAAACAGTCAGTAAAAAACTTCCTTTTCAATCCTTAAAATGCGGAGAGAGAGGGATGACTCCTTCGTCGTGATCGCAAGCTCTGAGTTCGAACCCGCGAAACAGTTGGAAAAAAACCTCCTTTTCTATCCTTTAAATGCGGAGAGAGAGGGATGACTCCTTCGTCGTGATCGCAAGCTCTGAGTTCGAACCCGCGGAACAGTTGGAAAAAACCTCCTTTTCAATCCTTTAAATGCGGAGAGAGAGGGATGACTCCTTCGTCGTGATCGCAAGCTCTGAGTTCGAACCCACGAAACAGTCAGTAAAAAACTTCCTTTTCAATCCTTAAAATGCGGAGAGAGAGGGATTCGAACCCTCGGTACAGTTACCCGCACACACGCTTTCCAAGCGTGCTCCTTAAGCCACTCGGACACCTCTCCTTTTAAAAAAACGATTCCGTCAGATCCAGGCTACTCGTTAGTAGCTGTTACCGGAATAGACGCAAAAATTGCAAAAACGATCAACAAAACAAAATTTATATTGGTAATCGTCAATAATAAAAGTCAGACCGCGGCGGGCTTCAGAGCGGCCCAGGGATGCGAGGCTTCTACAAAGCGGTCAAGTTCAAAGAGTTGCCATGCGTTGGCGTTCGTTTGCCGGCCCACCGCTTCCGGAGAATTTTCCCAGATTTCCGCGACCTTTTCCGCGACGTAAGGGATGTATGCCGTCTCGTTTCGCTTTCCGCGCTTCGGGACGGGCGCCAGGTAAGGGGCGTCCGTTTCCAGCAAAATTCGCTCGCGGGGCAGTTCGCGAATGACGGGTTCCAGCCCACCGTTTTTAAAGGTTGCCACCCCACCGATGCCGAGATAGAAACCTCGTTCCACCGCTCGGGTAGCTTGCGCCACGTCACCGGTAAAACAGTGGAACACTCCCCGCAACTTTGGGTCATCGACCTCATCGATCAGTTCCAGTAACTCATCGATCGCTTCGCGGGCGTGAATACAGATGGGCAGATCGCGGTCGATCGCCCAGGTGCACTGCCGCAAAAATGCCGTTTCCTGCTGCGGCCGGAAGGTCTTATCCCAGTACAGGTCCATCCCGATCTCCCCGATCGCCACCCAGGGGCGCTGATCGAGGTAAGCCTCCACGGCGGCGAGTTCCGTTTCGAAGTCCTCCTTTACGCTGCAGGGGTGCAGACCGATCATGGCCAGCGTCTGGGCCGGGTAGTCCCGTTCCAGTTGCAACATTGCCTCGTGGCTGCTCAGATCAACGGCCGGCAGGATGGCAAGCTCCACCCCGGCGTTCCGGGCGCGTTCCATTACCGCCTCCCGGTCACCGTCGAATCTGGTGCTGTAAAGGTGGGTGTGGGTATCGATGTACATATATAAGGTAGTCTAATGATGCGAACGTTCGCCGGTTTGGCGGGCGAAGATAGAATTTAGCTTTAGACCGTTAGAAGGTAGTTCGATAGCAGGTAGACCGTTAATAGCTTACTAACTTCTAACGGTCTGCTTTCCAACGATCTAATAAACCCGCCGCGTTTCCGTTTCCAGTAAGCCCTCCACGGCTTCATAGATGCGCTCCGCTTTTTGCGGCCGCCAGTTGAGGTGGTTGAACACTTCCCCGAAAGCCAGATAGTTGTCCAGTCGGGTTTGCTCCAGTTCGTCGGTCACGTGGTCGTGGCAATTGAGCAGCGCGACCCAGCCGTTTTCATCGCTGATCTCCTCTTGCCACTCTTCGTAGTAGTCCGTATCGTGGCCGTGGAAATTGAGCACGCCTTCCATGATGATGATGAACCGGTAAATGCCCTCACCGATCAACTGATCCAGGAACTCCCGCTTGAGGTGCATGATGTCGTTATGTACCGCGTCGTTCCACTCGCCGATCATTTCCAGGATGACGTATCCTTCGTCGTAATCCGTCCACAATTGCTTGAGGTAAAGCGTTTCGGCGCCAAACTCGTCCCATTGTGGATGCAGCAGGTAATTATAGACGCGGTTGGTGTAGCCGAATTCGTCGTAGACGCGACCGAAGAAGGGCGATCGCTCGTCGGCCTCCGCCCGGTATTTTTCGCGCCAGCCGAAGTGGGGTTCGATGTCGTGCAAAGCAGGTTGGTTTTTTCAGTTAAAGGCGGGGGCGTGCTGCTTTGTTTACGGAAAAAGGGAACGGAAGTCAAGCAGTCGCCACACCCGACGAATACGTTAAAGAATGCGCATTACTCGCCCACCACGTTACCAAAATTTTAAAGCCTTTTTCAAAAAGCAACTTTCCGCACCCTCGGTTCGTCAAACAGGTCATGAACAACGTAAGTAAAACTTTCCGCCTTTTGGTACTGATTCTTTTGCTGGTCACCCCCGCCCTCTTGCTGTCGCTGTTGCCGACGGTATGATGGAGCGTTAAAGGGTAAAAAAGAGGCAAGGGGGGAAAGACCGACGGCCCTTCTCCCTTTCCACTGCTCCCGCGTTCTCCGCCCAAAGGCGACGTAGGCATCTATTGCACCCGGCGTACGGAAGCCCCGGCAAATCCGGCTTTGCGTAGCCGTTCCTTTTCCGCCTCCGCCTGGTTTTGGAAGTAGTACTTACCGGAAAAGACCCGCGTAGTTTTGCCGACGGCCGCGCTGTACACTTCGGTGAAGCCCGCGGCGCGCAATGCTTTCATTGTTTTATCCGCGTTGGCCTCGCTGCCGAACGCCCCGACCTGGACACCGAACAGAATCTCATCGGGCGCAAACTCGCGCGGGGCATTGGGCGTCGCGCCGTAGGTAACGGGCGCGGCTTCCGGTTCAGGAGCGGAGATCAGTTCTTGCGTCACTTTCGTCGCTTCCACTTTAGTCTTTGGGTAGCCGGCATTCACGAGCTGCGCTTGCACCGCTTCGGCTTCGGCTTCCGTCGCCGAGACGCCGGTAAACACGCGTGTCAACTTGCCGCTGGTCACGGTGTAAGATTCGGGGAAGCCTTTCGCCAGTAGCTCCATCACCACCTTTTCGGCGTTGGCGCGGTTACCGAACGCACCGACCTGTACCTGGTAGGCGTCCACCAGCGTCGAGCCGGCGGGCATGAGCGACGGGTCGGGGACGGGCGCGGGCGACGTTTCCGTGGCCGGACGCGGTTCAGGACTCCTCATCGTCGTATTCGCCGCCTGCCGTTCGCGCAGCCATTCCGCGCGGTTGCAAGTCGGGCCCCGGCTACCGAGGCGGAGCACGCGCACGTCCACTACCGCGATACCCGCCTGGAGCACGCCGATTTGCGCGGCGGCCGCGCGGCTGAGATCCAGGATGCGGTCCGGGCTGTTAGGGCCGCAGTCGTTGACTTTCACCGTCACTTTAGCGCCGGAAACGATATTGGTCACCTCCAGCATGGAACCGTAAGGGAAAGTCTTGCTTGCCGCCGTCAGTAAACCGGCGTCATAGGTCTCCCCGGTGCTGGTGGGGCGGCCCTGAAAACGATCGGCGTAATAACTCGCCCTGCCGCGTAGAGCGCCCTTGGGCACGGGCATGGCGGGGTCGGCGGCCGGCGGGCCGGGAACTACGGGGTTAACCGGCTCGATACTTACCGTCTGCGTAGGGTCCCACGGCGGTGGCGGCGGAGGAATGGCTTCACCCCGCGCCTTCAGTTTTTTCGACCACGCGCCGCGTGAACAAGTCGGGCCGGAGGTGCTGGCCTGGATGATGCGCAGTCGCACTTTTGCTTCCCCTTCCTTAAGGAAACCGAGATCGGCGGCCGCGGCGCGACTCAGGTCGATGAGGCGGCCGCGGACGTGCGGGCCGCAATCATTGACGCGTACCTGGGTCGTTCTTCCGTTGGCCAGGTTCGTGACTTCCAGAACCGTCCCCCAGGGCATGTCGAGACTGGCGGCGGAGTAGGCGTTTTTGTTAAACTTTTCGCCGGTGCTGGTAGATTTGCCATGAAACCCCTTGCCGTAATAACTGGCGATGCCTTCCAGTTTCTGGGCCGACAAAGAGGGGGAAAATAGCAGACCGGTAAAAAGGAGCGTCAGTAAACCGGTCAAGGCGCGGCGGGTGATATTGATTTTCATATGCGGGGAAATGGTCAGGTGTAATTTAACTCCATTTGCGCAAACAACGTTCATTTCGCCCGGATATTGAGGACCTGGCGTCAACCCGGTTTTCTTCGGCCTCCTTCCGCCCAGCCGTAATTCAGGGCGGGGCCGCGGGTGCCGCGGAAGATTTTCAGGCCGATGTTCTTACCGCAACCGCCACGGCCATACGGCGATGGAAAGTACTCACGGACCACTACCGGCCAAATAAGCCGCCCGGTCACTTCGGGTCGGCATCGATACAAATGCATGCGCCCCCGCGGAACGATGCTGAAAATCACCCGAAGTGGCCGGGCGCACTATACCTTTGCCGCTATGAATCCAAACGGCGAACTCATCAGCCGGCTCTCCCCAGCCGGCGTACGGACCATCACCTTCGGTCACCCCGCGCACAACAGCTTTCCGATCAAGCAGCTGCAATCGCTCGTCGCCGCCCTCGACACGGCGGGCAGCGATGACGATACCCGGAGCATTCTGCTGCGGAGCATGGGCGAGCGCACCTTCTGCGCCGGTGCCAACCTCGACGAGCTGCTCGCCATCAAAAATGAAACCTCCGCGCGCAATTTTTTCATGGGGTTTGCCAACCTGCTGCTGGCCATGCGTCGCTGCCCCAAGCCCATTGTGGTCGCCGTTCAGGGCAAAGCCATCGGCGGAGGCGTCGGTATCGCCGCCGCGGCGGATTATTGCCTGGCCACCGAGGCCGCAAGCGTTAAGCTGAGCGAACTGGCCATTGCCATCGGCCCCTTCGTCATCCTGCCCGCCCTGGTGCGCAAGATGGGCACCGCCGCCGCCACCGAACTCAGCATCGATACCGAATGGCACGACGCTACATGGGCGATGAGTAAAGGGCTATACCAACGCCTCTACCCTACCCCGGACGAGCTCTTCGCCGCCGCTCAAACCCTGGCCGCCAAACTGGCGGGTCACAGCCTGAAGGCTTCCGCCGAGCTGAAAGCCACCCTCTGGCACGGCACCCGCCACTGGCCTAATCTACTGGAAGAACGCGCCGGGGTGTCCGGCAGGCTGGTGCTGACCGAAGAGGCGAAAGCGGCGCTGGCGCGGTTTAAAAAGAAGTAGGTTGTTTCGTTAGTAGTTAGTACGTTAGTAGTTAGTACGTTAGTAGTTAGTGCTGCACTCACGTACTAACTACTAAAAAACTAACTTCTAACTTCTAACCCAAAATCGCCTCCCGCGCCGCCTTCATCGGAATACCGATGCAGCGTTTTTCCATGTAGGTCATCATACGGTCCATCAGCTCGCGGGCGTCGGGGTCGAGCTTGTGTAGCTCTTTGGCGAATATCTGGTTGACGGCGGTGTGCCTGATGGCTTTGATCTCTTCCGGCAGGTGGCTCATGGCGCGCTCCAGCAAACGCTGGCGGTAATCGCTTTCCAGCTCGCCGAGGTGGTTGTGCAGTACGCCGTGGGCGCGCTTGATCTCCTCGCGGCGAAAGCCCATATTCTCTTCGGCCAGCGCGCGCAGCTGCTCGATGCCGACGTATTCGAAGGTGTGCCCGGCTACGGTGCTCTCCGCCACATCCGCCGGAACGCCGAGGTCGATGACGATCTTGTCGCGCGGGTCCTCGCCCGCCAGCAGCCAGTTGAACAGGCCGGAGGTGACGATGGGCTCGGCGGCGCCGGTGCAAACGATCAGCACGTCGAAGCCCTCTTCGTAATTCTCCAGTTCGGAGAGCGGAAGCCCCTTGCCGTTGGGCAGGGCGTTGGCCAGCGACTGGGCGCGGGCCTGGGTGCGGTTGAATACGGTCAGGTTTTCCTGGCCGGCTTTTTTCAGGAACTTACTTACCAACAAGTTCGTCTGTCCCGCGCCGATCATCAGGATACGGGCGTCGGGCCGGGGCTGAAATTTCCGCAGCTGGTGCATCGACAGCGAAACCACGGAGACGGATTTTTCGCCGATCCGGGTGCTGTTGTAAACGTCTTTCGAGGCCAGCACGATGCGGTCGCAAACGATGCGCAGGTCATCCCCGATCAGGCCCCACTCGCGGCAGCGTTCGTAAGACTCTCGGAACTGCCCGAGGATCTGTCGCTCGCCGACCACCAGGGAGTCGATCGACGCGCCCACCTCGAAAAGGTGGTAAACCGCCTTCATACCCCGGTAATATTCCATGGCGGCGAGGGCGGGTACCTTACCGGCGTTGGGCAACAAACCATCACGGAAAGCCTGATCGACCTCCCCTTCGGTAGTGAACAGCAGGCTGACGCGGTTACAGGTGGAGAGGTAGAAAATCTCTTCCACCTTACCGCTTTCCTTCAGGTCCGTCAACCGTTGGCGCAGTCCGCCGTCCGCCTCGAAGGCGGCAACGATGGTACCGATCTCCTTGAGTTTGGCGTGGCGATGCGTAAGGGTCAGAATGTGAACGTGCTGTAGCATATATGGTAAGACCTGAAGGCTCCGCAAAGGTAAAATGACCGCTGCCGCCCTTTGGTCACGGGGAGGTATAATTGCTTCTAGAATAAGTCTAAATAAGGTCGGTTCACGCGCCGGCGTTCTCAACGATCGCGCCGAAGTACCAGAGGTAGAAGAGCAGCAGTACCATTCCCTCCCACCGGGTGATCTTACGGTTATTGCTCATCACGCCCAGCAGGATGGTCATCACGATCATCAAAGGCAGGTAGATGTCGATGATGTCGGCCGGAAACTCCAGCTTGCCGAAGAAGCGCGGGATGGCCATTACGATGAACGTATTGAAGATGTTGGAGCCGAGTGCGTTGCCCACCGCGATGGAGGCTTTACCCTTGCGCGCGGCGGCCAGGCTGACGGCCACCTCCGGCAGGCTCGTCCCGATGGCAACGGCGGAAAGCGCAATCACCGTCGGGGCGATGTTGAGCAGCAGGCTGATCTCCGTGATCGCCCCGATCACCCAGGTCGCGGAGAGGCTGACGAACAAACCGCCGAGAATCATAAAGACGTAATCCTTCCAGTTGGAGGTCGGCCGGTCTTTTTTGTCGGGCCGCTCCTGCCCTTTGAGGCTGTACGCCAGAAAGATGCCGATGCCCCCCAGAAAAAGGATGGCCTCGTATATCGACAGGTTACCGTCCATCACCGCGAAGTAGAGCAAAAAGGCACTGCCCCAGAGGAAGGGGATGTCGATGTGCCACAGATTGTACTCCAGGTCGATGTTCTTCACCACCACGGCCGTCAGGCCCAGCACCAGGGCGATGTTCGTGATGTTGGAGCCCACGACGTTGCCGATCACGATCTCCGGCGTACCATCCATTACGGCTACGACGCTGGTCGCCAGTTCGGGCAGGCTCGTGCCGAAAGCCACGATGGTCACCCCGATAATAAAGGGGGAGATGCCCAACGAAAGGCCGATCCTTTCGGCGGCTTCCACGAATTTGTCACTCGCGAAAAGCAGTAGCGCAATGCTGCCGGCGAAGATGCCGACTTGTAAAAGTACGTCCATAAGCGGCGGCAAAGATAGCAGCTAACGGGTAGTCCGTAACGGTAACGGTGCCCTAACGTTCCGAACCAAAGTAATCCGCCGGTGTCGAATCCCCTACCGCGGCAAATTTATCGTTCCCCCTCCATGTAAACTCTCCTCTTTCCCGTCTGGTGATCCCGCATCGCTTCCGTGATCCCGGTCCGGGTGTCCGTCACGAAGGGACCGTGCCGCACGACGGGTTCGTTGAGCGGTCTGCGGGTCTTCGTCGGGCAGGTCAGGCCGTTGGAAGTGCCGGCGACTACGTTAAGGATGGTTTCACGGCGTTGGGCGGAGGACGCGGGATGCCCACAAGATGGGCGGAAGCACGGAGATCAACGCGCCGGCGGGAGAACGAGGTCTTTTAACCTCCCTGGCACCCGCGGCCCCGCCCAACTAATTTATAAGGCCCCGCATAAAAAGCTTTGCGTAAGTGAAAATCGTCGTACCTTTGCGCGGCTTTAGCCAACCTGTTTGGTCAAAAGTGGGGCAAGGACGCCCCCGAAGCGTCCCGGTTTTTAACCTTTTAAATTTCATATTCCATGATGATGGATGATGATAAGGCTCCCGCGGTAGACGCAGGAACCGATACGACCCCCGCCGCTGATCCTACGCCGGCAACCCCACCCGTGCAGGATGCGCCCGCCACCGAACTCGAAGCCAAGACGCCCGAGGAAGTGAAGGAAACCGCCGCGGCCGCCGCCGGCGTGGAAAACCCGACCGCCGACGCTACGCCGATTCCCCCCGCCGCCGATGTTCCAGCCGCTGAATCAGCCCCCGACGTCAGCGACATCGAAACCGAAGCCGCCGTTGAACTCGCCGAGGCCAAAGACGAAGCCGCAAGCATCGTGATCGGCACCGACGAAGACACCAAATCTACCGCCAAGGTGATTCGTAAGGAATCCACCAAGGTCGCCGTCGTGCTCACTGAGGAAGTGAAGGAAGAAGGCGTCGAAATCGACGAAGCCGACCAGAGCGGCGCGACCGGCGAAGGTCACGCTGACTTCAACTGGAACATGACCACCCGTAGCGCCGCCAGCCGCTACAGCGCCGAAGAGCGTTCCATTCTCGAGAAGCAGTACTCGGACTCCATGACCAACATCTCCGAAGCGGAGATCATGAGTGCCCAGGTATCCAGCATCATCGACGGTGACGTGATCCTCGACCTCAACTACAAATCCGACGGTCTCCTCCCCCTCTCCGAATTCCGCGACCAGCCCGACCTCGTTGTCGGCGACACCGTCGAGGTATACGTGGAGCAGCAGGAAGACGACAAGGGCCAACTCGTACTGAGCCGCCGCAAGGCCAAGCTCCTACGCGCCTGGGATCGCATCCGCGATTCTTACGCCAACGGTACCGTCATCATGGGTAAGGTGATCAGCAAAACCAAAGGTGGCCTCATCGCCGACTGCGGTGGTCTGGAAACCTTCCTCCCCGGCTCACAGATCGACATCAAGCCGATCGTGGACTACGATGCGTACGTTGGTAAGACGATGGAATTCAAGGTCGTCAAGATCAACGAAACCATCAAGAACGCCGTCGTTTCTCACAAAGCCCTCATCGAATCCGACCTCGCCGAGCAGCGGGAAGCCATCATCGCTTCCCTCGAACGCGGTCAGGTACTCGAAGGTATCGTCAAGAACATCACCGACTTCGGTGCCTTCCTCGATCTTGGTGGCGTAGACGGACTGCTTTACATCACGGACATCAGCTGGGGCCGGATCAACCACCCCTCCGACGTCCTCGAACTCAACCAGAAGGTCAACGTGGC
>ENA-ORXT01002645-ORXT01002645.1-marine-metagenome-genome-assembly--contig:-NODE-2645-length-21003-cov-4.549317_pt1 | contig 21003 bp, 19 predicted proteins | sample MGYA00237868_ERZ511482 | MGnify/ENA metagenome assembly ERZ511482
GCCACCGAGGGTGAGGCCGTTGATCTCGTTGTTGGGGCTGAGCTGGGCACCACCGTGACGGATGGAGACGTAGGTGATGGTACCGGAGCTGTCATCATCGTCGGTGCCGCCGAACTGGGCGCGGTCTTCGTCGGCGTCGATGCCTTCAACGCCGTCCATGCCGTCGGGGCGGGCGATGGTGGCGCTACCGAGCACGATGAGGCCGCCCCACTCGCCGCGGTCGCGGAAGGTGAAGTCTTCGTCGTCGTCCAGGTTGTCTCCACTGGCGGTCATGATGATGGGCTCGTCGGCCGTACCGATGGCGTTGATGGTTGCGCCACGGGTGATGATGAGGGCGGAGGTGTTGTCTCCGGTGGAGACATCGTTGGCGCTTAGGCCGCGCACAACCGTACCGGCCGCAATGTTCAGGGTTGCGCCTTCTTCGAGGAATACGAGACCGTCGAGGGTGTAGTCGCCACCGTTCCAGTTGTAGGTTTCACCGGCGACGAGGTCGTTGTCGCGGATCATGATGGTCTCGGTGGTGTTGATCGGGGTAACGAGGTCGCCCGTATAGCCATAGTCGCTCAGTGCCGTCCAGCCTTCGAGCCAGTTGACGGAGTTACCGAAGGCTCCTTTATAGGTTACGACGTTGAAGAACCCGTCGTCGGAGGGTATAGCGCCGCCGAGGATAGCAGAACCTGCGTTCAGGCGGGGGTCCAGGCCACCGTCCGTAGTGCGGCTGATGCCCGCGATGCTCGTTTCACCGATCGTGTTGTTTTCAGCGAGGGCGGTAGCGACGGTGCCGTTGGAGGCGGCGACGGGCATATCGTCGGTATCGAAAGCGACGAAGAGGTCAGCGGCGGTGTTGCCCGCGCCGAAGTTTTCGAAGACGTTGCCGGTGAAGGTCAGGTCGCCGGCTGCGAGGCGGGCGAAGGAGTCACCGTCTTCGGTGTCGTCCCGGTCTTCAATGGCGATGGCATGGCCGTTGAAGTCAGTGAACACGGAGTTGGCGTAGGTTCCGGCGGCGTTGTCGCGGAAGAGCACGGAAACGGGGAAGGCCTTCGCAGCGTCTCCGCCAACGGGCGTAGCGCCTTTACCTACACCGATGTAGGTAGCGTTATAGATGGTCGGCTTGGAGAAAGGAGCAAGTTCGTCGGGCTTAGCGCCGTCGTGCTCACCGGAGCGGCCGGTGCCTTCGTCGGGGCCCTGGAGGGCGAACCAGAACTGGCCCTTACCGCGCCAGCCGAAGTCGTAGTCGAAGCCATCGTCGCCGCAGAAAGCAACGGAAGCATGCTTAACGCCTACGGTACCGCCGAACAGTTCGATGCCGTCGTCGAGGTTAGCGAATACTTCCACGTAGTCGATCTCGGTTCCGGCACCGACACCGCCAAGGGTGAGGCCGTTGATCTCGTTGTTGGGGCTCAGCTGAGCGCCGCCGTGGCGAATGGAGATGTAATTGAGGACGCCGGAGTTGTCGTCGTCTTCGGTACCACCGAATTTGGCGCGGTCTTCGTCGGCGTCGATGCCTTCGATACCGTCTTCGCCGTCGGGGCGGGCGATGGTGGCGTTGCCGAGAACGATGAGGCCACCCCATTCGCCGCGGTCCTGGGCGGTGAAGTCTCCGTTGTCGGTCAGGTCGTCGTCTTCGGCGGTGAAGATGATCGGTGCGGAGGCGGTGCCGCGGGCGAAGATCTGCGCGCCACGGGTAATGATGAGGGCGGAGGTGTTGTCTCCGGTGGAGATGGAGGTGGCACCTTTAATGACGGTACCGGCTTCGATGTTGAGTACGCCGCCTTCTTCGAGATAAACGAGGCCATCGAGTATGTACGTATTCTCATTCGTCCACTCATACGTCTCGCCACCCACGAGATCGGCATCCGTAATGGTTACGGTTTGTGCGGTGGCGAAAAGGCCACTTAGTAAAAGAGCGAAAAACAGGGTAAGTTTGGTAGTCATATATGTCTACGAGTTGATTTATGCCGCAAAGGTCCGTTCACACGGTTAAGCCCGCCTACACTTAGTGTTAACTTGACATTAACTACGGCCCGCCGCGCGTTAAGTCTATCCACTTATATAAGGTCTTGACCCGCCGGAACGGTAGGTTGGGCGGGGACGCGGGGATGCAAGGCCCGTTTTTCAGTGACCTCGGTGGGGCGGCGAAGACCTCGTTTGAAAAACTTCCATGGCACCCGCGCCCCCGCCCAATACAACATTCCCCCAAGCCGAAACCTTTATAGTTTACGAATTTCAAACTATGAACCGACTACTCTGTCTTGCCTTCCTGCTCACGCTTTGCACCAGCGTTCGCGCCCAGAATTTCTCCGCCATCTACCAGCCGTCCGACGCAGTGGTGAAATCCATCACCAGCGCGGGGTGGGACGCCTTCCTGGCCGAACACCAAAATCAGCGCGCCGCCGGCTTCCGCCTCACCGACCTGGAAACCTATAAGGTAGGCGGTAACACCCGCAGTTTCGTGGGCCTCTACACAGAAAGCCCCCTCGAAGACCACGTGGAGATGACCAGCAGCTGGAAAGATTTCATCAAGCTGAAGCGCGCCATGGTCAAGAAGGAATACACGATGATCGACGTGGCCGCCGTGACGCTCAACGAATCCGACGCCAATTTCTACGGCGTCTGGGTCAAGGAGGCCAACCCCTCTATTCACAAGGTCTGGCTGCTCGACAGCCGCGAAACGATCATCAAGAAAACGCGCGATATGGCGCGCCAACGTTTCAAGATCAAGCGTGTACACGTGCTCAACGAACTGGACAGCGAGCCGTCTTTCGTAGTCCTCTACCACTTCAGCCCCGTTAACCGCTTCAACTTCTTGTACTTCGCCGACTCTCTGGAGGAGTTCAACAAAGAGTATGACGAACGCAAAGGCAGCAAAGTGCAATTGCTCGACTTTGATCGCTTCCGGGAAGGTAACACCACGCAGTACGTCGCCATCTTTCAGGACGGGGAATACGAAAGTGCCTTCGCCACCGATCTGCCCATCGACCGCATCAACGCGAAGGGGGATTCGCTGAGCAAGGCGGCGGGGCTGAAGTTGGTGAACTTGAGCGTGGACTAGTTGGGTAGTAATGTAGTTTTGTAGTAATGTAGTGCTGCCGCCCATGACAGGCGTGAATAGCACCCGTAACGCCTCCAACGACGGCACTACAAAACTACATTACTACAAAACTACATTACTTAAAGAATAATCTGCCCCGACAGATACGTCACCGCCCGCCCCGTCAACCTAACTTTCTTCCCCCGCAGCTCGCACAGCAACTCCCCGCCGCGCGCCGATACCTGCCGCGCCGTCATTTTTTTCTTGCCGAGTTTCTTTGCCCAAAACGGCGTCAGCACCGTATGGGCCGAGCCCGTCACCGGGTCTTCGTCGATGCCGTAGGCGGGGAAGAAGCCCCGACTGACGAAGTCGTGCCGCTTGCCGGGCGCGGTAACGAGCAGGCCCCTGTACTTTTTCAGCGCGGCGAGCATGGGTAGGTTGGGCGAACAGCTTTCCACCTGCTGCTGATTTTTGACCACGACGACGAGATCGTCGGTCCCGGCGAGCACTTCTTGTGGTTGCAGGCCGCCGAGGATGCCCTTGAGACCTTTCGGCGCGCGCACCTTCTTGGGCACGTCAGCCGCAAAGTCCATTGAGTATTGGCCGTCGTCGAGTGGCGTGACAATAATGGTACCGGCTTCCCGCGTACGAAAGCGGAGTTTTGTCAGTTCCGGATCACCGGACTTGAAAAGGATGTGGGCACTCGCCAGGGTGGCGTGACCACACAGCCGCACCTCCATCGTCGGCGTAAACCATCGGATATCAAATTTTCCCCGGCCGCGAATAGCGACGAAAGCGGTTTCCGATAAATTGTTCTCGTTGGCGATTTTTTGCATCAGATCATCCGACGGAAAGTCGGGGACGGGGACGACGGCGGCAGGGTTGCCACCAAAAAGCTTATCGGTGAAAGCATCAACTTGGTAAAGAGGAAAATTTTGCATCTTATTGATTTTCAGTGTGTTTAGTTCGGTTAAAGTTGCTTCAGCCATAGAAAAAAAGTGACGGTAGTCTCTTTTTTCGTATTCCGGCCGTGACTTTCTTTCGTACATACAGTCTCATACTGCGAATTGATTAGTTGAGCCACCTTTTTTCGGCACACTAGATTATCGAATCCTGCAAATTCAATTTCCTATAAAATGAACAAACTTATCGAACTTCCAGACCATTTGTTTCTTCGGGAAGGGACAACTTACGTCAAAATTCCCCTGGCGGACATCGACTACATCCAGGCTGACGGCAACTACGCTTATCTACAAACCAACGGCAAACGCTTTGCCGTGAAGCGGTCCCTGGCCGCCATCAGTGATGAGTTACAATCACCCGATTTCGTTCGTGCCAGCCGTGGCGTACTGGTCAACTTCTCACGCGTCACCAAGGTGAGCTTTGCCACCGGAACCATCCACCTGAAGGATCAGGAGCTCAAGATGGGTAAGGCGTACCACGCGGACATCAAGAACAAAATGCCGCGCTTGTAGAAATCGTTACGTCGATCTGACTCTTATCGGTATTCTTTAGGAAACCCCACCGAATAACTGTCCAATTTGCAGTTTGGCCCCGCGTCACTGCTCTTCCGATCTTGAAAGCCGCCGTAGCTACGGTCATGCCGGCTTTCAAGATACTTGATCAGCAATACGATTCCCGTACTTCAATACGGACAGGTATTCACACGGTATTTTTTAAGGAGCCACCGCGCTCTTCCAACTTATCGGCGTCAACGAGCCTCTCTTATTCTCTTTTCCCTAACGGAAGTATCGTTCATATTGAACCTGTATCTGACCATCGTCGCTAAATAGCGACGATGGTTTTTTTATAACGGGTGTTTATGGCTGATGATGAATTTACGCGGTAACACCCCCCCCCGCCACGCGTTAATATGAACTTTCGCCCCCCCTTCCCGCATTCCCCCTACGTGAAGTTTATTATATATGACATCGAGGCCACCTGTTGGGAGGGCCGCCCGCCCGGCATGGTGCAGGAAACCATCGAGATAGGAGCCTGCGAGCTCGACGCCTACGGCCGGTACCTCGGCTCTTTCAGCCGCCTGATTAAACCCGTGATGCACCCGCAGCTTAGCCATTTCTGCCGTAAGCTGACCAAGATTCCTCAAGCGGATATCAACCGTTCCCGCGATTTTAAGCGCGTAATACAGGAGTTTCAGGACTGGATCGGGGTAGGGTACGACGATTATCTGCTAGCCAGTTGGGGTGATTTCGACCCGGAGCAGCTCAGTGCCGACTGCCGCCTTCACCGCCTCGACGACTATTGGCTCGACGATCACATCGACCTTAAAGCGCAGTATCGCGACATCAAGGGGTTACCGAAAAAGCGAGGGCTGAAATCCGCCGTCAAAAAGGAAGGTTTCACCTGGGAAGGGGAGGAGCACCGCGCATTGCCCGACGCGAAGAACACGGCGCGGCTGTTTCAGGCGATGATTGATGAGTGGCGGTATTAGGAGTTAGGAGTTAGTGCTATTCTAACTCCTATCAAACCGCACCCTCATCCCCTTCACCTCTTCAAAGAATAGCCCCCGATCATAGGCCAGGTGGCCGGAAACGATGGTTTGGCGCACGCGGCCGTTGAAGGTCCGGCCTTCCAGTGGCGACCAGCCGACTTTGTAAAAGATGTTGTCTTGGGCAACGGTCCATTCCGTTTTCGGGTCGTAGATGACGACGTCGGCGTGCATGCCCTCGTCGAGGTAGCCGCGGCGGTCGACCTCGAAGCAGACGGCGGGGGCGTGGCACATCTTTTCGATGACGCGCTCCAGGGTGATCTTGCCCTGCTGCACTAACCGCATCATCATGTCTAACGAATGCTGGACGAGCGGAAGGCCGCCGGGGGCTTTGAAGTAGTTGGTTTGCGCCTTTTCGGCGGCGGTGTGCGGTGCATGGTCGGTGGCGATGACGTCGAACTTATCGGCGAGCAGGGCGGGCAGCAGGGCGGCGCGGTGGTGTTCGGCCTTGATGGCGGGGTTGCACTTGATCTTGTTGCCCAGCGTCAGGTAGTCGTCGGCGTTGAAGGTGAGGTGATGCACGCAGACCTCGGCCGTGATCCGTTTTTCGGCCAGCGGGATGTCGTTGCGGAACAACGCGATCTCGTCTTCCGTGCTGATGTGCAGAACGTGCAGGCGGGTGTTGTGCTTTTTGGCCAGCTCCACGGCCAGGGTACTCGATTTGAGGCAACCCTCGGTGTTACGGATGTTCGGGTGCTCCGTGACGGGGATGTTGTCACCGTATTTCTCCTTCGCCGCCGCGGCGTTGGCCCGGATGGTGGCTTCGTCTTCGCAGTGAGTGGCGATGAGCAACGGGCAGTTGGCAAACAACGCGTCGAGCGTTTGCCGGTCATCCACCAGCATGTTGCCGGTACTGCTGCCCATGAAGATCTTGAGGCCGCAGACGGTCTGCGGGTCGGTGCGCAGTGCCTCGTCGCGGTTGTCGTTGGAGGCACCCATGTAGAAGCTGTAATTGGAAGGGCTCACCTGGGCGGCCTGGTCGTACTTCCACTGCAATAATTCCTGCGTCAGGGCGGACGGCTTCGTGTTGGGCATCTCCATGAAGGTGGTGGTGCCGCCAGCCACGGCGGCGCGGCTCTCCGTCTTGATCGTCGCTTTATGCGTCAACCCCGGTTCGCGGAAGTGCACCTGATCGTCGATGATGCCGGGCATGACGATGCAACCTTCGGCGTCGATCTCCCGGTCCGCACGCCGATCGAGTGACGGCCCGACGGCCTCGATGAACCCGTCTTTGATGAAAATGTCACCGACGGTGCGGGTGCCGCGGTTGACGATGGTGCCGCCTTTGATGAGAATGGAGCCTTTACGCATATGAATTGGGGGAGTAGTTTAGCGCAAGGTAGTTGGTCAGGACCCGCTTTAAAAAGTCACCGCTTTATTTTTTAGCCGATCCGTACCTGTTCTGGTGAGCGCGGACGGGGGGGGATGCAGAGGACAGAGCGGTAAACTTCGATCGCCGCGGCTAACAAAAAATTACGTTTTAACGCACTATTAATTGACCGTTCCTGAAATTTTAAGACTTATGGGTGCAACCTTTGGCCATCGGCAAACGCCATTGCTGTAAATAACCTACCCTTATCACCCAAAAGAAATTCGTTATGAGACTGATCCTTTGCTTTTTTGCCCTTCTTCTTTGCACCAGCGTCCGCGCCCAAAATGTGGCGAACGTCGATCATGACGGCCCTGCGCTTGTGTACCAGGCCGAAACCACTACCGAAACCGTCGACCTGCAACTCAACGGCCGCGAGCGCACCTTGCTCGGCGACCTCGACCTGAGCGGCGTCTGGGCCGGACCGACTTACAACTATTCTTCCACCGGCGACGACTGGGCGTTGATGCGCGGCGGCTTCGGCGGCCTCGAGTTCGGCGAAGATTTCTTCATCGGCTACGGCGGCTGGAAAAACCGTGAGGCATTCACCACCGATGATCCGGTCGCCGAATCACCTACCTACGACTTCAAGCACGGCGGTCTTATTCTGGCCTATACGCCCTTCGCCGATAACGCCATTCACCCGCGCATCTCCGCCGTATTCGGCCCCGGCCGTATTCAGCTGGAAGGCGCTGACAACGCTTCCGACCGTTTTCTCGTCGGTCAGGCGGCCGCCGGCCTCGAACTCAATCTCTTTCAGTGGTTCCGCCTTGGCGTGGAGGGCGGCTACCGCTTCGCTTCCGGTGTCGACCCCGTAAGCGACGACGTATCCAAGAACATCACCGCGAACGACATCGGCGGCGCGTTCGTGCAGCTGGAGGCGCGGTTTGGGTTTAGCTGGTAAAGGCAGACCGTTAGAATTTAGTTTGTTAGAAGTTAGTGCCCGTCTCACCTGCGTGACGGTCACTAACTTTTAACGAATTAACGGTCTAACTACTAAAAAGCAACGCTCTGACAGACTAACTAACCACCAGCGGTACAAACCGACACCCCCCCAACTCCTCTTCCGTCCACTCCGTCTCGCTGACGCGGCGAATTTTGAGCATACTCTGTTCCTCGCCGTCCGGGCCGACGGGGATGACCATGATGCCACCCACCTTCAGCTGCTCGCGCAGAGCCGGGGGCACCGCCGCGGCGCCCGCCGTTGCCAGTATGCGATCGAAAGGCGCGAGTTCGGGCAAGCCTTTGCTGCCGTCACGGAGGTAGAGCCGGATACGATCCAGCCGCAGTTTTTTGAGCGTCAATTTGGCCTTGCGGTACAACGGCTTGTGCCGCTCCACGGTGAACACCCGGCCGCCGAGCAAAGACAGCACGGCCGCCTGGTAGCCCGATCCCGTCCCGATCTCCAGCACGTGCTGACGGGGCAGCAGTTCCAGTTCCGTCGTTTGCCAGGCTACCGTACTCGGCTGGCTGATCGTCTGTTCGCAACCGATGCGGAAGGCTTCGTCTTTGTAGGCCCAACCGTGGAAGGAACTGTCGAGAAAGGCGTGGCGCGGTACGTTGGCCATCACGGCTAGCACTTTCTCGTCGTAGCCGCCCCGGGCGCGCAATTCATCGATGAGCTGGCGGCGTTGGCCGCGGTGGAGATAGGAGTCCATTTTTTTAGTGGGAAGTGGGAAGTAGAAAAGTAGGAAGTCGAGTAAAGATAATTCAACCCTTTAAAGTAGGAAGTGGGAAGTGCTGCCGCCGTAACGTGCGGCAGCACTTCCCACTTTCATACTTCCCACTGTTTACTTGAATACTTCCTACTTCAAAAGTCCCGCCACGTCCGCCGGTGAGTAATGCTTGTTCTTGAGCACTTTCCGGTCGTCCGTTCGGTAAACGAGAAATACGTCGCCGCTCGGCTCGATGATGCCCGCTTGGCCCTGCTCGGCATAATGCGCGACGGTTGCTTCCGCTTCGGCCATGGTCGCGCAGGTTTTGCTCATGTTGGAGCGGTGAACCTCCTCGAAGATGGCGCCGAATTTCTCGCCCATACCGAATTCGAGGATCGCGCCGCTGAGTACGTACTGTATATCGGCGAAAGCATCGGCGCATTCGGTCAGGTCGTCAGCGGCGATGGCTTCTTCGAGCTCGCGCAGTTCTTCGCGCAGCAGGTTGATGCGCAGGCGGCAGCGGTCGGCGTCGGGAATTTGCGGCGCGTCGAGTACGGGAAGGTGGAAGGTGGTGTGAAATTCGGCGACGTTTTCGAGCGCCTTGGGGGAAGTCATTGTTGGTCTTTTGGTCTTGTAGTGACTGGCGCGAAGCCGCCGGAGGCGGCTTCGCGCCAGGCCTTTGCGTTAAGTGATTTATTATCCGTTTACCCCCGCGTCCTTCGCCAGGGCGAAGAACTCATCCAGGTTCGGCGTGATCACGATCTCGGTGCGGCGGTTGCGGGCGCGGCCCTCGGCGGTGTCGTTGTCGCCACGCGGGTCGAACTCGGCGCGGCCGGCGGCGCTGAGGCGGGCGGGATCGACGTAGAACTCTTCGGTGAGGACGCGGACGACGGCGGTGGCGCGCATCGTGGAAAGCTCCCAATTGTCGCGCACGCCGTTCAGCTTGACCGGTACATTATCGGTATGACCCTCGACGATGACGTTGAGGTCGCGGTGGTCGTTAAGCACCGTACTGATGTTGTCGAGCACGCTTTTGGCGTTGCCGTTGACGCGCGCGGAGCCGGAGCCGAAGAGTAACTTGTCTGATATGCTGACGTGGACCTTGCCGCCGCGGACTTCCACGTCGATGTCCTGACCGCCTACGTTGTCGAGCGAGCGTTTGAGGTTCATCACCAGGGCCAGGTTGAGGCTGTCTTTACGCTGGATGGAGGTATTGAGGTCACGGATGTAGCTGGTCTGACCACTGATGCTTTGCAGGCTTTCCCGAATACTGGTGGCGCCTTCCTTGCTGATCACGGAAAGGTCTTCCATCCGGTTGAGCAAATCGCCGTTGGTGCGCTGTACGCTTTCGAGCTGGGTGGCGAGCATCTCGCGTTGCTGCTCGCTGGAGCTGAGTTTTACTTCGAGTTCCTTGACCTTGGTCTGGTTGCAGGAAGTGAAGAGCGCAAAGGCGAGGAGGCAGGTAATGGTTTGAATTCTCATTAGAGGTAGTCAGTTGATTGGATGGATAAAACGGTACGGCGGGGGCGGTTGTTGCGGCAAAGAGCGGGAGGCGGGCATCCGGCGCGTCCGTCAAAGCCATTGTGACGATTCTTCAGTCGAAGATCACTTCGGTCGCCCCGTAGCCGTATTTTTTATGGTATTCGTTCTTGAATTTACGGACGAAGCGGGTTTTTTCGAGACGCTTGTGCACTTCCCGTTTGAGAATGCCGTCGCCGACGCCGTGGATGATGAAGATGTTGTCGACGCCCAGTTTGAGGGCCATCTGGAGGTAGTTCTCGAAATATTTGAGCTGGGTGGTCAGCACCTGATCGCGCGGTACCGACTCCGGGTCGCGGACGAGGGCTTCGAGGTGCAGGTCGATGGCGTTATCGAAGTCGAGTTTGGCGCGAATTTCGTTGCGTCTGGGCTTGACCGGGGCTGCTTTAGGCGGCTTTTGAGCCATTTGCCGCTTCGTGATCGCTTTAAGGGTAGGCCCTTTGGGCGCGGCCGCGGGTGCCGAGGTGGGTTGGGAAAGTTTGGGGAACACCGAATAGAGGTGGGCTTCGCGATAAAGCTCCGGTACATCCACGTACTTGCCGAAGAATTGCTTGCCCTTGATGCTCACTTTCTGAAACTGTCGCGGTCCGGTACCGCCGGGGACGACCGTACGCACGTCGAGCTCGCAGCTCAGTTTCTCGTTGAGCCAGCGGTACTCTACGGTATCCAGCCGTTTTTTGGTGAAAGGTTCCATCTGGCCCACCTTCGCCCAGCGGCGGTCGGCGTGCGTCAGGGCTTTGAATTCATAAATGATCTTATGGGGTGTGCTGTTGAGCAGGTAGACCTCGTAGGCAACGGGCTCCGCCTCGTTGTTCGTCATGGGGTCGAAGGCGATCTGAATGCCGTTGCCCTCGTTGACCTGCTGGTTGGTCTGCTGCTGGGGTGGGGGAGCGGGGCCTTTTTCCACTACCGGTGCCGGTTCGAGGGCTTCCGCCGGGATGGGGATGTCACCTAAACCACCGTCCAGCTTAACCTGAACGAGATCGCCGGGTAGTAGATTCGTTACTTCTCCGTAGTTTTCGGTACGCTTCATGCGTACCCGTTGGCCAGTTTTAAATTTCATGGGGCGAAGGTAGGGTGCGGGCGGGCAACGGTTGGGGGGAATGACGCCCCATCCGTCACTCCGTCATAACTAATTGGTCGGCGATGGAAAGGAGGCGGCCGGAGGGCGTTGGGTGAAAGGTTCGGCCGGTCCCACATTCGCCGTCCGTTTTCAGGGCGGACCAGGTTTCGCCGCCGTCCGTGGTGTGATGGATCAGCAGGCCGAGTCGGAGCAATCCATCGCCACCCACTACGCCATACCGCTTGCCGGTCAGCGAACCCCGACCGTCCGGACCGATGCTCAAGTGGTCAACACCGTTGATCATTTGCTCGCCCGCCGTCCAGTTTCGCCCACCGTCATTGGTGCGGTAGAGGTGATCGTCGGCAGCGAGGAGACCTCTATTACGACCGTCGAAGGCGAGCGTAGCGTGGTGTCCGTCGGGTAGTGGCCGTACGCCCCAATCGCCGTCCGGCTTGCCCCGTATGATCAGGTGATGAGCGGTATGCAGCGCGGTCCTCTCTTCCACTTCCAGGAAATAGCCTTGCGTCGGCGATACCGGCAAATCGACGTCGCTCCACGTCAAACCTCCGTCATTGGTTTGGAAGAAATAGTACGTGCGGACATCCGTACCGCGATAGAGGAGCAGGTAACCGGTTTGCGCATCTTCAAAACGAAGCGCGGTAATCCTTGTGGCGTCCGGACTAGGAATCTCCTGAATTGTTTGCCCCAGATCATCACTCCGGTACAACGTCCTTCGGTTGGAGGTGACGAAATAGAAAGTGCTGTCTGAGACAAAAGAAAGCAATTCGGAAGATCGTTTGGGTAGATTATTGGGAAGCTCCCACCATTGTTCCCCGTCTTCGGTAACAACGAAGATTTTGCCGGAGCGGGCAATGCCCATTCCGGTTCCGGCCGGGTTGAAGCTGAGGGCGGCGAGTCTACCTTTCATGGGGGAATCATACAGGGCGAAGGCGTCTTCACACGGCACGACCGGGGCGATGACGTACTCATCCGTTTCGTAGTATCCGCCAGATTGGGGCGGCTTTTGGGGGCTGTCACCAACGCATCCCGTCAGGCCGTAAAGAATTAGAATAAACGCTAAGCGATAAGGGTAAGTCATGTCAACGAGGTTCTCGGGAGGTAAGACGCCGGAAGGGACAATTTCGTTACCAACGACATTTGATTTTCCCCATCTTGCTACTTGAAAAACCTACCTTCGCACCCGCGTTCCCCGCCCGACACCACTTGAACCCGGTTTACCCACCTGAACCGGGTACAAACGGGCCGGAACCACGTTTTAGCATTGTAATCTAACCGAATTCAAATCATGCAACATCACAACCTCAAGGAGAACCTCTCCGTTTCCGCCCTCGTAGAAGCCACCGTGCGCGGTGATCAGGGCCACCTGTCAGATACCGGCGCGCTCATCGTCAACACCGGCAAATTTACCGGCCGCTCGCCCAAAGACCGCTTCATTGTCGAAGACGAAATCACCCGCGAAAGCGTGGATTGGGGCGGCATCAACATTCCCTTTACCGCCGATGCCTTCGACGCGCTGGAAAGCAAAATGCTCGATTACGCCAAGGGCCTCGATACCGTGTATTACCGCGACGCCTACGCCTGCGCCAGCCGGAAATACCGCATCAACATCAAAGTGTACACCGAGCAGCCGTGGCAAAACCTGTTTGCCTACAACATGTTTCTGCGCCCCGACGGCCAGTCTCACAAAAACCTGAAAACGGATGAGTGGACCATCTACGCCTTCCCCGGCTGCCAAGCCGACCCGAAGACGCACGGCACGCGGCAGGAGAATTTCTCGGTCATCAACTTCACCAAGCAGACCATCATCATCGGCGGAACGGCGTACACCGGCGAGATCAAGAAGGGCATTTTCTCGGTGCTCAACTTCGTGTTGCCCACCGAGCGCGATGTGCTGAGCATGCACTGCTCGGCCAACGTCGGCGCGAAGGGGGACACTGCCCTCTTTTTCGGCCTGTCCGGCACCGGCAAAACGACGCTGTCCAACGACCCCGACCGCCGCCTGATCGGCGACGACGAGCACGGCTGGAGCCAGGCCAACGTCTTCAACCTCGAAGGCGGCTGCTACGCCAAGGTGATCGACCTGTCCGAGAGCAAGGAGCCGCAGATCTACAAGGCCATCCGCTACGGCGCGATGCTGGAAAACATCGACCTGACGGAGGATGGCCATACGCCCGATTACGCCGGCAGTACGATCACCCAGAACACCCGCGTGAGCTACCCGATTCACCACATCGACAACATCATGTACAACTCGCGGGGCGACCTGCCGCGCAACATCTTCTTCCTCACCTGCGATGCGTTCGGCGTGCTGCCTCCCATCAGTAAACTCACGCCCGAGCAGGCGATGTACCACTTCATCTCGGGGTATACGGCGAAGATCGCGGGTACCGAGGCGGGGATCACGGAGCCCGTTGCCACCTTTTCCGCTTGTTTCGGCGCGCCGTTCATTCCGCTGCACCCCACGAAGTACGGGGACATGCTCGGTCAAAAGCTGCGCGACGCCGAAGCGGAGGGCAACCCCATCAACGTCTGGCTCGTCAACACGGGCTGGAGCGGCGGCGCGTACGGCACCGGTGCCCGCACGGAACTGACCTACACCCGCGCCATGATCAAGGCCGCCCTGACCGGCGCGCTCGACGACGTGGAGTTTCACACCGAGCCCCTCTTCGGCCTGTCCATCCCGCGCCGCTGTCCGGACGTGCCCAACGCCATCCTCAATCCCCGCGATACCTGGCGCAACGAGGAGAATTACGACGCAACGGCGGAGAAGTTGGCGGGTCTGTTTAACGCGAACTTTAAGGCGTTTGCCAAGGAGGCGGATGAAGGGGTGTTAGCCGCCGGGCCGCGGTAAGCTCATTCCTATTCTTGCGCTTCGCGCAACCTCATTTCCAGAGGAGGAGAAGGGAGGAAAAGAGATGGAGGAAGAAACCGTATGTTTTGATGAAGTTTTTAAGGAGATTGACGATTTCTTCCTTCTACTCTTTTTCTTCTTTGACGTCTTCCGGAAATGAGGCGCGCGCAGCGCGTAAAGGCGTTAACCGAAAGTAGATTTAATGCTCGCCACGAGAGGTGGCTTCGTGCCAACTACCGCACCTTCCACCGTCCGATCCCCGCCTCATCCAGCGTCCCGAAGTACAACACATCGCCCACCCGTTCCACCGAGCTGATGCTGGAAAAGGTCGGGTCGCCGTCCATCCAGTCGTGCACCAATGTCCCGGCCTCGTCGAAAGCGAGGATGCGGTTGCCCTTCACCGGTTTGGGCCAAAGGGCGAGGGGGAGTTTGGTGACCAGCCGTCGCGTCCACGGCCGGGGCAGGATGAAATCGTGGAGGGGCGTGCGGGGGCTGATGAGCGTTACGTAGAGGAGCCCGTCCGTTCCGCGGCTGATGCCGTCGGGCCAGCCGGGAAGCCCCTCGATGAAAACTTCGGTAGTACCTGCGTTCGCGCCCTTCAGCCAGTGCTTTTTAACGCGAAAAGCGGAGGTCTCGGCCACCAGCACGTAGCTTTCGTCCGGGGCCGCCACCACGCCGTTAGCGAAGTAGAGGTGATCGATCAGCCGCTCGGTTTCGCCCGTTGCCGCGTCGTAACGGTACAGCGCGCCGTTGGGCCGCCCGGCCAGCACGTCGAACTGCAGTTCTTCGTCGGAATAGCGGTTGGAGGCGTCGGTAAAGTAGACGTCGCCGTCGGCCGCCACGTCGAGGTAGTCGATGAGTTGGAAGAGCGTATCGTCGTAGCCGGTGGAAACGATAGTATAGGTTTGGTTGCGCAGGTCGACGCGGGCCAGGCCTTCCTGCTCAACGCAGACCCAGGCGAGGCTGTCGCCCAGTACTTCCAGACCCAGCGGCCGGCCCGTGAAGCTTACGATTTCCGTTAATCTGTCGCCGCCGTCGAGGGGAAAGCGCAGCAGCCGTCCGTCTTTGTGGCCGGTGTAGAGGTTACCGCTTCCGTCGAAGGAAATGTCTTCGCAACCCCGGCAGACGCGGGGAAACAGTATTTCGATGTCTTGCAGCCGGTCGTTGTCCGCCATCTCCATACGGGGGAAATTGTGGGCAATCGGGTCGATGGGAGACGGATAGAAGGCAAAGTAAACGATTAGGATGGCGAGAGGGGCGAGGAGGAGTTTTTTGATGGACATAATCAGTCTTTTGGTACTTTAGTCCGTTGGTCTTTTGGTGCTATGGTTCGTTGCATTTCGGGTGACCAACGGACTAAAGTACCAAAAAGCTAACGGACTAATTTCCTGCTTGCACCGAAAAAAGATTCGTCGTACCTTTGCGCCCTCTTAAACAAATACATTCTTAATGTTTGCAATCGTAACCATAGCCGGTCAACAATTCAAAGTAGAGGAAGGTCAGGAGATCTTCGTCCACCGGCTAGAAGCCAACGCCGGCGACTCCGTCAGCTTTGACGACGTGCACCTCACCTCCGGTGATGCAGGTGTCTCCGTTGGCACGCCGAACGTAAAAGGTTTCTCCGTAGGGGCAACCGTCATTGATCACGTGAAGGGCGACAAGGTCGTCGTCTTCAAAAAGAAGCGCCGCAAGGGGTACCGCGTCAAAAACGGTCACCGCCAGCAGTTCACGAAGATCAAAATCGATTCCATCGCAGGCTAGTCACGGCCCGCATTCCTAAGGTGTTCGCTTAAACGGCGGGCATGAATAATTAACCCACTGACAATTAGCGTTGTCAGTGCCATAAATAAGATACCATGGCACATAAGAAAGGTGTAGGTTCTACTGATAACGGCCGCGACAGTAATAGTAAACGCCTCGGCGTTAAGCTCTTCGGTGGCCAGGCCGCAACGGCCGGTAACATCATCATTCGCCAGCGCGGTACCAAGTACCACCCCGGCGAGAACGTTTACATGGGCCGCGATTTCACGATCCACGCCAAAGTAGACGGCAAGGTAGCCTTCCGCAAGAGCTACCGTAACCGCATGTACGTCTCCATCGTACCCGATGGCGTCGAGGCACCCGTAGTCGCGAAGCCCGCGGCTAAGAAGCCGGCCGCCAAGAAGGTTGCCCCGGCACCCGCGCCGAAGCCCGTTCCGGCACCCGCGCCCGCGCCCAAGCCCGTCGAGCAGGTAACCCCACCCGTTGAGGACACCCGCACGCCGGACGTTGACGCCACCCCGGTTCAGGCCGTCGCCGCCGTACCCGCCGGCACCAAGATCGAGCTGCCCTCCGGCAAGAAGATCAAGCAGGACGACCTGAAGATGGTGGAAGGCATCGGCCCCAAAATCGAAGGTTTGCTGCACGATATCGGCATCACCACCTGGCGAATGCTGGCCGACGCTCCCCTGGAAAAAGTTCAGGAAATGCTCGACGCCGCCGGTCCCCGTTACCGCATTCACAACCCCGCTACCTGGTCTCAACAAGCCGAACTGGCCGCTGACGCCAAGTGGGAAGAACTGGAAAAGCTCCAGGATGAACTCGACGGTGGCAAGGTGAAGAAGTAATTCTGAACCATACTATCCGGATATTGGAAAACCCGACCTTGCTGCTTGCCTGGTCGGGTTTTCCTTTTGGCATTGAATGAAGGAGTAAAGATCGAGGACGACTCTGATTAACGCTGTTGAGATGGTCGCGGTACTTTTCGCTTACTTGGTTGGGGGTAAGCAAGTGCCGTGAGCGGTACCGTCGCGGTAGCATCCGTATCGTCCTTACTCCTTACTCTTTACTCCCCCTACTCAACCATGCCGTCACTCCAGCGTTTACCCTTCACCACACGACGCCCCCCAATCTTGGTTGACCCTACAGTTTATTTAAATTGGGAAGTGACTTCGGACCGACTAGGGCGGGCCTCAAAGCCTTCGACTTGTCAGGCTCCTGAAAACCGGTGAAGACCGGGACTAGGGCAAGGGGATTACCGAACCGGTCCAGCTATCCCAACCATGTCTTTTTGAGGAGTCAAACCGCTCCGGCGGGGCGCGTGTGGGATTTTATCAGTTCGTTAGTCATTGTTACTAAATCGTTGACACTCCGTCTAACATCTATAAATTGTAAATTAAAAGTTTACCTTTGCACCCAATTCCGATGAGCGCGCCGATTGTGGCCCGTGGATTACTGTCGGTCTTAGCGTCAAGCTGACGCGTTTTTTCTTTTACCTTCGATCCTGAGCGTGTTGTAATCCCGCTGATCTCAAGGTTCCCCCCCAATTACCATATGAGTAATAATCGTTCCGGTGGCGGCTCCAGCCGTCCCAATTCCCGTCGTAAATCTTCTAACGGCGGAGGCCATCATCGCGGAGGCGGCGGTGGTCGTCGCGGCGGCGGTGGCCGTCGTTCCACCCATGTCTACAAGCCGATCGCGGCCGAGCTGATGGTCCACGAGGCCGTCCCGATGAAAACCGTCGAGTACATCTCCAAAACGAAGTACGCCGACTGGGACATCCACCCCAAGCTGAAAGTCGCCATCCGCAACGCCGGCTGGGAACGCCCCACGCAAATCCAGGAGGAAGCCTTTTCTTCCATCGTCGATCTGCGGGACGTGATGGGCATCGCTACCACGGGTACCGGTAAGACCGGTGCCTTCCTGATCCCGATCATCGACGCGCTGCTGAAGGACGAGCCTTTCCAGACCCTCTGTCTGGCCCCCACGCGGGAGCTCGCCCTCCAGATCGAGGAGGAGTTCAAGATCCTGTCGAAAGGCACGACTTTCACTTCCGTTTGCCTGATCGGCGGCCGTAACATCAACACCGACATTCAGCGGCTGAAGCGCGACTACGATCTCGTCGTAGCCACCCCCGGTCGCCTGAAAGACCTTCACGGCCAGAAGAAGATCGACCTGAGTCAGGCATCCGTCCTGATCCTCGACGAATTCGACCGGATGCTGGACATGGGCTTTCAGAAAGACGTTATGTTCCTCGCCGATCAGATGGGCGAGCGCGACCAGACGCTGCTCTTTTCCGCTACGCTGGATAAGACGCAGAAGAAACTGATCGACCACTTCCTGACCGACCCCGTGACGCACGCCGTCAGCAGCGGCGAGGCCAGCGCCGAGCACATCAACCAGACGGTTCGCTACGTGAGCGGCGACGAGCGCTTCGACGCCCTCATCGACCTGATCAAGGACGACCCGAAGATGAAGCGCATCCTCGTTTTCGCCGAAACGAAGCACCGCGTCAAGAAGGTGACCAAGAAGCTTAACCAGTCCGGCATCAAGGCCGATGAGATTCACGGCAACAAGAGCCAGAATTACCGCCAGAAAGCCCTTGGAGCGTTCAAAACCGGTAAGATCAAGGTGCTTTGCGCTACGGACGTGGCCGCCCGCGGTCTCGACATCGACGACATCACCCACGTGATCAACTTCGAGGCACCGACCGACTATGACGTTTATATCCACCGCGTTGGCCGTACCGGCCGGGCGGGCAAGACGGGGGAGGCGATCACCTTCGTGGATAAGTAGAGGGGGGAAAGGATATAGGCTTAAAGGTGGGGGAATGGAATGCGTGCGTGGCCGGTGGTCACGCGCGCATTTCTTTTTAACGAAAGACCTTCAATTTGTTTTTCGCAATCCCCAGCAAGCTCTTAGTCCGTCGTAGGCGCGGCCGCCGACTCCGCGTAAGTATTCAGCTTCACCTGCTTGCTTTCCTTACCGGGCCGAATTTTCATGTTCAGGAACTCGACGAAGAGGGAGAAAGCGATGGCGAAGTAGAGATAGCCCTTTGGTACGGCACCGACCTCCGAGCCGAAGAGCTCGAAGTGAGACAGGTGAGCGCCTTCCACAATCAGCATGAAGCCTATGAGAATGAGGAAAGCCAGGCCGAGCATCTGGATGGTCGGGTTACGGTTCACGAAGTTGCCGACGGGTACGGCAAAGGCCATCATGATGCCCACGGAGGCGACTACGGCGATGATCATGATGAGCAGGGCACCATAGACGCCGTTCGTCATACCGATCGCCGTCAGGATGGAATCAACGGAGAAGACAAGGTTAATGATCGTTATTTGAACGATAACCGATTGGAGCGACGCGCCGACGGACTTACCGACGCCGGGGTCGCCGTCCGTATGTTCGTCGCCTTCCAGTTTATGGTGGATCTCGGAAGTCGATTTGTACAACAGGAAGATGCCGCCGATCACGAGGATAATGGCCTGGCCGCTGAGACCGCCCTTCATCCAGCCCAGGTCGAAATCGTAAAAGGACTCATTCATCGCCACCAGGAAAGACACGCCGAACAGCAGGACGATCCGCAGTGCCATCGCAAGGATGAGGCCGATGTTGGTGGCCTTCTTACGGTCGGCTTCGCTCTTGAGCTTACCCGAGGCGATAGAAATGAAAATGATGTTGTCGATGCCGAGTACGATTTCCAAAAAGGTCAGCGTGAGCAGGGAAAGCCAAACGGCGCCGCTGCCAAAATCAGGGATATCGAATAGGAACATAAGTTGGGAGGTCTGAAAGTCGTGTGAATCTTTGAACTGAGGTGTAAAACTACGTCACCCACCGGGATGTTTGCCATCCTATGAAAGAAACAAAATTCCGCCGCTTGCGCCGCGATGAACTGGAAGAGGTAAAGGGGCAGTTCGTTAAGTTTTTAGCCGTCAACGGCATTGATGCCGGCAGCTGGCAACGCATGAAAGCCGACGAGCCGGGCAAGGCGGACGGTTACATCCTCCAGTTTTCCCGGATCGTGTTCGCCGGGGTGATCGAGCAGGTGAAATACCTCGTGCACCGGCGGCCGAAGGACCTGCGCACCTATAAAACGAACGCCGACAAAATCTACATGCGCGGCGTGCTGCTGGACGGGGAGACGAGCGTCGACTTCACCAAGACGGACCTGCCGCCGGATGAGCTATTCGCTAAGCTGAAAGCCGATAAGGTGACGCCGAAAATTTACAGTGCCGAGCGGGCGTACGTACCCATCGGTCGTGACCAGGACATCTTCACGATCATGGAAGGTGGCGCGCTGATTGATGACGGGGCCTTATTCGAGACGCTGGCGGCTTTGTAGGGCGGGGCCGCGGGTGCAAGTCGGGTAGGCTAGAAGGCCTTGATATTCAGTTTTCGTCGAAACGCTTCGTACTGCTTACCTTTGTACCCACGACCATGACATTATTCTTTACCGGACGACTTCTCTATTTTTTCTTTTGTAGACGGTAAAATACACTTACACAGACTGACCTGATGAAAAACGTTCCTATTTTTCTGTTCATCATCTGCCTGATCATTGCGCTGATTACCGGATGTAACGACCAACCACCATCGATCGCCGAAGTGCCCGACGAGCAGGTCGCCCCGCAAACGCCCGAACTCAACGACGACAATACCGCCATCTACGACGTGGATGACGAAGACCCCTACCGCATCAGCAACGGCATCTTCCTCGGCCTCCAGCCCGGCGAATCTTTCGTCGACTACCAGGAAGGCCTGCGCAAAGGGACGCTTAAATCCGGCGCGGTAAGCCTCAGCGCTTGGTACATCGACGGTGCAGAAGGCAACGAACTCGGCTACGTGCTGCCCGACCCGCGCGACGCCGGTACCGTTCGCTCCATTGTCATTACTTCGCCCGACGTGGTGACCGAAAAGGGCATCCGCGTCGGTTATGAATTTCCCGAACTGATGCAACGACTAGGGACGCTGTCGCTCCATGGCTCCGAAATCGAAAGCCGCGTCTATGCCGATGAGGGTAACCTTCGCTACCGCCTCGACATGGCGAGCAACAAGCCGAACATCAAGTCTTCGGAAGTGCCGGCGGGAACGAAGGTGACGGAGATTTGGATAGTGGAGTAGTCTATTGGTCTATTGGTATTTTGGACTATTGGACTATTGGTCTATTGACGCAAATCAAGAGCTAAATCTAATGCAGCCAGAACGGA
>ENA-ORXT01002646-ORXT01002646.1-marine-metagenome-genome-assembly--contig:-NODE-2646-length-21002-cov-3.428913_pt1 | contig 21002 bp, 23 predicted proteins | sample MGYA00237868_ERZ511482 | MGnify/ENA metagenome assembly ERZ511482
TAAATTCATTTATCATTTCATCGGTCACAATATTATTGATGTTACTCAGATAATTAATCGTATATTCAAAAATATCTTTGAGGATAGTGATATTTTCTTTTCCTACTCCATAAAAATCTTTAAAGCGATTATAAAGATGACGAGTTTTTATGTAACGGCTGAAACTCAGCAATTGCTCTTCATTGAATTTGCCTGAATTTTGAAGTGATTTATATAATCTCAGACTCAACTCTATACCTTTGTTAATAGCAATATAGGTATGTTCTGGTGCTTGAGATTTTTCTTTTGTAAAACTATTATCTACCGCTTGTTGTTGTTTGATATAGGTAATATTGCGATAACCATTGATGCAATTATTAACAAAATTAGAATACTTTTTATAATAAATATCTTCTGATAACATCCAATTTTTAAAACAAAGTTTGTAATTTTTTAACGGTGTATCCTCATGTCCACCTATTGCTGTACACCTTCCTCCTCCAACTATGTAAGAATAATCAAATTTAACAATCTCAAAGCAGCAGGTATTATGATTACGTTCGGGACAAGAATAACGATCTGGAATTATTGACTTAAAATCATAGCTATTGACAACATAAGATTCACCTTCCATTAAATCCAAACCTAGTTCAAATATTCTATCTATTTGCAACATTTTTCCTTCAGAAGTCATAAATTTATGATCTTTAGTAGCTTTAATAGTTGCGCCATTTTCTAAAGTATATTCAAAGACTTCCTGTTCACCGCGATCGTGCCATTGCTCGATTCTTTGTATATAAATGCCCTTTTCGTGCCTTGTATAAACAAGACAGTTTAGTTTTTTATCAACTATTTCACCAATAGGTAACGCGCCATATTCTACAGTTAAAACTTTAGTATCGTAACTCAAACAATACTCAGCAAATAACACCATTTTATCAAAAAGTTCGTTTGCTACTTGTTTAGTAACTCCATTTTTAGCCGAACCATCCATAAATTTTTCACGATGTTTTTCCATTTCTGCTAATTTCTTTTTCCCCATACATCTCCGCAGAAGATCGGCTTCACCCAGAGAATAACCAGCAAGTTCTTGAGCAATTTTCATGATTTGCTCTTGATAAACGATTACTCCGTAGGTTTCTTTTAATATTGGCTCTAGTATGGGATGCTCGTAACTAACTGCTTCTCTACCATGTTTTCTGTCAATAAAAATCGGAATTAGTCCTGCATCCAAAGGACCAGGACGATATAATGCGGAGATGGAAGAAATATCTTCAATACCCGAAGGTTTTAAGTCTCTAGTAATTTGTTTCATGCCGTCAGACTCTAGTTGAAAGATTCCCTCCAAATTACCAGCACGAAATAGTTTATGAGTTTCTTGAATGTCGGCAGGGAGTTTCTTTTGTTTACCTTTGGCAATAATTTCTAATGCTTTCTTTTCATCCAAAGGTATTTGATCTAAATCTAAAGTTATTCCTTTTGTTTTATTTACTAAATCAGCAGCGCGTTGAATTGTAGTTAGGTTTTTTAAACCTAAAAAGTCCATTTTTAATAGACCCATCGCCTCAACATCTTCCATATAATATTGAGTAATTACTGAGCCATCATTGTTCTTTTGTAGAGGGACAATCTCATCTAAGGGTTGGGAAGAAATAACTACTCCCGCAGCATGAACCCCGAAGGTTTTATTCGTACCTTCAATACGGATTGCCATATCAACCCAGTTACGAATTTTAACTGAGCCTATTTCTTCTTTGTTAATATCGTAAATAGGGACGCTTTCATGTTCGTAAGCCTGTTTAAAAGCAGGTTCTGGAGTCTTCTCCGAAATCATGACGTTGAGCTTAGTAGGCTTACCCCGCACTACAGGAATCATTTTAGCAATGCGATTTTGATCGCCAAAGTCAATCCCTAATACCCTACCTACGTCTTTTAATACCGCCTTGGAAGTCATGCGGTTAAAGGTAATGATTTGAGCTACATTAGCTTCACCATACTTATCCGTGACATATTTAATCATGTCACTACGGCGATCTGGACAGAAATCTGTATCCACATCAGGCATTGACTTCCGCTCGGGATTGAGAAAACGCTCGAATAGTAACCCATGATGGATGGGATCGATGTTAGTAATCTTAAGGCAATATGCAACCAACGAACCCGCCGCAGATCCCCTTCCTGGCCCCACTGGGATATCATTATCCCTAGCGTATTTAATGTAGTCCCAGACTACCAAAAAGTAAGTAGAAAAGCCTTTTTCCTGCATCACCTTTAGTTCGACTTCTAACCTGTGCATATATTCTGCTGGAACTTCAGTATGGTTACGACACTTAAGCCTTTCTAGTAAACCCTGGCGAGTAACTTCTTCTAAATAACTATCAGCAGTATGTCCCATAGGTACGGGATAGTCTGGGATACGAGGTTCGCCCAAAATATTATAAGGCTGTACTTTATCAGCTACCTCTACCGTAGTCACGATCGCACTTTCAATTACGTCATCTTCTAAATGATCGCGAAACAACAGCCTCATTTCATCGGCAGATTTAAGATATTCTGTACCGCTATAGCGCAGCCGTTTATCATCGGTAATGCGTTTTTGAGTCAAAATACATAACAAGGCATCGTGTGCTTCTACGTCGTAGCAGGAGATGAAGTGAGAATCATTGGTAGCAATAACTTTGATACCTAGCTTATTGGCAATATTAACAATCGCTACGTTCACCATCCTGTCTTCTGGCGAACCATGATCTTGAATTTCTAAATAAAAGTCTTCGCCAAATAGATTCTGATACCATTTAGCTACTTTCTCTGCGTGTTCTAAATCTCCTTTAAGAATTGCCTGGGGTACTTCTCCACCCAAACAGGCACTAGTGACAATTAAACCCTCATGATATTGCTCTAAGAGTTCTTTGTTAATGCAGGGACGAGCAAAGATACCGCTACCCTGATAACCTTTGAGGTGGGAAATCGTGGTTAGCTTAACTAGATTCTTGTAGCCTTGGGTGTTCTTTGCCAAAACTACTTGATGATACTTGCGATGCCGTCTTTTCTTTTCGGTAATATTGACCTCAATATCCCCATTGATAACGTACATCTCGTTACCAATAATCGGCTTAATACCCTTTTTGCGACATACTTTGATAAGCTCGATCGCGCCATACATTACGCCATGATCTGTTAAAGCGATCGCTGGCATATCTAATTCCAAACAGCGATCGATTAACTGGGGTATCTGGGATGCACCATCGAGCAAGCTATAGTCGCTATGGATATGTAAGCCAACAAAAGACATAGATCGTTAATTAGTAACTAGTAAGCAGATATTAATTATCAATGATTTATTCTCTTTATGGTGATAGGGAGTAAGAATATTTAAGATTTGAGTTGTAGAGCGATCGCTTTTAAATCAAAAATATAATATCAATACCCAAAGTCGAAAAGTCTAAACATCTTATATTGGAGTTACATTATGTGGTATGTGAGCTACCTTCTTTTTGCAGCAATAGAACCTGAGTCTGAAGGAGAATATATATGTGAAACTTGTAACGTTCTTTTAGATGCTACAAATGCAGAAGAGGCATATAAAGCTGCGGAATTATGGGCAAAAGATCGTGAAAGTGAAAATATGCGATTTGTCGGCGTTGAAGAACTTAGTTATATTCAAGACGATCGCCCTGGACATGGAGATGAAATAGCAGGTTCTTTTTTTGACGAAAAAGATATTTGGTTAAAAGTCCCAGAACTTATTCCAGATAAAGATGAATTAAATGCAATTAGATTTGAAGGATCCGATGCAGATAAACCCATTGGGGAGTTAATGGATAGCCAGATGAAAAAGAGATTGAAAAGGGTATTTGATTCTGAATAAATATTTGTAGATACAAGTTCATAACTAAAATCAAACTTGAGCGCAACCTGCATTACCCTTCGATTCTATAGGGCGATCGCTGTAAAATACAGTAAGCGAAAATATTAAGAATATTGACATATATACTAGTAAAAAAGCTATTTTTTGCCTTGCCAAAGATAAGAACTACAAAAATGACTGAATTATTAGAAATTGCGATCTATAAGCTATAAGTAATGCGATCGCTTTATTTCTTAATCAGTAATGGTATCGGCAAGATACTATTTTAATATACTCATCAGTCACTCTATAAACAAGCCGATTAGTTTCATCAATTCTGCGCGACCAATAACCAGACAAGTTTTCCTTTAAAGGTTCTGGTTTTCCTATGCCTGTAAATGGAGTAGTAAGAGTATTTTGAATTAGTTTATTGATTCTTTTCAGTGTCTTTTTGTCTTGACTTTGCCAGTACAAATAGTCTTGCCAAGCTTTGCTATCCCAATATAAATCGCGCATTTAATCTATCAGATCGTGTTGCTCGTATTCTCCAGCTTTGTCACGAGCGATCGCATCCATTAAATGTTGAGCATTAGCAGGCGATCGCATTAAATACAAAGTTTCCATAATCGAGTCATAGTGAGATTTAGACATAATTACAGCATCTTCAGTACCGCCTCTGGTTATTACAGTGCAATCTTGGTCATCTGTCACTCTATCCAGAACAGCTTTAAAGTTTTGTCTAGCTTCTGAGTAATTAATTATTTCCATCGTCTTTTATCGAGTGTACTTATATACGTACAATAATAGCAAAATATATCTAAAATTATAATAAATAGCGATCGCACAGTTATGGGAAATGCGATCGCTTTTAATAGGTATAGAACTATCTTCTGTCTCAAATGCGATCGCCCTTAATAATCTAGACGATCGGTCAGCTACATAAGGCACAATTGCTTTTAAACACATTAAACAGAAAACATAAGCATCAAAAATCTTTGCAGATATACTGATAGAAAACCATTGATTATCTTGCTGAAAAAATATACGAAATGACAGAACTATTAGAACAGGCGATCGCAAAAGTCAAAAATCTATCCGAAAAAGAACAAAATATTATTGCTGCAATTATTCTTGAAGAATTGAAAGACGAGATTAAATGGGACAAATCTTTTGCTAATTCACAAGATTTGTTAGCCAGTTTAGCTAATGGAGCAATCGAAGAATATAAGGCGGGAGAAACAGAAGAATTAAATCCCGAAACATTGTGAAATCCCGAACTACTAGGAAATTTCGCGCCTCTGTCGATCAATTACCAAAAAAAGCCCAAATGCAAGCACGTAACGCTTATCGACTGTTTGATAAAAATCCAAGTCATCCAAGTCTGCGTTTTAAAAAAGTACATCAGAAACTACCAATTTATTCTGCTCGAATTAGTAGAGATTATCGAGCAGTAGGGCAATTAGAAGGAAATCTGGTTATTTGGTTTTGGATTGGTTCTCATGCCGATTATGATCAATTATTGTCTAATATTTAAGGAAATGCGATCGCACTATTAATCTAGCAAACATATAATAAACGTCTGATGTGAATTAAAAATAGTTCATTTGGTTGTTATTATGGATAATCTATTCTAGAAACCATATTTGTTCCTGGGGGATTAACCCCCCAGACCCCCCATTGGAGAGGAAACAGCCTCTCCAAACCTCTGCTGTAAAAGAAATTCAGCTACAATATCTGCCTAGCATGATTAAAAGCCAAAAGCTAAGAGCTAAAAGCTTATGCGTAGCGGTATCCTTTAGGAAAGAGCTACAGACCAACCAATTTTCAACGAAGCTAATTCACATTAGACGTAATAAATAAAAGAGATTCGAGTACAAAAACAATGGAAGCAATTTCTGTACCAAAAGAATTCATTTGTGTCCATCAGGCAGGCTTAAGACATCAAAGACTTTTCCGCAGCTAGCAAAGCTGTACCATAGGCTGCTTCGGTATTTATTGCCACTTTCACTGGTGTCTGGAGATGACGCTGACGAATTGCTAACCATGTAGGATTTTTGGCTCCTCCTCCAGCGGTATGAACAAGAGTTAACCTATTTGCACCTAGCTCCTGTAGTTTTTGATAGCCTAATGCTTCAATACGAGACATACTTTCAAGCAAGCCATGTAAGAACTCTACGGAATTTTTGGGACGGGGTGATAGCTGCGGTGTTAAATCGGGATCGTTAATGGGAAAGCGATCGCCTGGCTCTAAAAGGGGATAATATTGTAAGGGGCTTTTTATCTCTGGATTTATTTGACTAGAAAGATTTTGTAGCTGTTCGTTGTTAAAAAAGTGTTTTAATACGGCACCCCCTGTATTAGATGCGCCTCCCGCCAGCCATAGTTTACCTAACCGATGACTATATATTCCATAATTGGAGGCTGTGATTTTGGTTGGACTCAACAACTTCAAAACTAAGGTCGAACCCAAAGAGGTAACTGCTTCTCCTGGTTGACTAGCACCGCTGGCTAAAAAAGCGGCAATACTATCGGTAGTTCCTGCTCTGACTATACAGTTAGCGGGTATATTAAAGCGATCGCAATTTTCGAGAGTAACATTTCCCACTGCTGCACCAGGAGCTAGTACCTGGGGATATAAATGGCTGTAGGATTTATTTTGTAGCCAATCTGGATAACGAAGATTATCTACGTCGTATCCCAATTTTAGAGCATTGTGATAGTCGCTGATGCCAAGTTTACCATGCAGTAAATAGCCTAACCAATCAGCCTGATGAAGTAGATAATCAGCCTGTTTGAAATAAGGTTGCTTTGACCACCAAAGTAATTTTGCCAAGCTGGAAGTAGCACTGACAACAACATGGTTATTAGGGGCAATAGCCTTTACCTTGTCTAGTGTTTCTTTGCCTCGCTTATCGTTGTAGAGTAAGGGCGTGGTAACAGTTTGTCCTTTAGCATCACACAACAATACTGTAGAGGAAGTTCCATTAATTGCGATCGCACTTAGCTGTTTCCTAATGCTTGGGGGTATTGCGATAATGAGTTCAAATAAAGCAGCTTCCCATGTCTGCGTTAGGTTTTCTGGAGCTATGTCATAGAACCTAGATTGTTTAGCAATTATAACGTTTTTATGGCGATCAATTGCGATCACTCTTGCTCCAGAAGTGCCAAAATCAATACCTAAGTAATAGTTCATAATTAGAGATACAAAAATCTAGGAGAAGCTAATTAGATTTCATATCACTCATTTCTCATCATCTAGATAATCTGAAAAACTTATTATTTGGGCTTTCTGTCCTTCAAAAACAACAACAGGAATTACTTTGTTTATTACGGCATTCGTTATGCCATCCCTCATTTTTTTAAAAAATTTGTTGTCGGGTATTGTTGTCGTAAATTCTTCAACCGTACCTATTTTGAGCATGTAGTCTCGATCGCTTTTCTTGAGGGTAATGATTGGCTTAGAACCTTGGCTGGCAATAGTTTCGCATTCTTGAGCGATCGATTCCTTGTTTTGGCTGAGATATTCTTCAACGTTCATTTTGATTGCCTAGATTTTAGCGTACAGTTATTTTAGAACATACTGGAAAAGTAGGCTTAGATCATATCCTGTATTTGATAAGCGATATACTCAGTAATTCCTGTAGCGAAGGTGTGTCAGGCACTTAGGTTTAATAGACAATCTTTCTGCCACGAATAGATTACTTTGGGCAAACAAAGACTTTTCTATTACAGACATACACCCTAAACAAAGCATTGTCTGGCAACTATGCGTCTTTGTTTAGGGCATAATGCCAAGGTCACTTCCTGAAATCAGCAATGTCAAAAAAGCTTAATCTGATTCTTGTTGTAGGTAGTTTATGCTTAAAGACCATATTTGTTCCTGAGGGCAATTTCGCCTTTTTTGAATACAGTTAGCTTTTGAATATAGAGAGAGAGAGCGGCTTTGTGGGAAAAACGTTTGTTAGTTACCCACTGTGGCTACAGAGCCACCGTCAACTCGATAATTTGAGCCAACTACATAGCTAGACTGCTGAGAACAAAGAAAGGCAATTACCGCAGCCACTTCTTCCACTTTTCCCCGACGATTCAGTTCTATGTGTGGGCGTTCTTCTTCTAAAAAGGTTTCTACTGCTTTTTCGAAACTGATTCCTCTCTCTTTAGAGCGTTTTTCCATCATGGCATTAGTCATCGGTGACTCAACGTATGCAGGAGATACAGTATTAACCAATACGCCATCTTTGGTATAAGCTTTAGAGAGATTTTTGGCTAAATTAAGCACTCCTGCCTTCATGGCACAGTAAGGCATATCATCGATGTAAGGATTCACTGCATCTTCTGAACCCAGCAAAATTACTCTGCCCCAACCTTTTTGCTGCATGGAAGGAATAAAAGCCTTACAGACGCGCACCACGCCCATAAAATTAATCTCTAGGGTTTCGTACCAGTCCTCTTCAGTCAAGCCTAAAAAATCTCCAGTTGCGCCAGTAATCCCCGCGCAGTTAACTAGAATGTCTACCGAGCCATAGTGGTCAATAATCTTTTTCTTTGCTGCTTCGACTTCTGCCACCTTAGTCAAATCAGCTACAACTGGTATTGCTTCTGTCTGCTTGGATAGTTCTTGTGCCGCTGTCTGCAACTTTGACTGTGTTCTACCCATTAAAGCTAGTTTGACACCCTCTGCGGCTAACAAATCGGCAGTGGCTCTACCTATACCAGAACCGCCACCAGTGATTACCGCTACCTTATCTTTAATCCCAAAATCCATGTTTGTTTATGCAATAAAATTAACTATTTAACGCTAAATTGCGTCACCGTCTGATTCTACGTCTAATTCTTCACTGCCGATAGTTTCTCTTGCCCGAACATTTTTAGTTTCAACTTCAAAGCGAATCTAAACCTCTTTGCGGACAGTTAGTAACAGATTGCTCAGGAAGGACAAATCTAACGGTTTTTTGGGAATGAAGCAGCATGAACAAATAGATAAAGAGATAATCAATACTGTTTCTAATTAATTATGGTTAAGGCGATCGCTTATGTCAAAGCCAACAGAAGATTTAGTAATTGCATTAGAGTCTGAAGTTTTGGGAGAAGCCTTTTTCCGTTCAGCATACTACTCTGCGTTTTTTTTTAATCGTAGAAATAAAGCAAAGGTGCTGTGGCAGTTGGAGGCTCAAACCAAAAAAAGAATTCTTGAATATTTCAAAACCAATGATATCGAAATACCACAATTAAGGCGAGCCGCCGTCAAAGGTTCAATTCTAGGTATTTTTTACCCAGTTTTCCCCTGGTACATTATTCTAAAAGAAATACTCAAGGAAACAAAGTATTATCTGGAGGTTTTTCATCGGCTTGAAGGACAGACGGCTGAAAAAGATAAAGAGCTTTTTAAGTATATAGTTGCTCACGAAGTCGCTATAAGACGATTTGCGGAAATTGAATTAGTAAACAGCGATCATACCTCTCTCAAGCCAATTAAAGCGTTACTGGATGATTAAGTTGGCTGTGTGCCTGTGTGCCAGCGTCAACTATTAACAGGGCAATTAAGTCTAAGAGATATTCAGAGTTTTGATAAAGAAGCGATCCTTAAAAAGAGAGATCGCTTATCAACTTGAGCGATCTCTCAGGCAGCTTTCCCCGCAGCAGCAGTCGGAGTTTAAATTGTACTATTGTTAGAAATTCTCAAACCAATAAATCCAACTAGTACAATGAAACCTAGCATCCTGCGAAAATAATTAACGCCTTGAAATAATTCAAGCCACGCCCAGGTAAACAGAGAGCCAAAAGCGATTAAATCTAACCCAACGTTAATTAAACCACTTGTAAAAATCAGCTTGAGTAAACTGGCTACAACCCAGACGATAATGGGTAAATTTGGTGGTTGAGCAATAACAATATTGCCATCGCTGTCACGGAAGATTTTGAGGACACGGTTGGCGAGGAAGCCTCGCCAACGTGAGATGTCCGTATCGAACAACGTCCTTTCCATATTCTTTTTCTTGTATTTATCATTTATTTTTACGGTTAAAAGAAAGATAAGCACGAGCCTAAAGAGAGATTTTCTTGATAGACGAATATGGATAGCTGACGATGTACCGATTTTTAAAATTAGTAACTCATAAGAAACAAATTAAACAAAGCCATATTTTATAGTTCTTTTGAATTTTGCATATTGTAGGATAGAACTTTCTTTTCAAACTCGTATCCTGCGTTGCTTACTACTTCGATACTGTGGTCGTAATCTTTATGACCAAAATAGGTATTACCATTCCAGCTATGACGAACTATTACTCCATCATTAAATGCGTATTCGGCAAAGCCTTGATCGGTACGATTATCAGCTTTCGGCTTTTTCACTACTTTCAAATTTGAATTACTCTGTAAATTTGAATTTGAATCTGAATTAAAGTTACGAGCTGCATCTATATAATTTTCGATCTTTTTCATGGGATTGAATAGTTAGAACTGTATTTGTTTGGTTTAGAGTTAATTAGATTTTTAGTAGTTCTCTCAACTCTTCTACATTTTTAACTTCATCCCAATCAACGTCCACATTTTGAAGCAAATTAATCCTAAAATTTAGCTGGCGAGTCCAATAAGCTTTAATTTAATTTAATTTGATTGGAAACTGTTATTAATCGAATCGAGTATTAGTCAGTAAAATTAACTAAGAGCAATATCCATATGTAGCTAGAGTTTCTCCTTGACTGTCAACAATCAAAGTTCGATGAGCTTCATCAAATTCGGGAAATTCTAGCTGTTCAATTTGTCGAGCTAAAACATTTTCAGGAATACTATAACGGCGTTGTTTATTCCGCTCGAAATAAACATCTTCAGGACAATGAAAAACAACTAAAGTAACCAATGCACCATAGTCTCGGCTAATATTAATTACCTGCTGTCGGAAGTCTCTTCTAATATTGGTGGCATCCCAAACAATCTTGCTGTTAGTGCGAAGAAAGGTTTTAAGTTCCTCTTTGGCTAGTTGCACAACTCGGCTGTTTTGCGACTGATCGCTACGAGACTTGGCTATTTGCTGGCGCAGATTATCTAGTGATACAACATTGTGTTGGGGTAAATTCTCGGCAATCCAGGTACTTTTTCCCGATCCGCTTACGCCACAGGTAACAACCACTTGAGGAAAAGAATCACGATAGGAATACGATCGCGCTATTTCTGATTCTGGAGTAAAAATCTCTCCTGATTCCCAACGAGCGATCGCATTATTAAAAATTAGATCTCTAGTATCCCCATCCCAATCTGCTAATTCTGTCTTGAAAAACTCTCTCCATGACTGATATTCTTGACCACAGCGTGACCAAGCCTGATATTCTTGAGCAAACATACCATATAGCTCTATATAGTTTAGTTGCTGCTGTTGGTCGCTGCATTCTCTGCCTCTTATATCTGCTAACTCCAACCAATATAGTAATTCTGGATCGGCTAAACGAGCTATTCTCTTATACTTTCCTGAAGCTTCGTTTCTCATAACCAGCTTTTTGGGATCGTGATGATAACCAACTAAACCTAAAGTTGTTTCAACCGTATCGTAGGGTAAATCCATCCCCATTAGTTTTGGTGCAAGATAAGATCTGCCTTTGCTGGCGTGCCTGGGTGCAACAGTGCGAATTATTCCCTGTATTTCTTGCTCTTTGGTAGTTAGGGGTTTAGTAATATCGTGTAGCAACGCTCCTAAAATCAAACTCAAACGCTGCTGTTTATTTAAATGAGTTGCCTCTGTTTTTAAAATTTTATAAGCTTCATCTAATACCATTCCTACATGAATATGCACGTCTCCTTCTGCATGCCATTCCTTGTCTTGAGGAGTAGATTTATATTCTTTTAATAGAGGAATGCGATCGCCTAAATGTTCGACGCATCGGTCGATATTTGGCGTTGCCCCCTGTAATATTTCTTCTATAAATTTCATTTTAATAATTAGGGATTATTATAAACAACTAACCAAGCTAATTTTCATTACTTATTTATTCACCTTGTTTTATTTTTAGATAAAATTCCAGTTTCCAAATTGGACGGGCTTCACTAGTAATAATGATCGAAGCAGGCTCAAACGATTATACTAATTTAAAATTAATTTATCTGTTTTAAAATTCCAAAATAAATGAGATTGCTGATTTGACTTCAGCACTAGATGAGAACCTGATTTTATTTCACCAACTATGGCACAAGAGATATTGCGATCTCTAAATTGCTGTTGAACTCTATCTGAGTTATCAGGCGCAACTGATAGTAAAAATCCATAACTAGGAAAACACAACAACCAAGTTTCCAAGCTTACATTATTTGGACAAGTAATACTATCTAAATTTAAAACTACACCGCATTTAGATGCTTCAATTAGCATTAAGAGAGTACCAATAATCCCACCCATGCTAATATCTTTTCCAGCATCACATAAGTCATGCTCGGCTAGATAAGGTAGGATGTCTAAGTTTTCTCGTAATCTACTTGCTTGAGTTTCTGTAGCAGCATTCCAGAAAGGAAACTTTTGGTGCATTTTCCCGTTGAGATCTATCGCCACAATTAATAAATCTCCTGGTTGAGCTGCGAAACTACTAATTAGCTTATTCGTTCGTCCCAAAATAGCTACGCTTAGAGCGTTATAGATACTATGACAATTAGTATGTCCGCCAACAATTGGCACCTTAAAAGCAAGAGAGGCAGCTTTCATTCCTTCTAGTAAGGGTATGGCTTTAGCATCATTCTCTGCCCAAATTGTGTCCACGATCGCAATCGCTTTTCCACCCATTGCTGCAATATCGCTCACGTTAACCATCACCGCACACCAACCAGCAAACCAAGGATCTTCTTCTACTAAAACGTGCCAAATTCCTTCGGATGCTAACAGTAAATAACCATCGCCGTCGGGGATAGCTGCACAGTCGTCACCAACCTGTATCCGACTATTTTGTAAACCTAATATTTTGCTGGCAACCTGGATATCTTGCTTTTGAACTATGCCTAAAGACTGCTTTAGTTTTGTTGCTAATTGCTCGAGGTTTAAAGAAGGGCGATCGTTCATATTTTATATCGACTGTAGAGTTATCTTTAACCATAAGGCGATCGGTTACTAAATTTCAGTATTCATCGTCATATGCGATCGCCTTAATGAGGTTAGATAAAAAGTTATAAAATCTGAGATTTCAATCGGAATCAAGCATAAAGGTGTATTATGTGTATATAAATACACTCTGTTTCTTAAGCAATGAGAACCAACATAGAAATTGACGATCGCTTAGTTGAAGAAGCATTTAGCCTAACTAATGTAAGGACGAAAAAAGAACTCGTTCATTTAGCTCTACAAGAATTTATTAAAGCTAAGAAAAAAAAAGACCTCTTGGACTTAAGCGGCAAAATTCAATTTCATGAAGGCTATGACTATAAGTCATTAAGAGGCAGTTAGCCATGTTATTAATTGATACCTCAGTTTGGGTAAAGCTGTTGCGCAAGAATTCCGACGAATTTAAACAAACTGTAACCAAAGCCATTGATGGTAGAGACTATTATTTGTCTCGATTTACTCAAACTGAGCTTTTGCAGGGCTGTCTAGATGAACAAGAATGGTTGATACTCAGTAACTACCTGGAGGTTCAAGACTACATCGAGCCAAGTGTAGACTCTTGGACTGTGGCAGCAAGAATATACTATGATTTACGCCGTAAAGGAATCACCGTTCGCAACACTATTGACTGTTGTATTGCAGCAACTGCGATAGAGCAAGGATTATTGTTACTTCACATAGACAAAGACTTTGAAGCGATCTCATCAGGAACTGCTCTCAATCAAATTCGACTAGATTAAGAAAAAGTAGTTTGAGATATAAAAGAAGCGATTTTTTAGGTTTATACGTATGAATGTTTAGTTGAGTTCGTTTTGTTTTTTGCGATCGCTTTCCCCCCATCGCTGCGATATCGCTGACATTAACCATTACTGCACACCAACCCGCAAACCAAGGATCTTCTTCTACATATTTGCGGTCAGGCTACTATCTGTTGCAACTTGATGGTTTACATTACTCGTAAGCATGGAAATGATGTCAATTCTTTTCCTAACGAAGTTAAGCATCTTTGGGAAAAGTTATTGGCAGACTGTGATAGTTTATGTTCTGAAGTCCAAATTTTGCCATAATTTTAAGAAGGCTATTAACCTTTGCATAGACTTTTTTCTAAGACTTAGTCATCCAACAGATAGTTGCTGTAGCTGCATTGGTAAACAGGGACGACTTTGATTGGTGGGAGGATAGAAATCTAGTTCTGCTGCCATCAAGTGATGGGGTCGATCGCAAATATTAATTTCCTTAACTGAGTTCCAGTGTAATCTTTGAAAAAAGCGCACGTTGGGTAATTGGACTGTAGCTAAAAAGCGATCGCATCCCCAAGCATTAGCACTTGTTACTGCTTTGTTAATCAATCCTTTGCCGATTTTCCATCCTCGTCTATAATCTGGGTGTACTCCCAGTCTGCCTCCATACCAAAGTCCTGGTTCGGTTTCATAGATCCTGACAACTCCGACAACCTTAGAGTCGTCATTAACTGCAACAATAGGATAAGCAAGTTCGTCATATTTATCGCGATCGCTTGTTTGAAAAATTCTTTGTTCCTGACAAAAGATTTGCTGTCTTAATAAGAAGTAAGCTTCTATATGGGCTGGGGATAGAGCTAGTTTAAATTGATAGTCTTTTTTCATTGGTAATTAATATTACAAATTAACCTGTTAAGGATTAATATTTTCAAAGGTGGATAATGCCGAACAAGCACCACATTTGGCGCAGCCAGCTTTAATGTCTTGTGAAGACATCCCTGCTTTATTTAACAAATCTCCTACCTTTTCGTAGATTGCATACATAAACTCGCTACTAGGTGGTTGATGGGTAGCCAGAGGTGTTCCTGTAATCGGCACAAAAGGAACGACAAAGGGATAAACTCCTAATTTTATAAGGCGATCGCAAGTATCAACAATCGTCTCTAAACTATCCCCCAAACCAGCCAAAATATAGGTGCTTACCTGTCCCCAGCCAAAAACTTTAACTGCTGCTGCGAAAGCTTCAAAGTAATAGTCTAAAGATACTTTCGCCTTGCCTGGCATAATGCGATCGCGTGTATCTGGTTCAATTACCTCAATGTGCATTCCCAGAGTATCTATACCCGCAGCATTCATTCGTTCAAACCAGGCGAAATTATTAGGAGGTTCGCACTGTGCCTGAATAGGTAAATTAACTTTTGCTTTAACCGCTTTAGCACATTCGATTAGATAAGCTGCCCCGCGATCTGTGGTGTTGGGTGTTCCTGTAGTCATAACTAGCTGTTCTATACCATCAAGTCTGACGGCTGCTTCGGCGACCTCTGCTAACTGCGCGGGAGTTTTTTGAGCGATGGTTGTTCCTGCTGCCAAAGACTGTTCGATGGCGCAAAATTGACAGGCGGTATGACGATTGCTGTAGCGAATACAGGTCTGTAAAACCGTTGTGGCTAATACGTTATGACTGTGCAAGAGGGCAATCTGGCTGTAAGATATTCCTTCGGCAGTTTTGAGACTATAAAATTTTGGCTGGCTGGGAAATTGGATAGTTGCAATTGGGCGATCGTTTTCCTGTAGGGGCAAACGACCATTTGCCCCTACAATTGTGTATGGTGATTTAGCTGCGATACTTGTATGTACAGGTATCATTACCGTTGTACCGTCTATAGTTACGGCTTTATGATCCGAAGGTCCTGCACCCCCTTTTCTCCCTGTATCGAGATCGAGTAACTTTAAACCCTGAGACTGTAGATCTGTAATTAATTTTCGTTTGTCCATGAATTTATCAAAGGTAAAGTAGGACTAGAATCTGCTTGCGTTGTTTCATTAGATGTTTGGGTTGGCTGACTTGAGTTGTCCTGGTGAGAATCATGTTGCCAAATAGTATAAGGATCTTGATTTACCTTTAACTGCAATAGATCGGGGCGGGAATAATGTCCCACAGAGTCCATCATTCGCTTACGTTTAGTTATCAGAGAAAAGTCTAGATCGGCGATCGCCATTCCTTCCCCTTCGGTAATAGGTTCGCATAACGGAACACCTTCGGGAGAAACAATTGTGGTGTAGCAACCACCCGTCAAGACTCTTTGTAAGCCTTCTTCGGGGCAGATTTGCGCCACCTGTTCGGGACTTAGCCAGCCAGTCGAGTTAACCACAAAACAGCCAGCCTCTAAAGCATGATGTCTAATCGTTACCTCTGCTTGATCGGCAAAGATCTGTCCTACCATCGAACCAGGAAATTGGGCGCAGTGTATTTGTTCTTGCTGTGCCATCAGACTATATCTTGCCAATGGGTTATAGTGTTCCCAACAGGCTAAAGCACCGACTTTTCCTACAGCCGTATCTAATACCTGCAAACCCGATCCGTCTCCCTGTCCCCATACCATGCGTTCGTGATAGGTAGGAGTAATCTTACGACGCTTGAGTAGCAAGCTACCGTCAGCATCAAAAATCAACTGAGTATTATATAACGAACCCCCATCCCGTTCATTAACTCCCAATACCACAACCATCGAGTTGGCTTTGGCTGCTTTGCCTACTGCCTCGGTAACAGGACTAGGAACTTCCACCGCTTCCTCGTATAGCCTCATGTGTTCCTTGCCCATCAACACTGGTGGTTGAATAAAAGAAAAATAAGGATAGTAGGGAATAAAAGTTTCAGGAAAGACAATTAATTGAACTCCTTCCTTTGCTGCATCGGCGATCGCTTTTAATACTTTCTCTGTCGTCCCTTCTCGGCTATACAGCACAGGGGATATCTGCACAGCAGCAGCTTTTACAATGCGGGAATAATCCATATTTTTTCACCATGCTTGTGTAAGGGCGAAAGGCTCTTCGCCCCTACGAATTACATTGTCCAAGTGTCGAGAATAAACGCGCCATCTTTACGGTGCATCAAGACTATATCTAAGACATCTAAAGGATTGATGGGTGTAATCCCAGGAATCAAAGACGGTTCGCCATGTCCATATAGTGCTTGCAGTGCAAAGCGACAGGCATATACTTTTGCACCCTCTTCCATAATCTTGATTAGCTGGTTGTTCATCGCCTGATGTCCAGGAAAAGACTCATCACCAATTTTGGGAAAGCCTCGCTGTATTCCTAATGTTACTCCAGGGCCATAGAGCAATACGGAAGTATCAAAGCCTTTGCGAATTAAACGAGTAGCCTGCAATAGATTAACTAGACCAATCGAACCTTCAAAAGCGACGGTATGAAAGGTAACTAATGCTTTTTCTCCTGGTTCGGCTTGAACATCGGGAAATACTTTTTCTTCGTAATCGACAAAGAAATCACCAGCTTTGTGAGCGGGGGTAGTAACTTCAGGCATAATTTGTTTTCCTTAGATAAATGGTTTTAATCAACATCATTGGTAGGGGCGAACAGCTGTTCGCCCTTACGATCCGATCGCAGCTTCGTTAACAGCCAATAACGTCCCTGGATAGGCGTATTTCATCTTGGTGGCAATGTAGTCAGACAGATATTCGGCATCTCTGGCTATGCCTGAAAATCTTCCCGAACCCCAGGTATATAGCCAAGGAAGACCAAGGAAATATAAACCGCTGACGCTGGTGACACCGCGATCGTGACTGGGATAGCCTTTACCGTCAAACACGGGAACTTTTACCCAGCTAAAGTTGGTTTGATAGCCAATACACCAAATAACAGAGGTAATATTATTTTCTTGATAATTGAGTTCAGCAATTTCTGTCTCTGGTTGCCATACTGATTCATAAGGTAATTCAGTCGGTGCGTCTATTCCTTGTTTGGTGATGTATTCATCGATAGTGCGTTTAATGCTTTCGTAGACATCATCGGCGAGATCGAGGTTCTGTTCAAGATTCGGCTTAAACTTTAAACTATCTCCCCGAACATCTTTCAATGAACCATATAGCTGCATTCCTTCAATGGCAAACTGTCGCAGGTCGATCTCATGACCACCATCACGACCAGTAAGATAATGATTAGTCTTATGTCTCACGCTTTCAGGATCGGCATGGCGATCGATGCTTAGATCGTAGTATCCCAGCTTATCCAGCCAGTCTACTACATCCTTGCCCCGATGTTGACGAGGCGATCGCGGCGCGCCACCAACGCAGAGATGTACTTTTCTCCCTGCTAAATGTAGGTCTTCAGCAATTTGACAGCCAGACTGTCCGCTACCGACTACCAGTACTTCACCATCTGGCATAGATTCGGGATTTTTGTAGTCAGAAGAATGGATTTGCAAGATCTCATCTGCAAACTTCTCAGCAATTCTGGGAATTTTTGCCTGATGATAACAGCCTGTAGCAATTACAACTTGGTCTGCTGTATAGTTGCCAATGGATGTATCCAGTTCAAATGAACCTGAATTATGCTTCTTAACTGAAAATACCTCTACTCCTTCTTTAATTGGTGGGTCAAAAGATTTGGCATAATCCTTGATATATTCAACGATCGCATCTCGTTCCATAAAACTATCAGGATCGTTACCCAGATAGTGATAGCCAGGAAGAGTACACTGCCAATTGGGTGTTACCAAGCAAAAGGTATCCCAGCGTTTTTGTTGCCAAGAATAACCGATCTGATTCTTCTCAAATATAATGTGGTCGATGCCCTTCTGCTTTAAGCAGTAGCTAATCGAAAGACCAGCCTGTCCACCTCCCACAACTATGACGGAGTAGTGCTTTTTCATGTCTTTGACTCCAAGACTACAACTGTCGATTACTGCTCGACTGAGTTACTAATAGACTAAGAGTAGTGTCCTAGAGAAACCTGTGTATTTTGCTACGGAACAGTTAATACTAGTTATACCTACAGGAATTGAAGATAGTCGAATGCGATCGTGCTTTATTACCTGTTAAAAGTGACAGGTAATAACATAAAAATACTGTTTATCGTAGAATTCGTAAAATATGCTGAAAATAACACATACAATGATTTTCTCTTAACATGACATAAGTTTTATTTATAGTAATTAAAATAGATTTATTTAAGGTTGGATAAAGAAGATGAAGAGTTAATTCAACAGGGTCAGGGTATTAGATTATTCAGTAAAATTCTAAGTCGCTATATAAAGAAAGACTCAAAAGGAAATGAATTCATATCATGGGATTTTCGATGTGATAATCTCAACGAACTAGTAAAATTTACGGGGGGTATATTAGTTGGTTCTGATTCTGTACTTGGAATGATTACAGCTAGAGGTTTGCCTGAGCCATATACATTTCATAAAGCCTATGAATTGATTTTTGATTCTGGTCAACTTATAGAAGTCATTGATTTATCTCAATCTTAGTAAGGATATTATGATGCAGTATCAAATTGTCTACCTACAGCCAAGTTGAATAAACCTAGTTGCTATGGTTTCGATCTTTGGTAAGGCGATCGCATTAACTTAAAAAGAATAAAATCGGGCGATCGCATTCTCTGCTTATTATTGCAGATGTATAAATAAAGATCTAAAATAAAAAACCCAAGCTGGTTAGGTTTAAATTTATTGATGCCCGAAGTTTTAAGAATAGATGGATATGACGAGGAAATAGCCAAGGTTAAGCTAACGCCTGCTGGATGGGGTATAACTTGGACAGATGCCGACCTCGATTTTGGCATAAATGAGCTGGTTCGAGGAATATTTGGCACAAAAGCCTGGATGAAAGAAATTGCGGCTAAAGGTGGTAGTTCTAAGTCAGAAAAAAAACAAGCTGCTTCTAGAATTAATGGTGCAAAAGGTGGTAGACCAAGAAAAGTTAGCTAAACTCGCTTTAAATCTGCTGGCTAGATTTATTCCTTAACGAACAGTCTCACTAATTAGTAAAAATAGAAGTTAATAATCCTTGTGAATATGCCTGATGAACTGCTTGAATGCGAGTTTTAGCATTGAGTTTAGTTACTGCATTATTAATGTGAAACTTAACAGTACGATCGCTAATAAATAACTTTTTGGCAATCTCGCGATCGCGCATTCCCTCTGCTAAAAGTTCGATCACTTCTTGTTCTCGAAAGGATAAATTTATCTTGGATTGCGATTGATATTTATAGGGAAGATTTAATTGAATTTGAACTATTTCTTTATCAATCGACTCAATGTTTAATTTCCCACCCATGCTACCCACCATGAAATTAATCTCATCAAAAGTAGAATCAGTTTTGAGATTGGAATCTGGAATTAGCATTGCTTCTAAATGCAGAAAATTGTTTTGATAAGTTAAGCGACAATAATTGCACTTATTTAACTTGAGAGCTTCTGCGGTTTTTAATAAGATGTAAGTACCAGAAGTATTTAGGGGTTTTTCTGTACCTAATAAAGTCAAGCGAACGTTGACAAGAATACTTGATATTTGTTCAGATAGAGGTTGATTAGTTAATAATTCTGGACTGTGGTGCGATCGCGTTTTTAATTTTGCTTGATATAGGTTCGCGTTATTCAAAGCTACTGCTGCCGAACTACAGAGTATTCTTAATCCTTCTAAAAACTCTGCTGCCATCGGTTGATAGCTAAAAACAGCCAGTACTCCAATAGTATTTTCGCCAATGGCTAGAGGCAAACCTGCAAAGCCACAAATCTTGTTATCAATTGCCCACTGACGATCCTTCACCCAAGACTCTTGCGCTAGCTGATTGCTTAAGAAAGGGATACAGTGTTGAGCAATCTTTCCTACTTTATACGCACCCATTGGCACTGTAGCAAAATCTCCATCTAGCCGAGTGTATAAGCCTGAAGACGCTACCAAATTTAATGCCATGCGATCGCTTTCTACTAGCCAAATACGAGCAAAAGCACAGGTAAATGTATTCACTAAACCATCAGTTATTTTCATGGCGATCGCTTCTGCTTCCAGACAGCCAGATAAGGTTTGGTTAAGGCGATCAATGTTTTGTAGTTCAAACAGTAATCGAGTCGGATTGATTAGATCATTAGACACAATAATATAAAACAATAAGCGAATATATCTATTGAGGTCTAAGTTTAGTTTTCATCCTGTATAAAAAGTTACAAAATGATGCTCAGCAAATAACAGATAATTACTGATTAAGGTAAAAAATAGACTGAAATGTGAATTATACCCTAGAAAACTAGATTGAATTCATCAGCGAGGGAGCATCCCACTTTTTGATACCCATATTTTATGTACATTGTCAAGGATATAAAAATCCT
>ENA-ORXT01002648-ORXT01002648.1-marine-metagenome-genome-assembly--contig:-NODE-2648-length-20996-cov-28.654094_pt1 | contig 20996 bp, 18 predicted proteins | sample MGYA00237868_ERZ511482 | MGnify/ENA metagenome assembly ERZ511482
AAAAAGACTTAGATATATATCTCCAATAGAACAAATTAATCCATTAACAGAAGTTGCTTTTGAGACTTGAATATAATCCTTTGGATAAGCATATGATTGTTGAATTAGTGGGGTTGCATCCTAGGATAAAAAAAAGACTGTAACAAATAAATGATACAGTCTTTTGCTCAATCTACAAAATTCAAAAATCTATAATTTTATTATTTTCTTGTATTTTATATCTCCATTATGGTATTGGATCATAGCTATATGTAAGCCTTGATTAAGTTCGCTAAGAGACACTTTATTAATGCGATTAGTCTGTCTAAAACGTTTGGCGACTTTACCATCTGATGTCATTACGTCGATAACTTTGACATTATAAAAGTCGGGAATCTCTATTGTAATATCCTCATTGAATGGATTAGGATATACTGTAATTTCTGATAAAGTCGATTCTTCAGGAACTACAGGCTCTACAAGTTCTACCACCTCTAAGTTTTCTACTGATTCAGTATTCTCATTGCTCTCTCGCTCAGTACTATTTGGATCAAATTCTATAGTGATATCAAAACTACAACACTGAAGCAAACCACATCCATCTTCTATTGTATAACTTACAGTGTATGTACCAGAAAATAAGGCATCTCCTAATCTTGGTCCACCTACTTGCTGTACATAGTCACATGGCATTTCTAATATAAAACATAGTTTTTTATCATCAATATCATTCCACTCACCTGATGACATCATCTCGACATAATCTTGATTGTTATTATGATCGTTAGGTTGATTATAAGACCAGTTAGTATAAGTTAATGCCTCTTCGCTATCCCAAATAAATTGTCCTTCATTATCTCTATCTGTAAGGCCGATAAAAACAGAGTGTGACATAAACTTGTCGGAAATAAATTGATTCTCAGCATCACTTCCGATAGATACAATGTGTCCACCTAATCTCTGGGCTGTCGTTCTCGCATCGTCATAGTAGTAGCCTACAGTAGAGATGTAGTAGTTAGATCCCTCCATTGATCCTACAAAATTAAATCCACCCAAGGGTCTTGCTGCAGGACACTCTGTACAAGTGCCAGTATATTCAGGAACATCCCAGTCTACAACAATAGGGTTAATGTCATCTGTGACAATATTAATGTTAGCAGGACACTGTGGGTGTGTACCGTCATTAAGGACCGCAACATTAAAACTGTAAGAACTCACATTACCGCATTGATCGATGGCATCATAAGTAACAATATTATTACCTACAGAAAATTCTGAAGAGCCAGGTCTGTAGTTAGATGTTACTGTAGTAATCAGACAATTGTCATTAGCAATAGGTTCTTCCCATTGTACAATCTCGCAAGTGGAACTGACTGTAATATTAGTCGGAAGATTGCTTAATATAGGTGCTTCGGTATCTCCGATTGTAATCGTCTGTATGCAGGTTATAGAGCAACCATCGTAGCCAGTAAAATTAGCATGCCATACTCTATTAATTCTACGGACATCATCACACAGATTACTTTCTATGTCATCACTCCAAAATTCTGTGATAAGGCAATCACTGCTTGATGATGTCGGTGTGCCTAATGAAGCTGAACTTGAATCATCTGAAACATCTATACAAGCACTAGGAGGACAGACAAGCTGACAAGCTGGCAATAGAGATATCTGTTGTCTACATTGACTGATATCAGGATTTCCAGTGAGAGCATTAAAACTACTGGCAGTCCATAACCTTGTTATTTCTGTAAGACATGCTGTTCCACTTACTTTATCATCGTATGATAAACTTGGAGTACCGCAATAGCTGTATGCGACAGATGCAGAAGGTAGTTGATTCTGATTGATGTCTTGTATTCCGCCATTTATTGTTATATCTGGAGGACATACGATAATTGGACTACAAGCACCACTGCCTGTAAGTGCCATTAATGAATTAACATTGCTAAAGCTGTCAGAAGAATAGACATTAGTGGATAATATGCATAGGAATCCTATACAAGCTAAAAGGAATTTGTTCATGATTGACTGTTCAGATTAATGAAATAACACAACGACGTACACATATGGAAATTGGTCGAAGTACTCAGTACAAACTTATCATTTATATAAGTGAAATACTTCCCCCAAAAAGGGGATTTTAGTTAAAGTTGTAACTCTCATTTTTATAAAACCATCTTAAACTCATACGAGAAGAATATTTTCTTGCATGATTTTGTGTGGTTTATATATCTGAAATTCAGTACGTTACGAAAGTTTGTGGAATGCCTATGTATAGTGTAGAAAAGTGGAAGATTCATGATAAACACTAAAATGAAAAATGTAAATATTTAACACTTTTTCGATCTTAACATATGAGTTGTTTTTATTCTCATAATAATTCAGAGGTTTTAACGCGATGACTTATAGTTAAAGTGGCGTATATTGTCTCACAAATATTAAAAATATAAGTTTTGCACATTTATGCAAACGGTAAGAATGTATATGGACTTCGATTATTAATCAGGAATCTTAATAAAGTCATCAATGTTATTCTTAATCATGGTATTGAGTTTAGATATTTCTTCGGTCTTGATCAAGTTATAGGCTTTTAATTCGATATCTATTTTTTCTATCATCTCGTCTCGGACCTCATACATTTGGCTTGCTGGTTTTCCATCACCGATCTGAGCAAGTGAGTTTAGGTGAGCTAACTTGTTAGTGAGTCTGATCGGAAAGTTAAGTGGGTCTTGATTGCTCTTGTTCTTTGTTTGGTATAAGGTTTTTTCTATGTGAGATAGTGTAGAATCTATTTCTGATATTTTAAGATTGATAGTGCTGTCCTTATGAGATTTTCTGAAGTCCGCTAATTGTTTTTTTAATCCTCGCATTTCTTTGATGGCCTCGTGTGCTTCCGTGACCTTATCATTGATAGAATTAATGAAGAGATTCTGAGATGCATAGTCTGCCTCTGATATGTCTAGTCGTGGATCACCCATTACTTCGAATGATTGACTCTGCGTATCTCCATTTACAGAAAGACTGATTGTATAATCGCCTGGAACTATAGTTGCTCCACTAAGTGACCCCCACCATAGTATCATACCATCAAATTTCTCTGCATTACCATACTTCATATTCCAATGATGTCTGTTAGAGCCTTTCTTTAGTTCCTTGAGTTTCGTTTGTTTGTCTTTGGAGTGATTGCTAAAGCTTCTGATGGTATCACCTGTGGCTGTGAGGTAAGTTATGTTAACGGTATCTTGCTTCTCATCATATTCTGGCAGGTAATAGTACGTGCTTATACCTCCTGGGTGATTCATTCCAGCACCTTTAGCTTTTTTGTTTTGTCTACCAGACATTCTATAAGAATCCATAGGAGCATAGAGTATAACTTTGTCTTTATTGTTATCCTTCATAGCTTGTCGTATAAGCTGTAGGTCATCTATGATCCATAGACCTCTTCCTTGAGTAGCCGCAATGAGATTATCGTCTTTTATAGTCATATCGGTAATAGGAACGATGGGTAAATTGAGTTGTAATGGTTGCCAGATATTACCATCATCACTACTTACATATGCACCTGATTCAGTACCTGCATATAAGACACCATTCTGTAAAGGATCGACTCTTATCACTCTTGTAAAATGTTCTGCTTCTATACCATTAGTGATCTTAGTCCAAGTTTGTCCATAGTTCTCTGTCTTATACAAGTATGGAGTATAATCACCAGACTTATAAGATGTAGCCGCGATATAGCAACTAGCTGCGTCATGAGGACTTGGTTCTATCGTATTAATCATTGTCCATTCCGGGAGAGATGTAGGTGTGACATTAGACCATGAGTCGCCACCATCCTTTGTCAGATGTATTAAGCCATCATCAGAACCTACCCAGATAACGCCTTCTTCTATTGGTGATTCGTCAGCAGCGAATAGGGTACAGTAATATTCTACACTTGTGTTGTCTTGGGTGATTGGGCCACCTGAAGATTTGAGTTTTGTCGTATCATTTCTGGTTAGGTCATCACTTATCGTTGTCCAGCTGTTACCCTCGTCTGTAGAGACATGAAGGTGATTAGATCCTGCGTACAGTTTCTTAGGGTCATGCTTAGAGAAGAAGATAGGGAAGTTCCATTGGAATCTATATTTCATAGATTCTGCACCATGTCCCATTGGGTTATCTGGCCAGATATTAATCGCTTTTTTGCTTCCAGTTTTATGATTGATACGAGTGAGGTATCCTCCATAGCTACCGCCGTATACAATATCATTGTTAAGCGGATCGACGACGATATGAGCGGACTCTCCTCCAGCTGTAGACTCCCAGTGGGAATCATTTATCTCTGAGGATGAAGTTCTGTGCAGAATTCTTATAGTGCTATTATCTTGCTGAGCTGCATAGATGCGGTAAGGAAAGTGATTATCAGTCGTCACTCTATAAAACTGAGCAGTTGGCTGATTGTAGTAAGTACTCCATGTCTCTCCAGAATCGTAGGTCACTTGAGCACCTCCATCGTCTCCGATGATCATCCGATTGGGATTTTCGGGTGCAATCCATAGATCATGATGATCTCCATGTGGAGCTCTCGCTGATGTGAAGGTCTTACCACCATCTTTGGATTTATGATAGGAGACATTCATTACATAGACGACATCTATATCTTGTGGATCTGCATATATTCTCGTATAGTACCAGGCTCGTTGTCTTAGGGATCGACTACTATTTAGTTGCTTCCATGTTTTGCCTCCGTCGTCTGATCTGTAGACACCACCATCTTTTTCGTTCTCTATGATCGTCCATAGTCTATCAGAATTGACGGGGGATACAGTAATGCCAGATATGCCCCATATCCCTTTTGGTAATCCTTCGTGTGCTGATATATCTGTCCATGTGTCTCCAGAGTCAGTACTCTTCCATAATGCAGAGCCTTCTCCACCGCTTGAGAGACTGTATGGTGTTCTTCTTATCGTCCATGTGGACGCATACATGATTCTTGAGTTGTTAGGATCTATGATGAGATCTACAGCACCACTGCTTGCGTTTGCATAGAGTACTTTCTTCCATGTATCTCCTCCATCTGTACTCTTATAGACACCTCTCTCAGGAGTATCTTTATATAAGTCACCCATCACAGCGGCGTACAATAAGTTATGGTTGTTAGGGTCTATTCTGATACGCGATATATGCCGTGAGGATTTCAGCCCTTTTTGCATCCAAGTCTTACCTCCATTTTCTGTTTTCCATATCCCGTAACCATATGAGACATTACCTCTGACAGTCTTCTCTCCACCACCTACGTAGATGACATTATTATCTGATTCTGATACGGCAATAGTACCTACAGATCCACCAAAGTATCCATCTGATATATTGCCCCATGATCTACCACCATCTGTTGTCTTCCATACACCACCTCCCGTAGCACCAAAGTAATAGAGGTTATCCTTTCCGCTCACTCCTGTAACTGCACAAGATCTACCGCCTCTATAAGGGCCGATCTCTCGCCATTCCAATGCATTGATGTTGTCCAGTGATACTTGACTGTAAAGATCTGATAGGCCAAAAATGATGGTTATGACGCAAAAGGCTATTATTCTCATGATTTATTATTCGACTTGTTTGTAAATGACTATTTCTTTGGAGGATTAAAGTTAATGTTAATACTATCATGTTTATTATCACTAATATAATGATATGAATACAAATTACTGCGAATAATATAGGTTCGATGGGAGTCGTTTCTGTTTTAGAATTGTCAAGAGAATAATTCTAATTTAGTATGATGAAATCAAATTTACTTCTTAGTTTTTTAATATCTATTTTGTTTTTCTTTTCTGGAGCTATTGATGGGCAGTTGTCTATTCCAGATAAGATTGTAAAGGCAGTTAATGACCAGATTTACGGAATTACTAATAAGTCATTCCAGCCTGGTACTGTACCACTATATTATTTAAATAAAAGAAAGTCAGATATTCTTTCATATCAAATTTATAAGAATGATGAGTTGATCTATGTGTTACAGAAAGACAAGTTAGGTAGAGCCATTTCCACAGTAAGGCTAAAAGACTCCATTGTCGATGATTTTTCTATATATAAATACAATGATATGGATCAATTATCTACGATTTATTCGGATCATAATATCAAGCAGTATCGATATCTCAATGATTCCGTTGTAAGGATAACTGTAAAAAATATCAAAAGAAATTTAGATAAAGTCACAACAGAGAAATATATATTCTCAGATCGACTAATTACTAAAACTTCTACTTCCAACATTAATGATGATACATCGCGATATTACAATTATCTTTCAGTAAATGGAAGTCGAGTTCAAGCAGTCCATATTAAAAAGCACGATGATACTTTGGGAGTCTATAATTATAATTATGACAGTGATGATCGTATAGTTAATTCGTCATTTATATATAAATCTGATAACTGGGGAGACAAACGACCTTTCATATTTTGTGATGATAAAAAGGAAATAATATATAACGAACTCGGTATTATATGCAGAAAGAATTATGAAGAGAATTGCGGTGATGGAAACTTCAAATTAACAAAGCATCATTATAACGTAGAAATTAACTTAGGCATAGAGAGTAAGACAGCTATAATTGGATTTGAACAGAATGGATATTTACATAAATCAATGGAATTACAATTCAATGAGAATAATGATATAATTAAAAAAGTCGTCACTAATATTGATAAAGAAACTGTAAATACCTTCAAATATGAAATTGTGTATCTCGAATAAAAAAGGCTTCCACATCAGATGCAGAAGCCTTGAATATTTTTAAAAAATAAATTTAATTTTTTTCTAATCTTTTTAAGACCTTAATTTCTAAATAAAATACGAATAACCCTAAAATTAATCCAAATAACATATCATACGAATTTAGTTCAGCTTTTTGTTTTAGAACCAGATTAGCAATTACTATAATTCCTAATCCAGATAATGTAAAAACAATAAAATTATTTATGTTTTTAACCAATGAATTTAATTTCGAAAACTTGAATTCTTCATTAAGGTAATAATCATCATAACTAAAGAACCAAGAAATTAAACCTAAACCTATTCCGACCATTAGAAAATATAATGGCACTTCGTGAGAAAGTAAAACTGATGCAACCGCAGTTGAAATTCCTATACCATATAACAAACATGGTATTATAAAGATTACTCTAATTTTAGAGTTTATTTCCAATAGGGTCAATTTTTTATTCAACTCCTCCTGCATCTCCAGCTGTGTTCATTCATGTATTAAAAACTATTAAATTATTTTTAATTTAACTCTATTTCCAGACATGACACTCACAAAAAAAAAGGCTTCCACATCAGATGTGGAAGCCTTAATATTATTTATGAAGCAGATGTAATTACATCATTCCGCCCATACCGCCACCTGGAGGCATCATAGGAGCAGGATTATCTTCTTTCTTATCATTGATCACACATTCTGTCGTCAAGATCATACCAGCAATAGATCCTGCATTTTCTATAGCAATTCTCGTTACTTTAGTAGGATCGATAACACCAGCTTTCTTAAGATCTTCGAATTTATCTGTACGGGCATTGTAACCGAAGCTTGCTTTGCCCTTGATAACTTCTTGAAGGATTACAGAACCATCTACGCCAGCATTCTCAGCGATACCTCTTAGAGGTGCTTCGAGTGATTTTTTGACGATATTGATACCCATGTTCTCATCTTCGTTAAGCCCTTCTACTTTGTCTAAGCCTTTGATCGTTCTTACAAGTGCTACACCTCCACCGGTAACGATACCTTCTTCTACTGCTGCTCTCGTAGCATGTAGAGCATCATCTACTCTGTCCTTCTTCTCTTTCATTTCTACCTCAGTCGTAGCACCTACATAAAGTACTGCAACACCACCTGATAATTTAGCTAATCTTTCTTGTAGCTTTTCTCTATCGTAGTCAGAAGTTGTTGTTTCTATTTGCTGCTTGATCTGATTAATTCTGCCGGTAACAGTCTTCTTAGAACCTGCACCATTTACAACAGTAGAGTTATCCTTGTCTACTGTAATCTTATCACAAGATCCCAGCTGAGCGATCTCTACGGCATCCAGCTTATAACCTTTCTCTTCAGATATAACGGTACCACCAGTAAGCACAGCGATATCTTCTAACATTGCTTTTCTTCTATCACCGAATCCTGGAGCTTTTACTGCTACTACCTTAAGGCCACCTCTCAATCTGTTAACTACTAATACACCCAATGCTTGAGAATCTACATCCTCAGCAATAATCATAAGTGGTCTGCCAGCTTGTTGCGCTTTTTCTAATATAGGAATGATATCCTGTACATTAGATATTTTCTTGTCATGTATCAGGATAAGAGGGTTGTCATATTCTGTAACCATGTTTTCGCTATTAGTAACGAAGTATGGAGAAAGATATCCTCTGTCAAACTGCATTCCCATCACTTCTTCTACATATGTCTCAGTTCCTTTAGCTTCTTCTACTGTGATGACACCATCCTTAGATACTCTCTTCATAGCATCAGCGATAAGGGAACCTATCTCGTTGTCATTGTTAGCGGAGATAGAACCGATCTGCTCTATCTTGCCGAAGTCATTACCTACAACAGTACTGCTTTTCTTAAGTGAAGCGACTACGGCTTCTACACCTCTATCGATACCTCTCTTGAGGTCCATAGGGTTAGCGCCCGCTGCCACATACTTCATACCTGCAGCTACCATTGCCTGAGCAAGGACAGTTGCTGTAGTCGTACCATCACCGGCTGCATCATTGGTTCTAGAAGCGACTTCTTTTACCATCTGAGCTCCCATGTTTTCGATAGGATCTTCTAATTCTATTTCTTTAGCAACAGTCACACCATCCTTAGTGATATTAGGTGCTCCGAAGCTTTTCTGAATGATTACATTTCTACCTTTAGGTCCTAATGTAACTTTTACTGCATTTGCTAATGCATCGATGCCCGATTTTAGTTTAAAACGTGCATCGGAGTCGAACGTTATTTCTTTAGCCATTTTTTAATTAGGTTTAATTTTTTGTAAATGATAATGTTGATAAGATGGACTTATAGGATTACAAGTATGTCATCTTCTCTCATGATAAGGTAATCTTTACCTTCATGATTTAATTCTTGACCAGCGTATTTGCCATACAATACTGTATCACCTTTTTTTACTGTCATTTTGATATCGTCCTTTCCAGGTCCTACGGCGATAATTTTTCCTTTTTGAGGCTTTTCTTTAGCTGTATCAGGGATTATAATTCCACCAGCAGTCTTAGACTCTGCTTTTGCAGGCTTGACAATTACTCTGTCATTAATGGGCTTCATTGATTTAAACTTTTTATTAAGATTAAGAAAATATATGAAACGTCTATAACGCAGATTATTACGATTCCTTATCGGAACTATGATTCTCTACGCTTAGACAGTTAATATCACTATTGATATATAATATTCTGAGCAACATACTGACTATGATCACTTTCTATGCCAATCGGGCATATATGCCAAAATAGCATGATAGACCTATTTTACTGTCTATATGCATGACATGTGTGCATTCTGACGTGTCAGAATGACATAACAATTAAGTAATAAATGAATCGGAGATTATCCTTGGCTTCCAGTCACTGTACTAGAAACACCTCCAGCTCCTGTGACAATAATAGCTGTTATGATTGCGAGTACAAACATTGTGATGGCAAGACCCCATGTTAATTTCTCAATGAAATCAGAAGATCTCGCTGCTCCAAGCATTTGGTTAGCTCCTGCACCACCAAACGTAGAATCTATTCCACCTCCTTTAGGATTCTGTACAAGAACAACTAAGATAAGTAGTAAGCCGTTAAGAGCGATAAGGATAGTTAATGCTGTGACCATTATTATAATTTGTCTTTAAGTTTCTGAATTTGAACCGCAAAGAAACCACTTTTTTTGGGATTTTTCAAACTCAACACTTTGTAGACTTTGATGGCTTTTTTATAGTGTCCTTCTTTTTCGTAGAGCTTAGCTAAGCTTTTAGAGGCTATTGTGTCATTGACCTTGACACTCGTATCTATTTTTTTCTTAAGTTCTGATTTCTTTTTACTTTTCTTAGAAGTCTTTTTCTTTTCAGATTTTACCTTCTTATTATTAGAACTCTTGTTCACTTCACTTTTATTTAAGCTATTGAGCCAGATGGTATAGTCATCCAGTTTTTTGCTTTTTTGTTTTTTATTCGTTTTAGATTTGGTCTTAGACGATATTGTTTTCTTTTTAGAAATTGGAGAGGGTTGAGTCTTCTCTATTTTCTGGATTGATTTCTTTTTATGTTTTGATTGAGAATCAGATGACTTGGATCCTTTAATTTTTTTGTTTTTAGCCTTCTTTTCTACGTTGCCTCTTTTGGCTTTAGGATCTACTTTCCTACTGCTTTTTTCTGCTTTTTTCTTTTTCTCTTTTTTGTACTTAACGACACCCATAGATCGGATGTCTTCATTATCGGAATCGTCTACTTGATCTTTTATATCAGCAGTCCAATCATAGCGTAGTAGAATATCAGCGGTATCATCTATTGATAGCTCTTTACCTAATTTTTGAATAGGTTGAGAGTAGGGGGCTTTCTTCATAAGAAGCGTAAGAGCTTCCAGATTTTTAGCACCAGTTTTCTTTTTTATTATTTTACCTAATGATTTCATTTGAATCTAAGTTTGTAAAGCTTTGAATAACTACACTAAAGAAAAATTAAGCATACTCTACAGCGCTTAGTTATTCAGGAAATAGTAATTGCTTTACACCAAAATTATAACATTATCGGCATAGATGCGACTACCAATCAGTAAATGCATCATTAAAGACTCTCTCTAGTATATCTTCTACAATGGTCGCAATAAGCTGATCTTCAATATCTTGTAGGTTGCCATTGCTGTCATAATCTTCGAAATCAGTGTAGGTTTTAGACCAATTGTCTTCCTCATTGACGAGGCTTTCAAAGTCAATTTTGAGCACTATTGTCAATCTATTAAGGCTTGCTGTATTATCGACATCAGGTGCAGCATAGGTTATGCCATATCTGCTTACTGTTCCAGAAAAGATGATATCGGGATTGTCATTGTTTTCGATGAGTCGACTTTCTTGCCTGATTTTTCTACGGAGCTCTTCAGTAAATACCTGACTAAGATCTATGGGAGCTGTCAAGTCAGCGAGAACAAAATTTTCTACATAAAAGCTCTTAACTCCGGCAGCTACAGTTATATCTTTAAACCCATAACAACTGCTCATCAAGAGTAAGCTGCATATTGTCATCAGTCTAAATAGGGATGTCATATTCCTTTATTTTTCTATAGAGTGTTCTTTCAGAAATACCTAATTCTTCAGCAGCATCTTTTCTTTTACCTCTATGTTTCTTTAATGCCTTAGTGATGAGTTCTTTAGTTTTCTCATCTAAGGAAAGATTCTCTTCTACTTCTTCTGTACGGCTGTAATTCTGATTGTCACTTATTAGAACTGGTTTTTCGCTGTAATCATTGTACGGTGTCTGAGCTGAGAGGTTAGTTTCCTGACCTCTATCGGTCTGATAGGATGGGGCAGGCATAGGATTCTGACTTGTAAGAATAGACCTTGATAAAGATGGCATCTCCAAGTTGTTGCGCTGTACTAACTCGAATACAAGTTGTTTTAAGTCATTAAGATCATTCTTCATCTCAAATAAGAACTTGTATAAGATCTCGCGTTCTTCTAAGTTTTGCTTCTCAGAATACTTAGCGGGTAGATTTCTATTAGCTAACTGCGGAGCTAATTTCAGCAAGTCATCTATATTCACATAATTATCTTCTGAGAGTACCGATAGCTGCTCTACAAGATTACGCAGTTCTCTAATGTTACCTGGCCATCTATAATTATCGATAAGTGATTTAGAAGCCTCATCCATCCTGACTGGTTCTGTCTTATACTTATCAGCAAAATCATAAGCGAACTTCCTGAATAAGATATCGATGTCTTCTCTTCTCTCGTTGAGGGCGGGCATCTTAATAGGGACCGTATTTAATCTATAGTATAAATCTTCTCTGAATTTTCCTGAGCTTACTTTATCTAATAGATTGACATTAGTAGCTGCGACGACTCTGACATCTGTCTTAAGTACTTTAGAAGAACCGACTTTTATATATTCTCCACTTTCTAAGATTCTAAGTAAGAATGCTTGCGTATCAAGCGGCATCTCTCCGATCTCATCTAAGAATATTGTGCCATTATTGACAGTCTCGAAGTAGCCTTTACGTTCTGAAGTAGCACCTGTAAAAGCGCCTTTCTCGTGTCCAAATAATTCTGAATTAATCGTGCCTTCTGGAATCGCTCCAGTGTTAATAGCGATAAATTGATTATGCTTTCTTGGGCTGTAATCATGGATAATTTTGGATATAGATTCTTTCCCTACGCCACTTTCTCCTGAGATCAGCACAGTAAGATCAGTAGATGCTACACGCAAGGCTGTTGTAATAGCCCGATCAAGTAGCTCTGAGCGACCTACGATTCCATACCTTTGTTTTACAGCTTGAATGTTCATTATTATATCTTACACTAATATGCCTCTTAATGTTCCAGAGGTTACAGATTCTATTTTTACATTGACATAATCTCCTGGCTTAGCTTTGCCTTTCTTAGGAAAGACGACCATTTTAAACTGGCTATTTCTGCCTTTATGTTCTTCTTTAGATTTCTTAGAATCGCCTTCTATTAAAACTTCAAAGGTCTTACCGATATCCTTCTTATTACTCTCGAATGATATCTGATTCTGTAGCCTTATAATCTCAGCTAATCTTCGCTTCTTAACTTCATATGGGACATCATCTTCATACTTTCTTGCTGCCAGTGTACCAGGTCTCTCAGAGTAATAGAACATATATGACATCGTGTACTTGGCATATTCTATCATACTTAATGTATCCTGATGTTCTTCTTCAGTTTCTGAGCAGAACCCTGCTATCATATCAGATGTGATGGCACAATCTGGCACGATTTCGTAGATTCTATCTACTTTATTAATGTACCATTCTCGGTCATAAGTCCTATTCATTAACTTGAGTACTCTGCTGTTACCTGATTGTACAGGGAGATGTACATAGTTGCATATGTTGTGGTGATCTCTGATCGCATACATCACGTCATCATTGATGTCCTTGGGGTGTGATGTAGAGAATCTTACTCTCATCAGCGGATTGACCTTGGCGACCATAACCATTAATTTAGCGAATGAGATATGCTCATCAGTATTAGGGTCTGTCCATTTATAGGAATCTACATTCTGACCGAGTAGCGTCACCTCTTTGTATCCTCTATCACTTAGATCTTGGGCTTCAGCGACAATAGAATATGCATCTCTACTTCTCTCTCTTCCTCTTGTAAATGGTACGACACAAAACGAACACATATTATCGCAACCTCTCATTATTGATATATACGCCGTTATACCATTAGTCCCAAGTCTGAGAGGTGATATTTCAGAATAGGTTTCTTCTCGTGATAATAATACGTTGACGCCTTTGTCACCATCTTCAGCTCTCCTTATTAGATTGGGTAAATCTCTGTAAGCATCTGGTCCTAATACGATATCGACTAATTTCTCTTGATCAAGTAATTTGCCTTTAAGTCTCTCTGCCATACATCCTAAGACGCCTATTAGGGTAGCTGGTTTTTCTTTTTTTATTCTGTTAAAATTAGCTAACCTGTTACGGACAGTTTGTTCTGCTTTATCTCTGATAGAGCATGTATTAATTAATATAAGATCTGCTTCTTGCCATTCTCGCGTTGAGCTATAGCCTTCTTCGGCAAGAATGGAAGCGACAATCTCAGAGTCACTAAAGTTCATAGCACATCCATAGCTTTCGATATAGAATTTTCTCTGATCAGGATTGTCTTGATTTTTATCATCAAAAACCTGTCCTTGCAATTTGGGATCAAGCTTCTGAGTTATATTGTCTAATGTCGGATTATCGTTGTACATATCTATATTGGAATAGGGGCAAATTTACAATAAATCATTGGTAGAAGTGACAATCTGGCAGTTCTTAGAGACATTATTCCGAATATAGATCTGATGAGATTTCGGTGTAATTCAGCTTTTATTACTACATAAATGGCGATTTAACGAAAGTTTAAGCCTTAATCGGAATTGTCCTTGTTAACTTATCTAAGGTAATGCCGTCTTTAATTTAAATGAGTTTATCTTTGCAAACCAACAATTTACACATTATGAAATTTTTATCAATATTATTATTCTCTTTAGGAGCATTAAGTATAAATGCTCAGTCGATAGACGAAGAACTCGGTTTTATATATGTGAAAGCGGATTACCTTCTTGAGACAGATCGGTATGAAGACGCTATTAAGGAATTTACTAAAATAATAGCTAAAGATCCTTCATACAAAGATGCACTCTACAAAAGAGGAAAGGCCAAATATGCAATTGCTGCCTTCAAGGGTACGCGGAATGATTTGCTACAATCATTTGAATTAGTAGGTATTACTCCAGAGGCATTAACATTATTCGGTAATACACTTAAGAACTTAGATCAGCATGATGCTGCAACTATTACCTTAAATACTGCATCTATGATAAATAGTGGAGGTAGTAAGAGTTCTGACGGTCCAAGTAGAGAGCCAAAAGATACAAACTCGGATGCTGACTCTAATGAGAAAGGTGAGATAGAAAAGTTAGAGGATAAGCTATCGAGTATATTGGATGATTTGCTACCGGACAGAAAAACCGACGGAGATGATAAATCTGACGATAGCACTACTACCACAGGAGGTGATGCCAAGAATAGTGATACCGGTAGAGTCCCGTCCGATAGCAATACTGATTCAGGTACAACCAAGTCGGAAAAAATAGAGGTTGAGGTAGAAGAAAAAGAAGAAGATAAGCCTGATACGAGTATCAATAAAATCTTTATAGATGAAGATCTGACTATACAGATTAAGAATGGATTAGGCTCTCGAAAAATATTAGATCAGCCCAATATTCTGATACTGTCAGATAAGTCGGGAGAAGTAAGTGTGGATGTATGTGTCGACGCTAACGGTAAGGTTATAAGTGCAGAGTATAATAAGAATAGCTCTTCGATATCTACACAGAGTTTAGTATCTCTTGCTGTAAGAAAATCTAAGGAATTCTGGTTCAAAAAATCAGATAGTAAAAAAACTTGTGGAAGTATGGTTTTCATAATTACTGGAGGAGCATAATGGGTATTAATACTTATCAATTATAAAAACTATAAATGAATACAATCTTCAAATCAATAGTAATTAGTTTATTATTATCTATGTATGCTATCTCTGCTCAAGGGCAGTTCGGTATAGGAATGACTATAACTAATGACTTATATAACAGATACGGCAATCCTTCTGATAGCATAGCGTCTGGCGGTAACGGTTCCGTTTTGCTTAATTTGGGATTAGGCCCTAAAGTCTGGGTTGGGGGAGAGAAGATGTCATTTTCTGTAGAGACATATGCTAATCTTGGAATTTTTGGTCTATCATTAACTGATTATAAAGGTTTAGGTAATATCTCTTTTCCAGTCATCGCTAAGTTTAATTTTGGTGGATTATCAGGTCTTAACAAGGAAGGGAGATTTGGACTGAGTATAGGTGGCGGGATCCAATGGAATAAGACCGAGCTTTATTATCTTTCTAATAGTTTTGAAGATAGAGGCGTCAGTCGAGAGATGTATAGAACGTATGTCATACAAGCGGGTTATGGTTTTGGATTAACGGGATTTGGGGCTCAGGCTTTTGTGAGATATGGATGGAATCCTGACCTTGATGGCGGTAATTCTCTTAATATTGGATTGCAGTTTGATCTCAATTTCATTAAGCTGTCTAAGATAGATGACCCTGCATCACAGCTTTAATATAAATTTTCTCTACAATTGATCATTACTAATAATGTATCGACTCGATCTCATAATACATTTGGGATAGATGCTTCTTTTGATACCCTAATCCAAATAGATAGTGATGAGGACTTCTACTATTTAGATCAGTGGAAAGATTCCGAAATCAAAATCTTAGGAGGCGGAAGTAATGTCTTACTCACAGATGATATCCACATACCCGTATTCAATATCAATAATAAAGGATTCCGTATTCTCAAAGATGCAGAAGGCTATGTCTTAGTCAATATCGCTGCTGGAGAAATATGGCATGATGCTGTACTATGGGCTGTTAATAATGGCTATGGAGGCATCGAAAATCTATCTCTTATACCAGGTAAGTGTGGTGCAGCACCTATACAAAATATAGGCGCTTATGGAGTAGAAATTAAAGATATTCTCCATACAGTCAAAGCTTATGATAGAGAGCAAGGTGTGGTGAAGTTCTTCTATAATCAGGAATGTGCATTCGGTTACAGGAGCAGTAATTTTAAGACGATATGGAAAGGTCAGTATGTCATTACTGATATCATACTTCAGCTTACTAAGCCTAACTATCACATTATAAATACAAGCTATGGCGCCATCAGTGGCGAATTAGAAAAAAGAGGAATCAGTAATCCCAACATTAAAGACATCAGTGATGTCGTCATTAATATCAGAGCATCTAAGTTGCCGGACCCTAAGGTTATAGGCAACGCCGGAAGCTTCTTTAAGAACCCTATCATCGATAAGGAGACATTTGAGAAACTACAAACTGCATATCCCAATATTCCTAATTATCCTGCAGGAGAAGATATTAAGTTAGCCGCTGGTTGGCTTATAGATCAATGTGGATGGAAGGGTAGAGTAGTCGGTAACACAGGCACTTACAAGCATCAAGCTCTCGTCATTGTTAATCACGGAGATGCAAGTGGAACGGAAGTCAAAGCTGTAGCTCAATCCATTCAAAAAGATGTTTTAGAAAAATTTAAAATCAATATCGAACCCGAAGTGAATATCTGGTAGCCTTTAGTATTTTGGCTTAGAAGGGTCTATCTGATCCGCCCATGCAAGTATGCCACCTTTGAGATTGTATAGGTTTTCATAACCTCCTTTAGCAGCTTGTAGAGCAAGAATTGCATTGCCACTTCTGGCTCCTGATCTACAGTGGATTATAACTTTTTTGTCAGTAGCGACCTTGTCTACATTCTCCATAAATTGGCCCAAAGGAATCAACTCGGCTTCAAGATTGACAAAATCATATTCGTGTTGTTCTCGTACGTCTATAAGTTGGAAATCTTCTTTGTTATCCATCATAATCTTGAGCTCCTGAACTGTTACTTCTTTCATAATAATATAAGTTGTAGTAGATACAAATGTATATGATTTTCTTATTTATATCTTATTGTTAATAAACAAAATAAATATACATATCTTTATGGCGCATAATGTATGATACAAAATGTGTCATACAAAATGTGTCATACAAAATATGTCACTGTATTGCAGAGCAAGAGACAGGTCAATTAAGTGATATACTTTGAGGATTACAGATAAGTCTTATTCCATTAAAATTATTAATACCAGATATGCCAATAATTAATCCATTTCCCATAGTGAATTACGTAAGTCCAGAATATTTCTGTGATAGGGTGCAGGAGACTAAGGACATGATGTCTGCTATCAAGAATGGGAGGAGTCTGACTTTATATTCGATAAGAAGGATGGGTAAGACTGGGCTTGTGCATCACATCTTACATAAGTTAAATAAGCAAAAGAATACTCAAGCAATCTACATTGATATCTTTGATACCGTCGATGATACACAACTCGTTAATGCATTGTGTTCTGCAGTGATATTTGCCATAGAGAAGAAGGAAGCTAATGTGCTAAAGACTGTCACTAAGTTCTTTGGTAAGTATAGGCCTAAGTTGAGTTTTGATAGTCTGACGGGAAGCCCTACAATAGAGCTGGATATAGTTACTGACCAGGAAGTAAAAGTAACGCTTGATACGCTGATGAAAATCATAGCTAATCAGAAAGGGAATTTTGTTATTGCCATAGACGAATTTCAGCAGATTAACTATTATTCTAATAGTAGAATCGCCGCGACAATAAGGTCATATATACAGACCATAGATAATCTTAGATTTATTTTTTCTGGAAGCGAGAAAGACCTATTGGTGGACATGTTCTCTTCTCCAAAGCAAGCTTTATTCAGGACGACACAATTATTTCCACTATATAGCATTCCAGAAGAACCTTACAAGGCATATATAGCTTTTCATTTTAAGAAAGGTATGAAGAAGATTAGTCCTGATGTTATAGATGATATAATTGTATGGACAGATAGGCATACTTACTACACACAGTATCTCTGCCACCGACTGTATGAGAGAACCGGCAAGCAGGTTACTCAAGCGATATTAGATGACACTAAATATCAGATACTGAAAGAGAATGAGGGTGTATTCATAAATTATAGACGACTTCTGACACATCAGCAATGGCAATTAATCGTTGCGATCGGAAAAGAAAATGGTGTAGATGCACCGACATCAAAAGAGTTCTTACGAAAATATAAATTAGGAGCTCATAGTACAGTCCGTAGATCGTTAAAGTCACTGGAAGAGAAGCAGCTGATATATGCAGATTATCTTTCTGAAGCGGAGAGGCCTACGTACAGAGTATATGATCTATTTCTATCTAAATGGATAAAGACATTGTAAGTTGAATCGATAAATATTTAGATGATTCAGTTAATCATATTATTTAACATTAGAAGTGATATCAAACATAAGTTTCTTATTTTGCCGATCGACTTATAATACATTATTGAAAGCATGATAAAAGCTATAAAAGAAACGAATTTCAAGTTTCCAAATCAGGAAGGGTTCTACAAAGGCAAGGTAAGAGATGTCTATTATGTGGGAGATAAGGTTGCCGTGATTGCAAGTGATAGGATATCGGCATTTGATCATGTGCTACCTAAAGCGATTCCATACAAAGGGCAGATTCTAAATGGTATCGCTACTCACTTTCTCAATGCATCAAAAGATATCGTACCTAACTGGTTAGAGGCAGTTCCTCACCCTAATGTGAGTATCGGTAAGAAAGCTGAACCGATCATGCTGGAAATGGTCGTCCGGGGCTATCTTGCAGGACATGCATGGAGAGAATACAAGTCAGGAAAACGATTAATATGCGGAGTCGCTATGCCTGACGGTATGAGAGAAGGTGACAGATTTCCTACACCTATAATAACACCTGCAACGAAAGCAGAGGAAGGTCATGACGAAGATATCTCAGCAGAAGAAATACTCAGCCAAGGCATCGTATCACAAACAGAATGGGAAGAACTCAGTACCTATGCTATAAGCCTATTTGAGTTAGGGACAAGGATGGCTGAGAAGCAAGGTCTTATCTTAGTAGATACAAAATACGAATTCGGAAAGTATAATAATGAGACCATATTGATAGATGAGATACATACGCCTGATAGTTCGAGGTATTATATATTAGAGGATTATCAAGGCCGTCAAGATAGAAATGAAAAGCAAAAGCAGCTCTCAAAAGAATTTGTCAGAGAGTGGTTGATGGATAATGGATTCCAAGGTAAAGAAGGACAGGTAATGCCTGTCATGCCGGAGGAATTTGTCGATACCGTTAGTGATAGATATATCGAGCTATATGAACTCATTACAGGTAAGACCTTTCAGAAAGAAAGTTATGATGATATACAAGCTGATATGAGTGATTCTATAGCAAAGTACTTTTCTTAAGTACGATGAGCGAAAGAAGCTTAATTCAATTACTCATTAGTATTGTGTTTTCTTTATTTTATTACAGGATTTTATATTTATAGTATGCATGACAAGAATGTGCTGGGCACGGAATTACAGATGTGCTGCTCGGATCCATTAACGGGATTCTACAGAAACGGAGTATGTGCCACGGGACCCACAGATTATGGTACACATATCGTGTGTGCAATGATGACACAGCAATTTCTTGATTTTAGTAAATCAAAGGGAAACGATCTGATTACTCCAAGAGAAGAGTATAGCTTCCCCGGATTGAAACATGGAGATAGATGGTGTTTATGTATATCCAGATGGGTTGAAGCCTATTCATCGGGGGTAGCGCCGCCGATAGATCTGGAAGCGACTAATGAGAGAGCTTTAGATTATGTGTCTTTGGAGGTGCTAAAGATGTACGATATTGCTTTGCAGAATTAGGGTGTTATTTATAACTACAATGAAGATTATTTCAAACCGTCTCTGTCATTACTCTTTAGTCTGATACAAATTAACTTCTGAGGTATCGGATAAGATTATAGAAGAGAATTTGTTATGCCTAAGGCAAATAACACTCATCATAGCCGTAGCAATAAAGAGTGTTATTAACGCAGAGATTGACTAATTTTATTATAATATAACCGCCATTCTAATATTTAAATGGTATCAAATACCGTATAGAATAATCTGTGTCTTTCAAAGTCTATTTGCAAAAATAAATTTAATTTGACATTGTACCTTATAATTTGTAATAGATATTTTGAAACAAATTTAAGAGTTCTAATCCATTGACAAATAAAATTTAAAGTTTACTGAGCTGTTGCGCTGCCATTTCTGCAGTAATATCTCGTTGTGGATTGGCAAACATTTCATACCCAACCATGAATTTTTTAACCGTAGCTGATCTTAATAGCGGTGGATAAAATAACATGTGCATATGCCAGAACTCATTTGGTTTTCCGTTGGTTGGTGATTGATGTATTCCAGAGGAATAAGGGAATGAAGTATTGAAAAGCAGATCGTATTTGGAAGTAACTACTTTAATAATTTTTGCAAAGTCAATTTGCTCGTCATAGGTTAATAAGGAAATATCTCGAACATGTCTTTTGGGGATAATCATAACCTCATATGGCCAAACCGCCCAGAATGGTACTAGTGCCACAAAATGATCTGTTTTACAAACTATTCTTTCATTTAATTCAAGCTCCTGCTTTAAGTAAGAACCTAACAATGAAATTTTATGCTTATCCCAATATTCTTTTTGGAAAGTAGATTTTTTTAGGATGTCGATGAGTTTTTGCATTTCTACTTTAGATAGTGTAGCAAATTTCTTCTGTCCATCA
>ENA-ORXT01002651-ORXT01002651.1-marine-metagenome-genome-assembly--contig:-NODE-2651-length-20992-cov-5.454793_pt1 | contig 20992 bp, 19 predicted proteins | sample MGYA00237868_ERZ511482 | MGnify/ENA metagenome assembly ERZ511482
CAAGCGTCTCGACTGGGATCTGCGCAAGTCCAACCCGGCGCGCGGGGATTACTGGGCCTGCTGTCCCTTCCACGGCGAGAAATCCCCCAGTTTCCACGTCGAGGATCGCAAGGGCTTCTTCTACTGCTTCGGCTGTCACGAGAAGGGCGACGTGATCGGCTTCGTCATGAAGAACGACAATCTGGCCTTCCACGAGGCGGTCGACCTGCTGGCGCGCGAGGCGGGAATGCAGCCCCCCGTGCGCGATGCCCGGGCGCGGGAAAAGCAGGAGAAGCGCAAGGGCCTGTCCGAGGCGATGGAGGCGGCGCAGCGGTTCTATCGCGCGCAGTTCACCGGTGCGGCGGCGCGGGACGCCCGGGCGTATCTGGAACGGCGCGGGCTGGACGCCAAGGCGATCGAGGGTTTCGGCATCGGCTACGCCCCCGGCGGCAACAAGCTGGGCGAGACGCTGCGGGGACAAGGCTTCGAGCCGAAGATTCTCGCCGAAGCAGGACTGGTCGGCACGAATGACGGCGGCTCGACCTACGACGTGTTCCGCGAGCGCATCCTGTTCCCCATCCGCGACCAGCGCGGGGGGGTCATCGCGTTCGGCGGGCGGGCGATGCGCGACGATGCGAAGGCGAAATACCTCAACTCGCCCGAAACGCCGCTCTTTTCCAAGCGCGCCACCCTCTACAATTTCGGCCCGGCCCGGGCGGCGGCGGGCAAGGGCCAGCGGATGATCGTGGCCGAAGGCTACATGGATGTCATCGCCCTGCACCGCGCGGGGCTGGAGGCGGCGGTCGCCCCCCTCGGCACCGCCCTGACGGCGGACCAGCTCGCGCTCCTCTGGCGCGCGGTGGACGAGCCGGTCATCGCACTGGACGGCGACGTCGCGGGCCTGCGCGCGGCGGGCCGGACGGCGGAACTGGCCCTGCCCCTGCTGCAACCCGGCAAGACGCTTCTTTTCGCGCTGATGCCGGAGGGAAAGGACCCCGACGACCTGATTCGCGAAAAGGGTCGTTCGGGCATCGATTCGGTGATCGAGAGCGCCGAACCGCTGTCCCGGTTCCTCTGGCGGCAGGAAACCGAAAAACAAATTCTCGATACCCCCGAGCGTCGCGCGGCATTCGATGCGCGCATGCGGGCGATGCTGGGCGGCATCGCGGACCAGAGCGTGAAGCACCATTACGAGGCATCGTTCAGGGAATGGCGGCGCGACCTGTTCATGGCGGCGAAGACGGCGCAGAAACCCGCCTTTTCGGGCGGTCAGAAGCCCTGGGGCCGCTTTGCCCCGCCCGCCCCGGCCCGCACCGAGACGCGCCATTCCGCCCTCGTGACCGGGGGCGCACCCGACCTGCGCCAGGCCCTCGAATACGAAATCCTGCGCCTCGCGCTGGCCTGTCCGGAGGGGATCGCGGCGTGCAGCGATGCCCTTGCGGAAGCGGAATTCGCGAATCACGACCTTGACATGATTCGCTCCGCCCTCATATCAGCGTACTTCGATATCGCCGACCCCGAGACCGGCCTGACCGTCTCACAGCTCCATGCGGAGACCCGGCGAAAAGTGATGCCCGACTGCACCGCTCTGTTCGAGCGGCTGTCCGCCTTTACCGAGGATTCATCGGACAGTGACCATTTGTCGTCAGCATTGGATCGCTACACGGCGATTTGTGCGCGCGAACTGGAAAGACGGGACGCGGAGAATAGTTTCTCGGAAGAAGGCGACGAGCGGGCATTTCAGCGCATGGTCGCGGCACGGGCCGCGCATCGCAGCGCGCTGGAAACGGTGATGCCCGCCCTGACCGAGGCCGAGAGTGCGAGCGTGCAGGGCTTCATCGACCGCGAGGGGTGGAAGAAGCCCGACGGAAAGACAGGCCGCTCCAGCGGTGGAACGCGCCCCGATGGTGGCGCTGGCGACATGACGAGAGAGTGACAATGGCCGCTAAAGACGTCAACGCAGAACCCGATGCCCCCGCCGCAAGCGAGGCGCCTGTCCTGGACATGAGCCAGTCGACGGTCAAGAAGATGATCGCCGCCGCCAAGGCCAAGGGCACCATCACCTATGACGAACTGAACCGCGTCCTGCCCCCCGACAAGGTATCCCCCGACCAGATCGAGGATGTCATGTCGATGCTGTCCGAAATGGGCGTCACCGTCGTCGACGACGACGGGGCCGAGGACGACCAGGCGAAGACCGACAAGGAAGGCGAGTCCACGTCGCGCGAGGTCTCCACCTCCGCCAGCACCACCGAGGTCGTGGACCGCACCGACGACCCCGTGCGCATGTATCTGCGCGAGATGGGGTCGGTCGAACTGCTGTCGCGCGAGGGCGAGATCGCCATCGCGAAACGCATCGAGGCGGGCCGCAACACCATGATCGGCGGGCTGTGCGAAAGCCCCCTCACCTTCCAGGCCATCACCGTCTGGCGCGAGGAACTGATCGAGGAGGATATCCTCCTCCGCGACGTGATCGATCTGGACGCCACCTTCGGCAAGACCTTCGAGGACCCCAATGCCGGGTCGATCCCCGAAGCGCAGCGGATCGAGAACGCGAAGGCCGAGGCCGAGAAGACCAAGGCCGAGGAGGAGGAGAAGACCCGCCTCGAAGAGGAAGAGAAGGCCAAGGAAGCCGAGAAGATCGCCAATGGCGAGGAGCCGACGGAGAAGCCGGACGACGACGAGGACGATTTCGACGACAACACCCTCTCGCTGTCGGCCATGGAAGCGCAGCTGAAGCCCCAGGCACTGGAGACGCTCGGCCAGATCGCCGACATGTACCAGGGCCTGCGCAAGATGCAGATGGAGCGTCTGGCCGCCGCCACCTCCAAATCCTCGACCTTCACCGCGAAACAGGAACTCGCCTATCAGCGCCTGCGCGGCGAACTGGTGCAGAAGGTCGACAGCCTGCACCTGAACAACCAGCGCATCGAAACCCTGGTCGACCAGCTCTACGGCATCAACCGCCGCCTGATGGGGCTGGAAAGCCAGCTCGTTAAGGTCTCCGACAAGCACAAGGTCAAGCGCCCCGAATTCATCGCCGAATACCAGGGCTTCGAACTGGACCCCGGCTGGGTCGAGCGCGTCGGCAAGCTGAAGGGCAAGGGCTGGGCCAAGATGGTCGAGGTCGACGGCGACAAGGTCACCGAAATCCGCGAGGGCATCGCGGAGGTCGGGCGTCTGGTCGGCGTCGACATCACCGAATACCGCCGCATCGTCCAAACGGTGCAAAAGGGCGAGAAGGAAGCGCGGCAGGCCAAGCAGGAGATGGTCGAGGCCAACCTGCGCCTCGTCATCTCGATCGCCAAGAAATACACCAATCGCGGGTTGCAGTTCCTCGACCTGATTCAGGAAGGCAATATCGGCCTGATGAAGGCCGTGGACAAGTTCGAATACCGCCGTGGCTACAAGTTCTCGACCTATGCGACATGGTGGATCAGGCAGGCCATCACCCGCTCCATCGCGGACCAAGCCCGCACGATCCGCATCCCCGTGCACATGATCGAGACGATCAACAAGCTGGTCCGAACGGGCCGCCAGATGCTGCACGAGATCGGCCGCGAGCCGACGCCGGAGGAACTGGCCGAGAAACTCCAGATGCCGCTGGAGAAGGTCCGCAAGGTGATGAAGATCGCCAAGGAGCCGATCTCGCTGGAAACCCCCATCGGCGACGAGGAAGACTCTCAGCTCGGCGATTTCATCGAGGACAAGAACGCGATCCTGCCGCTGGATTCGGCCATCCAGTCCAATCTCAAGGACACCACCACCCGCGTCCTCGCCTCCCTGACCCCGCGCGAGGAACGGGTGCTGCGCATGCGCTTCGGCATCGGCATGAACACCGACCACACGCTGGAGGAAGTCGGCCAGCAGTTCAGCGTGACCCGCGAACGCATCCGACAGATCGAAGCCAAGGCGCTGCGCAAACTCAAGCACCCGTCCCGGTCGCGGAAGCTGCGGTCGTTCCTGGATAATTGAGGGCGATGATCGATCGTTTCGGGAAACATCTCCTGCCCCGGACCTGATCCGGGGTCTGGAGGTTGGCGCGCTGCCCTGCGAGGCCCCGGATCAAGTCCGGGGCAGAGTATTCTTCCGGAACCGTCAGCGCCCGACCATCACCCCGACAACCACCCCAGCACCGCCTTCACGCCCCGATACGGCAGGTACACCCACAGGAAGAACATCAACCCGATACTGAAGATCGGGATCAGGATGAACGGGAAGTGCCAGAGGACGAACAATCCGAACAGCACCTTGGCCCAGCGCGCGACCTTCTGCTCGCGGGTCGAGGCGTTCTCGCGTTCGCCGATATGGATCAGCCGGTCGAGCGTCTCGTTCGGCTGGCGATTCACGACGGCGCGGCCGATCTGTTCGTAGATGCCCGACGCCGTCCCCGCCGGTTCGGCGAGGGGTGCCGTGGTATGCGCCCCGCACCCCGTGCAGCGGGCCGCACCGGGGTGAAAGGCGACCCCGCAATATGTGCAGTTCATGGCACTATCCTCCCCGCTGCCAGCATAGGGGGCGGAAGCTGAACGTCCGGTAAAACGTCGCGGGCACCCTGCCCCTACGTCCCGATTGACCGCCCTGCCCCGCCTCCTGCATAAGACTTGGCAATTCAGCAGCACGCGCGCAAGGGGACGAGACCGATGACGGACGCGATGACACGGGAATCGATGGAATACGACGTGGTGATCGTGGGAGCGGGTCCGGCGGGCCTGTCGACCGCCATCCGCCTCAAGCAGGTGAATCCCGATCTCTCGGTCGTCGTGCTGGAGAAAGGGTCGGAGGTCGGCGCGCATATCCTGTCCGGCGCGGTGCTCGACCCGGTGGGTCTGGACGCGCTGATCCCCGACTGGAAGGAGCGCGGCGCGCCGCTGAACACGCCGGTGACGGATGACAGGTTCGTGGTGCTGGGGCCGGACGGGTCGATGCGCCTGCCCAATGCGCTGATGCCCCCGCTGATGAACAACCACGGCAACTACATCGTGTCCATGGGCAATGTCTGCCGCTGGATGGCCGAACAGGCCGAGGCGCTGGAGGTCGAGATCTTCCCCGGCATGGCCGCCTCGCAACTGGTGATGGATGCCGACGGCACGATCAGGGGTGTGGTCGCGGGCGAGTTCGGCCTCGACGAGAACGGCGAGCCGGGACCGGATCACGAACCCGGGATGGAACTGCTGGGCAAGTACGTCGTCATCGCCGAAGGGGTGCGCGGGTCGCTGGCCAAGCAGATTATCGCCCGGCACGAACTGGACAAGGATTCCGAGCCGCAGAAATACGGTCTCGGCATGAAGGAATTGTGGGAAGTCAGACCCGAAAAGCACAAGCAGGGGTCGGTGCTGCACACGATGGGCTGGCCGCTGGGCAGGAATGCGGGGGGCGGCAGCTTCATCTATCACCTTGAGAACAATCAGGTCTATGTCGGTTTCGTCGTTCACCTGAACTACGAGAACCCGCATGTCTTCCCCTACATGGAATTCCAGCAGTTCAAGCACCACCCCCTGATCGCCGACCTGCTGGAGGGTGGCAAGCGCATCTCCTACGGCGCGCGGGCCATCGCGGAGGGCGGCTGGCAGTCGCGGCCCAAGATGAGCTTTCCGGGCGGCGTGATCGTCGGGTGCTCGGCGGGTCTCGTCAACGTGCCGCGCATCAAGGGCAACCACAATGCGATGATCTCGGGCAAGCTGGCCGCCGAACAGATCGCGGAGGCGCTGGCCTCGGGCCGCTCGCATGACGATCTGGTCGAGTTCGAGCAGACGATCCGGAACAGCGACATCAAGCGCGACCTCTATCCCGTGCGCAACGTCAAGCCGATGTGGTCGCAATACGGCATGCTGACGAGCCTCGGCCTCGGGGGTCTCGACATGCAGTTGCAGAACCGCTTCGGCATCAGCCTGATGGGGACGTTCGGGCATGGCAAGTCGGATGCGGAGAGCACGGGTCTGGCCAAGGATTTCGACCCGATCGAGTATCCCAGACCCGACGGCAAGCTCAGCTTCGACCGCCTGACGAACGTGGCCTACAGCTTCACGAACCACGGCGAAGGCCAGCGCCCGCACCTGCTGCTGAAGGATGCCGACGTGCCGGTCGAGGTGAACCTGCCGAAATACGCGGGGCTGTCGCAGCGGTACTGCCCGGCGGGCGTCTACGAATTCGTGAAGGACGATGCGGGGGCCGACAAGTTCCAGATCAACTACCAGAACTGCGTCCACTGCAAGACCTGCGATATCAAGGACCCGTCCCAGAACATCGTCTGGAGCACGCCGCAGGGGGGCGAGGGGCCGAACTATCCGAATATGTGACGTTCGGTTGCAGCGGGGCCGCTTCGGCGCTCCCGCTCACAGATCGGCGAGGACGATGGAGACCGCCTTGTCGAACGGCATCGCGACGGCCTGATCGAACGGGCTTTTCACCACATCGCGATACGCTTTCCCGGCAGGATCGGAATGCCGGTGCAGCACCGACCCGGATACGTCGATCACCCAGTAATGGGCAACCCCATGCTCGGCGTAGAGTCGGGCCTTCATGCCCAGATCCTTGCGCAATGTCGTATCGGATACCTCGATGGCGAGCAGGATATCTCCACCCCGGACATCCTGGCTTTCCATGTCATCGGGGTACAGGCAGATATCGGGTTCCAGCATGGTATTCCCGGTCAGGAAGATGCTTGGCGTAGGGGATACCGCGAATTCTTCCGGAACGATACGGATCAGACGACGGATCAGCGTGTTTACCATGCGAACATGCGGATCGTATCGTGCAGCCATTTCGACGAGCACCCCCTCGATCAATTCGTAGCCACGCCCCTCGGGCAGAATACCCTCGCGCGTCATGGCGAGGACATCCGCTCCGGTCAGCAGGGCGGGGGCGAATTCGCAATCGTCGATCTGAACTATGGCTGCCATGGGTGCGACCCTACCACAGAAACCAGGGCCGGAAAACGGCGCTATGCCGCCCGCCGCCCCCGCTCCGCCTGCGCCAGGATGTCGGGGCCGAATTCGCCGGTGAAGCTGAGCGCGACGGGACCGGTCATCATCACGGGGCCGTTCTCCAGCCACTCGATCCCCAGCGGCCCGCCGTCGAGCATCACCACGCATTTGCGGTCCACCAGCCCCCGCCGCACCCCCGCGACCACCGCCGCGCAGGCCCCCGAACCGCAGGCCTGCGTGATGCCCGCCCCGCGCTCCCACACGCGCATCCGCATGCGGTTCGGCCCCTCGACGGTGCAGAATTCGACATTCGTGCGCTCGGGGAACATGGGGTGGTTCTCGACCATCGGGCCGATCCCCTCGACGGGGAAAGTCTCGACATCATCGATGAAGAACACGGCGTGGGGATTGCCCATGTTCACGGCCCCCGGCCCCCACATTGCAGGGTTGTCGATGGGGCCGAACTTCACGTCGATGCGCACGGTATCGCTGGCCTCGGCCACCGGAATCTCGCGCCAGTCGAGTTTCGGCCTGCCCATATCCACCCGGACGAGACCCCCCGGGGCAGACCAGCAGGACAGGATGCCGGAATCGGTGCGCAGGCGGATGCGGTCCACCCCGCCCTCCTCCATCAGCAGATGCCCGACGCAGCGAGTCGCATTGCCGCAGGCCCCGGAGCGCGAGCCGTCGGGGTTCCAGATGCCCATATAGGCGGCGATCTCGCCCGAGGGGTCGTCCTCGATGCTGATGAACTGGTCGAAGCCGATGCCCCGCCGCCGGTCCGCCACCGCGCGCACGAGGGGCGCGTCGGGGCTGCGCCGGCCGCCCCGCAGGTCGACGACGACGAAATCGTTGCCGAGGCCGTGCATCTTTCTGAACCGCATCGCCGATCCCTCCGAATTCCCGCGTGCAGCCCGCCCCGGGTGGCACCGCTGCATCTTTTTGCCGCGTTTGCGTATCACACCGTAAAAATCAATCCCCTTTTAATCGCGTCCCCTGTACCTATTTTACAGTGAATGCATATTTGAGGGTGGCAAGCGGGTTCAGCATCCCGCGAGCCGTCCGGAACAGGATAGTGCCATGGTTGCCTCGATCCCCACCCTGCGACGCCAGTTCAGGGCCGGTACGGCCCTCGTGGCGCTGCTCGCGTGTCTGGGCGGCACGCCTGTGCTGGCCGATGGCAATACCGGGGCGTATCTGGCCGCGCGCCATGCCGCCATCAACAACGATATCAGCCAGGCCGCGACCTATTTCACCCGCGCGCTGGCCGCCGACCCCGCGAATGTCGCGCTGATGGAACAGGCGGTCCTGTACAAGATCGCCGATGGCCGCGTCAGCGCCGCCGTGCCGCTGGCCCGCGCGCTGGTCGCGAAGGAGCCGGACCACCGGATCGGCCAGCTTCTGCTGGTGACCGAGGATTTCCGCCAGGGCGAGGCGCAGGACGCCGCCGACCGGCTGGAGAAGCACGGGGACAAGGCGTTCAATACCGTCACCTCCAAACTGCTGGCGGGCTGGGCCGCGTTCGACCTGGGCGAGCACGAGGAGTCGCGCGACATCTTCGCCTCCCTCGACGGACAGCAACTGTACCGCATCTTCGCGGATTACCACGCCGGGCTGGCGGCGGCGGCGGCGGATGACGACGAGGATGCCGAAAAGCTGTTCAAGTCCTCCATCGGCGACGAGCCGCCGACCGCGCGCCTCGCCGAGGCCTATGGCCGCTTTCTGGAGCGTCAGACCCGCAACGAGGATGCCGTCGCGCTGTACGACCGCGCGCTGGAACGCGCCCCCTCCGACCCCGTGATGCTGACCGCCCGCGCCCGGGCCGAGGCGATGGACGAGACGCCCGAACCGCTGGTCTCCACCGGCAGGCAGGGCGCGGCGGAGGCGCTGTACGGCCTCGCCAGCGCCTTTGCCCGGGACGATGGCGGTATCCGCCTGTCCCTCGTCTACCTGCAACTCGCGCTGTATCTGAACGAGGAGATGGAGGCCCCGCGCCTGCTGCTCGGCAACGTGATGGAGGCGCAGGAGCGTTGGGCCGAGGCCGCCGCGACCTACGAGAATTTCGACGCCGAAAGCCCGTACTACCGCTCCGCCCAGGTGGGCCGGGCCGATGCCCTGTCGCGGATCGACAAGACGGACGAGGCCTTCGCGACCCTCGAAGAACTCCAGAAGGTCTTCCCCGAGGACGAGACGGTGCCGATCGCCATCGGCGACCTGATGCGCCGCGCCGAACGCTATGCGGAGGCGCGGGTCGCCTATGACCGCGCGTTCGAGCTGATCGGTGGGCCGAAGGAACGCTACTGGTCCCTCAACTACGCGCGCGGCGTCTCGAACGAGCGGCTGGGCAACTGGGAGGAGGCGGAAGCCGACCTGAAGCAGGCGCTGGAATTCCGGCCCGACCAGGCGCATGTGCTGAACTATCTGGGCTATTCCTGGATCGAGCAGAACCGCAACCTGACCGAAGCGCGCGACATGATCGAGCGCGCGGTCGAGCTGCGCCCCGATGACGGCTACATCACGGATTCGCTGGGCTGGGTGGAATACCGCCTCGGCGACTATGAATCCGCCGTGCAGACGATGGAGCGGGCGGTCGAACTGACCCCCACGGACCCCGTCATCAACGACCATTTCGGCGATGCGCTGTGGATGGTGGGCCGCAAGACCGAAGCGCGCTTCCAGTGGCGTCGCGCCCTGTCCTTCAACCCCGAGGAAGAGGGGCTGCGCGACCGGATCAAGCGCAAGCTGTCGGTCGGTCTCGATGTCGTGAAGGACGAGGAAGAGGCGGCGGAACTGGAAGATGCCGACAAGGCCGTCGAAACCGATTCCGCCGCCGAAACACCCAAGGATGACGGCTGATCCCGCCGCACCTGCGATGGACATCACCGTCAGCGAACCGGCCCCCGCCAAGATCAACCTGTTCCTGCACGTCACCGGACGGCGGGCGGACGGGTATCACCTGTTGCAGAGCCTCGTGGTCTTCGCCGGGATCGGGGACACGGTAACGGCGGAGCGGAGCGCGATGCTCTCGCTCAGCCTTGCCGGGCCGTTCGGCGACGTGCTGGAGGTGAGCGAGGACAACCTCGTCCTGCGCGCCGCCCTCGCGTTGCAGGACAGGGTGCATCGCCGCACGGGCGCGCGCCCCGGGGCCGCCCTGCTGCTGACGAAGCGGTTGCCCGTCGCGTCGGGGATCGGTGGCGGATCGGCGGATGCGGCGGCGACCCTGCGCGCGCTCGCCCGGCTGTGGGCGCTCGATATCCCGCCCACGGAACTGGAGGCGCTGGCCCTGCCCCTCGGGGCCGATGTGCCGGTCTGCATCGGCGCGCGCGCGCGGATGATGGGCGGCATCGGCGACCGCCTCGACGATATCCCCGCCCTGCCCCCGGTCTGGATCGTGCTGGCCAATCCGATGCGCGGGATCGAGACGCGCAGCGTCTTTGCCGCGCGGGATGCCGGGGCGGTCACGGCCCCGCTGGCCCTGCCCGCCCGGTTCGCCTCGGCGGCGGAACTGGCCGATTGGCTGGCGCGGGAAACCCGCAACGATCTGGCCCCGGCGGCGCGGTCGATCCTGCCCGATATCGCGCGGATCGAGGGGGCGCTGGGCGCCTTGCCCGGGGCGCTGCATGCGGGGATGTCGGGGTCCGGCGCGACCTGCTTCGCCCTGTTCGCCACGCGCGGGGCGGCGGCGGAGGGCGCGCAGGCGCTGAGGGCCGCCGAACCCGGATGGTGGATCGAGGCGGCGGCCCTCGGTACGGAAACTCAGTACGGGTAGGTGTATACGGACTGATACCCGCCCCGCTGGTGACCATAGCCGTAACCCGGCGTCCCGTAGCCGCTGTAGGTCCGGCGCGGGGCCGGGTAGTAGGGCGTGGCGTAGGTCTTGGTATACAGCGGCGTCGCATCATAGGCCGGCGCGCCGTATCCAGCATTCGAATAGACGGGCGCGGGATAGGCATGGGCCTGCGTCGGCACCCGGTAGACGGGCTGCGAATAGGTCGGGCGCTCGTAGGGCGCGAAGCCCCGATCCGGCGCGGGCATGGACGGATAGGCCCGTGCACAGCAGCCATGGGACGCGGCCCCGTACGAGCGGTCATACAGGTCCGGCGGGTGCGCACCGGCGGTTCCGGCCAGGGTTCCGGCGGCGGCGAGGGTGGCCGCGAGGGTGATGACGCGAAGCATGTCGGTATTCTCCGATCGGTTGCACATCCCTCCTACATAGGCCGATATGCCGTACACGCAATATCCGGTCCCGCCGCATCGCTCCCCTGCGCGGGATTTTCGGGGTGACACGCGGGCGATGATGCCGGAAGGTCACGGCGCACACACCACGCCGACCGGGGGAATCGCCCATGCACACCGCGCCCGCCCTCGCCCGCCTCGGGACCGAGAGCGCCTTTTCCGTCCTCGCCCGCGCCGCCGAATTGCAGGCGAGCGGGCGCGACATCATCAATCTGGGCATCGGCCAGCCCGACTTTCCGACGCCGGAGAACATCGTCGAGGCCGGGGCGCGGGCGCTGCGCGACGGCCACCACGGCTATACCCCCGCAAAGGGCATGCTGTCCCTGCGCGAGGCGGTGGCGGCGGATATCCACGCGCGGCGGGGGGTGCAGGTCGACCCGGGGCGCATCCTGATCATGCCGGGCGGCAAGCCGACGATGTTCTTCGCGATTTCGATGTTCGGGCAGGCGGGGGCCGAGATCGTCTATCCCGACCCCGGCTTTCCCATCTATCGCTCGATGATCGGCTACAGCGGCGCGACCCCCGTGCCGGTCAGCCCGCGCGAGGCGGACGGGTTCGGCTATCGCGCCGCCGATATCCTGGCGCGCATCACGCCGCGCACGCGCCTGGTGATCCTCAACAGCCCCGGCAACCCGACGGGCGGGGTGATGACGCGGGCCGAAACCGATGCGCTGGTCGCGGGGCTGGAGGACCGGCCCGATGTCGCGGTGCTGTCCGACGAGATCTACAGCCGGATGCTGTATGACGGGCGCACGCATGTCTCGCTGCTGGAATATCCGTCGATCCGGGACCGGCTGATCCTGCTGGACGGGTGGTCCAAGACCTATGCGATGACGGGGTGGCGGCTGGGCTATTCGGTGTGGCCCGGGGCGCTGGTCGATGCGGCGGAACGGCTGTGCGTCAACTGCCATTCCTGCGTGAACGCGGCGACGCAGGTGGCCGGGATCGAGGCGCTGACCGGCCCGCAGGACGCGGTGGAGACCATGATGGCGGATTTCGCCCGGCGGCGGCGCGTGATCGTCGATCTGCTGAACGCCGTGCCGGGGGTGCGCTGTCCGGAGCCGGGGGGCGCGTTCTACGTCTTTCCGAATATCGAGGGGACGGGCATGACCGGGCGCGACCTGCAAGCGCGCCTGCTGGAGGAGGCCGGGGTCGCGACCATCGCCGGGTCCAGCTTCGGCGAGACGGCGGAGGGCAATATCCGCCTGTCCTACGCCGCGTCGGAGGCGGCGATCCGCGAGGCCGTGACCCGGATGCGCGGGATGCTGCGATGAGCGAGAAGCCGGACGTGGATGCCGCCTATGCGCTGGGCGGAACCGGGGAGGTCAAGGCGCTCTACCGCGACTGGGCGGCCACCTACGACGCGGATTTCGTGCGGGCCATGGGCTATGTCTATCCGCGCGAGGTGGCACGGGTATTCGCCGACCGGCGCGGGGCGGGGGATGCACCGGTGCTGGATATCGGCTGCGGGTCCGGGGCGGTGGCGGAGGCGGTCGGCGGGGCGGAGATGGACGGGCTGGACCTGTCGCCCGACATGCTGGCGGTGGCGGCGGCGAAGGGGCTGTACCGGCAGGTGATCGAGGGCGATCTGCTGGGGCGGTTGCCGATCGACGACGGCACCTACGGCGCGCTGCTCAGTGCCGGCACGTTCACCCACGGCCATGTGGGACCGGAGGCGCTGGGCGAGGTGCTGCGGGTCGCCCGACCCGGCGCCCTGCTGTGCCTGGGCATCAACCGTGCGCATTTCGAGGCGCACGGGTTCGGCGCGGCCTTCGCGCGGCTGGCCGGGGCCGGGCGGATCACCGCGCCGGACCATGTCGATTGCCCGGTCTACGAAGAAGGCGCGCATGACCACGGATCGGTGCGCGCCCTCGTGGCGGTGTTTCGCAAGACGTGAAGCGGTCGCCCCCGGAACCGCTCCGGAAGATATCGTCTGCCCCGGATAGGGTCCGGGGCGGGGCAGCGGGGGCTACAGCCGCCCGTAATCCTGGCTGAACGTGTCGCAGGTCGCGATATCGCCGCTGTTCAGACCCCGGAAGAACCAGTCGACCCGCTGCTGCGACGTGCCGTGCGTGAAGGTCGCCGGGTCGACGTGACCGCCGGAGCGGCCCTGAAGCGTGTCGTCGCCGATGGCGAAGGCGGCGTTCAGCGCCTCCTTCACGTCGCCCTCCTCCAGCACGCCCTTGCTCCGCTGGATGCGGTTGGTCCAGACGCCGGAATAGCAGTCGGCCTGCAACTCCAGCCGCACGGTCGCCCGGTTCTGCTCGACCTTGGACGCGGTGCGCTTGTACTGCGTGACCTTGGGGATGGTGCCTTCCACGTTCTGCACGTGGTGCGCGACCTCGTGCGCGATGACGTAGGCCTGCGCGAAATCGCCCGGTGCGCCCAGACGGCGCTCCATCACGTCGTAGAAACCCGGATCGATGTAGATCTTCTTGTCGGCGGGGCAGTAGAACGGGCCGGAACCGGTCGATGCCGGGCCGCAGGGCGAGGTGGTGCGCCCGTCGAAGATCACCAGCGTCGGTTCCTGATACCGCGCTCCGTTCTCGCGGAAGATGGTGCTCCAGACATCCTCGGTATCGGCCAGCACGACGCCGAGGAACCGGCTGTGGTCGTCATCGACGCCGGTTCCCTGCGAATAGCTGGCCCCGCCGCCGGTCAGCCCCGCCCCGCCGCCGCCGACCCCGACCATCTGCAACAGCGGCACGTATTGCGGAAAGAAGATCGAGGCGACGAACAGCACGATCGCGCCGATCCCCAACCCCCCGCCTGCCTTTCTCATGCCGCCGCCGCGACGGTCCTCGATATTGCTGCTGCCTCTGCGCCCGCGCCACTGCATGATGCGCTCCCCCTCGGTGTTAAGAACTGTTCGCGGGTCAATATGGTGCAGGGTGCGACAAAAGGGAATAGCGGCACGACGCCGGGCGGCCCGCATCGCCGGTGCCGTACAGTCACGCGATATCGAACGGCGTGTGATCTGCGGTTTCGATACGGTTGAAAATGCTCCACACTGTTCTCCCGACCTTCGATGACAGCAGGCACACGATGATGCGATCCGCGCGAAATCTTCTGTTCAGGGCGGTATTCGTGCTGCTGGTCGTCCTGTCGGCCCTGCCGCATCCGGCCCTCGCGCAGGTCGCCCTGTCCCCCTCGCCCGCCGGGTCGACCGTCCCCGCCCTGCCCGATCCGCTGACGCCCGAGGCCGTGCGCGGTCTGGTCGCGGAACTGTCCGATCACGAGGTCCGGACCCTGCTGCTCGACCGGCTGGACGCCGTGGCGAGCCGGACCGCAGCCGCGCAATCCGTATCCGCCGGCCATGCCGTCCGCACCTCGCTGGTCGAAGTGTCGGACAGCATCGAAACCGCCCTTCTCGGGTCGCCCGACCTGCTGGACGGGCTGAGGCGCGGGTTCGGCAATTTCCTGGAGCCGCGCGGGTGGTCCGGGGTCGGACGTCTGGTCGGCCTGACGGTTCTGGCCCTGGTGCTGGGCTTCGCCGCCGAACGCATAGTCATCCGGCTGCGCGATACCTGGCGCGGGCGGCATGCCGACGACCTGCCCGATTCGCTGGGGCATCTGCTGATCCTGCTGGTCAGGCGTGCCTTCTTCGAGGCGACCGGGCTGATCGCGTTCTACTATGTCACCCACTACGCGCTGGGCAGGTTCCTGCCGACGGAGGCACCCCCCGGCGAGCCGGGCATCCGCCACGCTTCGGATTTTCTGGTCGCGACCACGTTCTTCACCTACGTCGTGATGTGGCCCCGCGCCCTGCTGCTGGTCAACCGCTTCATCTCGGCCCCCTACGAGCCGCGTCTGCGCCTGATCCATGTCGATGACTGGACGGCCCGGTACCTGTACCGCAATCTGGCGATTGCGCTGGGATTATGGGGGTTTCTGGGGTTCATCATCCCGTTTCTCGCCACCCACGGGGTCCGTGTGGCCGAGTTGCGGCTGGGGTTCTGGCTGACCCTGACGGTCTATTCGATCCTGATGTACATCACCTGGCGCACGCGCCCCGGCCTGCGGATGATGATGCGGGGCGACAACGACGACACCACCCCCGGCGAGGAGACGTTCATTCACGTCTATCCCTACATCGCCATGGTCATCATCTTCCTCAACTGGCTGCTGATCGAGATGCTCGTCGCAAAGAAGCTGTACCACCTGATCGACGGGCGCGAGACGCTGACCCTGCTGCTGCTGCTGTTCGCGCCGACCTTCGACACGGCGGTGCGCGGCATCGTCCGCCGGATGAGCCCGCCCCCCACGGGCGAGGGACTGGTCGCCCATGCCGCCTATCAGCGCGCGAAGCGCAGCTACATCCGCATCGGGCGGGTGCTTGCCACGGTCCTGGTGATCCTGACGGTCGCGTGGCTGTGGGAAATCGACCTGACGAACATCGCGGCATCGGGCGTCGGCTTCCGCATCGCCGGGCGGCTGATCGAGGGGATCATGATCGCCCTCGCGGGCTACCTGATCTGGGAACTGTCCTCGCTGTGGATCAACCGCAGGCTGGCCGCCGAGCGCACGGCGACGGGCTTCGACGGCGCGGACGAGGCGATGGGGGACGAGGGCGGCACGGGCGTCTCGCGGCTGGCCACGGTGCTGCCGCTGCTACTGGGCGTGCTGAAGGTGACGATCACGGTGATCTTCGGCCTGATCGTCATCGGCAATTTCGGGGTCGATACCACGCCGCTGCTGGCCGGGGCCGGGATCGTGGGGCTGGCCATCGGGTTCGGCGCGCAGAAGCTGGTGGCCGATATCGTCTCGGGCATCTTCTTTCTGGTCGACGATGCGTTCCGCGCCGGGGAATATCTGGATGTCGACGGCACGATGGGGACCGTCGAGCAGATTTCCGTGCGCTCGATGCAGTTGCGCCACCACAAGGGCGCGGTACACACCATCCCCTATGGCGAAATCCCCAAGATCACCAATTTCTCGCGCGACTGGGTGATCATGAAGCTGAAATTCACGGTTCCCTTCGATACGGATCCTAACAAGGTGAAGAAGATCTTCAAGAAGATCGGGGCAGAGATGATGGCGGTGCCGGAATACGCCGAAGACTTCCTGCAACCGTTCAAGTCCCAGGGCGTGTTCGACTTCGACGATGTGGGCATGATCATTCGCGGCAAGTTCATGGCCAGGCCGGGGCGGCAGTTCGTGCTGCGCAAGGAAGTCTACAACCGCGTGATCCGGGCGTTCGAGGAGGCGGGCATCTCCTTTGCCCGGCGCGAGGTGCGCGTGGCGATGCCCGGTGCGGACCCGGCCAGCCTGACCCCCGACCAGCGCAGCAGCATCGCCGCCGCCGCCAGCGACGCCGCCGGCACCCCTGCCCCGCCTTCGGGGGCGGGGGATGATCGGTGAGCGTCAGTCCCGCTTCAGCATCTCGATTGCGCGCAGACAGTCTGTGCGCAGAGCGGGAAGCTCGATCTGCATGATCCGCCAGATGATCGCGGGGCGTACCACTTCGTAGCCATGACGCAGCAAATCGCCGAGCTTTCGTATTTCCACCCAATCCTGGGTAGGGAAATTCTTTCGGCCGAAAGGCTGCACATGGATACTGGCTTCCGTAATGCGCTGAAGGCACCGTTCGACGGCATCCATTACCAGTATATCCCGAGAGAAATCGCGTTCGGACATTTCCGCAGAATACTTTTCGATCCGGTCGATATTCTCGATGATATCCATGAACCGACGGATCATTTCGTCAGAAGGCAAGGATCTTGTCCCGCTCGTAGAAGGGCTTGAGGGTATCGCGCAGCATGTCTTCGTCGGAAACATCGACCGGTTGCGCAAAGAGTGTTTCAAGCCTGTCTTCGACAGTCTGACGAAGACCGAAGTAGCGTAATCCCAGCGCGCTCATCTCCGGCGCGAACCGCAACCCGATATCGATATCCGATTCCGGCCCGGCATCGCCTCGGGCGCGCGATCCGAACAGGGCGGCGTGGCGCACGCCCATCGCCTCCAGTTCGGGGCGGTGGGCGCGCAGGGTCGCGATGATGGTGTCGGCGTCGAGCATGATTTCAGGATAGGCGCGGACCCGTTGCCGTTCAAGTCATGCCGTTCAAGTCATGCCGTTCAAGTCAGCGAGCCGCAGAACCGCTGGATGCGCTCGCACGCATCCGTCAGCACCGCGTCCGATGTCGCGTAGCTGGCACGGAAATACGGCGACAGGCCGAAGGCCGCGCCGTGCACCGCCGCCACGCCCTCCACCTCCAGCAATTCGGTGACGAAATCCTCGTCCGTCTCGATCTTGCGGCCCGATGGCGCGGTCTTGCCCAGACATCCCCTGATCGACGGATAGACGTAGAACGCCCCCTCCGGCACCGGGCATTCGATGCCGTCGCACCGGTTGAGCATCGACACGACCAGATCGCGGCGGCGGCGGAATGCCTCGCCCGATTCCGCGATGTAGTCCTGCGGCCCGTTCAGCGCCGCGACCGCCGCCCATTGCGAGATCGAACACGGGTTGGAGGTGGATTGCGACTGCACCTTGCGCATCGCTCCGATCAGCTTCGCCGGGCCGCCCGCATAGCCGATGCGCCAGCCGGTCATGGCATAGGCCTTCGACACGCCGTTCACCGTCAGCGTGCGTTCCATCAGTTTCGGCTCCACCTCGCCCGGGGTGCAGAATTCGAAGGGGGCGTAGGTGATGTGCTCGTACATGTCGTCGGTCAGGATCCAGACATGCTCGTGCCGCATCAGCACATCGGTCAGACCCTTCAACTCCGCACGCGAGTAGCCCGCGCCGGTGGGATTGGACGGCGAATTGAAGATCAGCCACTTGGTCTTCGGCGTGATCGCGGCTTCCAGCATCTCGGGGGTCATCTTGAAGCCCGTCTCGATCCCGGCCTCCACCGGCACCGGCTCGCCCCCGCCCAATAGCACCATATCGGGATAGCTGACCCAATACGGGGCAGGAATGATCACCTCGTCCCCCGGGTTGAGGGTCGCGACCAGCGCGTTGTACAGCACCTGCTTGCCGCCCGTTCCGACCGAGATATTCTCGCGTGCATAGTCCAGCCCGTTCTCGCGCTTGAACTTGGCGACGATCGCGTCCTTCAGTTCGGGGATGCCGTCGGGGGCGGTGTACTTGGTCTTGCCCGCATCCATCGCATCCCTGGCGGCCTGCTTGATGTGGTCGGGGGTGTCGAAATCGGGTTCCCCCGCGCCGAGGCCGATGATGTCCTTGCCCGCCGCCTTCAGCTCGGCGGCCTTCGTCGTCACCGCGATGGTGGGCGAGGGTTTCACGCGGGCGAGGGACTCGGCGAGGAAGGGCATTATTCTGAACTCCGGTTGAAAACGAAGCCGTCTTACGCCGCGCCCCCCTGCCATGCAAGCGGCAGCGACGGGCACCGGCGGCGTCCGAAACGGATCTTCAGAAAGAATTTACCACCCCTGATTCAAAACAGGGAGAGAATCACCTGCACCGAGCATCACGACCATGAAAACAAGGCAGGGTACGGAGGCACCAATGACGACTTTCGACAATGACGGCCACGCGCTGAAGAGACTGCATGCCCGCATCACCGATATCCACGACGGCTACACCACCGTCACGGCGCATACCGGCAATATGGATGTCGCCGTCTTCTTCGACGAGTTGCGCCGGATGCACGAGCGGCACATGGCCCAGCTCGACCGGCTGATGCTGTCCCGCGCCCTGCGCCCCGGCGGCAACGGGGCCTGGGCGACCCTCAGCCATGCGGGGATGACGGCGTACCGCCGGATTCCGGATCGGCTGGACGGCTGGGTCATCGACGCCGCGATCCGCAGCGAGCGTACCCTTCTCGACCTGTATGACGAGGCGCTGGAGGCGGTGGGCGGCGACGGCGATGCGCGGGCCGTGCTGTCGGCACAGAAGGGCGACATCTTCCACGCCATCATCCCCGACGAGCAGTTCGCTCAGGCGGCTTAGGGACGACGGATCTCGCCCGTCCCGCTCCGCCCGTGCGGAGCAGGACGGGCCGATACGCGCGACGACCCGTTCAGCGCACCCAGCTGCGCACGTCCCCCACATCCACATGGATGAACGACGCCCCGCGATAGGAGCCGACGCCCCCCATCCGCAACCCCTTGGCCGCGCGCGACAACGTGCGCGAGGAGGTGCCGGGCAGCGTGAAATCCGCCGCCATCCCCTCGATATGCAGGCTGTTCTTCGCGGCCCAGCGGGTGCGCTTGCGCAGCGCGTCGTTGGTGGCGCGGGTGCGATAGCCGGAGGTGATGCGCAGCGGCGCGGTCTTGTCCAGCGTCTCCTGAAGGCGCGAGAACAGGTCGTAGAGGCGCACGTCCATGATCGTCGCCTCGTCCGCCGTATGGTCGCGCATGATGCTGTCGAGCGCGGTCATCGCGTCGGGTTCGTAAAGCCCGTCGGCGTAGTAGACGCCCTCGAACCGCTCGTCCGTGCGGGTATTGTGGATCGACAAGGCGCGCGTGTTCGGTACCCGCGCCCGTGCCAGCGCGGGCGCGGCCAGCGTGGCCCCGATCCCGAGCAGCACGGCCCGACGTGTCGATACGATACAGTTCCCCATCGTGTCCTTGTCCATCCTGATATCCCCCATCCTCCATTCTAAACCGGGAAAATTAAGATTCTCGATGCAGCCGCGACCTTGGCAAACCGGCATTCCGCACCCACCTACCTGACAACCCGGCCACAGCGGCCGATCCATCGTTTGTGAGGTGGAGCAAGTTTCGTGCCTGTTGCAGGGCGAAGACGGCTCCGCGCTTCGGGAGTGACGAGAATGAATGTCGATAAACTGAGTGAGCGTTCCAAGGGCTTCGTGCAGTCGGCCCAGGGCATGGCGCTGCGCGAGAATCACCAGAATTTCAGCCCGCTGCACCTGCTGAAGGTGCTGCTGGACGACGACCAGGGGCTGGCGCAGAACCTGATCCGCAAGGCCGGGGGCGACCCCGCCGCCGCCCTGCGCGGGGCGGCCGAGCAGGTCCTCCATCCATGCTTCGCCCGATACGAGATCGGCGCAGCCGACTACGATGTGGTCCAGTTCCGTCGCCATATCAGCGTCCTCCGCTTACGTCTAAAAATGTGCCCGTCACGTAGGACGATGCGTCGCTTAACAGCCAAACGGCGGCTTCGGCAACTTCTGCTGCCGTGCCCGCGCGGCCCATAGGGGTATTTGCGCCCATGCGTGCGGCTCTGTCGGGTTGTCCGCCGCTGGCGTGAATGTCGGTTTCGATCAGTCCGGGGCGAACCGCGTTGACACGCACGCCGTCTCCGGCCAGTTCGTTCGAGAGGCCCGTTGTGAGGGTGTCGACGGCTCCTTTTGACCCGGCATAGTCGACAAATTCATTGGCCGAGCCGAGCGGTGCAGCACGGGACGACATGTTGACGATGCTGCCGCCCTGCCCGCCTTTGCTGAGCGGCATGGTGCGCGCTGCCTGACGCGCGACGAGGAATGCGCCGAGGACGTTGGTGTCGAAGATGCGGCGCATTCTTTCGACCGTCAGGTCGGCAACAGAAGACTTAGCGTCGAGGACACCTGCGTTATTCAAGACGCCGGTGATCGGGCCGAAGGCCGCGTTGGTTTGGTAGAACATGGCAATGACATCGTTTTCCTGTGCGACGTCGCCCTTAATCGCGATGGCTTTGCCGCCTGCGGCTTCGACGAGTGCCACGGTTTCATTGGCGGCGTCGGTGTTTAAGACGTAGTTGACGCCGACCGACCAACCGCGCTCGCCGCATAATCTGGCCGTCTCGCGGCCAATTCCGCGGCTGGCTCCGGTGATGAGAATTGTTCTGGTCATGTATGGTCCCTCACAGCAACATCTTCGAGGTGGAGTTTGACGCGTCTCGAGCCGCGCCATTCGTCTATTTGAATGCGTCCCGCGACATCAAC
>ENA-ORXT01002652-ORXT01002652.1-marine-metagenome-genome-assembly--contig:-NODE-2652-length-20986-cov-5.999139_pt1 | contig 20986 bp, 18 predicted proteins | sample MGYA00237868_ERZ511482 | MGnify/ENA metagenome assembly ERZ511482
CCCCTCCCCGAAGATGAAGACAGCTGGGGCGCGTTGACCGTCGTTTTTGCAACCAAGATGGGCAATGTCCGCCGCAACAACATGGATTCCTTCACCAACATTCCGTCAAACGGCAAGCTCGCTATGCGCTTTGATGAAGGCTCAGATGACAAGCTCATCGGGGTCGGTTTGCTTGAAGCGGGTGACGATGTTCTGCTGGCCACAAAAATGGGGAAAGCCATCCGCTTCGGAGGTGAAGACGTTCGCGAATTCGTTAGCCGAACGTCAACCGGTGTTCGCGGTATGAAGTTCCGCGCTGGTGACGAACTGGTGTCGATGGACGTGGCGAAGCCGGACACCCAGTTGCTGATCGTGACCGATGAAGGTTTCGTCCACTTCGACAATGCCGCCGTCGCCGCCCATAGGCGCAAGATCGCCGTCGCGCATTGCCTCACGGATACGGTGAGACATGAACCACGCGGTTTTGAGGGTGACGCCAAGCATCCGGTGAAGCTGGTTGCTGCTGACGCCCTTCTTGCTAGCGCACATCATGTAGATCGCCTGAAGCCACAGGTTCATCTTGACGTGGCTTGCCTCAAATACGGTGCCTACCTTCACGGTGAAGGGCTTGCGGCACTGGTAGCACTTGTATGCGCCGATGCGAGTGGACTTGCCGCCCATCTTGGAAACGCGGTCACGCTCGCCACACTTGGGGCAAGTCGCGCCGTTCGGCCAGATGCGAGCTTCTACATAATCGTAGGCGGCTTGTTCATCGTGAAATTCGGGGCGGGACATGACAGACATCGGGGCAACTCCTTTTGCCCGATCTTTATATCAGAGTCACTTGGGTACGGCAAGTATAATATCGCCAATCATAGAGGTACGCAACGGCCAACGCCCTACGCGCTGTGTGTGACCACTCCCGACGTGTCATTACCTTCACGACCCCTAAACGACTTATGTCCTGCAATCCTACGTGTCGTCATCATCATCGGCCCATGCCATTAGAGCAAGGTCTAGCGGCACGGTTGCCCATCGCCTGAAAACCGCGCCACACAAGTCCGATTCCCCTTTACGGCATTGTAACGCGCCCGCGTCTAAGATGCTTGTGGCACGGTTCGCGCATCGCGGACGGCAACAAGGGGAGGACGACCATGAACATCGGATACGCCAGAACATCCACGCTGGAACAGACCGCCGGTTTCGAGGCTCAGATCGAAGCCTTGCGCGCCGTTGGATGCGAGCGGCTGTTTCAGGAACAGGTTTCTAGCATTGCGGAGCGTCCTGAACTGGAGGAGGCATTGGAGTTCGCCCGCGATAGCGACACCATCGTCGTGACGAAGCTGGACCGCCTCGCTCGCCATGTCCGCCACCTTGGCGAGATCGTGGATCGTCTCGCGGCAAAGGGCGTAGCGCTTCGCATTCTGGACCTTGGCCTCGATACCGGCACGGCATCGGGCAAGCTGATGTTGAACGTTATGGGTGCGGTAGCGCAATTCGAACGAGAAATGATGTTGGAACGCCAGCGCGAGGGAATCGCCAAGGCTCGCGCGGAAGGCAAGTACAAGGGTCGCCAGCCCATCGCGGACGACAAGCGGATTGAAATCGAAAGGCTCGCCGCGATGGGCATTCCAAAAGCGCGGATCGCACGCGAATTAGGTGTTGGAACCCGGACCGTTTTCAGAGTTTTGGAAAGTCGCTTGCGCGGGAAAGTTTACGAGACATAAGTCATACAAAACGTTGATTCGTATAGACGGGATTCTATAGGATGAGGCACACTTAAGATTTTGAAATCATTGATATAAAATTCTCCCCCCCCTTGGGCACCAATGATTACAGTAGGTTGGGCGATTTGTGCCCTTGGCGGTCCGGTGGGGCGTGGCAGCGTCGGGCCGGGTGGGGCAAAGCCGGTACCGGCACGGTCAGCCGCCCGCCTTCTTCCTGCGCCCGCGCGCAGGCTTGGGGGCGGCGGCGCGTATGGCGCGGATGCGCTCCAGCAGGACGGAGGCGGGTTCGTCGTCGGGGTCCTGCGGCACCAGCTCGCCGCGAAAGGCCCTGGCGAGGATGGACTGGTCCAGCCGGTCGAGGAGCGTCGACGCACCGGCATGCTCGGCGGCGAGGCGGTCGATGGCGGCGAAGGCGGTTTCTATGCGGGAGTTTATGTCCGACCAATGCTCTTCCGGCGGCAAGGGGATTGGAAGTGCTTTTAAAACCTTTCCATTGATCTTTGGCATATTGCCAGCAGTGCCGGTCGCGTTCCCCTTGAAATAGTCTCGGGCCTTGGTCGAGTTGAGGTAGCGCCATATGAGCCGTCGAAGTTCGGCGCTCTTGAATCTCACCCGCATCATTAAATCCGGGTAGATGTATGTTTTCGCTGGTCCATCGTAAATTGCGGAAGTGCCGACGTATTCGAGAGAGTTTGCGCGCTGTATCAATAGATCTCCCGGTAGAAGCCAAAATTTCGAATCTTCCGGGGGCGTTTCATATATCCGTTTTATTGTACGCTTTGAAAGATCGAGTTCCCCTGTAGTTGTCGCGGACAGCTTGAGAGTAAGCGCGCCTTCGGCATCATCTCCACTCTTCGGAGACCAACCATTACTGGGTCCTTCATCGAGTATCTGGCCCAGTGTCGTTTCGGTCCATTCATCGATATCGCTTGCTACCGGCTGAAATGCGGCGGCGAGGATGGCTTGCTTGTAACGGTCTATGAGGCGGGGGATGGCGTCGAGGTCGGCCCGCGCGCGGCGGCTCCTTGCCGAGAGGCTGTCCAGCTTGGCCACGATGCGCTTTTGCTCGACGGCGGGGGGAAGCGCAAGTTTGAATGAAGAAATGCTTTCATAAGAAACTCTTGGCCGATCTCCCGTACTAACAAGTTCCGTAAAAGTCAGAAATTCAGGAGCCATCAGAACTCGTTGCAAGAAATCTGGTTCGATTGCTTCTCGCGGTGGAAAAACTATGAATTCAGCAGAAGCAAGGCCATCGAAATCTGGACGCGTAACCTTATTTAAATAAGGGCGCAGGCGACCATATAGTAAGTCACCTGCCTCAAATTTCGAAGATTTACTACGAAACGACCCAGCATTTTGTGTGTTCAGTATTTCTCCAGTATTGGAGGCGACATCATCTAAGCCAATGTATTTTGCTTGCTGCATAGATTGAGGCGATACTTTCTCGCCACGCGCGCTCACAATTTCTCCTAGCGTAATGTCAACCCACCCCTCCGGCAAACCCCTCACGCCATATCCCCCGCCAGCGCCCCGGTCTCCCCGGCCCCCTCGCCCGGCAAGTCCTCCGTCAGCGCCTCGATCTCGGCCATGGCCGCGGTCAGGTGGCCCATGATCGCGGCGGCGAGGTCTTCGGGGGATTGCAGCTCCTCCTCCGCGTCGTTCTCGTCGCGCAGCCACGAGATATCGAGGTTGTCGCCCCGCTCGGTGATCTGCTCGCGGGTGAAGCGGCGGAAGCGGCCTTCCTCGCCCGTATCCTCGCGCGGCGCGCGCCCGTTCGGGTCGTCGCCATAGGCGGCCTCGAAGGCGGCGAAATGGTCTTCCTTCAGCGGGGCCGTCTTGCCGAAAGCGGGCATGTTCGCGCGCATGTCGTAGATCCAGACATCCGGCGTGTTCCCCTCCTGCTTGCCGCCGCGCGTGAAGCACATCACGTTCGTCTTGACCCCCTGCGCATAGAAAATGCCGGTCGGCAGGCGCAGGATCGTGTGCAGGTCGCACCAGTCCATCAGCATCCGGCGCAGCACCTGCCCGCGCCCGTCCTCGAACAGGATGTTGTCCGGCACCACCACCGCCGCCCGCCCGCCGGGCGCGAGATTGCGAATGCAATGCTCGACGAAGGGAAGCTGATAGGTCGAGACGGTGTGCGTCACGGTGAAGTCGTCGCGCGTCGGCTTGCCCCCGGCGGGGCCGAAGGGCGGATTGGTGAGGATCAGGTCGGCGCTGTCCAGCGCGGTGCCCGCATCGGCGAGGGTGCTGGCCAGCTCGACGCGCTCGGTGCCGACGCCGTGGAGTTGCAGGTTCATCAGGAGGAGGCGATAGACGCCGGGGACGTTCTCGATCCCCTGATAGGCGCGCTCGATCTGGAACCGCTGCTGCGCGTCGCTCAGGTCGAAATAGTCGTCCGAATGCTCGCGGATATAGGCATCCGCCGCGATGAGAAAGCCGCCCGTGCCCGTCGCCGGGTCCTGCACGATCTCGCCGGGCCGGGGCCGCATCAACCGCGTCATGACGGTGATGAGCGGGCGAGGCGTGAAGTACTGCCCCGCGCCGCGCTTCGTCTCCTCGGCGTTCTTCTGGAGCAGGCCTTCGTAGAGGTCGCCGAAATTGTCCCGCTCCTCGGAGAACCATTGCAGGTCGTCGATGGCGGCGGTCAGGGTGTCGAGGTTCCTCGGCTCGCGGATGAAGGTGTTGGCGTTCTCGAAGATCGCCTGGACGCTGCGCGACCGGGCCTCGCTGCCCAGCCGGGCGAGGAGTTCGCGGTAGAGGTCCAGCTTGGGCTTGCCCTCCAGCGCCTTGAGCGCGGCCCAGCGGTATCTCTCCGGGATCGCCTCGCCGTCCTTGCCCTTCTCCTGCATCATCTTGAGGAACAGCAGATAGGTCAGTTCGGTGACGTATTGCTGATAGGTGATGCCGTCCTTGCGGAGAATCGCGCAGAGCCGCCAGAGCTTGGCGACGATATCGTGGACTGGGGTCACGGGTGGGCCTCTCTCAGGATGCGGTGCGCCAGATGGCATCGTTGATCTCTTCGAGCACGGTCGTCAGGCCGTTGTCGAAATCCCGGTCGATGACGGCGAAGCCACCATGCTGGCGAAACGCGCCTTCGTCCAGCACGCTCGGGTCGCCGACCGGCTGATCCTTCAGCGCGCGGGCGATGCGGCGCAGCCATTGCCGCTGCTTCCTCGTCCAGTCGCGGGACCGCTCGATCCGCTCGATCGCGTTGTCCACCCGGCTGGTATAGGGCACCAACGGATCGCCGATGGCGGCTTGGCGGATGAAGCCGATGATGTGCGCGGCGATGTCGGCATTGCGGGCGCGGCCATAGGCGAGGCGCAGGTTCGTCTCCGAGAAGCCATGCTCGTCGAGCGCGAGGGCCAGTTCCTTGAGGTCCTTGCGCGTCAGTTCGCGCGGGCGCTGCGTCGCGGCGACGAGGGCGGGCAGGGCGTTCATCTGCTCCCGAACGTAGCGCTCGAACGCCTCGATGTAGTCCTCGGGCGTCAGGTGGTCGCCGAACACCTCCTCGGTGCGAAGGAGTTCATCTTCGTGGGTGGAAATCCACTGGTCGTGCATGCCGGGCCGTGCCGCTTCCTTGCGGTCCAGCAGTTCGGCCAGACGGGGTTTCGAGGCGAACAGGTTCCCGGCATCCCGGGGCGCGGTAGCGGCCAGCCTGGCGAGGAAATCCTCGGGCGTCCGGCCGGTCAGCGTCTCGAAATGCTCGCGGGTCCGGTCCGACATCCGGCGGGCACGGTGGCGCAGGCGCACGACGATCTGATCGCGCACGAAGGCCCGGTCCCCGTCATCCTGCGCATTGGCGAGATCGCTGGCCAGTTGCGCGAAGCCGATGTTCGGATTGGCCACCACGGGGCGCATGTCCGTCACGTCCTGCAGATTGGCGTAGATGTCGACCGCGTCGAAGATGCGGAAGTACTCCTTCCCGATCTCGTCGCACCTGCGCGTCGCGCGCCCGATCATCTGGTCGTAGAGGATGCGACTGTTCACCCGGCGGATGAAGACCAGGTCGGTGATCTTCGGGATGTCGACCCCCGTGGTCAGCAGATCCACGGTCACGACGTATTTGGGGCGGTCGTCGTTGCGATAGCGCCTGATCGCGTCACCGGGGCGGTCGACCGTGCCGGTCACCTTCTGCACCATGTCGTGCGCCACGGGGCCGTGTTCGGCTTCCAGCGCTCTCCCCAGTTCCTCCACCACGAGGTCGGCGTGATCGTTGCGCGTGGCGAAGATCAGCACCTTGCCGGGCGAGTCCGGCGGAATCTCCCGCGCGATTTCCTCGCAGACGATGCGGTTGAACGAGCGGGTCTGGACCTTCTTGTTGAACTGCGTGACCTCGAAATCGATCTCGTCGGGCACCTCGAACAGATCGACCTCGCCGGTTCTGGTGTCGACGATCTCGACCTTCTCGCCCCCCTCGAACGTTATGCCGCCGGAGTTGAGCGCCGTGACGATCCGGCGGGGCGGATGGTGGTCGATCAGGAAGCCGTCGATCACCGCCTGACGGTAGCTGTAGCGATAGACCGCGTGGCCGAATATCTCGCGCGTGTGGAGGGCGGGGGTCGCGGTCAGCGCGATCTTCGTCGCGTCGAAGAAATCGAGCACGCGCCGGTATTTCGACAGGTAGTCCTCGGTATTGCGGAACTCCAGATCCTCCTCGCGCAGTTCGGCGTCGAGGGTGTAGCCGCGATGCGCCTCGTCGACGACGATGCAGTCGTAGAGACCGGGCGAGATGCGCGAGGCCGCGTCGTCCGGTTGTTCGTCGTGGAGGCGGCGGACGAGGGACTGCACGGTGGCGACATGGACCCGGTCTTCCTTCTCCGGCACGCGCTTGTCGGGACCGGCGACGTTGTAGGTCTCCGAGAACTTCAGCAGTCCTTCGAGTTCGGTATTCTCCAGCGCCTGAAGCGTCTGATCCGCCAGCGTGCTGCGATCCACGAGGAACAGGATGCGGCGGAACCGCTTGTGCTTCAGGAGCCGGTACATCAGCGCGATGCAGGTGCGCGTCTTGCCGGTGCCCGTGGCCATCGCGACGAGGATGTCGCGCTGATCCCGGGAAATGGCGCCCTCGATCGCCCGGATGGCGTCCTGCTGATAGGGGCGCAGTTGCCCGTAATCGAACGGTTCGTCGCGGAGCGCCCCGGCGGAGGCGTCGACCGCCTGTTCGAGCTTTTCCGTCAGGTTCTCCGGTCTGAACCAGTCCGTCAGCGGACAGGAACGGTTCGTCTCGCGCCGAGCGTCCCGGAACCAGATACCGGACTTTTCCGGGTACTGCTTGACGTAGGGGCGTCCGTTGGTCGCGAAGCAGAACGGCACGCGGTGGACCGCATCCCCGTGGGTATAGGGCGCGCCGTCGATGATATTTTCCGGTGCAATCCGGATGCCGGAGGCGTAGCGGCGCGCCTGTCCGAGTACGGCGGGCACGTCCTGGCTCCTGCGCTTGGCCTCGATCACCCCGACGCATTTCTCGTCGATGAAGAGCGCGTAATCGACCGGTCCCGTCTCAGTGGGCCATTCCGCGATGGCGATCGCCTGCGCCGGGCCGGGGCGCGTACCCCGGGAGTGCCGCAGGGCCACGCTGTCCACGAGCCAGCCCGCGTCGTGCAGCTGGCTGTCGATCAGGACGCGGGTGTCCTTCTCGTCGAGTTCGAGGGGGACGTCTTCGGGAAGGCGGGTTTCCGTCCGGGTCGCCTGAACGGCATCGAGGCGCGCTCTCAACTCCTCGCTGGTTTCTTCGGCTTGCCGGGCCAGTTCCTCCCACAGCTTCCGGTCGTCGGCTTCCTTTCGCACCTGCGCTTCGGCGGAAAGCCTCGCTTCGGCTTCACCCTCGGCCCGGCGACGCGCACGCTCGGCGTCGGACAGTGATTTCTCCAGCCTGCCCTGCAATCCGGCGAGTTCGGCCTGAAGCGTGGCGCTCGCGTCTTCGGGACTGACGGGCGGCTCGAAAGGCGTTTCCGTGAACGAACGGTCGACGAACCGGCGCTGGAACCAGCCCGCGAGGGCGTGGGAGAATTTCAGCCCGCTCAGGGCGTCGGCATGCGTCCCGACGAAGTCGTGGTTCGCCGTGTTCCCCTTCTTCCTGATCCAGTGGAGCGCGCTCGATGCCTCGCGCGAGATCACGCCGTTGCGCGACAGCATGTTGAGGGTGTCCAGCTGGGTGTCGCGCGCGCCGACCGGCTGGTTCGCCAGCGCAGCGACATGCGCCGTCAGCAGCTCGGCGAACTGCCGCGATTTGAGCAGGGATGTGCCGGGGTCGACCGAAAAGCAATGCTCCGCCAGCGCGCCAAGCTTCGCAAGCCGGGGATCGTGGTCCCGGAGAAAGGCGAAGTTGTTCGACGTGAGCGACATGCGGGCGGGAACCGATCCGGTTGTTCGGTCGGACAATGCACCTTCCGAACCCGCACGGAAAGCGCGATTGTGCCGATGACGACCGCTTCGGACGCGCGCCTTCCGGCCTCGACACGGAAGGAGCCGCCGGTCGTCGGGCGAACCGGCACCACGCGCCGCGCATCTTCCCTTGTCCGTCGTTCGGCCCGTGGCCATGCGTTTCGATTGCCGGGGTCCGGGAATGCCCTATCTCGGGCACGGCAGTCGTCGAGAGAAGACCATGGAAAAGCATCTGTACGAAACACTCGCGGGTGCGGATTCCGGCAAGCCGGTGGAGCGGCGCAACTTCTTCCTGCACGCGATCAGCCTGACCCTGACCAAGGTGGCCGACGGGCTGATCGATCCCAAGATCGTGCTGAGCTGGCTCGTCACGGCCCTGGGCGCGCCCGCCGCCTTCGTGGGGTTCCTGGTGCCGATCCGCGAGGCCGGGGCGTTGCTGCCGCAGCTGCTGATCGCGCCCTTCGTGCGGGCCGCCGGGATCCGCAAGACGTTCTGGGCGCTGGGATCGATGGGGCAGGGGGCCAGCGTCGTCGGCATCGCGCTGGTCGCCTTCACCCTGGAGGGCGCGGCGGCGGGATGGGCGATCCTGGGCCTGCTGACGGTGTTCTCGCTGTGCCGTGCCGTCTGCTCGACCAGCTACAAGGACGTGCTGGGAAAGACCGTGAGGAAATCCACGCGCGGGGCGGCCATGGGCATCGCGTCCAGCACGGCGGCGACGGCGGTTCTGGGGTTCGGCGCGCTGCTGGCGCTGGGGGTCGTCCCGCGCAGCGTGGCGGCCATCGCCACCGTCATCCTCGTCGCCGGTGCGGTGTGGTTCGCGGCGGGCGCGCTGTTCTTCCGGGTCGAGGAAGAGGAGAGCGACGTGGACGGGGATGCCGGGATTTTCTCGATGTCGGCCCTGGCGGACCCCCTGCGCAACGATCCGCAGCTGCGCCGCTTCATCGTCTCGCGGGGATTGCTGGTGCCCACGGCCCTCACCCCGCCCTTTCTGATCGCGATGGTCGCCGGCGAGGGGGGCGATGCCGGAGCCGGAGCGCTCGGGCCGTTCATCCTCGCCTCGGCGCTGGCCTCGATCCTCAGCGGATATGTCTGGGGCCGCCTGTCGGACCGGTCGAGCCGCTGGACCTTCGTCGTCGCGGGCGGGCTGGCCTCGGCGGTGCTGGGCGCGGCCGCCTTCGTGGCGACGGGAAGCCCGGGCCTGTGGACCGCGGTCGCGATGCTGTTCGTGGCGCAGATCGGGTACGAAGGCGTGCGGGTCGCGCGAAAGGTGCATCTGGTCGACATGGCCGACGAGGACAGGCGGGCGGTCTACACCGCCCTGTCGAACACCATCATCGGAGCGGTGCTGGTGGCCGGAGGCGCGCTGGGCCTGATCGCGCAGTTCGCCGGGATCTGGGCGGCGCTCGCCACCTCCTCCGCCCTCTGCGCCGCCGGTGTCGCCATGGCCTTCGGCCTCGAAGAGGTCCAGTAGAGCCGGAGGGCGGGGCGGCGCCTGCCGATGCCCCGAACGCCGGTCCCGACGACCCCGGCACCCGTCGATCACCGTATCGTGAGGGGCGGAAGCGGTTTCTTTTGCCTTCATTGTCCAGAAATCGCCCCGTTGTGACGGCAGATGGAGGGCCTGTACTCAACTGGAGGTTCTCTCATATGAAGGTTGTATCCGCCGCGCTTGCGGCCACGATGCTGATTGCCGCACCGTCCCTGACCCCGAGCGTTCAGGCGCATGGCATGGTCTATGCCGATCTCGCCGAGCGGGTCAGCCCGGCGGTCGTCAACATCTTCACGACCCAGGCGGCGCCCGACATGCAGGGCCGCGCCATGCCCGACTTGCCCGAAGGGCACCCGCTGGCCGATTTCTTCAAGCGCTTCGGCGGCATGCAGGGCGGGCGCGGCTACCGCGATGCCAAACCGCAGCGCTCGCTCGGCTCGGGTTTCATCTTCGACCCCGCCGGCTACGTCATCACCAACCACCACGTCATCGCCAACGCCGACACCATCAAGGTGGGCCTGAGCGACGAGCGCGAGTTCGACGCCACCGTCATCGGCTCGGACGAGGCGACCGACGTGGCGCTCATCAAGATCGAATCGGGCTTCGCGCTGCCCTTCGTCACCTTCGGCGATTCGGGCGGCCTGCGCGTCGGCGAGGAGGTCGTGGCGGTGGGCAACGCTTTCGGCCTCGGCGGCACGGTCACGCGCGGCATCGTCTCGGCCAAGGGGCGCGACATCCGCACGGGCGGGCCGTATGTCGACTACATCCAGACGGACGCGGCCATCAACCGGGGTAACTCGGGCGGTCCGCTCTTCGACATGCAGGGGCAGGTCGTGGGCATGAACACGGCCATCTACTCGCCCACGGGCGGGTCGGTCGGCGTGGGCTTCGCGGTGCCGTCGGCCATCGTCGCGCGCATCATCGACGACCTGCGCCTCGACGGCACGGTGTCGCGCGGGTGGATCGGTGTGGGCGTCCAGCCCGTGACCGACGCCATCGCCAGCGCGCTGAACCTGTCCGAGACCAGGGGAACCATCGTCTCCACCGTCTCGAATGACGGCCCCTCGGTCGGGGTGCTGCGCGAGGGTGACGTGATCCTGTCCTTCAACGGGTCGCCGCTGGAGAAGGGCCGCGACCTGCCGCGCTTCGTCGCGCGGACGGACCCGGGCGCGAGCGTGCCGGTCGAGATCCTGCGCGACCGGGTGCGCCAGACGATCTACCTGACCGTCGGCACCCGCGCGCAGGAGGATGCGAGCGTGGCGACGGTGCCCGTGACGACCTATGCCGAAACGACGGTGCCGGGTCTGGGCGTCGAGCTGACGGCGACGGGCACGGGCGCGCGCGTGGTTTCGGTCCGCCCCGACGGCCCGGCCCGCAACGCGGGGATCGAGCGCGGCGACGTGATCGTGCAGATCGCCGACCGTGCCGTCTTCACCCCCGAGGAGGTGGAGAACGCCTTCGCGACGGCGGGCGGCAGTTCGGTCCTGATGCGCATCGACCGGGGCGGCACCAGCCTCTATGTCGGCGTGCCGCTGGGCTGAAGGATACCCGGCTCCTCCGCAGGCAGCCTCAGCCCAGATCCAGCACCGTGATCTCGGGCGGACTGCCGAAGCGGATCGGAGCGATGGAGCAGCCGAGGCCGCCCGACACCACCAGATGCCGCCCCCGCTCGATCACGTGGCCGTAGGCGTAGCGGTTGCCGTGGCGCGAGGGGACGACGGGCGACCAGCCGAACAGGCGCACCTGTCCGCCATGGGTATGCCCCGACACGGTCAGCGAGACGCGCCCGGGCACGCGGGCGAAGACGTCCGGCTCGTGCGCCATCAGCAGGACGGGGGCCTCGTCGTCGATCTGCGCGAGGGTGGCGGGCAGGTCGTCGACCCCGCGCCACGGCCCGTCCCATGCGGACGGATTGAAGGCAAGCTGATCGCCCAGCCCCGCGATCCAGAAGCCGCGCCCGTCCTTCTCCAGCCGCACCGCCCGGTTTTCGAGGACGGGAATGCCGACGGCCTCCAGCGCCTCGCCCGACTCGGTCGGCCCGTGCCCGCGCGCCTGCGCCGCCGCGTCTTCCAGCCAGTCATGGTTGCCCAGGATGGCATGGGTGCCCAGCGGGGCCTCCAGACCGGCGAGGATCGCCGCCCATTCGACGGACGGCGTGTGCCGGGTGGCCAGGGTCATCCCCGAGACGTAATCGCCCAGCAGCAGCACGATATCGGGCTTCAGCGCGTTCGTCGCGGCCACGATCCGCCCGATTCGCTCGTCCGGCATCCACGGATCGCAGGCGTGCAGGTCGGCCAGCATCGCCACGCGCAGTCGCAGCCCCGGCGTCCAGCGCGGCGGGGTGAAGGCGCGGCGCGTGATGCGCAGGCGGTACAACGGCTCGATCGCCACCGCATAGGTGCCGAGCATCGCCGAAGCGAGCGCGCCGAGGCCGAAGACCTGAAGGAACCGGCGGCGGTTCATGGCCCGCGCCCCTTTCCGCTCACGCGCGGTCGAGGGCGGGGAGGCTGCGTTCCAGCCTCGGGCGCAGGCCCTCGTGCTCTTCGGGCAGCATCAGCGCCTCGCCCAGGGTTTCCACCGGTTCGTCGGTGTCGAATCCCGGCTCGTCGGTCGCGATCTCGAACAGGATGCCGCCCGGCGTGCGGAAGTAGACCGCGTGGAAATAGCCGCGGTCGAAGACGGGCGTGACCTCGTACCCCGCCGTCAGCAGCGCCTCGCGCGCGCCCTGCTGCGCCGCGCGGTCCGGTACGGCGAAGGCGATATGGTGGACCGACCCTGCGCCCTGCATCGAACGGGGCATGTCGGGCCGGTGCGCCAGATCGAGGCGGGAGGCGCCGTTGCCGCCGGTGCGATAGCGGGTGACGCGCCCCTCCGTCGCCTCGGGCGCATAGCCCATGAGGCGCAGCAGATCGTCCATCCCTTCCGTCTCCGCCACGCGCAGGGACGCCGAGTGGAAGCCGCGCGGGACGATGGCGGGGTCGAGCGTCTCGCCCCAGACCTGCCCGACCGCCTCGTCGCTCGCCACCAGCAGGATCGCCTCGCCATCCGGTCCCGTCAGGTGCAGGCGGTCCTCGCCGAACGCCGTGTCGCGCGCCGCGCCGCGATAGCGCCGCGCCCAGGTGGCGAGCGCCTTGCGCGGCACGGCATAGGCGATATGCCCCACCTCGCCCGTGCCCCGCCGGGCGCGGCCGATATCGGGGAAGGGGAAATAGGTCATCACCGTGCCGGGCGTGCCGACCCGGTCGGCGTAGTAGAGGTGGTAGACGTCGGGCGCGTCGAAATTGACGGTCTTCTTCACCCGGCGCTGGCCGAGCGCGCCGGTGAAGAACGTGTTGTTCGCCACCGCGTCGCTCGCCATGGCGGTGATGTGGTGGATGCCGGTAATGCTGTCGATCATGGGATTATCCGCACCGTTTCGTCTGCCAGAGCTTCACATGGGGCAGATGCGCCCAGCCGAAGGCGCGGTCGCTGTCGCCATGGGCGTCGAGATGGTCGAGCCGTTCCTTGGCTTCGGCCAGGGTCGGATGATGGCCGTCCTCGACATGCCACATGACGAAATGATGCGAGTCCATCGCCTCGAACCACTCGGCCTTGCGGTCGTAGAAGGATTTATGGACCGTATTCCAGACGAAATGTTCGAGGTGTTCGGGGCTTTCCCACACGCTGAGATTGGCCGCCGAATCGGGCCACGGCGTCTCGTGGAACATCGCGTGGCCGATCGCCTCCCTGTGCATCCAGACGAAGCCGGGCATGCGATGGGCGAGGCCGTTGATGCGATTGAGGTTATCCATGAAATCGGCGATCCGGGGGTCGTCGAGCGGGTATTTCGGGGTCGCGATGTTCAGTTCGGCCAGCGGCATGGGCGTGTCCCTTTCACGAGTCGCCGCGCAACCTAGCAATCGTGCGGCGAACCGTGAAGACGTGTCTTGCAACCTTCGTCTCGAAAAAGGACGCGGCTTCCCGAAAAGGTAAACCGCGTCCCGGATCGCTCAGTTGCGCAGCACCGTCGTCTCCAGCGTCGCACCGTTGGAGAAGGCGGCGCGCAGGGCGCGGGTGCCCGTGGGGTTGAACCCGCTTCCCAGCGTCAGGACCGCGTTGCGGAAACCGCCCTGTATCGGCACGGCAGTGACCATCACGCCGCCGATCGTCCCCTGTCCGCCGGACGCCACGACCGGCCCGTCGAAGGCCAGCGCGCTGGCATCGACCCCGGTGAAGGTCACGTCGATGCCCGGTCCCGTCAGGCGCGCGGTGCCCGATGCGTCGAAGACGATGCGCGTGGCGCCCAGAGCATTCGGCTGGAGCATCAGATCGCCGGCGAAGGAGCCGGACGGGGGCGCGACCGGGACGAGCTGCACGACCGTATTCAGCACGGTACCGTCGGCGAAGGTCGCGTTCACCCCGCGCGTGCGCGTGACGTTGAACCCGCTGCCGAGGCGCAGCGCGATACCGCTCGCATCGACCACCGCCGTCGTCCGTCGGCCGTTGACGACGCCAGACCCGCCCCGCGCGATCAGGTCGCCATCGACGAAGAGACCGGTCGGATCGACGCCGGTGAAGGTGAAATCGGTATTCGGCCCGGTCAGGCGCCCGGTCCCGTCGCCCGGAAAGGTCAGGCGCGTGGCCCCCGCATCGTTGGGCGCCAGCGCGAGGTCGTCGGTGAAGCCCGGCTCGACGGGCGGCTCGACGGGGGGCAGCGGAGGCTCGGGCGGGAGGGGCGGATAGACCGGCTGGCCATAGGTGCCACCCCCGCCGAGGTCGATATCGTAGGACGGCCCGACCCCGCCATACCCTTCGGCGGCATAGGGCAGCGTGACCATGGGCGCCCCCGATTCGGCGTCGATCACGTATTGCGCGCTTCCCGACAGGAAATTGTCGGTGCATCCCAGGTCCGCATGGGCGACGGTCGGAATCGCGAGAAACGCGAGTGCGGCGAAAGGGTAACGGATCGTCATGGCTTCGGGCCTCCTGATTCTCCGGACAGCGTATCATATCGATACAAATCCCGCGAGGGTAGAGTTAACGACCGAAATCCGTTCGCGCAAAGACCCGCTGACAAACGCGCCCGGCTGCGGCATAAGCGATGCCATGAACGAAACGGCACCGAAAATCCGGCTTCATCTCGACCGCCCCCTGCACGCGGGCGCGCGGATCGATCTGGACCGGGGGCAGTCGAACTATCTCGTCACCGTCATGCGGCTGGAGGCGGGGGCGTCCGTCGCCGTGTTCAACGGGCGCGACGGGGAGTGGCGGGCCGAGCTGACGGACCCGCATCGCAAGGCCGCCATGCTGACGGCGCGCGCCCTGATACGGGCGCAGGAGTCTCTGCCCGATCTTCACCTCCTCTTCGCGCCGATCAGGAAGGCGCGTACGGAGTTCATCGTCGAGAAGGCGTGCGAAATGGGGTGCGCCCGGGTGCGCCCGGTCGCCACGCGCTACACCCAGTCCGCCGACCGGCTGAACCCCGACCGCCTGTATGCGCATATGGTCGAGGCGGCGGAGCAATGCGGCGGGATCTCGGTGCCGGAGCTGGACCCGGTGCAGCCGTTGGCGACCGTGCTGGCCGGGTGGGAGGGCGACCGGCGGCTGATCTTCTGCGACGAGGCGCGCCTCGCCCCGCCGATGCCGGTCGCGCTGGCCGACGTGCCGCGCGGCACCCCCGCCGCCGTGCTGATCGGTCCCGAAGGCGGGTTCTCGCCGGAGGAGGCGGAGCGCCTGCGCGCGCATCCCGCGACCATCGCGGCCAGTCTCGGCCCCCGTATCCTGCGCGCCGATACCGCCGCCGTCGCCGCGCTGGCGCTGGCGCAGGTCGCGCTGGGGGACTGGAGCGGATGAGCGCGCAGGGTCGCCAGCGCGTCCGGAAGGCGCGCGAGACGTGGAGCGGGCTGAACCGCTTTCCCCTGTTCCGGGCGGTGGTCAAGCAGGTCGGCGTCGCGCTTTGGGCCATCGCCTTCGCCGGGACGGCGGCATGGGCCACGGGCACGGGTTTCTCGCTCGTCATGGTCCTGCTGGTCCATATCCTCCTGACCGCCTACCTGACCGCCGACCCGCCCCCCGAATTCGCGGAAGGGAGCGAGGAGGCGGCGCTGGCGGCCTTCGGGGAGACGCCGCTGGGGGGGCTGGTCGCGGTGGCGCGGGGGCAAGTGACCGACGCCCGCCGACGCATCGGGCGCGAGGCGCTGATGCACGGGTCGCTCGACCGGCTGGTGCAGGCGATCCGGCGCGTCGAGAAGCGGCTGGCGACCGAGCCGCGCCTGCGCCCCGCGCTCAACCGCATCGTGACGCGGGAATTGCCCCTCGTCGCCTCGACCGCCGGGCAATACGTGGCGATGCGCGGGCGCGAGGGGGTCGACCCCGACCGCCTGCTGACCATCGAGGGCATCCTGCGCGACGCCGCCGACCGATTCGAGGCGCTGGCGAAATCCGAGACGGGACCGGAGGGCGCCCTCATCGGCCTCGCCCGCCTCGACGCCGATGCCGAGGTGCTGGCCGATTACATGAACAGCGACCTGAGCGTCGCGCGCGGGCGGGCCGAGGTGCTGAGCATCGCCCACCGCCTCGACCGCGCCGCTTCGCGCGTGGTGCCGGAACTGGAATACAAGATCAGGACGGTCGCCGAACTGCTCCAGGTCCATGCCGACCACCCGCGCGTCCAGTCCATCGTCGCCGAGCGGGGATCGCGGGTCGCCGACATCGCGGAGGTCGCGGATATGGATACCGGGGGGCGCGCGGCCCTGCGCGTGGCGCTGGAAGAATGGCGCGGCGCGCTCAACAGCCTCTCGAACGTCAAGGGGTTGTGATGACCGCCGATACCGCCGCGCTGCTCACCTTTCTTGCCGTCGCGCTGATCCTGTGCGCGGCTCTCGCCGTCTGGTGCTTTCTTCGCGCACGAGGGCTGGAGACGCGGCTCGGCGCGATGCGCGGGCGACTGGGGGAGGCGACGACGCGGCTGACGGTGCTGGAGACCGAGAACGCGGGTGCCGAGGAGCGGCGCTGGGCGCTCAAGCACGATCTGGACGAGGCGCGCGCGGCGCTGACGGCGGCGCGCTCCGACGGGGCACAGGAGCGGGCGCGGACGGCGGCGCATATCGCCGCGCTTGAGACCCGCTCCGACGAGCGCGAGGAGCAGACGACCCTGCGCCTGCGCGAGGCGGAGGAGGCGCGCGAGACCATGACGCGCCAGCTTGCCGAATCGCGCGAACAGATGGTCGGCCAGTTCGATGCGCTGGCCGGAAAGGTGATCCGCGAGCATGGCGAGGATTTCCGCAAGGTGGCGCACGAACAGTTCGGCTCCATCGTCGCGCCGCTGAAATCCGATATAGGGCGCTTCCAGACCGAGATCCGCTCCGCTCACGAAGGGGCCTTGCGCGAGCGCGCGGCGCTGAAGGAACAGCTCGGCACGCTCACCCGGCGCAGCGAGGCGGTGTCGAAGGAGGCCGAGAGCCTGACCCGGGCGCTGCGCGGCGATACCCAGAAGCAGGGCGCGTGGGGCGAGGCGGTTCTGGGGCGCCTGCTCGACAATTCGGGCCTGCGCGAGGGGCACGAATACGCGACCCAGACCAGCGTGAGGACCGAGGACGGGCGGACCCTGCGCCCCGATGTCGTCGTGTCCCTGCCCGGCGACAAGGACATGGTGATCGATTCCAAGGTCTCGCTGGTCGCCTACGAACGCGCGGTGAACGCGGACGGGGACGAGGCCGTCTACCGCGCCGCCATCGCGCAGCACGTCGCCAGCCTGCGCGCCCATATCCGGGGGTTGAGCGGCAAGGAATATGCCGGGGTCACCACCGGAACCGCCGATTACGTCATCCTGTTCGTCCCCATCGAGGGCGCGCTGTCCGAAGCGCTGCGCGCGCAGCCCGATCTCACGGAATACGCCGCGCAACTTCAGGTGATGATCGCCACGCCGACCACGTTGATGATGGCCCTGCGCACGGTCAAGACGGTGTGGGACGTGGAGAACCGCAACAGCAACGCCGAGAAGATCGCCGAGCGGGCGGGGCGCATCTACGACAAGGTCGTCGGCTTCTGCACGGACATGGAAAAGGTCGGCAAGCAGCTCGATTCGGCCCGCGACGCCCATACGGCGGCCATGAACAAGCTGACCACCGGCAACGGCAACGTCCTGCGGCAGGTCGAGACGCTCAAGACGCTGGGCGCGGCGACGACGAAATCGCTTCCCGCGTCGATGGGGATCGAGGCGGGGGACGGGTAGGGCGATCCACGCCCCTCACCGGTGTCATACCCTGCGAAAGCAGGGTATCCATTTTGCAATCTGCATCGACTGTGCAGATTACGAAAATCCTGTCGAAACAGCACCCCGATTGACGAGAACGCCCTACGCCGTGTCCGACGGGTGGCTGATCCCGTCCAGCAGCGGCACGTCCTGATAGTCGCGGATATCGACCCCCTCGATGCACCCCAGATTCACGCCGTATTCCTCGGGATTCGAGCGGCGGCGGTGGTGGGTCTGGATTCCGCAGACGGTGCACGACCAGTGCTCCGCCACCCGCGTCCCGAACCGGTAGAGCCGCAGCGTATCCTCGCCCCGCACCACGCGCAGCGTCGCCAGCGGCACCGAGGCCACCACCGTCCCCCGGCGTCGGCACATCGAGCAGTCGCAGCGGCGCGGGGCCACGATACCGTCGGGCATGTCGAGCGCCAGCTCCACGGCACCGCAATGGCAGGTTGCGCGTCTTTCCATCGGCCTTCTCCCCGGTCTCCCGAAACGATCACGGGAACACAATCGCCCGCGCGCCATTGCCTGTCGAGACGCAAGAGGGGAAATCGATGACGAACAGCGATCTGGAATGGTCCGTACCGGTCATGCGGGCCGGATATGCCGGGCGGGGGGTCGTGTATCTCGTCGTCGCCGGGTTCTCGCTCTACGCCATTTGGCGCGGCGGAGAGGCCAAGGGCACCGCCGAGGCGCTGGGACAATTGGAGACCACCCTCTGGGGCGGGGCCGTCCTCCTCGCCATCTTCGTCGGGATGGTCGCCTATGCCGTCTGGCGCATCGTCGACGCATGGTACGACCTCGAAGACGAGGGGAGCGGTGCCAAGGGCATGCTCGCGCGGGTCGGGATGGTCGTGACCGGGATGTTGCATCTGGCCATCGGCGTGCTCGCCTTCCTGCTCCTCTTCACGTCCAAGGGGGACGAGAGCGGCGAGAGCGGCGGCGGATCGACGGTCGCCGACGCGATGGGCATGATCATGGAATGGCCCTTCGGCTATATCCTCGTCTCGGCCATCGGGGCCGTCACCATCGGGGCGGGCGTCTACTACATCGCGAAAGCCGTGCGCCGATCCTATCGCGAGAAGCTCTACGCCAACCGTTTCACCCGGAAATTCGACCCCGTGCTGCGCTTCGGCGTGGCGGCGCAGGGCGTGGTCATCACCATCATCGGCGGGCTGATCCTCTGGGCCGGGATGACGGCGAATGCGCGCAAGGCGGGCGGCATGGGCGAGAGCTTCGGCTGGCTGTCGGGACAGGTCTACGGACAGTTGCTCGTGACCGGCATCTGCATCGGTCTGTCCGCCTTCGCCGTGTTCCTCTTCGTCAACGCCGCCTATCGCATCGTGCCGAAAGTGGCGGGGGACGAGGCAAGCAGCCTCGCCTGAGGCGCCGCTTCGCGCTTGATCCACCTCACGAAGGCCTTGGCCGGTGCCCGGCGCGGGCCGGGCAGGGCGGCGATCCAGTAGCCGAGATCGGGCGATTGCTCCCGGTCGAACAGGGTCGTCAGCGCCCCGCGCTCGATATCCACGGCCAGCCACGCGCGCCCGGTGATGCCCACCGCCTCGCCCCGGCGAATCGCGTCGAGCATCAGGTTGCCGGGCATCCGCGCCACGTTACGCGGCACGGCGTCCGCCACCCCCTGATCGGCCATCCAGACGCGCAGTTCGTCGGTGCCCAGTTCCTGCACCCAGGGCAGGGCGAGCAGGTCGGCGGGCGTCTCGATCTCGTAGCGTGCGAGGAGAGAGGGCGCGGCGGCGACCACGAAATCGCTGGCCAGCAGGCGCTCGGACTCCAGCCCCGGCCAGTCGCCCTTGCCGAAGCGAATCGCCAGATCGTGTGCCCCGAGGCGCAGGTCGACCGATTCGGAGGTCGGGTCGAGGGTCAGCGGGATGTCGGGATGCGCCGCCCGGAACGCACCGAGCCGGGGCACGAGCCAGTAGGCCGCAAAGGTCGGCGTCAGGGTGATGTTGAGCGGGCGGTCGTCCCCGGTCATCCCCTCCACCGCCCGGCGGATCGCGCCGAAGCCTTCCTCCAGCCCCGCCGCCAGCCGCGCCCCCGCCGCCGTCGGCTCCACCCCGCGCCCCGCACGCGTCATCAGCGGCACCCCGAACCACGCTTCCAGCCGCCGCACCTGCTGGGCGATGGCCGGGTGCGTGACGTTGAGTTCGCGCGCCGCGCCGGAGAGCGAGCGCAGGCGGGCGGCAGCCTCGAAGGCGCGGAGGGCGGAAAGGGGCGGCATCTGTAATCCCTGCTTACAGATCGAAACAATCGCTGACTGGCAGGATAGGTCGGTTTGCGCTCCTATGGAACCCATGAGAGGCGTTACCAAGGAGAGAAACGATGTTCACCACGCTTGCGGAAACTTACATGACGGCCACCCGGATGGATGCGATCTTCAGCCATCGCACCCCCGTATCCGAGCGGGTTCACCTGCTCCAGTTGCGCCGCGCGGAGGAGAAGGCCCGGCACGAGGATATCGCGCGTCAGGCATCGCGCGCTCGGCGCCGGACGATGGCGCGCGCCGCCCTGCGCGGGGCGGGACGCTTGCTCGAACGGACGGGCGCGATGCTCGCCCGCGCGGGGCACGCCCTCGCCGCCGAACCGGCGCGGCGGCAGTGCTGTTGACCCCGGCCCGTCCGCCCGCGACAAGGGAGGGATGACACCCGAGGACCTCGCCGCGCGGCACCCGCGTCTCTATCACGTGACGGAGCCGGGGGCGGCGGAGTCGGTGGCGCGGCATGGCCTCCTGTCGGCCAGCCGGATCGCCGCGCTGATGGGGATGCCCCTGACGGCGCGGCGTCCGGCCGAGGTGCCGCTGACGCATCCGGATCACGGCACCATGATCCTCAACGATCAGTCGCCGCTATCCGAAGCCAAGCTGGCCGCGTGCCTCGATGACGGGCTGACCCCGGCGCAGTGGATCGCGATGCTGAACGAACGGGTCTTCTTCTGGCCGGACGAGAAGGCGATGCAGGCGCTGCTGACGGCCCGGGCCAACCGGGCGCGGGGGCGGGACGTGCTGGTCTTCGACACGTTGGGGATCGCGCGGGCGCACGGGGCGCGCATGGCGCTGTCCCCGTTCAATTCGGGGTCGACGCTGCGCAAGCCGGTGCGGCGGGGGAGGGCGACCTACACTCCGCTCGGCGCGGTCGGCTACCGCGAGTGGCG
>ENA-ORXT01002653-ORXT01002653.1-marine-metagenome-genome-assembly--contig:-NODE-2653-length-20976-cov-152.693095_pt1 | contig 20976 bp, 13 predicted proteins | sample MGYA00237868_ERZ511482 | MGnify/ENA metagenome assembly ERZ511482
TGATAAAGCATAAACTATATATCGTCTTCGTACTTTTGATGTTTAGCTACTTAGGGTTTTCGCAAAATGCAAAGCTTAATAAAGCCAATAAGCTGTATGAAGCGCTCGAATTTTCTAAAGCCATACCATTATATTTATCGGTATTAGAAAAAGAAGATGACACATCAGCAAAAGAAAAATTAGCCAATTCATACCGGTTAATTAACGACATTAGGGGAGCAGAACAGTGGTTACAAGAAGTAGTAAAGGGAGACAGTAGCGATGATGTATATAAATTATTATATGCAATGACTTTGATGGAAAGTGAGAAATACGCCGAAGCAGAGTATTGGTTAAGTCAGTTTTTAGAAACCAATCCAAGTCATAGGCAAGCAAGTAATTTGCTTAACTCTTGTCAAAATTTAGAATCCTTACGTTCAAATCGTTTAGGTTGTATTGTAAAGCAATTACCAGGTACCGTAAATGATTCAAGATGTTCTGAAATGGGACCTGCCTTTTACGAAGATGGAATTGTTTTTTCTTCAGATTGTGATACCACCGTTATTAAAATTAAAACCAGTTGGTCGGGGAGATCGTTTTATGATTTATATACCACTTCAGATCAAGGTGGAGAAAGTTATTCAAAAAGGAAACGAAACAAATATGGTTCTGTTGGTACAAAGCGTTTTCACGAAGGGCCGGTAACATTTAATGCCGACGAAACCAAAATGTTTTACACCAGAAATAATTACAAAAAAGGTGTTGGTATTGGTAAAGATAGCGGAGGTGTTATTAGGCTTAAAATTTATGAGGCTATGCGCGATGGCAACCGTTGGGTTACAATTGATAGCCTTCCCTTTAATAGCGATGACTACTCTGCTTGCCACCCTGCATTAACAGAAGATGGCAATATGTTATACTTTGCTTCTGATATGCCAGGTGGTTATGGAGGTTTTGATTTGTATTATGCTGAAAAAGTTGAAAGCGGCTGGGGACAGGCAGTAAACTTAGGCCCTGAAATTAATACAGAAGGTGATGAAGTATTTCCATTCCATCATTTATTTGGTCAATTATATTTTGCATCAGATGGGCTTTCTGGTTTAGGTGGTTTAGATATTTTTTCCTCTGATGTTGAAGGAGCAACTGTAAAAAGCAAACCTTCAAACTTAGGCTTTCCTTTAAATACCCCTAGAGATGATTTTAGTTATGTTTTAGATGATGAAGGTAACAAGTCCTATTTTTCTTCTAACAGAAATGAAACTAGAGTAGGAGATGATGATATTTATAGCTCATATTGTGATAGCTTTAGGTTAAATGGTGTAGTAGCCGATTGCGAAACGGATGGAGCTGTAAAAGATGCCACCGTAACGTTACTTGATGAAAATGGTGAAGTGATTGCCGAAGGTGTTACTGGTGAAACAGGTTTATTTACCTTCGAAATTCAGCCAGATAGAGCATATAAAATTAAAGGTGCAGCTATCGGGTATATTACAGATACCATTTCAGTTTCATCTGTTGGTATGATGACAGGAGAAGCACTGCAAGTTCGTTTACCACTTTGTAAAGAAAAAGATTGTCCTGTTGCAGGTACACCGTGTGATGATGGAGATGAAAGTACAATTAACGATGTAGAAGATGGTGATTGTAACTGTATTGGAACACCACAAGATTGTTTTATTAGTGGAAAAATATTTGATCAAGTAAATGATAAACCTATTTTAGGAGCAAGAATAACTATATCAGACAATAATACTGGTTACTCAAGAGAATCGATTACAGATGAAACCGGCTTTTATAGCTTTTCAACAGAAAAAGGATCTACCTATACTGTTACCGCCTCTAAAGAGTGCTTTTATTCAGAAACAAAATCAACTAATATCGGAGATTGTGTGGTTACAATTGACTTACCTTTACGACCTGTTTCAGTTGGTGATATTAATTTATTACATATTTATTATGATTTGGATAAAGCAGACATAAGACTTGATGCAGAACCAGAGCTAAGCAAATTGTTAAATCTTTTAAACGAAAGCCCAAGTTTAACAGTAGAATTAGCTTCGCATACAGACTCGAGAGGAAGTGATAGTTATAATCTTGATCTTTCTCAAAGAAGAGCAGAATCGGCCAGAGCTTGGTTAGTTGAGCGCGGTTTAGATGAAAGCAGAATTGCCGCAACTGGTTATGGAGAATCTCAATTAGTGAATAACTGTAGCGATGGTGTTACTTGTAGCGATAAAGATCATCAAGATAATAGAAGAACAGAGTTTAGAATTACAGGTGGTTGTGCTGGTACAATATATAGCAATCCAAATGGAACATCACCTGCTTCAAAAGACCCTTATGGTGATGTTAACCCGTATGGTTCTGGTACTAACAACACTTATGATTTTGATAAATAGACTTCAATATTCTATAATATAAATTAAAAAAAGCTCAACTCAATAAAGGGTTGAGCTTTTTTTTATTAGCCTTAAATGTATTTTGTAAATAACATAAATGATAATTTTTTAGATGGCCAAGAGGCTATGCATTGCTTAAAAGTGCTAAGAAAGCAAGTTGGAGACTTAATAAATATTACAGATGGCAAAGGCCATTTTTATAAAGCGGAATTGACAAATACTGCTAAAAAAAAAGCATCTTACAAAATATTAGAAATAGAAAATGTACCAGAAACCAAACCAAAACTCCATTTATATTTTTCACCAGCTAAACAAGGAGTTAGAAATGAGTGGTTATTAGAAAAATGTACTGAACTCGGTATTGAAGCTTTTACACCAATAATTTGTGAAAAATCTGAAAGACGAAAATTAAATTTAGATCGTTTAAACAAAATAATAATTAGTGCAATTAAGCAAAGTAAGCGGGCTTGGTTGCCAACACTAAACAATATGCTTACCTTTGCTAAAGCAATTGACACTTTAAGCGAAGTAGAAAAATATATGGCCAGTTATAATAGTGAGCAAAAAAACTTAGAAGATGTTTTAACAAAAGATAAAGATGTGGCAATTTTTATTGGGCCAGAAGGAGATTTTACTGAAAGAGAAATAAACTTAGCCCAAAAAAATAATTTTACTATTGTAAATTTGGGTAATTATAGGCTAAGAACCGAAACGGCGTGCGTGGCGGTTACAGATCTTTTTAATATCTTAAATAGAACATAATGAAAAAAATATTTATATACGTTGTTGGTTGCTTGGTGTTTGCAAACGTTTTTGCAAATGATAATAGCTTAAAAATTGCTTTACTAAAATACAATGGTGGTGGCGATTGGTATGCCAATGAAACCGCTTTACCAAATTTAGCAAAGTTTTGCAATGAGAACTTAGGAACAACCATCTCCGACGATATTGTAACAATTGAAGTAGGTAGCCCAGAAATATTTAATTACCCTTATTTACATATGACTGGCCATGGCAATGTTGTTTTTAACGATCAAGAGGCTGATAATTTGCGTAACTATTTAATGGCTGGCGGCTTTTTACATGTTGACGATAACTATGGTATGGATCCTTTTGTTAGACCGGCTTTAAAAAAAGTATTTCCTGGTTTACAGTTGGTTGAAGTACCATTTAGCCATAAAATCTATCATCAGAAATATGAATTTAATAGCGGTTTGCCAAAAGTACATGAACACGATGGTAAACCAGCACAAGGCCTTGGCTATTTTTATGAAGGTCGCTTAGTAGTTTTTTATTCTTTTGAAAGCGATTTAGGAGATGGTTGGGAAGACCCTGAAGTACATAGCGATCCACCTGATGTAAGAGAAAAAGCGCTTCGTATGGGAGCTAATATTATTCAGTATGTTTTTACGCAGTAAAGTTTATTAATAAATGCAATTTGCAGAAGTAACCGGGCATAACGAACTTAAACAGCAACTTATTAACGCTGTAAATAACAATAACTTAGCCCATGCAATATTGTTTTACGGACCGGTAGGTAACAATGCTTTGCCTTTAGCCGTGGCATTAGCTCAATTTTTAAATTGTGAAAATAGGAAAGAAGATAGTTGTAACAATTGCAACAGTTGTAAAAAAATTAATAAACTCATTCACCCTGATCTTCACTTTGTATACCCTATTTATGTAAACAAAACAGAGAAAAAAGCTTTAAGTGTAGATTTTTTGCAAGACTGGCGTGAAATACTTTTAGAACAGCAAAACTTTAACCTTAATCAATGGTTTGCCAGTATTGGTGCTGATAACAAAAATGCTAATATACCAGCGGCAGAATGTAGCGAAATTATTAGAAAGGTGCAGCTAAAGGCTTATGAAGCCAACTTTAAAATAGTGCTAATTTGGCAGGCAGAGTATTTAAGTAAAGAAGGTAATAAGCTGTTGAAAATTATTGAAGAACCACCAGACAATACCATTTTTATATTAGTTGCGAACGATATAGATAAAATATTACCGACTATACAAAGTAGAACAAGACTAATTAAGGTACCGCCGTTGAGCAATGCAGAAATGCAGGCTTATTTAGAAACTAAGGAAGGTATTGATATGCAGCAAATACCTCAAATAATTAACTTAGCAGAAGGAAGCCTTATTGAAGCAAAAACATTATTAGGCAACCAAACCAATAACTTTAGTGAGTTAATGTTAGGCTGGTACGAAGCTGCTTTTAAAAATAATGTAGTAGAAGCCAATAATTTAATTGACACTATTAATAGCTTAGGTAAGCAAAATCAAAAATATTTTATTGAATACCAGCTTAATTTTTTAAGACAAACCTTGTTGTATATTAACACAGGGCTAAACAACGGATTATCTGGTAACGAACGAGAGCAGAAGTTACTTCGATATCTTACCAAAAAATTAGATCAACATGAGCTAATGAATTTGGTTGAAATTTTAAATAAACAGATTTACTATATTGATCGTTATGCCAATATTAAAATTCAGTTTTTTAATTTGTTTATTGATTTAGCAGATGTGATAAAAGGAGTAAAAGTTACGTAATAATAAAGTAAAAGAAGTACCACCCATTAATTACTTCTAATTGCAATAACGGGATCTAAAAAAGCGGCCTTAATAGCGGGAATAATACCAGCGATAATGCCTATTACAACAGAAAGCATTATGCCTATTACAATGTTGTTTACATTCATAGGAAACACGTAGTCTGGTTTTAAAAAAGAAATAGCAGTTATCATAGCGTAAACCGATAGCAGACCAGCCACACCACCAATTATGCATAACATAATCGATTCAATTACAAACTCGGCCAAAATAGTACCTCTGCGTGCACCAAGCGATTTTTTAATGCCTATAATTTTGGTTCGCTCTCGTACAGAAACAAACATAATATTAGCTATGCCAAAACCACCTACTAATATAGAAAAACCACCAATAATCCAAGCTACTTTATTTACTACTTTAAAAAGCTGGTCTAACAAATTATCTAATATGCTTAGTTGATTTAACGAAAAGTCATCTTCTTCCGATGGACGAAGTTGGCGCCTTGCTCTAAGGCTTATAGTGGCTTCTGCTTTTAGTTGATCTAAACTTACCCCTTCTTTTGGTGCGATATTTAATTGCGGATCGTAGGACAATTTTTTAACACTTACAAACTTGCGAATAAAATTTAGTGGTATAATAATATTCTCATCAAAAGAAATATTAATTATACTTTCCCCTTCTTTTACTAATGTGCCAATAATGGTTGCTTCGTTGCCATCTAACTTAATTTTTTCGCCAACAGGGTTGTCATCACCAAACAATTGCGCTGCCACTTGCGCACCAATTATAGCAACTGCTGCACCACTATGCGATTCTGCTGCGGTAAAATATCTACCATTAGTAAAATCAAAATTCCAAATATCGTCAAACTCGTGGGTTGGTCCAAAAATACCAATTTCGGCAACTTTGTCTTGGGTAGCTTTCACTTCTTTTATTACGGTTTGCATGGCAAACGATACTGTGCGTGCACTTGGCACATTGTCTTTTAAAGCTTCATAATCATCTAAACTGGGGTAGGGGCGTTTAATAATATTTTTCCAATCCACATCTGGTCCACCGCCCCAAGGCCACTTGCTTACATACACAACATCGTTACCCAGCTTTGCAAAAGAACCACGTAATTGCCCTTCAAAACCATCAATTACAGTTAATACCGATATGATACAGAAAATACCAATGGTAATACCACCAAGCGACAAAAAGGTACGCAATTTGTTTGCGGTAAGTTCTTTAAAAGCCATTGAAATACTTTCGGCAAATACCTGTAATATCATGAGGTAAAGTTACCACATTTTGTGTTAGCTTTAATACTTTTGCAGGTAGGTAATATTTTATGAAACTAACAACTCCAATAAAAATACATAAAGCAGATTTAAGCCTTAGCCATTTTAACAAATTGCTTTTAGTTGGTTCTTGCTTTTCAAACAATATTGGAGAAAGATTAGCTACATTAAAATTTGAAAGTTTAGTTAATCCTTTTGGTATTATTTATAACCCGGTTTCAATTGCAGGTTTACTGCAACGTATTATTCATTTAAAAGAATTTACTATAAAAGATATTTATCAAAACAATGAACTTTGCTTTAGTTTTGAACATCATAGTTTATTAAATTCTCTAGATGATACTAAGCATCTTAAAAAAATAAACAAAATACTAACTGAAGCACATTTTTTTTTAAAAAATACTGATGTACTAATAATTACTTTAGGTACTGCTTTTGTTTATCGGTACAAAAACACCAAACAAATAGTAGCCAATTGCCATAAAGTACCTAATAGCAATTTTGAAAAGAGTAGGTTAAGTTTAGCAGAAATTTTTACTACACTTAATTTATTGTTGCTTGAGTTGTTTCAGTTTAATAATAATATTAACGTAATTTTTACTGTAAGCCCCGTTAGGCATGTAAAAAATGGGCTGGTGAACAATACCAAAAGTAAAGCTGTTTTGCATTTAGCGGTTGAACAACTAATAAAGGCTAATAAAGAGGAGTGTTCTTATTTTCCTGCTTATGAAATTATGATGGATGATTTGCGAGATTACCGCTTTTATAAAAACGACTTACTACACCCAAGCACATTGGCAATTGATTACATTTGGCAACAATTTGTAAATACTTATTGTAATGAAACTACTAATCGGCTTATAAAACAAATAAACGGAATGTTGCAACAGTATAATCATAAACCTTTTAATGCCAATACAAAAAACCACAAAATTGGCTTAAAAAATTTGATTGGTAAAATGCAACAATTTCAAAGTAAAAATAAAATTTATTTTAAAAAAGAAATAGAAGATTTGAAGAACAAGGTTAATTTTGCTGAATAGTAATGGCGAAAAGAAAAAATTATAGAAGTACCAAAAGTAGCGGTCCATCGCAATTAAGTAGCATACTTAGTATTGCTTTAGTATTATTTTTAATTGGTTTAGTGGGTTTGTTACTGGTTAATGCCCAAGCCATATCAGACTATTTTAAAGAAAACCTACAGGTAAATATTGTTTTAATAGATGCTATTACCGAAACAGAGTTAAGTAGTTTGCAGCAAAATATGGAACGTAATAGTGCTGTAAAATCGCTTACCTATGTTTCGAAAGAATCGGCTAAAACTATTTTTGAAGACTCGTTTGGTAAAGATATAGAAGAGGTGTTGGGCTACAACCCGCTATACGCCAGCTTAGATTTAAATTTAAATGCTGCTTATGCTAACAACGATAGTTTGGCAAAACTTGTAGCTAAAATAGAAAATTATAACGGGGTTAAAGAGGTGCATTACCAGAAATCTTTATTGCAATTAGTAAACCGAAATTTTAGAATTGCTGGACTAATTTTATTGGCAATAAGTTTTTTGTTTTTGTTGATTGCTATTACCATTATTGATAACACAATAAAACTTACCCTTTACTCAAAGCGATTTTTAATTAAAAGTATGCAATTGGTAGGTGCTACTCGTAAATTTATTACGAGGCCGTTTTTACAGCAAAGCTTAAGTAATGGTATTTTGTCAGCAGTATTAGCGGTGGCAGCATTAACTGGCTTGTTAGTATATATTCAACATAGTTTACCTAATTTTTTAGCTTTAAAAGATGCCATACGGTTTGGTGTGGTGGTGTGGATAATTTTTGCAATAGGAGTTTTTATTTCGTGGTGGAGTACCCGCCGAAGTGTGTTGCGCTACATTAAAACAAAGTTAGACGATTTGTTTTAAAACTCGTAACCTTTAAAGGAAGGATTAAACTCTTCAGGTGTAAATTTTTCGATAAGTTGTAAGTTGATGAACTCGTACTTTTCAAACAAACCTTTGTCATCTTCTAAAAGCTGCATTAGAGGTAAGTAATTTTCGGTATCAATATATAAGGTAGTTTTTGGAGCATAAGAAGTAGGCACAATAATTACATCACCAGTAGCAATATCCCAAAAGCCATCAACACCATCATTCATTTCAATAATGGAATATTCGCTTATGAGCAGTTTGCTGGATATAGAAAAAATATCTTCCCCCTCTTTAACGGTATATTTTTTGGTGGTATAAGTTGGATCACTAATCACAATTTCAAAACATTCTTTACCATCAAATTCAACCATACCTTTAAAATTTAAAAGGCTGTCAACTTGGTCGCCGGCACGGTTAAAAGCATCCGTAAATACATCTTTTAAAAACTCAAAGCCAAGGTTAACTAAGGTATGATGCCGTTTATCTAACAATAACCTGTTTTGCAAACCAAGTTTAACATTTGGAATCAAAAATTTATTAGGATTAACGTAAGCCCTTTCACCATATAACGATGGGTTATATAGAATTTCAACCCCTTTGTTTGGTTCTACCGATTTTAAGTAAATCATTCTTGGTTGGTTAGATAGCTTAAATTCAATTTCATTCTTTTGGTTAAAACCATCTAAGCGTTCTTCAGAATATAAATTGCCTTGCAGGTTGTTATGCGTATCAATAGCCTCAAACATTTTTATTAAAATATTATATGGGTTATGATCTTGTGCTTTACTACTGTATAATGAAATAATAAAGAAGCAAACTAATGTAATATAATGTTTCACAAAATTATTAACGACATTAGGTTTAAAGTATTTTTTGGAGATTGACTTTTGTTGAAGTTGTTTCCTATTATTTCGTAAACATGTTTATGTTCTACAATTATTTTTTTTAACTAATAGCCTTTAAATGGTGTTTTAAAGACTATTAGTTACCAATATATTTAAAAGGTTTAATTTTAATTGATTTTATTATTTCTTTAATTTTTTTTATTTGATCAATATCATTTTCAATCCAATAAGTTAAATCATCCCACGCATTTTCAGTAAAACAATTTTCATACCTTAAGTAAATTATCTAAGTTTATTTCTTTTGTTTTACCTAATTCCGTTTCTTTTTCACAGTAAAATCCTTCTAAATCGAATTTAGTTACAATTTTATTTACACGTATAAAGTGGTTATCCTAATTAACTGCAAGGTGCCAAAATATCTTGTAGCACTCGTTAATTTGAGCATATTTTCTATTAATAGATATAAAACGCAATTACATTTTACCTAAACCGATCAACCCAAAACCCCTACAACTCATTACCATCTTCATCACCTACCGATTTTGATATGGAGGCACGCATTGATGTGTCAGCTTCAATGTTTTTAAATTTATAGTAATCCATTATACCCAAATTACCATTTCTAAAAGCATCGGCAATAGCTTTTGGTATTTCGGCTTCGGCCTGTATTACATTGGCACGCGCCTCTTCCGCTTTGGCTTTCATTTCTTGCTCGTTAGCAATTGCCATGGTACGCCTTTCTTCTGCTTTGGCTTGTGCAATATTTTTATCGGCATTGGCTTGGTCAATTTGTAGTTCTGCACCAATATTTTTACCAATATCAATATCAGCAATATCAATAGATAAAATTTCGAAAGCCGTACCACTATCCAAGCCTTTACCTAATACTAATTTCGATATTGAATCAGGATTTTCTAACACTTCTTTATGCGAAACGGCACTACCAATAGAAGTTACAATACCTTCTCCCACACGGGCCAAAATAGTATCTTCACCTGCACCACCTACTAATTGTTTAATATTTGCACGCACTGTAACCCTTGCTTTGGCAATCAATTGAATGCCATCTTTAGCAACCGCAGCAACCGGCGGTGTGTTAATTACCCGCGGATTTACAGATACTTGTACCGCTTCAAACACATCTCTACCAGCCAAATCAATAGCTGTTGCTGCTTTAAAATCTAAGGGTATGTTAGCTTTTTCGGCAGAAATTAAAGCATTTACTACCGAGTTTATTCGGCCTCCAGCAAGGTAATGCGCTTCTAATTCATCTCTCGAAAGCCTAATGCCCGCCTTGTGTGCGTTAATCATTGAGTTAACAATTACAGACGGTGGCACTTTACGAACTCGCATTAAAACCAGCTGAACTAAACTTACTTTTACACCAGAAACTATAGCAGTTAGCCATAAGCCAATTGGTACGTAGTAAAAAAATATTAATATTAAAAGAATGATGCCAACAAGGCCAAAAATCAACGTTACTTCCATAAGGTATATTCTATATTTTGTTTAAAGATTTTACAATAATTTTATTTACTTCAATTTTATGTACCACAATTGGGGTATCTTTTTCTATAAAGTTAGCTAAAGAATGTACCTCGTATTTATGGCCGTTAATAAAAGCTTTGCCAACAGGTCGCAAATCAGTGTAAGCAAAACCTTCAGTACCAGCTTTAAAGTGTACATGCTCTAACTCGTTTACTTTGCCATCTATCTCTTTAGTCAACGCCATACCGCTCGAAGAAAAGGTTTTATAGCCTTGATACAATAAAGCACCTCCAACTAAAGCAGTAATAAGTAAAGTTAACAAACCGGTAGCAATACCAAACTTATTAAAAGTCATTACCAAGGCAATTGCTAAAACCAATAAACCTGCTACACCAATAAAAGTAGTACCAGGAAAAAGGTAGAACTCCGCAATCAGCAATAACAAACCGATAAATAATAAACCACCAATTGTTAAGGTCATAAAATTAAATTCAATATAAAAATATCATTTTATGGCATATTAGTTCCATTAAAGTCGTTTTTTATTTTTTGTATAGCTTTGTAGCCAATTAAAATGTAACAATATTTTGAAATTACAGCTAATTGTATTGGGTAAAACTTCGCAAACTTATGTAGAAGATGGAATGAAAGTTTTTGAAAAACGGCTCGCCAAATATTACAAATTTTCTGCCCGCATCATCAATAACCAAAAGGTGAAATCAACCGATGGCGAAATAGTGAAAAAATTAGAGGCCAGTTTATTGCTTCCTTATTTCGAAAAAAATGCTGTTAATATTTTGTTAGATGAAAAAGGAAACACATTTACTTCCAAACAATTTGCCCAACAGTTACAAAGCTGGATGAACCGATCGCCCGCAGCGATTAACTTTTTTGTGGGTGGAGCTTTTGGTTTCCACCAAAGCGTTTACGATGCTGCGCAACATCAACTCCGCCTCTCCTCAATGACTTTTTCGCACCAGCTAATCCGTCTTATTTTTGCTGAGCAATTGTATCGTGCCGTTTCAATTATACATAATTTACCCTATCATAATGAGTAAAAGGGACAGTAAAAATATGATTAAAAGCCTATTCTTTTTTTGAAGTTGTTATTTTTATTTTCCTAACGTTTCAATTTTTTCTAACAACCATTTTTTATCGCTGATAAACTCCGCCTTATCAATTTTATTGATGATGCTTTCGAGTGTCATTCGGGTGGCTTTGTGTTTAATGCGGTAGGTATTTAGTAAAAAGCGGATGAAGTTTTTGTAGGCTTTTTTATTTTTTGAAGTTAATTCTTTGTTGGATTGTATATAGCGTTCCGCCATTACGAATCTTCGCATTGCACGTTCGTCGTATTCTTCATCTAATTCATAGTGGCACTTTAATATCATCATTCGGCAATCAATGTCGTAAGCTAAGTTTACTTTTTCAACTTTAATAAAATGGTTTAGGGCTTGATCGTATTTTTTTTTATAATATGCAATTGTGCCTATATTGAAATGATAAACGCTTAGCCGATATTTTTTTTGTATTGCGTTTTTGTATTTTTCAACCATGTTTAAGGCCCAATTAAATTCTGTCTCCTTACAAGCAACAGTTACTATATTCTTAAGTAGTCCAACCTGAACAAAATTATTTTCAATTACCAAATCGGCTTTATTCATTAATTTGAATTGCTCAAAAACATATTTATAATACTTATTGTCACCTTCTTTTACTTTTTTACTGCAAAAACTTGTTATTGACAAGTAAATGCCTCTTAAATCACTTTTAGGAATGTCACTTTGATAATTTTGTAGTAACTCCAATAGCATAGTGTAATATTTTATATTTTCAGAATCTAAAAGTTTAGAAGAAATATTGTGAACCTTTATTAAAGGATTTTCTGCGTATTCCGGTTTAGCTAACAACGATTTTAAGTCATTGAATACGCTAAACCGGTATTTTTTTTGTGCAGAAAACTGAGATAAAGACAAACTTGAATAATGAATTTGAAACTTTGTCAATATGTAATAGATGTCTAAAAATTTATTTAACCGTTCAATATTATCCTCTCTTATCAACAAACCAGTAATATGCAAATAGTTTAGCTTTCTCAATTCAATTTGATAGTGTTCTTCGTACTCTAATATACTTTTTGCTTTTACTGAGGTTAATTTTTTTTGCACCTTTTGCTCATTACGCTTAAACAGTAAAATTTGTTTTTTATTCAATAATTGTTCAAGTAATATCGGATTTCTAATTTCTAATTTTGATTTAAATGATTCGTAGCATAAAAAATTTTCTGCCAGTCTAACCAATACATTCATTTTAGCTAACAAAAAGCTTTTTTGCTGTTGAGTAATTTTTTTTGACCGTTTTGCTTTGTCTTTAAATACCACCTTAACCGCATCAAACTGTAAACCCTCCTCAAAAGTATTTTTATGAATTACTTTTTTTAATAAAAATTTCAATAATTCGTAAGCATAAACATCGGTATTATGATATTTACAGGAACTAAATTCTTTAAAATCACTTAATTCCTGCTTAGAAAAGCTATTTAATAAATCAATTAAAAGATAGTTTTTAGACATATTTAATTCCTAAAAATCAATTAGTTATAAAAAAATAAATTATTTATGAGCTTTATTTGACTTACAAAATAGTGTATAAAATTGTATTCGCAAAACCTTAAGTTTTCATAATTCATAAAAGGATATAATTTATATTTAAATTAACTTTTATTTTTTTACGAAAAATAAACCAGTATGAAAACATTTATCAAAACCTTAGCTCTAATATCAAGCATCTTTCTTTTAGATAGTAAAAGTACCAATGCCCAATGCCATATTGATGATTGGACAGCCTTAAAAGCCTTTTACGAAAGTACCAATGGCATTAATTGGACAAACCGGACCGGATGGGACGTGCAGATTCACAACCGAACCAGCCCACCAACCAATTGTAATTTGAGTAACTTGTTTGGTATATTTACAGAAAATGGAAGGGTTACTTGTATTGATTTGGATGGAGGAGATAATTGCAACTATAGCACAACTGATGGTAACAATTTGGTCGGAACTATTCCGCCTGAATTAGAGAACTTAGGTAGCTTATCTTCTTTACGATTATCAAATAATCTATTAACAGGTGGTATACCCATTGAATTGCAGAATTTAAATGATTTAACTCGTTTATACCTAGATAATAATCAACTTAACGGGTTACCACAGGAAATTGGAAATTTTAGTAGCCTTAACTACCTTTGGTTACAAGGCAACAATTTTTCTGGCAATATTCCAAGTGAAATAGGCAACCTTACCAATCTAAGCCAATTATATTTAGATCATAATGAATTTGAAGGTTCAATTCCATCTTCAATTGGTAATCTAATTAATTTGACGTATTTAGATTTAGGAGGCAATCAATTTACTGGTAGTATACCAATTGAAATTGGAAATTTAACTAATTTAATATCGTTAAGTATTTATGAAACACTTATTAGTGGAAGCATACCAATTCAATTGGGAAACTTGCCTAATTTAGAAGGATTAAATTTGAGTAATAATCCATTGTTAGGTGGCAGTAGTACACTTGCTGAATTAGGAAACTTAGTCAGGCTAAAAATTTTGTGGTTAGGTGGTAGTAATCTTAGTGGTATAATTCCTCCAAACATAGGTAACTTGGTCAATCTTGAATCATTAGGTCTTCGTGGTAACAATCTAACCGGTCAAATTCCAAATACATTTGTTAATCTGACTCAATTAAAAGAACTTACTTTTTCTGAGAATAATTTCCAAGGTGATGTTTTAGACATCATTGTTAACCTTCCGAATCTGGAATTTTTTCAAGCTTCCAGCAACCAATTTACAGGCATTATTCCATCATCCATTGGTAATTTAGCTCAATTGAAAGAATTTAGTTTGTATAACAACAACTTTAGTGGAAACTTACCACAAGAACTTGGCAACTTAACTCAATTAACCAAATTTTATATTGGTCAAAATCAATTTGGGGGTTGCTTCCCAAATGGTTTGTCCAATATATGTAATGTAATAACCAGTTCCTTTAATGACGGCAATAACTTTGATATGCCTATAGAAGATTTTTGCACAACAGGAGCAGGTGCTTGCTGCACCAATAGTGGCTGTACCGATGATACTGCTTGCAATTATAACCCAGATGCTACGTGCGATGATAACAGTTGTCTTCAAAATTGTAATGAAGATTTTGTGTATCCGGGCGATCTCAATCACGATGGGATTGTAAACCACCAGGATATGGGCTTATCTGGTTCGTATTTGTATGAAGTTGGTCCTCCAAGAGCAAGCGAACATCAAAATAATGATTGGTACGCATACCCGGCAATTGATTGGAACAGGCAACAGCAAAACAATGAAGATTATAAACACTTTGATTGTAATGGTGATGGGGAAATTACTGATGCTGATCATCAGGCAGTAGAAGATAATATGGGTAGAATGTGGTTGGAAGAACTGGTTGCTTTTGACGGGCCGGAAGAATCAGAATACCTGGTAAGGTTACTTCCAGCACACAATGTGGCTAATGATTATTTAATTTTAAATGTTTCTTTAGAAAGACGAACTGGAAGTGATTTAAACATACAAGGCGGTCATTTTACAATTGATTATAGCGATATTTTTAATATAGATTATGCGACTTTGAATTTTAATAATGAATCCTGGTTGGGCGAAAAAAATGTTGATTTACTATATGAAAAAAAACATACAGAAAATTTGAAGAAATTCGAGATTGGCTTTACTAAACTAAATAATTCGAATAGTATAGGTAGCGGAATTATAGGTGATTTAATTATCTCGTTAAATGTTAACCAAAGCGCTAAAACATTTAATAATATGTTTGAAATAAGTGTAAACACAATTGGAACGCACAACGGTTTTTCTTTTACCCCTATTGAAGATCAAGTTTTACAAATTGTTTTAGGTAATTATAACTGTCAATCAAATCTTACAATAAATGAAGATTCACCTTTTCAAAAAACTTATAAAAGCAATAACTCTATTGCAACTAACGGTTTTGTTTTAATAGGAGCAGACCAGCAGGTAACATATAAAGCAACCGGTAGTATAACTCTAAATAGTGGTTTTAGGGTAAAAGCAGGTGCTGATTTTAGCGCAAAAATTGAACCTTGTGATTAATTTTATTAAATTCAATCATCTGACAATCAATGATTTAAATTTATATTTGATCTTAAGTAGCTTTATTTGCTGCAATTTTTAGTGAATAATAAATTCATAAATCTAAAATATATTTGTTGCATAACAATTATTCATACAATTAAAATTAAAAAATATGAACACTTTTATCAAACTATTATTTGTTGCAATCTTATGTTCAACAAGTAAGGCAACCTTTTCAAATTGTAATGACTATGTACCTGGTCAGTTACTGGTTAAGTTTAAGCAAAACCTAAAAACTTCTAATAAAGCCCACTTAAAAAAGCAAATGAAGGCAGAGTCTATAAAGACCTTTCCCAAATTAAATGTTGAGTTATGGAATCTGATAGCAGAAAATGAAAAAACAGATATACATTCAATTATTGAGCAGTATAAAGATCACCCGGAAATAGAATACATAGAACCAAACTACATTTATCATTTACTTGATTCAAAATTTGAGTCAATAAAAACTTCCAGCTATAAAGACTCATCAAATTCAACCAATAAACGCTCATTAATGACACCAAATGATCCTTTGTTTAATGATCAATGGCATTTAAATAATGTTGGGCAAAGAAATACACCTGCCAATATTGATATAAATGCCCTTGAAGCCTGGAATATAACAAGTAAAAGCCCTTCGGTAAAAGTTGCCATTTTAGATTCTGGTATTGATTGGAAACATGAAGATCTTCAAAAGAATATTTGGCAAAATTTAGGAGAGGATGCTGATGGTGATGGAAGTGTATTGATTTTTGAAAATGGTCAATGGATTTTTGACCCCGATGATGAAAATGGAGTAGATGACGATGGCAATGGATATATAGACGACTTTATTGGTTGGGATTTTTTGAATGATGACAATAACCCTATGGACGATTTGGCACATGGAACGAGAGTTGCCGGAATTATTGGAGCAGAAGGCAACAATAATATTGGTGTTACAGGTACAAGTTGGGATGTAAAAATGGCTGCATTAAAAATATTTGGAACTAATGGCCCTGCACCAACATCAAGGATAATAAAGGCTTTAGAGTATGCTGTTGATGAAGGTTTCCCGATAAGTAATAATAGCTGGGGAGGTGGTGAAGGATCTCAAGCTTTGGAAGAGGCTATTGAATATGCTCAAAATAATCAGCATCTATTTATAGCCTCTGCAGGTAATAGCGGAAGTGATAACGATCAATCTATCTACTACCCGGCATCTTACGATTTAGATAACATAATTGTGGTTGCTGCTATAGGGTTTGGTGGTGAACTATTCATTTCTTCCAATTACGGATTTACAAGAGTAGATATTGCTGCACCAGGAGAAGAAATCAGAACTACTACCACTATTAACAACTATGGAGATTTTTTTGAAACATCTTCTGCTGCTCCTCAAGTTGCCGCAGCTTGTGCTTTATTGAAGTATTTAAATCCAACCTATACTGTCGATCAAATTAAAAATACAATTTTAAGTACAGCAACAGAAACTCAACCACTGTTTGGTATGGTAGCAAGCAATGGAATGCTTAATTTAAATGCAGCACTTGCAGCAACTATAAACTCAATTCCTTTATGCAGAAATGATGACTCTTTGGCACTCATAAAGATTTATGAAAATACTAAGGGCGAATTTTGGAATAATAAATGGGATTTAGTTAATGGCTCATTAAGCAATTGGTTTGGTGTTCAGTTAGATGCTGACGGGTGTGTGGCTGCATTAAATTTAGCATCAAATAATTTAAACGGAACAATTCCGCAAGAAATAGGGGATATATCTAACCTTACATCATTAAGATTAAACAATAATCAAATTTCAGGTAACATTCCTAAAACAATAAATAACCTAAATGAGCTTGAAACATTAGCGTTGCAAAATAATAACCTTAACGGTATTGTACCTGTTGAACTTTATCTTATAAACAATTTACAAGATGTTAATTTATCGAATAATAATTTAAACGGAAGTATTTCATCTGCAATTGAAAACTTAAATAATGCGATTAGCTTAAAACTCAATAACAACGCTTTTACCGGAATAATTCCATCTGAAGCAGGCAATCTCAATAACTTAGAAATTTTATGGCTTCAAAACAATCAATTTGGTGGAAATATTCCTATGGAATTATGTAATCTCAATAGTTTGGAAGATTTACGTTTAAATAACAATCAATTAGAAGGATGTTATGATAATTGTTTAAGTTCATTTTGTAATATTCAATTTGCAAATATTAGTAATAGTAATAATTTTAATGCCACGTGGAATAACTTCTGCAGTAACAATAGTGGCACTTGCGATGATTGCAGACTTACAGATTCCTTAGCATTAATTTCTTTGTACAATGCTACCAATGGTCCATATTGGACAGATACCTGGAATATTAACCAATCAATGAACAACTGGAGTGGAGTAATACTAAATGAAAATGGGTGTGTAACTGAGTTGAATTTGCAGAACAATAACTTGGTCGGAACTATTCCTTCCCAAATTGGAAATCTGAGTAAATTAGAAATATTAATGCTTTGGGCCAATGATTTATCTGGTAGTATACCTTCTTCAATTGGAAATTTGATTAATTTAACTGAAATAGGCTTATCTTCAAATGTATTGACAGGATCAATTCCTACTTCATTTGGGAGCTTAATTAACATAAGGGAACTTAGATTAAATTCCAATAATTTATCGGGATCTATAACTTCCCAGCTAAGTGATTTAGAAAATCTGACTGCTTTAACTCTAGATTTAAATAATTTTTCCGGCAGTATACCATCTTCATTTGGGCGGTTACTTAATCTGGAAACACTATCTATATCTAGCAATAACTTAAATGGAGGTATTCCTTCTCAATTAGGTGATTTGCCAGAATTGCGAATATTAAATTTACGAGATAATGTTCTGACTGGTAACATTCCTTCAGAATTGGGAAATTTAAACAACCTTAGAGAACTTGGTTTAAATTTTAATCAGCTAAATGGAAATATTCCTACCAAATTGGGCGACTTAAAAAACCTAATACAATTAAACTTAGATGATAATATGCTTGGCGGTAATATTCCTTATGAATTTTGCAATTTGTCAAAAGTATTTCATATAAATCTACAGAACAATCAACTAGTTGGAGGCATACCTCCATGTTTGAGTAATTTACCAAATATTACTTCCTTTATTATAAGTAATAACAATTTAAGCGGTTGTTATGATGATGATTTGTTAGCCTTGTGCGGAAAATTAACTTCTCAGTTGTTTAATGGTAATGCAACTATAAGCAATGGTAATGATTTTAACATACCCTGGGAAGATTTTTGTAGAGATAACACAGGCATATGTAATTTGGTTTGGCCTGGTGACTTTAATAATGATGGAAGAGTTGCAGTAAATGATGTATTATTTTGGGGATTGGCAAACGGCCTTACCGGGCCACCGCGTCCTAATGCAAATTCTTCGTGGAACAGTCAGGATGGGCCAGACTGGGTAAATGAAGTAAAAGGCGTAAATGGCAGACATCAAGACGGTGACGGAAATGGAAAAGTTGAAGGCCCCGACTTACAAGTATTAAATAACAATTTTGGTTTAGTGCGTACTTCTGATGTTGTCTTTGGCCCTAATAGTTCCTACTATTTTGATTTTGAACGTAGCTTGGGAAATGGCGGAATTATGTATGAACTTTACGCAAAAGATCCTCAAAATAATATCCTCGAAACGCACGGCATTGCTTTAACCATAGATTTTGGTGACTATCGCTTTGACTCTGTTTCAATTGATACAGTTGGTTCTTGCTTAAAACCGCAAAGGGTATTTGAAAAATATGATACCACAGGAATCAACAATACATATCATTTGGCATTAACACGTACAAATGGTATTAATCAAACTTGTGAAAGCACAAATCGTATCGGAATTATTATTATTGTAGATAACATTCCTACAGGAGACCCTAATTTTATAATGAGAATTGATGGTCAAAATATAAAAAGTGATGAAACTTTGGAGCGTATGAATAAACTAAGCATTGAAGATAATTATCCTAACGACTCCCCTAATTCTGGACAACAAGTAGGTTTGACTATCAATCACGTCTCTTGTAATATCCCAGAATCTATTTCTGTAAATACTACCCTGGATCCCTCACTTTATACTTATAAGTGGAATACTGGAGCTGCTACCTCGGAAATAACCGATCTTACTCCAGGTTACTACGAAGTTATCGTTACTAATAGTTTTGGTAATCCTCCTGATACATTATCAGCTGAAATACAAGGGCAATTTATATCTGAATATGATGAAAACGGTAATCTCATTATGTGCGATCATTATTCATGCCCTACATTAATAACGCTAAATAATACGGTACAAAATGGTTTATACCAGGCTGGTGCAACAATAAATGCTAAGGCTGCAATTAACTCTGGCAACAATGTTACCTTTAAAGCAGAGGACCGCATTATACTAAACTCAGGCTTTAGTGTACCAGCAAATACCATATTTAATGCAACCATTGAAAACTGCCAGTAAATATTACTTCAAGGCTGATCTACAGTTTCAGTAACATTAATATACTGATAACCAAATACTTGCAATAAAGCCAACGCTATAGTTGGCTTTATTTCACCTCAATTTATGTGATTTTTTTTCAATCAATTTCAAATCATATTTGTAGCAGAAAACAACATCATACAATAAACTAAACAAAAAAAATTAATTATGAACATCTTTAACAACTTAAAATCCTTTTTACTAAAAAGCACCCTGTTTTTATTGTTACTAAACATTACAAACATCCAGGCACAAAACAAACAATTGTCACAGTCTGAAATAGAGGCCAAAGCGAAAGTTTACCAACACCTTTTTAGTGGCACAAGTGCTTTATCTAAAAAAGAGATAAACAAAATTAAAAGTGCTAAAAAAGCAAATTGTGATTCGCAACAATTAAATACCGCCATTAATGGCGAATGTCACAACATCAACAATGCCGATTGGGGGAAAGCCAACATTCCATTATTTCGTGAAGTGGCGTCGGAGTATGGACCTTCTGATCTATTGAATGCGCTCGGTGGAACAAACAGGGCTAATCCAAGAAGTATCAGCAATGCAGTTTCTAAACAAGACTCTACCGTTTTCCCATCGGCAACCTTAAGTTCTTTTGTGTTTAGCTGGGGGCAATTTATTGATCACGACATAGGTATTTCGCCTGCGGGAGATGAAGTAGTAATGATTCCAAATACTGAAGAGCAAGGAGATTTGATAACTGAAAATATTCCTTTTAGAAGAACAATTGTTTTTGATGGAACAGGAATAAACACACCACGTGCACAAGAAAATATTATCACTAC
>ENA-ORXT01002656-ORXT01002656.1-marine-metagenome-genome-assembly--contig:-NODE-2656-length-20951-cov-13.556194_pt1 | contig 20951 bp, 17 predicted proteins | sample MGYA00237868_ERZ511482 | MGnify/ENA metagenome assembly ERZ511482
GATACACAACCCGTTGCTGACAACTCAACGTTATCAGGTCGACAGGCGAACAGACGTGTTGAAATCATATTCAGCGAAATCGGTACGAAACTCTAAAAAATAGAGCAATTTCAGCGTTATCGCTCAAGCGTGCTCTAATCTTTGTCAAAGGTAGCTGGGTTCAGACGATCCTCCTGCTGTTCATTTATGGTCAGCTGAGATTTCATCGGCTCAATGCCTCGGCGACCAAAGAGCTTAATTCGCTGCTTGATACGATCAGTGAGCGCGTTGCCCTGTATCTGGAGCGCCAAGAACGCCCGGCCAGAGCAGAGGTTGCGCGGTCTGTGCGGCGCGGCCTACGCGGCTCGGCCTACGCGGCTCGGATCAATCAAAAAAACTCCGTGTAGCGGGGGTCGCTTCCGGTACTCATATGCAGCTCTACAAGCTTCTGGACTCGAAATATTATACAATACCAGAGTAGAAATATGCCATTCAACCAGAGGTGGTAATCTGTCCGCGCGGTGCTGTAACGCCCGTGCAATTCTGGGAGACTCATGCCAGTACTCAATGTTAAGGCACACATCGATATTAACGCCACGCGTGAGCAGGTCCAGCACGTGCTGACTGACTTTCAATCGTGGCCTGCCTGGTCGCCATGGTTGTATATCGAACCCGAGGCTAAGCTCACCTACCGTGGAGGCGCAGGCGAAATTGGCCACGGCTATGACTGGCTGGGTGATAAAACCGGATCAGGTGGCATGAGCCTGACGAAGATCAGTGCTCAGCGTGTGGAATGTGATCTTCAATTTCTGAAACCGTTCAAGTCGCAGGCTGATATCGCCTTTGATCTTGAGGAACTTGCACCTGATATCACTCGAGTTACCTGGCTGATGGATAGTAGCCTGCCGTTCTTCATGTTCTGGATGAAGGAAAGCATGAGCGGGATGATCAAGGCAGACTACGCTCGTGGACTGGCGCTATTGAAGGACTATATCGAGAAGGAGAAGATACCGTCCAGTGCCTCAGATGCGGTGAAAGTCAGTGTGCCAGAGGTGTCGTATGTGGGCATACAGGCAACCTGTTCCATGAGCGATATCGCAAGCGTCATGGGAACCTCTTTTGACACGTTGTCAACGGCTTCCACCAATGGCCAGTTCTCAGTGAGCGGCAGGCCCTTTTGTTTATATAACGATATCGACTTCAAACGTCAGCGCTTCACGTTTACCGCAGCTATGCCCTGTGATGAGGGGGCCAACGTTGACGCTCCTCTGGTAGCAGCACACAGGCCAGCCTGTACAGCTCTGAAGGTGATGCATACCGGTGCTTTCCGCCACTTGCCCAACGCGTGGGCAAAGTTGCTGGCTGATGCAAAGGCTCAGAAACACAAGCCAGTGAAAAGCCAGCATCCTTTTGAGCTATACCTCAATGATGCTACGGATATCGATGAAGCAGAGCTGCTTACCGAGCTCTATCTGCCGTTGAAGTCATAGCGTGCGTATAACAAACTGAACTAGTCGGTATTAGCGAGACAGTTGCCTGAAACAGGTAGCTGATCATTTAACAGGAAGTCCACCACCCGATCATCGACGCACGCGCTACGCTCTGAAAATACAGCGGTATGGCCGCGATGTGAAGAGGCCAGAAAGTATCCTCCAATAGACTCTGCCATCTCGTCAGACCAGATCAGCGGGGTCTGTGCATCGGTAGTGCCGCCAATGACGAGTGAGGCAGGGGCTGTGCGTGTGGTGATCAGCGGTAAAGGCTCTATGGCTTCCGGCCAGCCCACACACGATGCAGCCAGCGGCAGGTAGGCTTCGGCAAGCAGATCAGAACGCGTATTGAATGTATTAAGCAAGGTTTCCAGATCGTCTGCCGTAGGGCGATTGTCATCGTCGGCACACAGCACTGCAATCTGTGCGGTGATGCCTTCGTCATTGTCGGCCCCGTCAGCCCCCAGAGAGTCGAGAAAGGTCACGAAGTCTTCCAACACCGACACATTTTCGTTGAGTAGATAAGACACCAGGGGAGCAACAAGGAAGTCGCCAAACTCGGGATCGGTCGCACCTTCCAGAACCAGTGTGCCCAGTAGTTCAAATTCGTCTGTGTTCTCGGCAGCGAGTAGCTCCGATACCTTATTGCCCAGTCGCAGCAACAAGTCGTCCAGAGAGCACTCAGGCGTTACTCGTGTGCACTGACTCAGCATGTCTTCCAGATTGCTTTGCAGAACCGGCAGCGCACCTTCAACCAGAAGCGACAAGGACGAGTCCGGGGAGATGCTGGCATCGAGTACCATTGCACCACTGCTCTCAGGGTAGGTCTGCAGATACAGGCTGGCGAGACGAGTGCCATAGGAGTAGCCAATAAAATCCAGTGTGTCCTCGCCCAGTGCCTGACGAATGGAGTCCATGTCTCGTACTACGTTTAGCGATCCGAGCTGTTGTAGATAGTCTCCGTATTTGGCGTGGCAATCTGTTGCGGCTCGAGTTGCCATATTAATCAGCCCATCAATCTCAGCCCGATCGGTGACATACAGATCAAGATCGTCAATGCCGAATTCGCTACAGTCTACTGGCGTACTTGCGCCAATACCGCGTGGATCAAAGCCGATCAGATCGTAGGCATCCAGTACGCTGTCAGGGATGGTGTTTCTATCAACCAGATCTTCCAGCAACTGGATGCCTGATCCGCCCGGGCCACCGGGGTTGAACAGCAGTGAGCCGCGTGCAGGCTGGCTGGTTGCCAGTCGTCGATTCAATCCCAGAGTGATGTCAGCGGCAGATTCTTCGTTGTAGGCTGCAGGCACTTTAAGTTCGGCACACTGTAAAGTGGATTCTGTTGAACAGCTACGCCAGATCAAGACCTCCGGATCCGAGTCTAGCGGGACTGGATCAACTGGATCATCTGACGAGCAAGCGGTGAGAAAAGCTTGGGAACACGCCAGTGTGCAGGTCATAACGAGGTGTTTTTTATGTGAGAACATGTACAGCTCCTTTGACGGGCTTCGTGCCCAGAGACAGTGACAGTAACCATCTCAGCAGATTTTTTGGGTAACCGAATGTTGCGGTTACGCGTTGTTACAGAAGCCATGGTGGAATACGGTTAGGGTGTAATCGATAATGGGTAGTCCCGAGTAATGTGATGTCTTTGATCCGATGTGGTAACAAATTACCGGGATTGGTATCCCTACTGTGGATATTGCTGACGTCAACGGCTTTTGGCGCAGGGATAGTCGATGAGGTGCGCACGGGTGAGCGCCTACCTGCCAGTGAGAACGGCGGGTTTTTCGAGCTGGGTGTGAATCTGACCGTCGGCAGGGGAATTTCGGAAAAGCTGGATCCTGACAAAAGCAATGCCGCAGCTTTCGGTTTAGGTGTGGCACTGGGTGCCGGCTATCGCTACAACAGGCTGTTTTTTGAGGCCAGCGAAAGTGGTGTAGACGGCCTGAATCTCGGCTTTTCGCTGTATGAATCGCGACAATGGAGTGTTGATCTGCTGCTTGCCAACACCGCTGGCAGCTTGCAACTCGATTCCGGGAATTCAGATCCATCAGACACCGAGGTTGAGAAAAACAGGGCGCTGTTGGAAAGAGACGACCTGTACATAGCAGCTGGCACTCGCATAACCGGCTACTTTGGTGAGAGCATTGTGCAGCTGAGGTTGGTGTCTGACTGGTATGACGGCAATGGCATTCTGGGTAGTTTACGGGCGGGCCGTCAATGGCAGCGCGGTAACTGGAACCTGCAGGCTATTGGTGGTGTGCGATTCCACTCGGCCACCTTTAACGATTACCTGCACGGTGTGGATGCCGACGAACAAACGAATCGATTTCAGGCCTACAAGGCGGGATCGGCTGTCATACCTGAAGTTGAACTGGGTGCCAGTATTCCGGTGAATGAGGATTGGGTATTCAGAGGGCGACTACAGTTTAGGCAGATACCCGACTCCATCGAGGACAGTCCGTTAGTTGCCCACGGTGAGGCCGGAACTCTGACCTTAGGGTTGCACTATGTTTTCTAGGCTGTGAACACAGTGTTAATCCATGGCAAACGCCTGACCTTAGTGGTGGCTGCGCTGGCTATTGCTGCATTTTGCACACGTCTTCTCGCCGCACCCACGCTAGAAGCTGAACGTGCAGACATGGCTCAGGAGCAAACTGTTCTGCTCACGGCCATGCCGACCTCTTGTGTCGCGCTACACCGTGGTCAGCAGTGTTATCAGCGTATCCAACTGTCCTGGCTCAATGCGCAAGGTGAGCGCTATTGTCTGTTCGTGGAAGACTCCGACACGTTGCTGTATTGCTCTTCCGGTGCGGAGACGTTTTATCTGCATGACTACTCGTCAAAAACATCGGAATCCTATTCACTGCGACTGGGAGAACAGGGAGAAATCGTGTCGAGCGTTACGGTCAGTACAGCCTGGGTTTATCGAACGGGACGTCGCAGTTCCAGTGGCTGGAGATTGTTCTAGCACAATCACCTGGAGCCTGGTTGAGGACGTGTGGGCAGCTACGCTGCACAACATGCTGTTACAGAGTCGTACGAGGTCGTGTCGCTATAGTGTTTGAAATGACTAAAGGTCTTTAACGGAATTCGTATTATGTTCAACATTTTTTGCCTTAAACGCGTAGCAGCCTGTGCAGTACCTCTATGTTTGTTACTCAGCGTTCAATCTGTACACGGCGCAGATATCGCCTATGAAATCAGACAAGGAAGCGAAAAATCCGTCTCTTTCGAGCTTGGTTTTGCAGCAGCCCTTATTTATATCCCCATAGTGGGATGGGTTACTAAAGATGCGGAGGACCCCACAGGTGCCGTTCTGGAATTGGGTCTGTTGTTCAACGGTCGCGCTGAATGGAAAGGCCTGTTTGTGGAAACCAATTCCGATAGCTTCAGTATTCTGGCGGCGGGGTACACGCCCTGGAGAAACGAGACAACCCGTGTAGATCTGGTCTTTACTGACGGGCTTGGCAGGTACGAGCCCCGAATTGGCGAGTTTGAATCTGTCAACAATCGAAGCTCAGATTTAATGGCTGGCATCAGAGTCACGCATACCGCGGGCAACACACTGGCGCAGCTTGAAGGCTACAGTGATGTTTCGGGAAAGCACGATGGCCATATGGTGGCGGTACAAGTGGGTAAATTTCGACAAGTCAGGAACTGGAATCTTCATGGTCTTGTTGGTGCACGGTATTTCACGGGCAATATGCTAGATTATTATTTTGGCATATCCGAAGAAGAGTCTACAGCCAGCATTCCGCTGTACGAAGCATCCGGTGGCACTCTGGCAACGCTGGAATTGGGTGCAACACTACCCGTTGGTGATGGATGGATTTTCAAGGCAACCACTGAAGGTCTATATCTGCCCGATTCCGTAACGGAGAGTCCACTGGCTGATGGCAATCTGGGTGTGATCGTGTCAACCTCGTTAAGCTATGTATTCTAGGCAACGCCACTGTCGGAGTTTTGCGATTATCACTGCTGCTGTTTTCAGTGGGTTTGCTGTACCTGCACTATCAGCAGACACTGCTCAACTGCTCGCAGTACCCGATAAATGCATATCACTGGTCAGAGGGCAAACGTGTTATCTGCGTGTGCAGCTGCGCTGGAAGTCTCTCGATGATGCTCATGTGCAAAAGGTTATCTGTATCTGGCGTGAAGGTGACTCAACGGCACTGATGTGCTGGGAGGGCGTGTCTAATGGTAATTTCCGCTATGATCTGGAGGCGGCCGAGACAACGAACTTCTATCTCGTGGCGGGTAGGGAACAGCAACCTGTTGTAGGCCGCGCAACGGTCAAGGTCAGCTGGGTATATAACAATCGCGCATCACGAAGCAGTCGTTGGAGATTATTCTAGTGCAGCACGTACTGGTTGTTGAAGACGACGCCTCTCTGGCTCAGTGGATTGCCGATTACCTGAGTGAGAATAACTATCAGGTGAGTGTTGCTGACCGGGGCGACACGGCCATTGAGCTGATCAGAGATGATATGCCCGACCTAGTTATTCTCGATATCAATCTGCCCGGTGCTAACGGTTTTGAGGTGTGCAAGGCAATTCGCAAGTTCTACGCTAATCCTGTGCTCATGTTGACAGCACGGGGAGATGAGCACGACGAGGTCAGTGGTCTGAGTGCGGGTGCCAATGACTATCTGATCAAGCCGATTCGCCCAAAGGCGTTACTGGCCAGGCTTCAGACTCTGTTGCGTAGTGACGTAGAGAGTCTGATTTGTCTGACGTTTGGCAAGCTGTTTATTGATGCCGATAATCGCAGTGCACGGCTGGAAGAACACGTGCTGCAGCTGTCATCCAACGAATTCGATTTGCTCTGGCTGCTTGCAAGCCATGCAGGGACTGTGATGTCACGAGAGGATATTGTCAGTCAAATGCGTGGTATTGAATACGATGGTTTTGATCGTTCAATCGATGTCATGATTTCCCGTATCAGAAAGAAAGTCGATGACAATCCGATGCAGCCGTTTTTGATCAAGACAGTACGTGGCAAGGGCTACCTGTTCGCGCATGATGCCTGGTAGCAAGCTCTCCTGATGCGCATTCTGATTGGATCATTGTTGCTGGTTGTACTTATTGCCATTGTCGGAGTGGGCTGGACTCTCGATCAGTTGTTTGATCGATACGTTAACGACAACATCAGTGATGAGGTGCAGATTTATCAGGAAATGGGCGCGCAGCTTGCGGCGGTTCTGGATGCAACAGAAGACCCCGGTGATGCTCTGATTAAAATTGCCGATTCGGAATTCGTAGGAGTTTCATTACAGACTGCCAGAGATTTCCAGCTCCCACCAGCCATACAACAGACGTTTGAAGCGGGTGAGGCTTTGGTACTGGAGTCTGATGATGGCGTGACGCTGCACTACTATCTGCCAGAACACGCAGATGTCCTGACAATCATACCCACATACTACAACGCCAGCTCACTGGCAGCATTGAAGCTTATATTCACCACCGTATTCTATACGGTGGTGCTAGCTCTGTTGCTAATCTGGCTATACCCGCTGATCAGACGATTAAACAAATTGCGTGCAGCTGCCAAGGACTTTGGGGCAGGGCTGCTGGATCGTCGAGTCAACACAGAAGGTGTGTCGTACATAGCGGATATCGAAGTCGAATTCAATAAAATGGCCGAGCGTATTCAGACGCTCATCAGTGATAACAAATTGCTGAGTTCTGCTGTGAGTCATGATCTTCGAACGCCGCTCGCCCGCTTGCGTTTTGGTATTGATACGCTGGAGGACACACGCGATCCACAGGCACGAGAGAAATATACCCAACGTCTCAGTGCCGACATCTCTGAAATGGAGGAGCTGGTGAGCTCCTTGCTGGACTTTGCACGGCTTGACCATGAGATGCCAGAGAAGTCATCAGCCGTTCTGCCCATAGAAAAGCTCATTGCTGACTGTATTGAGCGCCATGATCAGGGCAACATTCCTATAACAGTCAGTATGACTGGTGAGCATCGGATAAAGGGCAATGCAAATCATTTCACGATGCTAGTCGGGAACTTACTGCAGAACGCACTCAAGTTTGCCAAGCTGTCTGTGCGTGTTGAATTAAAACGCGCGAACGACAGCACGCTGCTGGTTGTGAGTGATGATGGCCCCGGTATTCCAGAATCGCAACGCCGCACCATCCTCATGCCGTTTACCCGTGGTGCCAATACCAACACTGAGAAAGGCCACGGCCTCGGGCTTGCGATAGTCAACCGTATTGCCCAACGGCACGGTGGATCGGTAGAAATCGATACGTGCCCTGAGTTGCTGGGTGCAAGAATTTTTATCATCTTTCCCGCAAAGGTATGAAGTCTCACGCGATGCACCATAGACGATCCTTAGCCAGTGTGACGAAAGTAGGAGAGGCATGAAGCTTGTTGTCTGTCGAATCTTGTGGTTGACTGAATCTTAAAGGATGACGAATCTTGAGCAGTAGCGAGTATTCAGAAGTTGTGACGGCATGAATAGAGGCCACTACACACTGTTACAAGAATTCAGACACGTAGTGTCTACTATCAGTTTTACATTTTACTGATAGAGAAAATCATCATGTTCTGGAAAGCCATTCCCACTCTTGTAATCTGTTCAGTTGCATTAACTGCTTGCAGTGATTCAGATGATCCTCTCCCGTTGCTGTCCATAGAGGGTAACTGGATCGCACCAGCTTACGGGATTGCGCTCACCGTAGAGCCTACAGATTTTCGTTACTACCAGTACACGACACAAACCTGCCAGACATGGGAAAAACCGTTCGATGAGACTTACGAGCAGTTTACAGACGACGTAGCACTTGCAACAGATGAGAACATTCTGCTGAACTCATTTTTTGGTGCCAAAGTACCGGCTATCGAGTTCGAGCGAACAACGATTTTGCCAGAGAGTTGTACCTCATCACTGGTAGCCAATTTCGATGAAGATGGCTATGTGGAACACCCACTGAGAGACTTTGATGTCTTCTGGCAGAATTTTAACGATCACTATGCCTTCTTTGATCTCAAGCAGGTTGACTGGACTGGGCAACGTGATAACTTCCGACCCCGGGTAACGGACAATACCAGCGATGATGAGTTGCTTGTTATTCTGGCGCAGATGATCGAACCACTGGCAGACGGACACGTTGAAGTTGCATCTGCCGATGGTGAAGAGGATTTTGACTTTGGTGGCAAGCCGACGTTCTTCGATACTGTTGAAGCGGAATTTGAGCAACTGCCCGCCGACAACCAGCTCGATATCGATGAATACTTTGATGAGCAGTTCGAGATTGTGATAGAGGTTATTGGCAATTCCTTCGAAGACGGTGCTGCCGTCACTGAGCATGACTCTGAGCAGGCTTTCTGGTCAATTCTGCCAAACAACATCGGCTATCTGAATCTGATTGCCATGGCCGGTTTCGCGGATTCAGAACTGACTACTGATCAGCTTGTTGTTGTCGATCTCATGTTCGATGACATACTCAGCAATTTGGCCGATGTGGATTCCATGGTCATTGATCTTCGTTTTAATGGCGGTGGCGACGATGGGGTGAGTGCACGCATTGCCGGTCGATTCACCGATGCACGTGCGTTAGGCTGGCGCAAGCAGGCTAGGTTAGGTGATTCTAGATTGCCGCTAAGCGACATATTTATAGAGCCAACCACACGATCTAGTTTCCTCAAGCCTGTTGTTCTGTTGACCAGCACCGCAACAGCCAGTGCGGCTGAAGTGTTTACGCTCGCCATGCAGCAGGTGGCTGATGCACAGTTGGTGGGTGAGGCTACTCAGGGGATTTTCTCCGACACTCTGCCCAAGTCATTACCCAACGGTATCGACTTCTCAATGTCTACCGAGTACTACTTCAACGCCGATGGCGAATTTCTGGAAGATCTGGGCGTACCCGTGGATGTGGAGGCTGCCTTTTTCACGCTTGAAGATCGGCAGGCCAGGCAGGACACGGCGCTCATGGCAGCACAGGATCTGCTGAGAAACTAGCCAGATTTCACCGGTGCTTGCAAGGACGCAAGCGTTAGCCTACATATTGAAATAGGGGTATCAGGTAGTCAGGCGTTCCACAAACCAGAAGCTACCCACCATACCGATCATGATGGACGCCGGCACCTGTATGCGCAGGAAATACCAGGCGCGGGTACTGAACCAGAGCCCGACGGTAATCATGCACAACGCAATAACCGCAAGCTGCCCCAGCTCAATGCCAATGTTGAAAGCCAGCAAAGCGTTGAAAAAAGTGACACCTGAAAATCCGATCTCACCGATTGAGCCGGCAAAACCAAGGCCATGCAGCAGGCCGAACAGAAAGATGACCAACAGCCTGCCGGACTTCAATTGTTTGATACGGATGTTTTCCACCGCAATGAACACAATGGACAACGCGATAAGCGGCTCTATTAGTGATGGCGCGAGGTTGACACGCCCGGTGAGTGCCAGCGCCAGTGTTAACGAATGGGCCAGCGTAAACACCGATACTTGCGTGAGTAGTGGTCGCCAGGCAGCACTGAATAGAAATAATCCCACGATAAAAAGAATATGGTCCCAACCATCGGGAATGATGTGTCTGAAGCCGACTATCAGGTAATCTTTGGCCACAGTCCATTGCGAGAGCGCAGAGCCATTTCTGAATGAGAAGGGGTCACTGGTTTCGTCCGTTTGCAAATAGGCGCTGATCAGTTCAGTACCGTCACGTGCATCCGCCCGCACGATCAAGGGCCCGATTGGCAAGCTCCAGTGAGTGCGAATCATCTCACCACGTAGCAGTGGATCGGCGACGTAACGCAACACGGTTTGTCTGTTACTGCCGTCGGTTGGAGGTTCTGGTATTTGCGCAGTTAGCAAAGAGAGCCTGACAGGTGCATCGTTATCATCAAGCAAGCTCAGCCCGGCCATGACTTCGGCCTTGACCGGTTCGAATTCCACAGCAAGCTCATCTGCGCCCAAAGCGCCGAGTCGTGAAAATTCTGCTGAATGAGAATCCCCTTCCTCTTCTGGCCCGAACGATACCAATGCCGCTTCAAGAGACAGAGTGACCGTGACAGCCAGGGTTTTATTCTCGCTTTCGAGAATTTCAACTTTGGTGGTCAGGTTTTCGTGTGCCTGCACCGGGCTTGTAATAAGCAACCAGACAATGGCTAAAGCGAGTGTTCTAAAACCGGGCATCATTTTTTGAAATGAAAGCTGCGAGCCTTGCGAGGTGCGGGTCATGAGACATCTGATTAGTTACCTGACAGTGAGACACTACGCGACGTCAGTGGAGATGGATGCACAAAGCAATATAAGGAGGCTATGGAGACTGTGATCAAAAGGGCCGAAGACGGGTTGGCGTTAGGCCGAACCCGCCTTCAGTTTACCGTGCAGCGATGTAACAATACATTGCCGCACAGTCTGTCAAGCGAAAAACGCCTTCTTAATTACCTAGCAACGTCTGAACGGTGTCTGTATCGCTCACTGGAAACGGCGTGCCGTCCTCGGAGCCAAACCGTGTCAGTAGATCAGCTTCTACCTGATCCAGGCCATCGTTCGCCGGTTCACCGTCTTCACCCTGTGCGAGCAGCTGATCCAGTGTACCGGTTCCCATAACAGGCATGTCCGGGCCTTCGTCGGGACCTTCCATCCCATCGTTATCGTCGTTCGAATCACAGGCTGCCAGAGATGCACTGATGAACACGGCGGCTAGCAGAGGTTTCACAATGCGTGCAATACCCTTGTATGCGCTACTCATTACAGATCACTACCAGACAGAGGTGCTTTCAGGTAAGGAAAAGCAGAGTCAAACTGAGCAGCGTTCTGTGGGGCACCATCTTTGAGTGCCACAGCACCGACAGGGGCCATGGCTTCGTTCTCTTCAGGCGTTTCACCACCACACAGACCAAGGTTGTCTGTTTCGTCGGTAGCACCGTCAGCATTAAGATCCACAGCGATGTTATGGCAAAGAGCCCCCATCACAACGCGAAGCGCCAGATCGGTAACATCATCACCCGGACGACGTCCGTTAGGAAAACCGGCCAGATCGCCAGCTACAACGCCGAGGTTGGATTGCTCACCGGCAGGTGTGGCTGCAATACCTGTGTTGAGGCGAAGCATTTCAGATGCAGTAACAGTGCTCAGCTGATTAACGCCCGGAAAACCTGTCAGGAACGCTGTAACCAGATCATTTCGTGGGAAGTTTGTTGGAGCAATGCTTCCCTCTGGATTGAGCCCACCGTCACCATTGAACAGAATGTTGATGATGGCTGGCAGAGTCGGGTTAGTGACATAGGCCGCAAACTGACCATCCATCGCCGGACTACTGGCGTTGAACTTGTTCTTGTCAGTCAGTCCGATAACCACTTCATTGACCAGTGGTGCGCCCAGGCGAGATACCTGAGTCCAGGCACCGCCACTAACTTCCGGACGCTCGTAGCTTGCAGTGGGGTTCAGGATACGAATCTGCTTGCTGCTTGCTGTTGTCCAGGCTCCGATGGAACCGTTGCCATCGCCAACCAGGCAGTCCTTGTGGATCTCGATAGCCAGTGTAGTGATGTTCTTGTCAGCCAGCAGGTTGTTGCTGTCATCGTCTTCAATCGTGATGGGGTTGAAGTTCACCAGGTCAAAGATGCGTCCCAGATTGACGGAGAAAGACTCTTTACGTTGTCCTGCAAATACGCGGGCACTCTGCGCATCAGCCGGGCATCCACTCAGAGTCACGTTGTGGTAAGGACCCTGTGAGTTATGCAGTGCGTTGACATAGTTTGAGTAACCGTCGGCACCGCCGAACGTCTTGTCACCGTAGAAATCCAGTGGCTTTGCAAACGTTGTAGCGCCATCAGTGGAATCGGTAGCCATCGTGCGTGTGCCGCTGCGGCGAGCGCCAGCAACCATGGACAACGAATACGACTCGCTAGTGTTAGCTGCAGCCTGGCTTTCGCCACTGATACCACCGGCAAGCTTCAAAGGAATCTTGACCATGGTGCCGCCGATGTCCAGTGCAACACCGTCATCGCCGGCCAGTGAATTATCAAAGCGCCACTGGAATGTCACATCTTCAACAGCGTCGCCGTCGTTATCGATATGAATTTCATACAGAGCGTTCTGGTCCATGGTGAAGTAGTTCGGGCCGCCATAGGCATCTTGCAGGGGTACATAGTTGGCAATCAGGGTTACATAGCCGTCGCGACCAGACTCATAGCTGTTGAAAGCGTAGAAATCAGTCGCATCGACCTTAGGCTGTTGCGTGACATAAGGTGCTTCACGGTGGCTGGAAGCGGTGGCTGGGGTTGCCGCCAGCAGGCACAGCGCTGGCGCCAGAGCTGCTGTTATGACAGGGATAAACCTTCGTTCTAACATTAAGAAATTCTCCGTTCGATTGACGTGACTACATGCACGACGAATTGCCGTACGTGGCCGGATGTACGCCGCCGAGGCAGATACAGATGCAAGGGGGGGGGGGAATAGGTTACGACTTCTTAGAAACGCGGAAAAGTCCGGGTGAGGACCAATGCGGCCCTGAAGCATTTCAGGTGATCGAACGGCTCATGCAATTAGCCTGCCCCAAGGTCAGGAATCAGAGTTGCAGGACTTGGTAGTGCGCATCTGGCGCAGAGGCGTGGCACGCAAGCTGCTTCGGTGCCCTTGTGCCTAGAGGCTGCTTACCCTGAGATTAAACATGCTTGCAAACATAGACTACTGGCGAAATATCTATTCGGATTCGAAAGTACCCACCTTTCCGTCACAATTTTCTGTGTTCGTACAGTCATGGCTCGGTACCAACGATGCCAGGATTATCGAGTTCGGCTGTGGTAACGGCCGGGATTCGCGATTCTTTCACCAGATGGGACATTCAATTACTGTCTCTGATCAGGTAATCTGCGACGAGCTGCAGAAGTTTGCAATGGCGCGACACAATTTTGCAGCGGTGGAAACATCGATTGTCGATGCCGTGGAATCCTTGCGCTACGTGGTGGATTTCAGTGAGCCGGTTGTGTTGTATTCACGCTTTTTCCAGCATGCAATCACCGAGGCGGATCAGCTCATCATGTTGAGCTCGCTAGCCAAAGTGTTGCACAAGGACAGCACGCTGTTTTTCGAGTTTCGGCTAGATGGCGACGAAGACGGTGTCAAGGAATTCGGCACCTCTCACTTTCGCAGATTTCAAAGCGCGGATGAATTCAAGGCCACACTGGCAAAAGCCGGTTTTGAATGCACGTACTCGTGCGAAGGTACGGGTTACGCCCGATACAAAAGTGAAGATCCGCACGTGGGCCGTTTTGTAGCGTCGCCAAGTTCCAGCGCGCATCTGAGGCTGGTTGACAGCACCACGACCGAACCCGCTGTGGCACCGGTTGCCACGCTACGTGTCGATGACAAGAAATGGCTGCATGGCGTTTGCTCAAAGCCCACTGAAGGTCTGGCGGAAATCAGAGTCAACGATACACACCTGACCTACGTACCACTGATGCCTACCGCAGACGGACAGGGCAGTAAATTCATATTCAGACCTGCTCACTGTCTGATCACTGCCATGCCTGAAGACTACACAGTGAACGTGATCCTGCCGTGTAAAACACAGATTGACGTTGAGCAGCCTTCTGCTTTCGGCTCTGGTAATAGCTCACTGGTCTCTCAGTTGGAACAGGGCTATAGGGTGAGTGCAAAGGCTGGTTATCTGTTTAAACCGCCGGCGGATGACGCGAACTGGCGTAAGCAAATCATCCAGTCCTATGAGCTGGCTCGGCAGGCCATTGCCGGTATAGACGATGTATCAGATCTGTTTGTGGCTTACGGCGCTTTACTGGGCCAGGTGCGAACGGGTGACTTCATTGCACATGATGATGATTTCGACGCTGGTATCCTCGTGGATGCCGATAGCCCGGCAGAAGCGGCAGAACATTATTATCGTATCGTGGGTGAGCTACGTGATCGTGGCTATACCATTGCCACATCCGACAGCCATCTCGGCAATTTTCATCTCTACCTGCCGGATATGCCCTCGGTTGATATCTTCCTGTTCTTCTACCGTGAATCCACGAGCGAGCTGTGTTCCTATAATCTGGCACACGTCTGTGACAAAGACCTGGTACTACCATTGCAGTCAGCCTTGTTATCCGGTGAGACAGTGTTGGTACCCAACCAGTCTGCTGAGTTGCTGGCGGCAACTTACGGCGATAACTGGCGTACCCCTGACCCGTACTTTCAATGGAACATGACACCACGTCATGATCTGCTCAAGCACACCTATCAGGCAGCCTCTCGTGCGGTCGAGAATGGCGAGGCCGCACCGACGTTCAATGATCCATGGCTGCCACAGATTCCAGAGGAGCTCATCGATGACAGCGCTGAATCATTGTCTGCCATGGATGTGGATACTACGGCCACGGATGCCAATACAACGGCCATTGACGCGGCCGAGAATGTCGGCTTGAATAGCCATGAGTCTAATGGTGATCTTACGGCTGACGTCTTGCCCCGTGTCAGTGTTGCTAAAGAGCCAGAGCCGTCGGCAGACGTTCACGGGTAGCTTTGTCAGGGGAGGGCAGTTATCACTGTTGTGTACTCGTTACACGCAGAATCTGCCCTTCGCTTGAATCCGTCAGCAAATAGAGGCTGCCATCCGCAGCGACTCGTACATCGCGAATGCGATGCCCCAGATCCTTGAACAGACTCTGCTGCACCACACTGCCGCCTTCATTGACGTGAACCCTTCTTACCTCACGCGCCTTCAAAGCGGCAACCAGCAGATCACCTTCAAGTTGCGGGAAGGCTCTGCCGGTTACCAGTGCCATGCCGGCAGGTGCGATAGAGGGCGTCCAGTGCAGCACGGGTTGGCGCGTACCTCGATAGTCAGTAAACGGTGAGATAGCGGCACCGGAATAGTCACGCCCATGTGTGGCGATAGGCCATCCATAATTGATACCTCGCATGATGATGTTCAATTCATCACCACCAGCGGGTCCATGTTCATGAGCGAACACAATGTCGCGGGTTTCATCGTAGACAATACCTTGCGGATTCCTGTGGCCGTAACTCCAGATGGCATCCTGCGAATCCTTTGCATCGGTAAACGGATTATCGGCAGGTAGGCTGCCATCATCGTTCAAGCGTACGAACGTTCCCGTATGGCTATCGAGGCGTTGTGCCATTTCCCGATAATCGAATCCGTCGCCAATGCCCAGTAGCAACGTGTTGTCGCTGACAAAGGTAAAGCGGCCACCGTAGTGAACCGGAGTGTCCTTCATCGGTGATGCTGTGAACAACACTTCAAGATCAATCAGTGCATTGCCATCCAGCTTCGCGCGTGCTAGCCGAGTGGCATTGGCTTCATCATTACCGTGTGCATAGCTCAGGTAGAGCCAGCCATTCTGTGCATAGTCCGGATGCAGCACCACGTCGAACAATCCACCCTGACTCTTGGCAAACACATCAGGTACGCCCGAGACAGGATCAGACACCACACCGTCTTCAACCAGTCGTAGCTGACCGGTGCGTTCGGTGACCAGCAATCTTCCATCCGGCAGGAAGGCAAGAGACCAGGGATGATCAAGCCCGCTGGCAATAACGGCTATGCTGTAGTCTGATTCTTCAAGCTTGCGGAAGTCAGCTGAGCATACGCTTGAGCTGGTGACCCACAGGGTCAGGCCGAGTAACAAAAAACGGGATATCTGCATGAAGTTTTCGGGCTCTGGAGTTTGGCGAGTATTGCTATCGTTTGGTGTGGCAACGCTTGTTACGTACACACTCGCAAGCGTAGCTCATACACAACAGGTGATTGGCCGATTGCGTGACTTAGGCGTAACAGTTGGTATGGGAGAATGGCTACGCGTGGCCGCCGGTGACTGGCTGGGCCTTTACCTGTATCTCGCTGTGATAGCCGTCGGACTAGCCATCGCGTTTAGCGTGATGTCTGTGGTTGGCCGGTTCATGCCTGGGCAGCACAGTGTGCTGTTTGCGTTTGGCGGCGCGCTTGCCATGTGGGTCATGCTGTTCAGCATGAAAGAGCTAGGCTCAATTACGCCTATCGCAGGTGCTAGAGGAACGGTAGGCTTGTTGTTGCAATGCGCAGCGGGCGTTGCCGGCGGTTTTTGCTTTGTCTGGATAAAAAATCGCACAATTCCCTCTGCGCGAAAGCTGACTGGTTGAACTGATACTGATGGTTTACTGGCGTATGGTTGGTACCGGATCCAGTGTGTCGGGTCGATTCTCTGCAGTGCTCCCGTCAAGCTCGCCGTCTGTATCACCGAAGAACAGAGAGCTGCCTTCGAGCAGAACGATGTCGTACTCAATGGCGTAAGTGTTGTCAGCCGTTAACTGAGCCTGCTGTTCAGCCGTAGGCATCTCTCCATCCAGAGTCACGCTCTCGACGTTGATATTCACAGCATCAGCAGTACCTTGAGGAGTCTCAACGGTGTCACCGGGGTAGGCGACGGATACCTCGAAAACGATCTCGGCCGGCGTGCCTGGTGTTTGGCAGGCAGCATCGTCGTAATTGAACACGCGAGACACCGCGGTATCGCCTGAAATAGTGAGAGTCACCACTTCCGAGCCCGAGTCTGGATCGCCAGGATCGTCCGCGGTACAAGCTTCAAGATACTCCCCGTCATATTTAGTCAGCACGGTCGGGGCTGGGCCGGGGTTCAATCCTGGGCTGCTTGTCTCATTGGCCGGTGTGTCGTCATCTGAACTGCTGCAACCTGCGAGCAGGGCGACGGCGACTGGGAGCAAGGCAAGCGTTTTCATGGTTGGAGACATAACTGCAGGTTCTCTCTGATTGAGGTTTGGAATACCGGACTCAAGTAAGTTTGAGACTATGCGAAACAATATTAAGGAAATTATTCCCAAAAAGCAACATCATGCAAACAGTTAGCCAGTTAGCCAGTTAGCCAGTTAGCCAGTTAGCCAGTTAGCCAGTTAGCCAGTTAGCCAGTTAGCCAGTTAGCCAGAGAATGGAGAAAATTCTATAGCTCGTAAGCGCTGCTACTTCGAGCAGCAGGCGCCTATGCACAATCCTGATCGCGAAGCACGCCTGTACGCAGACTTCAAATACTTGATTTGTGTGTTAATTCGGTGCAGTCTCATAGAACAACAAAAATAAATCGTCCATTGCAAACCACGGAAACTTCTACACCATGCGGAAATCCCCTCTACTGTTGCTAGCGCCTGTCGTTCTGGCAGCCAGCACATTCAACCCTGCATACGCAGCCGAAAAACTCACCTATTACTGCAGCGCGCAGGAAGACTGGTGCCAGCTGATGGCAACAGGCTTTGAAGAAGCCACTGGTATCAAGGTCAGCATGACTCGCAAGAGCTCTGGTGAGACGTTTGCACAGATCAAGGCAGAAGCCAGCAATCCCAAAGGCGATATCTGGTGGGGTGGCACTGGCGATCCACACCTACAGGCAGCTGAAGAAGGACTGGGCGAGGCTTATGAGTCGCCTCTACGCGGCGAGCAGAATGACTGGGCAATCAGACAATCTGAGTCGGCTGGTAACCAGACAATGGGTATCTATTCTGGAGCGCTGGGATACGGATACAACGAAGAAGTGTTGGCTGCCAACAACCTGCCTGTTCCAGCCTGCTGGAAAGATCTGTTGAAGCCTGAGTACAAGGGCCACGTACAAATGGCAAACCCAAACTCTTCGGGTACTGCCTACACCACGCTTGCCACTATCGTGCAGCTGTTCGGTGAGGAAGAGGGCTTTGAATTCATGAAAGGCCTGCACAAGAACATCAATCAGTACACCAAATCGGGTTCTGCACCTATCAAGGCAGCGGGTCGTGGTGAAAACACAATCGGTATCGTGTTCATGCACGATGCGGTCGCTCAAGCTGCATCGGGTTTCCCTATCAAGGTTGTTGCGCCGTGTGAAGGCACCGGCTACGAAATTGGCGGCATGACTCTGATCAAGGGTGGACGTAATCCTGAGAACGCTCGCAAATTCTATGACTGGGCTCTGCAGGCAGACACACAAACCCGTGCACTGGAAGTGAATGCGTTTCAGGTGATGTCCAACAAGAATGCTACCAGCTCGCCCATGGCACCTGATCTGTCCAGCATCAAGCTTATTGACTACGACTTCAAGAAGTATGGTTCATCTGCTGAGCGTCAGCGTCTGCTGAAAAAGTGGGACGACGAGGTCTCTGTATTGCCACAGTGATCGGCGCTGTTTCAAAGCTGATCTGAAAGGTTAAGTAAAGCCATTGAATAAGAGCACCTGGCTATGGTTTGTATTGGGGATAGTGGGCTATTGCCTGCTTCCCTGGTATATCCAGGAAGATGGCTTCTGGGGGTTTGAGTGGCTGGTGGATGGTTATCCATTCGATCCGGACTACGCCCCCGCTCTTTTTCTGATCATGCAAGGGGAGAAGCTCTGGCTTGCCCCCTTGCTTCCCGCTCTACTACTGCCGTTACCGGGTTTACTCGGGTTTCGTGATTCATCAGTAGACGGTGCTCGCCGTTCGGCCAACATCCTGATTATTGCAGGCGTGGCGGGTCTTGCCTGGCTGGCTATTCAAGGCTACGGTATTGGTCTGAGAGGGTGGAATTTCGAGGCCCTCAATACGCTGTTCGGCCCGCTTGAGGACAGGCAGTTCGGGCTCGGTGCCGGGGCGTTGCTGGTTACTGGCGGCCTGTTGTTTTACCTCACTACCGGCATTGCGGCCCGCGGCGCGGTTAACGGCGACGTATTCGTTGTCGGTGCCATCGGCTTTGTCATTGCCATGGTGGCGGTCTTCATCTTCTTTCCTATTGTGCAGATGCTCTCCAGCGCTCTGCGCGATAACGATGGCGTGTATTCGTTCGCGATCTTTTTCTCCAAGTTTCTGGATGACAAGATCTGGGGGCTGGGCTGTGTGGTTGCCGGCACCCGTTGCGGTGTTGCCTGGAATTCATTGTTCCTCGCTGTGCTCGTTGGCTTTTCCACAACGGCATTGGGTCTGGCCTTTGCGCTGGTGGCAACACGCTCGCGATTCAGATACGGCAAGCTGCTAAGAGCATTAACAGTATTGCCCATCATCACGCCGCCGTTTGTCATTGGTCTGGCCATCATCCTGTTGTTCGGATTGTCCGGCGCCATCACTCAATTTGTGGCGGGCGTGTTTGATCTGCAGCCGACGCGCTGGATCTATGGCTTGCCCGGTATTCTTATCGCGCAGATGTTGTCCTTTACGCCTATCGCTTTTCTCGTGCTTATTGGCGTGGTTGAGGGTGTGAGCCCATCCATGGAAGAGGCCTCACAAACCCTGCGTGCGGGGCGATGGCAAACATTCGTAACCGTGACCTTGCCGCTGATGCGTCCGGGTCTGGCCAATGCGTTTCTACTGGGCTTTATAGAAAGCATGGCAGATTTTGGTAACCCTCTCGTGTTGGGAGGTAACTACGATGTGCTGTCAACTGAGATATTCTTCGCCATCGTGGGTGCGCAGAACGATCAGGGCAAGGCGGCTGTGCTAGCCATAGCATTGCTTATTTTTACGCTCACCGCGTTCTATGCGCAGCGTCGCTGGTTGGGCAAGAAGTCCTACACCACACAAACAGGCAAGGGCGATGGTGGTACGCATTCACGTTTACCGGGCCGCGTTATTCTGCCTTGTTATTTCATCACTGCCGTGTGGACAATTTTTACACTCACCGTATACGGCATGATTCTCTACGGAGGCTTTGTAGAGCTGTGGGGTCTGGATAACTCATTGACGTTCAAGCACTACATCACCGCCTTTGCTGTGAGCTATAACGAATTCGGTATTCACTTCAAAGGCTCTGCATGGGACTCATTCTTCACCACGCTGAAAATAGCAGCCACTGCGGCACCACTCACCGCCATCATCGGACTTATTACCGCGTGGCTCTTGGTTCGACAGAACTTTGCCGGCAAGAACGCGTTTGAATTTGGCACCATGCTCAGCTTTGCCATTCCGGGAACGGTAATTGGCGTGAGTTATATTCTGGCGTTCAACGTGCCACCTATAGAGCTGACAGGTACAGGCGCCATTCTGATCATCAGCTTTATATTCAGGAACATGCCTGTGGGGGTGCGAGCCGGTATTGCCTCCATGTCCCAGATAGACAAGAGTCTGGATGAGGCATCACTGACCCTGGGTGCCAGCACATGGCGAACCTTCACTCGTATCATTCTGCCGTTGATGCGTCCCGCTATTCTTGCAGCACTGGTATTCAGCTTTGTGCGCGCCATGACGGCTATCAGCGCGGTTATCTTTCTGGTTAGCGCGGAATACAACATGGCCACTAGCTACATCATCGGGCGCGTTGAAAATAACGACTACGGCATCGCCATAGCGTATTCATCGGTACTGATTGTGGTCATGCTCACAGTGGTGGCGCTGATGCAGTTAGTGGTGGGTCGTAGCAAGACAGGGCGGGGACTGTCGCAGTCACGCACCAATGTGTAAATGGATCTGAAACTATGAGCCCTACCAGCATCAGCAGCAATGCCGCCTCGGTTGAATTCAAACAGGTGAGCAAGGTATACGGCACAGACGTGACCGCT
>ENA-ORXT01002657-ORXT01002657.1-marine-metagenome-genome-assembly--contig:-NODE-2657-length-20949-cov-9.561566_pt1 | contig 20949 bp, 16 predicted proteins | sample MGYA00237868_ERZ511482 | MGnify/ENA metagenome assembly ERZ511482
ATCACAGTGAATGATGCAAACATTATTCTCGCTGACGTTTTAGCAAGCAACGGTGTTATCCATGCGATTGACGCTGTCTTGTTACCGCCTGATGTAGCTGCTTCACTTGCAGAGTAATTGACTGCTTGACTAGTAATTTGTACTAAACACCATATATATAGTGTAAAAGAGGGTCGCATAATTGCGACCCTCTTTTTGATCCATGACAGTTTTTTAAGATTCAATATGTTTTTAGCTCTTCGGGCTCTCGTGTGGTTAACATTGGAAACCAGCCATCTCTGTCAACCATATGCGAGCTAGTTGAACCACATTTTTTAAAGTGTGTAGCTGGATCTTTTTATTCGTACGTGGTAAAACAACATAGTTGACTACAGCAAATTAACAGGTGGAGGCAAAGCTGCAGAGAGTTTTGATATCTGTTAAATCGTTCAGGCCCTTTAATACTTGTTGCCGCTGCTTGATCGCTGCTACTCTAATCGCCGCTACTGTATAAGCTATAGTTCGAGCCTGTTCACAAATGGGAATTATCCACACTTATGAATAAAATTTCTCTATCCGCTACGCCACTATCTGAACGTTCCGATTTCGTTAAACCTCAGTACAACTCGCGTTGCTTTTCGGATTTTCCGAAAACGATTCAATATCTGCTAACGGGGGAAGGAAAACCTGCTCTTGATCCAGAGGTGCTGGGTAAATTTGATCGTCAATATGATACGGTTCTATTCCTTTTTCTGGATTCATTTGGATGGCGTTTTTTTCAGGAACATCAAGAGAGTCATCCTTTTTTACAGCGACTCCTTGAAAACGGGCACGTTACGAAAGGGACATCGCAGTTTCCGTCTACAACAGCAGCGCATGTAACTGCCATCCATACAGGAGAACGTATTAGCGACAGCGGGATCTATGCATGGCAATATTATGAACCAAAGTTTGATGACATTATTACGCCGCTGCTCTTTTCGTACGCCGGAACGGGCAGGCGCGATACATTGATAAAAACAGGCGTTGACCCCCAAACGATTTATCCACCAGAAACCTTTTACCAAGCATTAGGAAAGAAAGGGATCACCTCTTACGTTTTCCAGCACCGCGAATATACGCCCTCCACCTATTCGGACATTGTCTTTCGCGGTGCACGTACAGTTCCATACATTACCTTTCGTGAGTCATTGGTTACGCTACAGCATCTACTTTCTAAAGATCGAACCCCTCTGTATGCCTTCCTCTACTTTGATAAGTTCGACACAATCTGTCATAAACATGGGCCAGAGTCACCGCATGTAGCCGCAGAGGCAGAGCAGATGCTTACCGCTTTGGAACAAACTTTTGAGAAATTAGAACAGTCGCAAAAGAAGACGCTTTGTATCGTCAGTGCGGATCATGGGCAGATTCGCGTGCAACCCAAAGAGACCCTTTATCTTAATCAGCTCTCGGCATTAGCAGACTTACCAAAGATGATGCAGAAGAATGCAGCTGGTGCATTGATTGTACCGGCAGGTGGACCGCGCAATATGTTTCTACATATTGAAGATGATCATTTAACAGAGGCACAGCAACTTCTTGCAGAGACACTGGCTCCACGGGTAACGGTTTGCAGCACGGCGCAGATGATTGGTGAGGGGTTTTTCGGCGAAACTAAACCATCCAAAACGTTTTTGGATCGGGTTGGCAATCTGGTGCTTTTGCCTCATACTAACGAGACAGTATGGTGGTATCAAGCAAATAAGTACGTGATCCGTTATTTGGGCTACCATGGGGGGCTTGCGCCCGAGGAGATGGAAATTCCGATCTGCTTTTATGAGTTCGATTAAGCTGTGATAGCGAAGGTATCGCTCTCGGATTTACTGTTGTCCGTGCTTTTTAGAGAAGATGTCCCGAATTTTAGCCACAAAAATTGGCAGCCTCATCTCATCTTGGAGATATAAAATTGATAAGCCGATGGGAGTTAAGCTAGAAACAGATGGACCATCAAAATAGCGCAAGCTGAGCTTTGCACTGAGCACTTCACCGAGGTGAAACCGTAGCGATATAGCGATGCCCGCTGCGGCTTCTACCACAATCCTTCGGATTCGCTCAGCCTATGCAGTTTGTACATCTCTGCTCTCTTGTCTCTTAGATGCCATAATCGAATGATGGATATTTATTTTTCTAAAACGGCCTAACGAAAGAAAACAAAAAAGGGAGAGGGAAATGAGTAACTCATTTCCCTCTCCCTTTTTCTTCTATTAACTACGACCGCTTGTTGCGGTTTGCTACATGTCTAGTGATTATATTTAGTTAGTTTGCGTACAGCCTTTCAGCGATTACTGATTGACAAACGGTAAGAAAATGAACTGACCTGTCGCGTCATCATTACTGAAATCAGCCTCGGCACCTTGCGTCAGAGACGTTGGTGCACACTGTACTGCCGTCTCGGTTGCATCAAACTTTGGCGTATTTGGATCGTCAGTCGATACAGTGGATAAACCGGTTGGCCCAAAGCTTGTATTTTCATAAGTAATAACTGCTTGGTTAACCAGTTGACAGCCACCCTGTGCACCCAACGGTCGATTAAATGTACCTAGTAGCACCTCGAACGAAATGGTCACCTCGCCACCACCAGGAATTGTGTCCAACGCAACACCAACGCTTACATCACCAGGATTGTTACCAAACGATACAATATCAGTGCTTCGTTCCGTCTTAACCGAGCCGATAATAAGCGCCGTATTCGCATCAAGCGTGTCGGCCAAGAAAACACCCGTAGCCGGACCCGTACCGCTATTCACAATTGTGATGCGGTATATCATTGTGCTGCCTTCTTCCACAATGCCGCTTGCATCAGCGCCACCTACAGTCAGCGCTGACTTATACGCTTCAATAATTGGTGGAGCGCTAATTGGCGTAACAGTTGGATCATCATCCTCTGGCGTTTCTGGATCGTCCGTTGGCTCTTCCACAAAAGTGTCGCCACTTGTGCCGTTGACAATCCCTTGGTTTGCAACAGAGTCGACGCCTGCCGGCAGCGGATTATTTATCTGTACACGGAAGCTAATTCCAACCTGATCACCCGGGTTAATCGTTCCAACATTGACCACAATATTTGGGTCCCCATTTGGATCCGCGGTGACGACTGTACCCTGACCCGTTTGGACTGGGTCAAGAATAAGCGCCGTACCGTCGCCACCTTGTGTAATCAACGTTGTGTTTGGATCCACCGTGTCGCTAAAGACGATATTATTAACTGGCACATTGCCTTCGTTGCTAATAATCACCTCGTAAATCAGAATGTCGCCTGGCGAAACAAGACCATCGCCATTCACGTCAACCAGCAACCGATCATTCTTCGTCGATTCAATAACTGGGGCAACCGTAATCGGCGTCACCGTTGGATCGCCATTTTCTGGCGTGTCTGGATCATCCGTCGGCACTGTTGGTAGCTCATTGCTTTCGATAAGACCTTGATTGGCAACCTCTCGAATACCCGCATTTGCCAGTGGATTATCAATGCGCACATAGAACTCAATCGTCACCTGCGCACCTGGTGCCATGGTCCCGATGTTTACAGAAACCAGCGAGATGGAGCACTCATCAACCGTACCCGCGGTGGTCGTCACTGGGATGTTGCAGTCAACCTTGGTATTAGGGTCAGGTTGGTCGTTGAAGACCACGCCCGTTGCCGCCGAATTACCATTATTAACAATCACAACCTCATATTTCAGGTAATCACCAGGCGACGGAGAGCCATTGCCATCCACATCATCGTGTAGCGAATCACGCTTCGTTGCCAGTAAGTTTGGCAGCAACTCAAGCGGCGTTACCGTTGGATCATCATCCGTTGGTGTATCTGGATCATCGGTTGGCTCTTGTGGGAAGTTGTTTCCCGTTACCACACCCTGATTCGCAATCTGCGTCACACCATCTGGTAGCGGATCAACAATTACAACATCAAACGTAATCGTTACAGAACCGCTTGGCGCAATATCGCCAATATCGATGCCGATACTCGTATCACCTGCATTGTTGCCGCTTGTTACATTACCTTGCGTTGTCGTAACAGAGCCAACGGTCAGAACAGTGTTCGAATCAGCTAAATCATTTAGGAAAGCGGCCTCGGCAGGAACTAGGCCAGAGTTGTCAATCACAATCGTATAGGAGATTGTATCACCAGGGCCATTGCGGCCATCGCCATTTGTATCGGCAATCGCATCCACCTTGGTTGCCTCTACTTTGGGAGAAGCAACAAGCACTTCGGCATCATCTGTTACGGGTACGGTTGTGTTACCGTCATCATCCGTCGCATCTGCTGAAACAACATTCGTATGGATATTATCCACAACTGACGGGCTATTGATATCCAGTGTGTCCGTTAGGATACAGACATAGCTCGCACCAACTGCGATTAAACCGCCCGTAGCGCAAGTGCCTTCGCCATTCAGATCTCCATAGACGCTGTCCGTTAGAGCGGTCAGTGTAACTGGCTCGGCACTCGTGTTAACCACCTCAAACGTAAAGGTGACTACGCCACCCGCTTCGGGAATGGCCGTTGGGTTTGCCGTCTTAATCACATCAATCGTTGGCAGCAGATCTTCTATCTGTACCTCAGCATTATCCGTACCGCTGACTGGGTTGCCTTCATCATCCTCGGCTCCAGCCGTTACAGTATTCGTGTGCAGCAGATCCGTAACCGACGCACTATCTGCGCTCAATGTTACGATGATGGAACAGATGTAGCTTGCACCGACAGCAATTACGCCACCAGTAGCACAAGTGCCCTGTCCGTTTAAGTCCCCATAAACGCTATCGACCAAACTTGTCAGCGTGACAGCTTCTTGACTTGTGTTAACCACCTCGAACGTAAAGGTCACGTCGCCACCAGATTCCGGCACAGTAACTGGATCCGCCGTCTTAATCACATCAATTGTCGGCAGCACATCAACAGTCTCAGTTGTCGTGATCGGCGGTGTGGGCCCAGTTGGATCATCTGCACCAACAGTGGCCGTGTTGGTTGTATCCGCATCAAGCGTGGCGATACAGGAATACTCCCACACCTCGCCAACAGCCAGCGCACCATCTGCATCGCCGGTTATAATTGTTACTGGCGCACAGAGATCATCTGTCACTACAACGTTGGTCAACGTGATGTTGCCGGTGTTGGTAACGAGATATGTGTAGGTCACATCGGTACCGGGCGCGACCACCTCTTGGTCTGCCACTTTTGTAACGACATATTCTGGATTAATGCCAAAATAATGGCTGGGATCCGTGCTCGTAATCGGGTTGGTCAAACCTGGGACTGTTATTTCTGCAGTGCCAATGTTCATATATTGATTGGCGGTAGCGACATCAGTTGCAACGTATGTCCAAGCTTCACTTGGCGATAAAATACTGTCACTTCCTGCATCGGTTGTAGCATCAAATACTGGCGTAACACCCGCAACATTGTCTGTTACGTCTAAATCGTCTAGTGCAACATCAACTGTACCCGTATTACTCACAACATAAGTCCATTCTACCGGATCTCCAATTTGAATATATGGCCCAATCGGCGAGTCAGCATCAACTCCGTTAGTCGATTTTTCGAGCGTTATATTTGGAATCGGTAGAAATGTGTAACGAATCTCGACACAAGCCTCTGAGTCAGTTGCAACCGAGGCATCGGCATTGGACCCCACGCGGATAGCAGCCTCACCTAAAGACGCAAATGGGAAATCAACAACACCAGTACCTGTGGTAAATAAAGCCAAATCAGTTGCACCTGTATACTGACCGTTTACGCTACCACTCTCGGAAAACTGAACCGTTTCGCCCTCACCTGGAAGTAAAGGAGAAGTTGTTATCGGTACCCCTCCACCAAATGGCCCCGGATCTTGAATCGCTAACACAATTGGCTGGCTGCCATCTAGTAGTGTTGCACCAACCAACGCCCTGTAAGAACCATTGATTGGCTGTGCGCCGGTTCCCGGATCTGCTGTGTTCGTAAAAGTTACGGAGGCATCAATGCTAACAGTAACTGTGTAATCAACAGTTTGTAATATCCCAAGAGAAGGGTCAAATTCTGCAACTGAAACGATATCAACTGGATTTATAGGGTCAAATAAAACCGTGGTACACGCATTTACATCCTGTGTCACTGTCTGCGCGTATGCCCCGCTAGCCATCGCCAGCAAAACAAATGCCGCCAAAAAGGCAGCACTGCTAATTCTCCATAAACATTGAGGCAAGCCGCGTTGCAATGCAGGGCGTGCTTCCTGCTCAAAGCCTTGGCTTTGGGTTAGAACGTTTTCCATAATTTTTTATCCTAAGTATATATAATAAGTGAGCAATATCGGTGGGTGATCGCCTTGGCGAGGCATGGTGTAAAACGGCTTTAAAGACAAAGGGAGTCAGTGAGCCAAGTGATCATTTCTTTCTGCGAAGTGTAACAAATGTATCACACACTATTTTCAGTTTGTGGTTACATTATGTTGTCAAAGCGCTTACGATAAAGAGACAAACAACGATATTTGTCTGACAAAGGGTGCCACTTTATAACATGCGGCAAATATACGAAACCTATACGCAAAGTTGACTACCCTGCTATAAAGGACGCAATAAAGATGGCATAAGTCACGATCAATTTTTATTTATTAGCAAAAACGGTATTATAAGTGACCACAGTTTGCTCTTCATCCAACGATTCGGTACACTAAAATTCAATCCCGCATTTAGACTTGGCTCATCATACTGAACTCGTAGATGAGCGTTAATTTTCTCCAATTAATTTTCTCCAACGAGGATCTCTTGTTCGAAGTCGTTTTTTTAGGTACATCCGCCTCTGCACCGTCTGCGCAGCGTGGGCTTTCGTCTGCTGTTGTGATCGCGGGCGAACATCGTTTTATGATCGACTGTGGCGAAGGCACGCAGCGCCAAATTTTGCGCAGCGGCTTAGGCTTTCGGCGGCTGGACAAAATTTTATTAACCCACGGGCATCTTGACCACATATTGGGGTTGGGTGGCCTTGCCAGCACGCTTGGCCGATGGGAGGCGCTCGAAGCACTCAACATCTACGGCGGCGCGCAAACGCTCAAGCGGGTGCATGGGTTGATGGAGGTGGTCTTTGGGGAGAATCAGATTCCGAATGTTGGCATTGTGCTCAATGAAATTAGCCCGAGCGTGCTCTTTGAAAGTAAACAGTTCGAGCTGACTGCTTTCTCGGTTCAACACCGCGGCAGCGACTGTTTTGGCTTTAACTTTGAAGAGAAAACGCGCCGTCCATTTTTGCCAGAAATTGCCGAAAAGTTAGGCGTTCCCAACGGCCCGCTGCGGCGCGACCTCGTTGCAGGGCAGATCATCACGCTGCCCAACGGCAACACCGTTGAACCCGATCAGGTGCTGGGCGAGCCACAGCGCGGCACCAAACTTTGCTTCATCAGCGATGTGAGCCACACCGGCCCGCTCCACGAGCAGGCACGCGATGCGGATCTGCTCGTTATCGAATCAACTTATTTGGATCGTGATAAAAATTTGGCTAAACAACATGGTCACATTACCGCTACGGCTGCGGCTCATCTTGCCAAGAAGGCCAACGTCAAACAGTTAGTGTTGCACCATCTTAGTCGACGCTATCGCACAGCCGAAGTCATCGAAGAGGCTCGTGCTATCTTCCCAAACAGTGTAGTCGTCAGCGACCTCGATCTAGTTCAGGTGCGTAAGGATAAACCTATCGGGCTATCCAATCTACGCCACAGACCAAAACAAAAAACATAATCACGGAATCAGATATTCTTATGGCTAAGAAAGAAGAAGATAAATCGGAAGGACCACAAGTAGTCGCTAATAAGCAACAGCCGTTTCTCGCGTTTATCGATGCCGATATTGCAAGTGGAATGGACGAAACCGCGCGCGAGGCATTGATGGAAAATGTGCGTCGCTACCGCAGTAAAAGCGTCTCGCCCCTGTGGGTAAATTGGGTGAGTCAGCGTGCGGATCTGCGCTTTGCCTGCCTCGTGCGCGACGTTTCGGAGTTTAATGACTTTATGCTAGATGTAGTGCGCAGCGTGGAAGGTGTGCGTGAAACTGCTACCATGCTCAGCTTTAGTGGGCGCGCCAATATCGATACGCTGCTGGATCTGGAAATGGAAGTTAGCCCAAATAGCTCGATGGTCGCCGCGGTTGTTTTTGTGGATGTACAGCCCGGGCAGGATCGCCAGTGCTTTCAGGCGCTGCTCGATCTACCACCGCATCCAGACGTGCGCCGCGTGTGGCTGCTCAACTGCTATCACAGCGATGATGCTGATTTAATGTTGCTTTTGTTGGGGAAGAATGTATCGACAATGACTGGGTACGTGATGAGTTGGGTGCGCACCACAAAGGGTGTGATCGATACGGAAATGCACACAGTGCTTGACTGGCGCTGGTTGGCTGGCCCAGAGGATATTGTGGAGCTATGCGAGCACTTCTTTACGCATAATTTTATGGGTCAGTTTGCTGATGAGAAAGATTTGAGTTAATTCTATTTTGGATGGACAGAAGCAGCCTGCGTTATTTGGACGGTCCATCTGTTTCTCTGGACCAAGGCTGGAGGATTGGCCGAAGATTGAAGCAATTCACTAGTGGATGTGGTTAGAGCGGCGAACGCGGGTCCAACCGACAATGTGTTTATATACCCCATGATTTTACTTCGATGCCTCTATCATACAGGTTCGAATTGAATGGTTTCGCGTCGCTTTGGGTGTAGATATCCCAAAACAATATCTGTTTGCGGAACACCGGCATCAATCAATTCGTAGGCAATCGCTCGCTCGGTCCCGTCAATTTCAATCCAAATTTTCTCTTCGTAGATCCGTATGTCCAAGAGTACGGCATAGACTCGACCAGTTTGATCCCAGCCAGAATCTACTAGAAGGTAAGTTTGTTTCTCTTCATCAAAGATGGGGCGCACATCAATTTCGCCCACGCTTTGTGCAAATGCTGCGTGCTGAAGGATGATCTGCTTGATAATAGCGCGGTATTCTTCTAGTTTAGTATCTATTCAACTACTACCAGCTTTGTTGATTTTTTCTAACTGGGATTTAACCTTCCTGAGCTTGGCAAGCAACTTTATTGTTTGGGTAGCACCATCATAACCGGGATATATACGTGCCGAATTGTATCTCATCTTATGTAGGAGGGTTAGTAGTTTGGGAACTTTTTCAATTGGAAAAACAAACTTCTTGAAGTATTCCGTAGGCATTTCGTTCACTTCTAAATTGAGAGATTTCATGACCATCCTGCGGGAAGTTTCGGGCTCTTCCTGTAAGCCAGCGATGACTTCATTCAATGGTTTTTTGAGAATTTTGTCGTGCTTGTCTGCACAATTCGTCTCTGGGAAAACGAGTAGAAAAACACCTTGTTGAGCAGTCAGATTAAGATTTTCCGTCATCGGGGGTGTAACCAAATATATCGATACGTAGTCGTAGGGCTCATTCCATGAAGAACTTCCCTCGATGAAAATGCATTGATGAGATCTGTTGATATTGCCCAAATCGCTATATTCTCTTGTTTGGCCAAGTCTGGTGATTTAGATTGTAATTCCTTTTCAAGGATATCTAGACCGCTTTGTGCTGCAAAAAACATCGCTGCAAACGGATCACGGCTCCAGTCTAACAAGCGAGTTGGCATCCCATAGTGTTGAGCCAGTGCCAATATAGGCCATAGCGATTTTTCGGGCTAAGTATTATCATAGAGTTCTTCAGGTCGTATTTCCTCGGTACCTGTGTAAGTTGATGATATAGACGTAGTTTTAAAATAGTGATGTAATTCAGTGGATACAGGAGGAAGCGATAGTCCTGCTTGGTCCGCCTGCCGATAGAATTGAGCTAATATTGCTCGTTCGTACTTGTCTATAAAAAACCTTGTATCAAGGTAAGGAACGGGCCCTGTTTCAGCGGTGGTATTGACTAGATCTATCAGATCATCACACTTGTCAGGTCGTAATGCGGTTGGAACAAGCGTATACGTATCGCTTTTCCCGATTCCTCGAAAAACCCATTTTGATTGCAATGAAGTCTCTTCTCCGCCAACCAAATCGATAAGTTTCTTTACGAGTTCATCCGTATGAGATATCTCTATATGCTCGTAAACATCATTATTCTGCAATTCGCTCATTAATTTTGGCTTTCACTCCGGTCTTGTGTTAGATGTTTATTGCAGTATGACATCGTTCTGTGGTTAACAACATTTCAACCCCACCTTAATAATCCTCCCCAGCTTAGGGAGGAGACCGTTGACGAATGCTCGAATCTGCTTGAAATGCAAGCTAGATCGGGCGTCCGGTGACAATCCCTTCCCTTAGCAGAGGAAGGCTAGGATGGGGTCGATAACATGGGCAACCCAAGTTGATTTGTGAGTCGGGTTATCTTTGATGAACCATGCCTAAAACAAGTAGATAATCGCGCCCACCCCTACTCAAACACCACGCGATGAACCACCACCTGACCGACCTGAATCGGCTGCACATCGACCAGCCAGCGGTCATGGATCTGCGGGCTAGTGGTGAATGCTTGTAAGCGGAAACCGAGCGGCACCGCAGCGATCAGCGCGCCCAGCACCAAGAGCAGCACCAGCGGAAATTTCTGCGAAAAGGTCGTACGTTTGCCGCTGCTTGCCGCCATCGCTACCAAGGTGACTAAGATGCCCGTTGTGGCTAGATTGGTGCCGCAATTCGGGTGGATCGCCAAGTTATGTTCGCCCGACTGCATCCGCAACATGGCGTTGCTGACGGATTGACGCACTTCCTCGGCATTGACGTTGCCAAAAAGCGTAAAGCCCAATGGATCGCTGAGCCCGCTAAAGCTCTGCCGCGGGTTTCGAGCCGACAGCAGGTGAATGGTCGCATGTTCGATGGCGTGGTGTTGGCGGGTGCGCTGGACGAGTTGTTTTAGGATGGTGATCATATGGATGGCTCGTTATTTAGAATGAGAATGGTTAGGTTATCGGAGATGGGGATGACAAATAATGATGGGCGATTCGTAGGGACATGAGCTCAGCGAACCGCAACACTGCCATAAGATCGTTCCGCTGAACTCGTGTTCGCACTGACGAATAAATAATTATTCGTGGGTTGCCCATGCTGAACACGAGTTCAAGCGGAACGTCGTTGTTTTCAACGAAAGTTCCGCTTTCTCGCCTGACTCGTGCCTCTATGCGTTTTCCGATCAAAAATGCGCTACCCGATCAATTTCTTGGCCCGTGCAGCCGCATTTTCCGCCGTGAGGCCAAACTCTTCGTAGATTTTTTTGTATGGCGCGCTGGCCCCGAAATGATCAAGCGCCAGAATGTCTCCCTTGGCTGGATCGTTGCCCACCCAGCGTTCCCAACCGTATGGGACAGCCGCTTCGATGGCAAGTTTTGGCACGTCGGGTGAGAGCAGCACCTCGGTATGATAGGCTGCGCCTTGATCCGCAAAGAGTGACCAACATGGCAGGCTAACAACACGAGCCTTGACCCCCTCTTCTGCCAGCAACAGGGCCGCGTCGTACGCAATTTCTACTTCGCTACCGCTGGCAATCAGTACCACATCAGCCGCCCCATCGCCATCATCGAATAGAACATAGCCACCGCGCAACACGCCGCTTGCCGCCCCATGACCCTTCGCTGCCCGATCATATGTGGGGAGGTTTTGACGGGTTAGCGCCAATGCGGTCGGCCCATTTTCCCTTTTTAAGGCGTAGCGCCACGCTTCGGCTACTTCGTTGCCGTCTGCTGGGCGCATCAGGTGCATATTTGGAATGATGCGCAGCGCCGCGACCTGCTCAATCGGCTGATGCGTTGGGCCATCTTCGCCCACGCCGATACCGTCGTGCGTGAGGATATAAATGACGCGTTGCCTCATAAGCGCACTCAGACGCATCGCGCCGCGCATGTAGTCGCTAAAAATTAGGAACGTGCCGCCATAAGGGATCACGCCGCCATGTAGCGCCATACCGTTGAGGATGGCGGCCATTGCATGTTCGCGTACGCCAAAATGCATGTTGCGACCGTTGAAGCTGTCGGGCAAAATGGAGCCAATGTCTTTCATATTTGTCTTGTTGCTGCCAGCTAGATCGGCGCTGCCGCCAACTAAGTTTGGAATTACCGGAGCCAGCGCGTTGATGACCGATCCGCTAGAGTTGCGCGTTGCCATGGCTTTGCCTGCTTCAAATGTGGGCAGGGCATCTTCCCACCCATCAGGCAACTTACCCGATAGGAACGATTGCAGTTCGGCTGCCTCGTCGGGATAGGCTTGGCTGTATGCCTCCATGCGGTCGCTGTCTGCGGCTTCTTGCTCTTTGCCGCGCGCGACGGCTTTCCCCATGAACTCCGCTACATCCTCCGGCACGTAGAAGGTCTCACCGGCAGGGAAACCAAGATTTTCGCGCGTCGCGGCCAATTCGTCGGGGCCAAGAGGTTCGCCATGAACCTTTGCTGTGCCAGCGTGGCCGGGTGATCCAAAGCCGATAATGGTTTTACAGCCGATAATGCTCGGTCGCGGATCTGCCTGCGCGGCTTCGATTGCAGCCGTAACTGCCGCGCCATCCATACCGTTGATCTTTTGTACGTGCCAGCCATACGCTTCAAAACGTTTTGCCCAATCTTCGGTGTAGGCCAGATCGGTGCTGCCCTCAATGGTAATACTGTTGTCATCATATAAGTAGACAAGCTTGCTCAGCTTAAGATGCCCCGCCAAACTCGCAGCCTCGCTGGCAATCCCCTCCATCAGATCTCCATCGCTACAAATCGTATAGGTGTAATGATCCACCACATTGTGATCGGGCTTGTTGAAACGCTCGGCCAGCCAGCGTTCGGCAATGGCCTTGCCCACGCCATTGGCAAAGCCTTGCCCCAGCGGCCCTGTAGTTGTGTCTACCCCCGCGGTGTGACCATGCTCGGGGTGGCCCGGCGTTTCGCTCCCCCACTGCCGAAAATCTTTTAGCTCATCAAGAGGCAGATCATAACCAGTTAGATGCAGCAGCGAATAAAGCAGCATCGATCCATGGCCCGCGCTTAAGATAAAGCGATCACGATTGGGCCAAGTTGGATTGCTGGGGCTGTGACGCAAAAATCTGCTCCAAAGCGAAAATGCGGCCTGCGCCATGCCCATCGGTAGGCCAGGGTGGCCCGAATTCGCGGCTTGCACACCATCTGCCGAAAGTAAACGAATCGTATTGACGGCCCTTTCTTCTACGGCTGCGCTTGGGTTTACGTCATTTTGTGCAGCTAAAATCGATGATTCTGAAGGTGACATGGTAACTTCTTTCCTGTATGATTGGGGTGGATTTTATTCTTAAATTCTTCTCTGTGTTTTTGTCGAGCAGCATAGTTGGACCACTACAAATATCGGTGTTATCGATACAAAAATCTGCCCATTTCTTTAATCCGCTATGGCGCTGATGCTATTGTAGTGTCTTTATCAATCGTAGAAAATACCAGCAACACTATTAGGGAACTGGAAGAAAAATATACGCTGTTTTTCTTATAATAGCTATATCGCTAATGAATGTCAACACAGGCAAGAAATAACGTAAGCATATTCAATGAAAGGCCATTTTGGACCTTTCCCAATAATGAATTAGGATCCGCTATTATACATAGCAGTAAATAGAAAAACATTATGAATAAAAACAAACGAATGACAAATGGTATAATAGGTGGCCTCGGCATTGTTGCCGGAGTTGGTATGGCCACCGCAGCGTATGCCATGTTTCGCGAACCGCTCGACGTAGCGCTCGAACGACGCACCATCCGTATTCCACATGCGCAGGGCAAATTGCCACAACATGGGCTGCGCATCTTGCACCTTTCGGACACCCATTTTCAGGGGCTAGAGTGGCGTGAGCGAGCCAAAATAAACCAGATCCGCAAAATGGCCGCCTCGCTCGAATACGATCTGCTGATCCACACCGGCGATTTTTGGCACAACGAGCAGGGCTACGAAAATACTATAGCGCTTATCAACATGTTGCCCGCACCACGCCTCGGCGCATATGGCGTGCTCGGCAATCACGATTACGTCTGCTACAGCCACGGTGATGTGCTCACCCGAAACTGGGATCGTTACCAGAAGCGGCAAAACCAAAACGGGCAGTCAGAAGAAAGCCAAGCAGTCAACGGCACGCATCAATCCGGCAGCGGGCAAGGTGGAACGATTAGCAGCGCACAGAGCATAAGCCAGAGTGGATCGCCCGTGGACGAAATTAGCGACCGCTACGTTCGGAAAAATTCGCAGACCGTAACAGGCTTTGCCCAAGAAGCCGTGCAGTTTATGCGCTATATCATGAACGTTCCTTTCGAATTGGAACATGAATGTTATAATAGTATCGAACGGCTCACCGCAGGGTTGGAACAGTGCAACATGCAGGTGCTAACCAACCGGGCCATTCATCTTTGTGATCACCCCGATCACCCAGATGGCGTAGACATTTATTTGGCCGGTATTGACGATGTATTCGAAGGCAAGCCCGATGTGCGGGGCACGCTAGCAGAGATTCCCGCCGACGCAACCAAAATTTTACTGAGCCACAATCCTGACATTTTGGACGACCCAACATCGCGCGCGTTCGACCTGATTTTGTCCGGCCACACTCATGGTGGGCAGATCGTTCTGCCATGGTTTGGTGCGGCACACACGCAATCGTTTCATTTGGATCGACACGAGGCTGCGGGTTATCTCAAACGGGACGACACGCAAGTCTACATATCACGCGGCGTGGGCGAAGGCATTCCGCTCCGCTTTGGCGCAAAACCGCAGATCACGTTACTGACAGTAAAAGCAGAGTAACTGCAAGTGAAAGAAGTGAACAGTAAATGTGGAAAGTAAGCAGTTCCCATTCACAAACCCGAGACACCCAAACTCATGATCAACCTATTTAACTGGCGCTCCAAACTCGTGCGCGACATAACAGGAGATGTGCTCGAAATCGGCATAGGCACCGGGGCAAACCTGCCACACTATCGTCATGCGGATAGCGTGACCGGCATCGAACCGGATGCTGCCCGTGCCGAAAAAGCGCGCGCCCAATCCGCCAAAGTACCGGTTACCATCGAAACATCCAGCGCGGAAGATCTCCCCTTTGCCGACAATAGCTTCGACAGCATTGTTAGCTCGTTGGTGCTTTGCTCTGTGAAGGATCAACACCGCGCGTTGCAAGAAATGAGGCGCGTGCTAAAACCTGGCTGTACACTGCACATGGTGGAACACGTCAAACCGACGAACTATCTTGCATATAACATCTTGCGCGTGCTCACGCCCATGTGGAGCAAAGCGGTCTGCAATTGTCATCTCGACCGACCTACAATCGAGGTGCTGGATGAGATGAGTTGGGATGTAGAAATTCACAGCCGCCGCTTTATGTTTGTACACATGAGCGCCGTTCCTGCGCCCGAACCGCGCCAAAGTGCCTATAACACTAGTCTCCAACGTGAGTTTTACGAGAAAGGCTATACGGGGCAGGCAAAAAATTAGCCAGTATTTGTATTATGTCTTCTTGACGCTACCAAAGACAGTTTTGTATACTAGATATGCATACACTTATTCAATGTGGCATTTTGCTACTGTACACTTTTAAAAGCCTTGAGACTTCGCTGTTTTTCCCGCAAGTTTTCCCACCTGCGTGAGGACAAGCTTGGCGGGAATCCACAGGATGCCAAACGATATGGATGCACAATAAAAGAGATCGACATGTCAACGTCGAGAGATTTTCTCTTTTAGCTAAAGTGTTCAGTAATAAATGTAGTGTAAATAAACAATCTGTGTAAATCTGCAAAATCTGCGGTTAACTATTTATATCGAATCTACACAACACGAAAGGAAAAAACCCAAATGTTGCAAAACGTAATCGCCAAACTCGCATTTGCCCTACCGGCAGAAAAAGTCAGCGCTCACTGTGACGGCCCTTGTGGCGTCTACGACCCAGCCTCTGCCCGCATTGCTGGCGAAGCTGTTCTTTCTATGACTAAGAAATTGCTTGATGCTGGCCCAGCTAGCGACCTTGCTGCACAAAACACGCAAGGTCGCTTCATTGCCATTAAAGAAGAACAGGCACAGATAGCAAAGGATGAACTTCTGATTCTGTGGACAGATTATTTTAAGCCACAACATTTGGACGCTTACCCAGATCTACACACAACATTCTGGAATGCAGCCAAACTTTGTTCGGCAACCAAGGTTGAAGTAAGCCTTGAAAAAGCCGAAGCGCTCATGGCCGCTATTAAAAAGGTCGACGAGATCTTCTGGGCAACAAAGAGCTAAGGTAGCCAACTGACTAATTTTAGTAGTACACAAAAGTAGGTTGTCCCGCGAAGTGAGCATTTCCTAATACGATGTCATTCCCGTAAGAACCGACGCAGGAGAACGCCCTCTCCGCGAAATTGTGTTTGGTTATAGAGAACATGGCATTCACTACTGGATTGGTCTTAAACGCAAAAGCGGGCGGAGATTCGTACTACGAATCTCCGCCCGCTTTTGCGTCTGTCGCCTAATTATGCACAAACTGCCGAACGCCAACTGGAAAGAGTTACTACTTTTGCTTCTGCGCAAACGCAAACGCTTTGCCGTCGAAAATTACTCCATGGAGCCGACGCTCAACGCTGGCGATTTAGTCTTTGTAGATACCGCTGCCTATCGATTCGCTACACCGCAAGAGGGCGATATTGTGGTTGCCCATCATCCGCATAAACAAAAATTGCGGATTATCAAACGCGTGCGGTTCCTAGACGAGGATAATCGCTGCTATTTAGTCAGCGATAATGCCATCCACCCAGAAAGTCAAGACAGCCGCTCGTTTGGCTTTGTCGATTTACAGAGTGTGGTCGGATGCGTGACAAGTTGCATTCGTCGATAGAGGAAGGCTGTATCAAAATTGCTTTATGCTCAACACCCCACATTGCTCCTGCTTGACTGCCCCTTTACTCGATCGCCATGAGCCAAGGGACAACTGAATCCGAATCCCCGGTATAAACTGATGGCGAATAAATAGATGAATGTAGTTTTTTCAGCCCTAAAAGCATATTTTCCTCTGCCACAGCTGAAGTGTCTTGACTTGCTTGCTGGTACTTTTCGTACATATAAATACTGCGAAGCGTTATCGCTACGCTGTTTGCAATTGTGCGCAAAACGACCATATCGCTTTCGTCAAACTGCTGCTCTACTGCTGTAATTAAAATAACACCATACGATATATCTTTCCCTTGAATCGGGACAACGATAGAGCGACCAGAACTGGAATAAAAAGGATGTTCCGGATTATCTTCGAGTAGCTCTGGTGTAAAAAATACTGGTTGTCCACTGCGAATTGTCCACTGCACAATCGAAGCGGTAGTAGGTTGATCAAATGTGTTGGGAGTAAAAGGAAACGAGGCATCTATACTGGAATCGCTAAAAATACGAAACGGCTGGTCAAGTATGTCGAGTTGAAGATGCTTGCCAAGATTTGTGCTGTAGTCGAAAAGAGAATTTTGGAGAACTATTTGAATGTTAGAATTTGCGGTAATTTCTGGTACTTTTTCTAGTAATACGTCAATGACTTCAGGGAAAAACTGCGCATTCGAAATCGCTTTTGTTAATAGCTGCGCATTTACAAGTTGCTCTTCGTGCTTACTGATTTCAACTGTCATACGAGCATTGTAGATTAGCGTCGAACCACTAATTGCAATATCATATAGATTCTCTCGCAGGGTCATATCATCAAACCCAGCAGGGTCACATTTGCCCAGAAATAATACCCCTTCTGTTGACTGACTCGTGCGTAATGGTATCGCCAGCATTGAGCCATGCTTTGGCAACCATGAAAATTCCTCTCGAACTGCTAACGCGCAGTTGCTCAAATCGTGTAAATAAACGTAGTCTGGATCTTCTGGGTTTAATCGCTGATACATTACACGAGCCAAGACTCCCGAATATGAGAAGGTGCAGGGCTTTTGTGCAAAAGCTTGAGCGTTTGGAATACCGTTAAGTCCAAAATAGTAATACGGACCTTCTTCTTCTTCGCCCTCGCGTAAAATTACAGCCGAAAAATTGACTGATGAGATTTGTTGTATCGCGCTAATTATGTTGTTAGCTCCCTCTTGCATGGACGGAGATGTGCTACTAAATTGATTAAGAATTCCGCACAATGTTTGGAGGTGAAGAATCTCTTCCCGTAAAGATGCAAGTGATGAGGTGCTAACACTAACTGTTGTGCTCGATGATTCCTGCTCTTGGACAACATTAATTTTTTCTAAACTCTGCTCGACCATCGACAGCTGATTCGATACACGATCTGCTAATGACATACTACAAACCCCTTTCGTCTTTCTCTCAGTTTTTTCTACACATCCATTAGCTCAGATTACATTTTGTATCAGTACAAAATAACAGGTTTTCTGGCTCACATGAGCGCTTTTCTTTCATGTTTATTTGTATAAAATATTAACTTTGAAGTGCGTTATTACTATGCAAAACTACTCTATCACGTTTAGAGAAAAAGCATCAACTTAATTAGTGGTGATATTCTGTAAGGTGTGATGCCATAAATGTGGTTATTACTCAGTTGGTACATCCTAGCGCAATTAAACCCAGTAGTTTTTCCAGCTCTTTTATAACATCTCAACATATTGGGAGCCGATAGAGCAAGCTGAGATTTCGGCGTGAACTCGGTCGATCACGCAATATTTGCCTTCGCAACAACGCTTTATACGCAGTACAAACGGTTGTTTTACACTAGGCACTTCGCCAAAATGAAGCCAAAGCGATCACCGCCATTTATGAGATGTTACCTGTTTTACGATTAAACATCAGGAAATAACTGCTGTTGTATCTCTGTCTTCGTAAAAACAAGCTTACGCCGTTGCATACTAGTAGAGCATGAATAGACTACTTAAAATAGACCAATTGTAAGTTAATTGTAGTAAAGCATTTGTTGTATTAGTAAGGTGGTTTTCATGCTACAAAAGTATTGTATATTTACTTAATCGTCATTTAAACCTATTTTCCTTCGCGGGAATTCAATAAATCTTACGATTTACTAATTAGTAGGGTGTTACACCAAATGCTTTATTGCAATAGTGGCTGGATATTAATATTTTGTTATTTAAAAAACTTGGCTGCTGCTATTTTTATTTTACTTACTATTTTAACTGATGGTTGAAAAAAGATAATTCTGTGGTAAAGTATTAGTCCATTCTGTAACTCAAGCAAGAATCAACAGCTTGCTCAACAAGTATAATAGAGTTCATTTTCTAAAAAAAGATGTTTGCACCCATTCCATTTTACGTAAAATAAAATGGGTAGTATTTTTTGATTAAACAAACTAGTACATTCTAGCGCAAGTAAACCAGTGGTTTTTCAAGCTATTCTACGGTTATCTATAAGAAAATAACCGCCGTAGTATCCCTGCCATCGCAGGAACAAGCTTACGCCATTAAACATTGGTGTTTAACAAAACAATCTTTTCATTGGAGCATGACGACTTATTAAACTAGCGACAGCAAGTCTACGGTTTTAGCTGTTCAAAAATTTTGTACTGGGTTATTGGTAAGTGATATCTCGATGCACCAAGATACGCAGGGTATAGCAATGTGGTTAATATGTTGCCAGCTTACCCGAATTCCATGCCCAGAAATTTATTAGTACTAAAATTTGGTTGCATACATTGATGCATTTGAGCTAAATTTTGGAGCTTTATATAACATCAAAATGTAGAGTTGCAATGATCACTATGAATAATATACCACCGTTACAGAATGGCACGGAAACGTCCGATACTCATCTAAAAATTCTTCTCGTCGATGACGAACCAACTACGCTACAATTAGTTCGCAAAGTACTCCAAGCAGACGGACATACAATACATGAAGCATTAGATGGACTACAAGCTGTTGAAGTTTTTGAGGCCGTAAATCCAGATTTAGTCCTGCTTGACATTGTTATTCCTCAAATGGATGGACTTGATGTTCTGCGCGAAATTCGAAGACAGGACAAAATAGCTGGCGTTATCATGGTCAGCGCACTATCCTCCGAACAGTTAGCTGTTAAGTCAATGCTTGCGGGTGCAGATGACTATATACGTAAACCATTTAAATTACGGAATATTCGATTAAATATTCGACGAGTTATGGACAAAGTCCGGCTGCGCAGAAGAAATACCGAATTACAGGCAGAAGTGAACGCAGCGAATCGAAAACTTCAAAAGTTGTTTGAACTTTATATGGATCCAATGTTAGCTGATAAGCTAATGGAAAGTCCAAATTTGCCCGAACTTGGTGGTGAACGTCAACTGATTACTATCATGTTTATGGACTTCTGCAACTTTACACCCCTATCACATCTGCTTCCCCCGGTTGAAGTTCTGCGCATATTAAATGAATACTTTGCGCAGGTAGCATCCGAAATACATGAGTGGGGAGGATATCTAGATAAAATTATGGGCGATGGATTTATGGCACTTTTTACCGTGGATGAGAATGATGACCATGCAACCCGATCGGTTTTGGCTGCTGTTGAAATGCAACGTCGAATTATCGAATGGAATGTTGGGAAAGAGCAGCCACTACAGATGCGCATTGGTCTCAATACAGGGGAAGCCGTTGTCGGTAATATCGGCACCAAAAATTTTATGAACTATACGGCTATCGGCGATGCTGTTAATCTGGCTAAACGATTGGAAGAATGTGGTGAAGGTGGCAATATTCAGCTCTCTCATGAAACCTACGAGCGGCTTGACCATAAAAGGTTGGCGGCTGCGGGCATTTGTATCGACTATGTTGGCAACAAGTCAATAAAGGGCTTAGACGATGGCATTAAAGTCTACCATGCTATAAAGCCTTAAACTGTATTTCCCTATGTATATCTATTTTCAACCGTATTTACTCAGCAGCTGTTTTATAAGCAGTAAAAATTTGCAAGAAAGTGAATAAATCAATAGAGTTAAAAGCATGAGTCGCCGAGACGAGCTAATCGAGCAGTGTAAAAAAGAGCCAGAAAAATTTGTAGAG
>ENA-ORXT01002658-ORXT01002658.1-marine-metagenome-genome-assembly--contig:-NODE-2658-length-20946-cov-8.769515_pt1 | contig 20946 bp, 28 predicted proteins | sample MGYA00237868_ERZ511482 | MGnify/ENA metagenome assembly ERZ511482
CTGGGATGGCTTGGTACGCCGGCGAGACAAAACGCGCATGAGCCTGTATCGCTCCGCTCAGGTCACTTCATGGTATAAGCCGATGTTCGTCTTTCACAAATGACAAGAGGGGCGCCCGTGGTTGGCTATCTTAGACCCATTTTGTGCTAGGAAGGATAGTGTTTCATCGAGAGGTGCCATGCGCGTTGTACGGGCTCTACGGCGGAATGCTTCACGGCTGACTGATGTCCCGCCAACAGCTGTGAAATCGTACTTACCTGCCACCGAGTTGAGCAAGTTATGTATTTTCCTCTCTTCCTCTGCCTTACTGTCAATTCCTGGATACCACCTTGTGCCGAGAACCTGTGGAAGCATTGGTGCTGCACTACGTTGCGGTGCTTTTGAGATTTGATGGTCGACAGATCCTTCGTTCGGACGAAGGTCTGGGTCCTGGTAGCTTCGTGAACCCACCTACTGCCTTCCACACTGGGTGACTCAGTGACGTCATGGGCTAGGTGGTCAGTTCGCATCGTCCTCGCAGTGGGATGGCTGCCACAACGACGGGGACATTCGTCCCGCTCGGCGCGTTCCTTGCGCCGCAGCTTGTACGTCCTTTAAAACGTCTATGGGTGCGCCCTTTGAGTGTGCAGGTATGCGTGTGTGACCGTTTTCGCTGCCCGTCTGTGCCGTCGCGTCCATTGCCTGGTTCTGCTAGTCTCTCCATGCTCCTTTATCACGCGGTGCTAATAGTGCCAGTCGCCGAGTTTTCTCTTTCTGTGTAGCTGGCTGGCCATGGATCCTTCCCCAGGGGTACTCGATGGCGTCCGATGGGCACTCGATGCGTCACAGCAGCGGGCATTGTCGCTTTTTGAGACGGGCGCCAACGTTGCCCTCTTGGGGCGGGCCGGTTGCGGCAAGAGCGTGTTGATGCGACGCATGGTCTCCATGGCCATTGAGAAACATGGCCGAGAGGCGGTCGCCGTCACGGCGTTGTCGGGGTCCGCGGCCCAGATTTTGAGCGGCCAGACGCTCCACTCCCTCTTCGGGATGGACACCCGACCTCTGTCCCGCGAGGCCTGGCTGCGCGAGACGCTGAGGTGCCCGGAGGTGTGCGGACGACTGAGCCGCCTCCGGGTGCTGTTCATTGACGAGATATGCACGGTACCATCGTCCCTGTTCTCTCGGCTCGGCTACGTCATGCGGCGGATAGCCCCACCGCACATGCAGCACCTACCATTCTCTGGTTGCCATCTCGTATGTACGCTTGATTTCCACTTACCTGCTTTTCGTTTGCGTCTGTCGTCTTCCAGTGGGCACCTGGGTTCTCGTTGGCCGCCAAGGCACGGTCCACTTACTGAAGCCCTTTTCATGACCGATATTATCTGACGAACGCTCTTGTATCACCCTCCCTACGTGCTTCTGTTCGTGTGCAGGCGCCGGTGACCCTCTCCAGGTCGCGCCTGTGAACGTCACAGAGAGCTCCGTCGACCGCATGGTCTTCCAGTGCGCCACGTGGCGGGACTGCTTCGAGCGCGCGGCGGGAAAGGTCATCTGCCTCACAGGTAGCCACCGGCAGCGGGACGCGGAACTTCAGCGCGTGTTGGACCGGCTGCGCTGGGGGCGCGTGAACGCGGCTGTTATGCGAAAGATCAACGTAACCCGGACGGCCAGCATCGCTGGGTCCGTCACGCAGCTGCGCATCAAGACACATCCACGCAGCTCATCAACGAGGAGCGGCTGGTCCAGATCGAGTCTCCCTCTGTCGTCTTCACGGCGACGGACGAGATCTTGACCAACGACGAGAGCTTGGTCGAGACGGCCGTCACCTCGTTGCGGTCGTCCGTGGATCTGACGGTCGTCCTGAAGCTAAACGCGATTTTCATCCTGACGCGGAAGCTGGGCGATAATTCTCCGGGCTCACGCGGCGTGGTGAAGCGGTTCATTAGTGCCGGGGACCAGAGGGCGAGCACGGTGACTGAAGTGGAGTGTGATTTCGATGGGAAGCTTGTGGTGGTTGGCCGCTCGCGTTTCTCTGCGTACAACTCGTCAGGGACAGAGCTGGCGTTTTGCGAGAAACTCCCTCTTTTGCTTGGATGGGCCATAACCGTGCACCGCGCCCAGGGCTTTACGCTGAACGCGGTGCAGATTGACTTTCGACTTGATACGTGGACCACGGCGGGCCTTGCGTACACGGCTCTGCCGCGCGTGCGGTCATTTTCGGCTCTGTGTGTGAAGGGTTCACGTAGGAACCTCATCCAGTTCAGTCGTTGCTCTGCCACCTACTATGAGAAGCAGCTTTCCGAGGAAAACATCGACCCCGAGCAAGATGGGCGACCGCCCATTGAGCCGTAGGGATGCTGTTCTCTCTTCTCTTTGGCTCGTATAACTGTTTTGTCCAAAGGCCCCTTTTATCGGACGCAAAAGAAGAAGCGTGCTCCCTTTTTGAGGTGCTACGCGGCAGACACAAAACGAGCATTCCACAGGACGACCAGTCGCCGATACTCGCCATTGGTGCCTTCTTGCAGGCGACGCATCGTCTTCGGGTAGAACACATTCTTGGCATTGACATAAGTCTGCAGCAGGTACTCGTACGCATCCGTCATCTACAGCAGCTCCATGGCTTGGTAGTCCTCGTCCAGGCACGACTCCACGACCTCGACGCCGTACACAGTCACGGCTGGCATATGCCGGGTGACCATCTCTCCCAGATTCCCTAGAGCAAGAGAAGGTCGCTCCAGTTGATGCAATGTGGCCTGCCCAAGTATAACGGCGCCGGCACCTGGGGGGCGGTCCCACAAGCACACGCGTGGGCTGGGAAATCAAGCAACACCAGGCACATAAGGAGGCAGACGTCATTGGAAAGTCAAAAGAGGTTCAATCCAGTAGATGTCAAGTAAACGGAGAACCGAACAGACCAACAAGACGAAGAGCACGTACCCAGTCATCCTCGCTTGCCAAACCAAGGTGTGTAGCGAGACGACGTTGAGCATGGTTTCTGCGAGTGCGCCATCACCCCACGCCCAGCACGGCACCTTATCTGCGTCGGCACCGAGCGACCGCACCTTGACAGCGACAAAGCGAGACGGGAGCGAGTTGGCAGGTACCAGAGTGCAGTTAACGTCAATGACGGCATGAGCAGCAACGCGGCCGTCATGTAGTAGCTCCTGAAATGGAGAGCACGGATGTATGGCCGCCGTGCTGGCGGCGCAGTCCCGGGTGCGGCAGTCAAACGAAGCCTCCGTCACGGGCTCCGGCCGCCCGACAAGATGTGGATAGCCGAGGTTGGCGTACGTGCCATGAACTGGCCCTGTAGGATCCGCGCCCCGCGCATCGCTGTCCCCAACGGCACGGCGACGAGGGCGTCCCAAAGCGGCTCCCACATCAGCGTCTCCTTCCCGCCGCCGAGCCTGAGCATCCCCAATCCGGGAAGCGTCCGAATCCAACGCCGCTGGCAACCCGCCGCTCCCACCCGCGCGGGGACCAGCACGATCAGGTGGCCGCGAGCGAGGATCCTCGAGAGCGAGAGCCATTCCAGAACGCCCAATGCTACCCCTCCGCGCAGCCTCGCCGCTGCGCTCGCCCCCGCCTTTGGCCAGTGTCGGCGGCGGGCCCCCACGTCCGACACCGCCCCCAACGCTTGCCCCGCTGCCGCCAGCGCCGCCGCCTTGCGTCCGTGGCGGCAGCCGGCCCCCACGCCCGGCACCGCCCACAACGACCACCCCGCCGCCACGTGCTCCGCTTTCTTGCGTCAGTGACGGCAGAGGACCCCCACGTCCGTCATTGCCGCCAACGACCGCCCCGCCGCCGCGCGCCCCGCCGCTTTGCGTCAGTGGCGGCGGCCGGCCCTCACGAACGGCACTGCCGCCAACGACTGCGCCGCCGCCGCGTGCGCCGCCGCCTTGCGTCAATGGCGGCGGCGAGCCCCCACGCCCGGCACCGCCCCCAACGACCGCCCCGCTGCCGCGTGCGCCGCCGCCATGCGCCAGTGGACGTGGTGGGCCCCCGCTCCTGGCGCTGCCAAAATCGACCGCTCCGCGACCGCCCTCGCCGTCGCCTTGAGGTCGTACCACGGGATCGCCACCACGCCCGCCACCGCCTTGGGCCGGTCGTGGCGGGCTATCCGCAAGATCCTGCCCGCCCTCAGCGCCGGTCCCAATCCGAGCAACAGCGGCTACCGGAGCACCACCAGCACGAGAACGGTTCTCATCAACGCGGCTAGCATCTTCCCCGCCAGCCCCGACAGCCCTACCCCCAACTCGGTTGGAGCCGGAGCCGGACGCGCCCCCGCCGCCTCCTCCTTCGCGACCCCCGCCCTCGCAGCCACCGCCGTCACCGGCACCGCCTTAGCCGCAACCGCCAGCAGCATTACCGGCTTCATTCTTGCCCTGTGATGAGTCCGTCTTCTTGGGGGCGGAAACGCGGTTGCCGCTGTTGCACTGCTCGAGGATCCAATTTTAGAATGCGTCGTTGATGTGCAGCATGTAAATGATGAGCGCGAGGGCCGAGGCGATGCACATCTGCGACCGGTTCGCCATCTTGATCGTGACGAGAGTAAAGGGCTTGGTGGGGCGGGTAGCCAATGATGGGACCTTCACGGTCACGCCCAGGGTGACCACGGGGGCGAGCTGCTCGTATACAACTTGCTTGATGGACCGTCTCTGCTTGCAGTAGTACGCCATAAGGTCGAAGAACCTCTCCAAGTCGGCCAGCTTGACCCGCCTACGTTAGCCGCCGCACAGCTTCCGCCCGACATCACGCAAGAGTGTTGCCTCCACCGTGTGCTCGATCTTCTGTGAGGCGGCCATCGCCGACAGGTGCTCCCGATGAGATGCGACCGCGTTTGCTCGCGCGTCCCTCTGGGCTCGCGACAACGGGCTCTCGCCATCGTCTTCGGCTGGGAGTCCCGATCCTACCAGCGCCGGCACACGGATGCCATGAGGCAGAGGAGGAAGAACCGGTGCCGAAAGGGTGGGAGGCGGGGAAGAGCCGCCCGCAGCGTTGCCGGGGGATGGGCCGGCGTCAGGAGTGGGTGGTGAGCCGCCACCGGGGGTGGAAAGAAAAGGTCCAGCGGCAGCAGCGGGTAGTAAGTCGTCGGAGGCACCGGACGGTGAGCCGTCGGCGGCAGCCGGTGGTGAGCCGTTGGCGGCAGCGGGTAGTGAGCCGCCAGCGGGGGGAAGGGGGGAAGGACCGACAGTGGCAGCGAGGGGTGCGCCGGCGGGGGGGGCACATGATCAGCGGGTAGTATGGGGGGGGGAAGATACGGTCGCGGCGGGGGGGCGTGAGCTAAGGACAGAAGACATGCTACGAGGCAAGGCAGCCTGGAGAGAAGCCATAGACGAGAGGTCGCCCCCGCCACTGACGCTCCCCGCAGAGGTGTTCCTACCTGAAAACTCCTCATCAATTGAGGAGCCATGCCCCGGCGCGCGGCCAGCTCGCGCCGAACTAGCAAAGCCATCAAAGAGCATCTTCATCCCGCGCGCGCCCGCCGCGCCTGCCACCGAGCTGTGTTGTGTGATTCCGGTGGCATAGAGCAGTGCGTACTTGCCATCTCCTCGACGCGCGCAACAGACGAAGCTGTAACGCTCGGCACTCATCTCGTCCAGTTGCTTGAGCGAGTACCTTTCGGCCTTTGCAATAGCCACCAGGTCATCCGAGAAAAATGCCATGGGGTGCCGGGGAGGGGGGGCAGGGGGTGTGCGGGTGGACTCGCGGCGTGAGGACGAAGGGAGCTCGTGCGGGGGGTGAGCGGGTAGAGCCGCGTGACATGAGGGTGAAGGGGGCTCGTGCCGGGGGTCGGCGCTACGCGTGAAGACGTGCAGGGCGGCGACACGCGGCTGTGCTGGTCAAGCAACGCGCAGGGTGGGAGGGGCGCCAAAGAAAGCAGGCGATAAAGCAGGCTCGCCCCAAGTCAAAGTCGCCTTGAGGAACTCTGGCGAGGGGGGGGCGGGGGGTTGGTGCCACGAGCAAGCTTGGCAAAGTCACGCAACACGGATAATGCCAGGGTTGGGATGGGGGGTTTGTTGCAACGGCTCTCGGACAAACCCCCCTAGCGCCTCATCTGATTGGTTGCAATATATTCTTGCAGCCTCCAATCAATTCAAGAAGGTGAGAGCCAGATCATCTTCTGCCGTGTCTCCCCAAGCCTCCTTGAGAATCCTCTGATTAGCGCCGACGACAATGTAGCCCGTCCATGTGGGTGCTCCGCCTGTTTCGCAGCACCGCTTAGTTTGAACGCTCAGCTGTTTGAATTGGACCACCATTTGAACTGCGGGATGACGTCATCATGGGCTGCTCCGCGCGCTGCTGCATCACTGTGACGTTGCCCTCTTCGGCGCTTCACCTCTCCACTACCGGCACAGGCGCCCGCTCACGATTCCCCAGAGCTTTGCTCTCTCCGTCCCGGCATCGTGTGGCGCTACCGACGGCCGCCGCGCCCACCGCCGGCGCCGCACCCGCCGCCGCCACCCGGTGCGCCAAGGACGTGTGTTGCCGTCGGTCGTCGCCGCCGCCGCCGCCGCCCCCTCCTCCATCGCCACCGCAGACGCGGCGGCAGCGGCGGGGGTGCTCCCCCCCCCCGCCCGGCCCGCCGTTGCCGCCGCCTTCCCCGCGGCCGCCGGCCGTCCACTGCGGGCGCACGCGGCGGCTGAAAGGCGTACACTCCACCGCCCCCGCCGCCGGCTGCGGCGGTGCGGCACGGCTTGCCCGGGCGGCGGGCTCGTCGCTCTCTACGCGCTGGGATCGCCGACGCCCGACTGCCCCTCCGCCCGTTTGGCGCCGTGCCCCGCGCCGCCGCCCCCGCCGTGCGGCGGTGGCAACGGCTGCTACGATGGCAGTGATACAGGCGGCGACGGCGGAAGCACCGCCGCAGATGCAGCGTCACTCACGGTGCGGTGGGGGATGGGGGGATTGAGGGGTGGGGGGGGAAGGGGGTGCGTATGGCACCGCCGCCACAGACGACGATGTGGCGCCCGAGGGCAAGCGGCCGTGGCGCACCGTGGCACCACACGACACGCGCGGCGCAGCCGCCGTGCAAGCTTGTTGCAGGTGCTGTGCGCATGTCCGGGTCCGCCCCCCTCGGTGGTGCGACCGGAATCGTCCAGAAATACCCGGGGAAGACACGGTGCGCAATGCCGCATCGGCGGCGGTGTCGGCAGCGGCACCCTTCGCCGCGCCGTCACCTACCAGTGGCCATCCTCCTGCGGCCGCGGCGGCGGCAGCGCCCGCCCCCGACGGCCGGACGCCCGCGCTGTCGTCCCCGCGCCCGTTCCAGCCGACGCGCCGCCGTCACGGGCAGAAAAGCCGCTGCTGCCATTGGTACGGGCGGGAGGGCACCCCCGCCTCTTCCCCCGCCCCCCCCGCTCAGTGACCGGCGGCCGCCACGCCGCGCGCTGCCCTGTCATGGGCGACGGCGCCGCCGGCGGACGAGCGCCGCGTGGCCGTCGTCACCGCCAGCCACGGCGTCGGGTGTGGCCGACGGCGGCCGCGTCGCTGCCGCCCGCCCTGACCAGCAGCGGTCGCAACGGTCGCCTTGACCGGAGGTGGTGCAGGCGTTCGTGCTGAGCGCGCGGCCAACGCCAGTGGTCACGTACCCCCGCGCGACCGACGCCACTGGCCACACGCCAACGTGGCCGACGCCAGTGTCCAAACCCCTGCGCGGCGAGGCGGCACGGGCAGGGCGCAACCTCGTGGCGGCGCGACGCGGCCGTGGTCGGCCGCGACGCCCCGTCCTGCTCACGCGATGCGCATGCCACCTGACGCCGACCCGGGCGTGACACAGCCGCCGCCGCGGCCATCCCCCCGAACGTCTGCGTCGATGAGGGTTCTATCACTGCTGGCGCGGGGCACGCAATATGAAGACGGCCACGGCGGTGGCGGCGGCCGCCGACCGCGACACGCCGCCTCTGTCGATGCACAGAGTCGCCGCCGGGCGGCGGCCAACGCGGCGATCAGCGGCGCCCTCCCCCAATCCAAGTACGGGTCGTCGCTCGACGACTTTTGTTACCGCCGCGTCGCGTCGCACGTGGCGGCGCTCGCCGACTTGATCGGCGTCGAGGGGGCGCGCCTCGAAGCGGCGGCCGAGTGGTCGGCCGTCTTGCGCTACGTCGACGTGGCCATGGCAGAGGTGCGGGACTCGCTGCTGTGGGACGACGCGCACCACAACAAGTGGCGGGGGGCGGTGGAGAAGAAGCTCGCGTGGCTCGCGTTGAAGGCCGTGCGCGCGCTGATCAAGGGGCCCGCGGGGCGCGCCGAGCTGGCCGCCGTCGCGGAAGCGTATGGGGAGCGGTGGCCGACGCTCGTCAAGCCGTTGCGGACGGCCATTGCCAAGCGCAAGCACTAGGGGCGCGGTTGCTGTTGTGGGGGGAGGGACGGGTAACCGGGGGGGGCTGGGGAAGTAGCGCGCCCCCCTCCTGTCTTTCATCCGTTTGGGGTCATTGCCTTGCGTCTCTGCCCTTCCCTTTTGTCGCATACGCACTTGTACATGTTTTCAGGCAACGTTTCGTGCCTCTGTTTTCAGGCTCCTTGCAAGTGCGGCGCCACGGCTGCGTGGGCAGAGCCCTCGACTTTGACGTTGGCGTCGGGGTAGCGTCTGCAAGGGGGGCAGAGCAGTCGGAGCACTGCACGACAGCTCTGAGACCCTATGGGGCGGCTGGGCGCCGCTTCACCGCGAGTCGGGTCGCCTGCGGGGTCACTGAGGGCGTCGACACGGGGCGACGGTCGGCAACGATGCCATTCCAGACCTCGTTTGTTCCACGTCAATGGCTTGCGCGCACAGCACGCCGCCCTTGACAATGTGCTACTCCGCTGCGGTGCGCCGGCGCCACCCACACCGCCGCCCCTCACGTCGACACCGTCCGCCCCGCCCCCCCATCAACCGCGCTGGACGTAGCGGGATTCATCCAGCACCGCCTTCGCCTTGACAAGCCCACCCCGCAGCTTGCACACCGCCGCCTCCCCCCGCTTGGTCAACCACAAGGCGCTGCACCCGTCGCACGGGTCGATAACACACTTGACGGCGTCCGCACACGGGGGGCGCACCCCCCCACACGGGTGCCGCTTGGTCGCACACGGCACCGGCGGCCCGCACGGCGCCGGGCAGCGGGCGCCCCCCGCCACGCGGCGGAGGTGGAGGAAGGACGCGTCGGCGGGCGCCAGCGCCGCCACCCGCGTGTGCGCGTCGCACGAGTGGAGGGTGTCGGGGGAGGCGCCGCCGTGGAGAAAGAGGATGAGGGGCTCGCCGAGGGGCAACACCGCCCCACACGCCGCCGACGAGGCGGCCGTGGCAACCGTGACGGTCGTCTGGGGTGCGACGCGGGACTGGTCGAGGCGCCGGGGGGGGGCGCCGCCCCCGCCCAGCGGGGCGCACCCCTTGATGTACGCGACGTTGACGAGTTGGTAAAAGAGGCGGCCGCCCGCCAGGTCGGTCGACGTGGAGACGGCCGTCGCGCGGATGACCGTCGACGCGGACGCGTACGAGGTGGCCACGGACGGGGGGCCCGCGCAGCGGCAGGCGGCGGCGGTCGACGCAACGGCGGCGACGGCAACGGCGGCGGCGGCGGCCAGGAAGGTCTTGGAGAGCGGCGCCATGACGCGCAGGAGCTGGGTGGCAGGCGAGCAAGAGGAGCGGGGGGGGGGGTGGCGTGCCGCCTGTGACCCGCGCCGCCGTGGAAGCCTACTGCGACGCGGTGACCAGTGGGAGCGAACTGTACGCTTCTTTGTTGTCTGTGCTTGCGGAAGGCGGAGTGTGCCGGTAGTGCCGGTCCCGTGGCCGCGCGAATCTTTGTGCACGCATTGTTTTTCGCCAAACCCCCGTTGCTGCATGGACGACTCAACCGGCAGCCGCCTCTGACGCCTCGGTTCGTTCGTACGTTTCGCATTCTACTCTTTTGTTCGTGACATCCCCTTGGTCGTGTCCAAGCTCGTCTGCGTCCTTCTTTTGAATACCCCCGCCCCCCCTCTCCTCCCCCTCCTCGCGTCCACAGCGACAGGGACCGCCTCCGCAACCTCCTCGACGTCACGGGCGTCACCCCCGCCGAGGCGCAGCTGCTCCTCGCCGCCCGCATGGGCGACGCCCCCACCGTCACCGCCCTCCTTGCCGCCGGCGTCAACGTCAACGTCCCCGACGCCGAAGGTAGCACGCCCCTCATGCGCGCCGCGTCGCGCGGCCACGTGGACACGGTCGCGGCGGTGCTCGGCGGGCCCGCCCCCGTCGACGTTGCGGCGGTCAACGCGTGGGGCTACGACGCCATGATCTACCTCGGCAGCGTGCGCTCGTCGCAGCCGGCGGCGTACGCGGCGATCGAGGCGCTGCTCGCCGACGCGGGGGGGGACGTGGAGCGCGTCGCGCTGCGGTGGAGCCAGCCACCCGAGTGGCGCCGGGGGGAGCGCTCGTGAGGTGGGGGTGGTCGGGGGGTGGGCGCGGGAGGGCGGGGGTGGGGCTGGACCACGTGGCGCCGCGCACGCGGCGGGGGGGGAAGCGACGTCACGCAACGGCGTCCAAAATGGCCGTGGATGGTTTGTGGCGGCAGGTCGGCCGGCCCGCGTTCACTGCTCGTTGCCTCTTCTCAGTGGCCCCTCGACCTCCCAGCCCCGCTCGCCACCGCAGCCGCCGTCGTCGAGCGTCGGCCGACGCGGCGAGTCCACCCCTCCCTCGACAGCCCCCCTTGCGGCCGCCGCCTTGGCCGCCCGCGCCGCCGCCTTGACCGCCTGCCGCCGCTTGTTGGCGCGCGTCGCCGCCTCCCGGTTGCGCTCGATGCGCCGCCGCTTGCGCGCATCGTCGACGGTCGCCAAGTCCAACCGCCGCCGCTTGCGCGGCGCGCCCCGCCGGGTGGTCAAGGACAAGTCTGTCCCGGCGGCCGCCGCCGCCGCCCCGCGGGCGGCCGCCCCCGACGCAGCCGCCGCCGGGGTGTGGGCGGAGCCACTCGCCCCCCCCCAGGCGGCGGTGCCCCCCCCCCCCAGGGGGCTACCCGTGCGCCCCACCTCGTCCCCCACCGCCGCCCGCACGGCGGTGGGTGAGAAGGTCGCGGCCGCCACCAGCCGCAGCCGCAGCGTCGTCACGTCCGACCCGGGGGTGCACATGTATACCATCCGTAAGGCGTTGGGGGCGACTGGCGACGGCGCCGCCGTGGCCGCCGGCGCCACCCCCACCGCGTGCGTGCCCGCGAGGCGGCTGACGAGGCGGCGGAGGGGGGCAGCGGCCGCGGCGACGGCGCCCGCCGCTGAGTGTGGGGGGGAGGGCAGCCACTCGCCCGTTGCGGCGGCGGCCTCTGTTGCTGCTGCCGCTGCCGCTGCCGCCGCGGCCGGGTCGACGGTAGCGATGCTCCCCCCGGCGGTTGCCGCGACGACGGTGTGGTGGAGGAGACACGTAACCTCCCCCAGCGGGTGCGTCGGGCGGCGGAAGAACATGATGGTGTCGCGGAAGCCGCCCGGTTCGGCGGTCGGCGCCAGGCGCCGCACGTACACGAGCGTCGGGTCTGACGCGCAGACGGACATGCACAACGTCTCGAGCGTCACCACATCGATAGCGAAGCGGATGCGTCTCGGCGAAAAGGTGGTTGTGGGGAGAAGGCCAGCCCGACTGTCCAGGGTCGGCTCCCGGAGGGCCACGCCAAGCGCGACGGACTCGTCGGGGGACATGGATACGGGGAGGAACGCCTCTGTGTGGGCAAAGAGGAGGGCGCCGAGGCCAGTTGTGCTGCGCATGCGGCCGGCGAGGTGCTCGGCTGACGGGGCGGAGAGGTACGAGCGGGGGGTTGTCGGTGGTGACGGCCGCCGGTCAGCGGCGGGGGGCGAACCGACGGCAACAGTGGGGGGCCCGATGCAGCCCCCGACCTCAACCTCCCGCCGCCGCCCGCTGTGCGTCGACACGTCGGACAGGGCTAAAGACGACACGGCCGCGTCTTCCTCGTCGGTGAGAGATTCCACCGACCGCACGGACAGGTCAATGACGACGGACGCGTCGATGGCAGCGGCGACCTCGGCCTCGCTGAGGTGCGGCATTGGGTCGCCGGTCGGGGCTTCGGACGTGGGCAACACCGGGGAGACGGGGGTGAGCCACTCTGCGGCGGCGCCCGAGCGGTGGAGGAGACCAAACTCCTCGAGGCCGAGAATCGTCTCGACCGGGAACGCACGGGGGTGGGGGATGAGGGGGACCAAGCTCAGCTGCACGGGAAAGGATGCCATGTTGGTGGGGGGGACACAGGGGAGGATGAGGGAGAGGCGGGCCTACCGTGGAAGCGCGTGGACGGAAAACACCGTGTGGACGTAGATGGGCGGGCGTCGTGGCCAGCCGCGGTACTCCCGGGACGTCGACACCAGCCGCGGCACTTGTAGGCCGTCAGCGCTCAGTACCGGCAGTGCAGCGTGGCGCTTCAAGGCCCTACCACGGTGGGTAGCCTGTCAAGGTCGGAATGGGGCAGCACACGGCGCCAACCCCCACACACACCAAAGCACGCGGCAGCACTGAGGTGCGGGCGGCTCTGGCGACGGTCCTTCCAGCACGCTATCCGCGTCAGGTGTTTGCCAAGCTACCCGCAGCGGACACCCAATGAACCGCCCGGGGTCGTGTCGGACCGGCGGTGGTGGCAACGGCGTAGAGTGCGTGCGACTTCACAAACGTTCGTGGATCATCCACGATGACTCCATGATGGAGGGTCGCTTGCCCCCGCTGGTGCGCGGAGCCCCTGGTGTGCCCCTGAGGAACAGCCGTTCACGCATCTCGCCGTTCACGCATCTCCCAGAGCGCGCCGTCACTTGGTCCCAGTCGCCACACACGTCGCGCGGGAGCGTGCAAGCGGCCCATGCAATTGGCGTTCCGTGCCAAGAACAAAAATAAACCGGTGCCCGCTCCGAGTGGGCGTAACGACGTCTTCTGGATGGCGCGGCCTTGCCGTCGGTTGGCCCAGCCCGCCGCCGTCGGCGGCGTTTCGTGTTGACCTGCGTCATCGTGCGACCGCCTCGAGCGGGGCGTGGCAGTCAAAAACGACTCCCCGAGCTCCATCGGCAGCCAATGAAGTGCTTCCATTCTGCTACACCCGACTATTGGGCCGCGCCTGCCGTGGCTGCGTTCAGTGTCAGGATTTTGTGCGTACTGTAAGTAGTGGAGGTCAGCCACATTGGCCCAATCCACAATGATCGCGTGCCGAAACACGACGGGCCACGTCAGAGTTCGGCGTCAATGGGGCTTCGCCTGGCCAATGACGACAGGGAGGGCGCTATCGTGCGGTGCGCCTTGTGCCTTTCGCAGTTTCGCGCGAGCACCATGGTGCTGGTACACGGGGTTGTATCCTTCCCCAGGGTGTCGAGTGGGTTGACCATGTGGAAGCACGATGAGGGATAGAAACGGGGAAGCAGGCCCATTTTCGTTGGACAATATCGTACAGTATGTGCTGACCGCCGTGTCCGGTGTGACGTGCGACCATTGATGGAGCTTGTTTCGTTCCCTTTGAGGGTTCCATAGATGCCAACGACGGTGTGCCTATTGCGTTGGCCTAACGACGGTGTGCCCATTGCGTTGGCCTCATCCATGTGCTGCGTTGCGGCACAGCAGCGGCGCTCAGCACGATACTCTATGCAGTGGATGCAGTCACAGTAGCCGCCACTCATCTTTCAAGTGTCCTGCGCGCGCTCGAAGACGGACTACCAACTGCTTTCCATCATGCCACTATGATAGAGGCAGCAGATCTGCTGGAAGGAGGTGTCCGTTCCTGACGTACAGTAGTGCCTGCAGGAGCTTGGCGGTGTGTGCGACAGAGGAACGTATCAATTGGCGGCGGCACGAGTGCCTGACGAATTGAGTCTGAGGGCGCCATCACAGCCTTCGGCTATGCAGCAGCGGTGTTCGCCTGGAAACCATAGTCCTGCCTGCGTCAGTCTGGCGCGAACCGTCTAAGACGACACGGGGACCACGAGGGCCTTGTGAGACACTCGCAGAGACAGAGGAGTGTCACGATTGGATCTGACGCGCGCATCGACCACCTCGCGCGACGCCCTCGCCCCTACCTGACGCTGCTCAGAGGCAGTCCTCCACGGTTCCACTGCCGGTTCTTGTGGGCCACGCGTACACTTTCAGTGGCGGCATCCTCTGCGTCCCCTCGCCCACATGCATTCATGCAATGGTATGCTGTGGGATTAGATCGGCAGAGGCCTCAGGTTCGTGGCCACGTAGCTTCCCTGCTCGTCAGCAGCTGTGCAAGGTGGTCACGCCCGGATGGCGCGCGCCAACTTGACCGTGACGGCTCATGGCGGGAAGGACGCGCGGGGAGCGAGGGCTGTGTGACCACGACCCAGGTCTTGTATTGGTGAAGGGGAGCGTTGTGCCCGTTTGCTGGGGCGAGCATAGTGGAGCAGAGAACTCCAGGCGGGCCGCTGGGCCGCCTGCGGGGAGAGATAGGGGCGGCAGGGGTACGCCCATCCACCCACTGAGTAAAAGACAACAAACGAAATCGATACAGCTCAATCGTCACCTTGTTGAGTGCCGCGTCGCTCTGAAAAAGGCGCGGGCAGTGAGTGTTCGAGCCTCCACGCATGACGGATTCACGATTGATTGAGGGCATGGCCCTGGCCGATCTCACTTCTGTGGTCCCATACAACTCCGTTTCAGAGCCGACCGTCTCTCTTCGTCACTTGAGAGTGTTCCATACGTATCCACCAGGTCACTTGTGGTTGGGGTCAGCAGCCTGCTTTGATGGCTGTTGTCGCCTGATTGCACTCTGGGGCTGTCGTCAAGGTTGTGAAAGATGCTTCGGTGTACAGTGGGTCCTCTCATCTGTTCCGATCCTTAGAAGTTCCGCAAGTGACTTTCGAGGAAAGTATTTAGCACCGTAAACAAGAGGATCCGCCGTTCCATTACGGAGAAAGATCTAATTGAAATTCGAGCTCCAGTAGATATCAACGAGATGTCGACGACAGGTTTTGAATTTCTTTTGCGTACTTCCGGGGAGTCAAGGTGCAGTCGTCTCAGTCGCCTTCCCCGATAAAAACCGTGCGTCGTCGATCACAGGACGCTGGTGTCACACACTCCACTGGCACCCTCCACTGGCCGCAGCAGCGACATCCACAACACGACGCCTACGGGAGCCCATCCAGCGACGCCCTCGATCTCCGGCGTACCCCCGACGTCCGTAGCAGCCTCTTACTTTACCGTAGGTGCACTGGCCATGTGGGGGTGGTGATCTCTATTCTGCGTGTTGGTACCTGTTTCCAGACCACCCGCACCACCCGCTCACTTGTTTCTGTTCGTGGTTGGTGAGAGAATACTAACATTGCTTTGCTGCCTGGTCCGTTGTTCTTCTTCGACCCGCTTGTGTCTAATTCTGTGCTTGCTTGATTTTTTGCTGGTTTCTTTCGCAAGTGGCTAAAATGGAGCCCCGCGCGCCCCCCTCCTCCCCAGCCCTTCCCGCGGCCAGAATCTACAAGAACACCACCCTCACCCTGCAACAACGGCTCCTCCTGATCACCCAAATGCAGGACAAGATCTCGGTGGACGTGCTTGCCGAGCGCTATGGCGTCACCGAGCGGGCGGTGCGCAAAAATTTCACCAGACGGGAACATGTTTGGCGGGCGGCGAGTGCAGGAGTGCCCCACGTCTTCCGAACTGCGCGACCACCGAGGTTCCCACTGGTGGACGCCAAGTTGTTTGAGTGGTTTACCCAAGCTCAAGGGGCAGGCGGCACCCAGCTGCCCATCTCGTTGTTGACCCTCAAGACTCGGGCACGACAGTACGCCTCGCAACTATACCCTGGACGCCCATTCACAGCGTCAAAAGGCTTTGTCCAGGGCTTTTTACGTCGCCATCAAGTCAAGAGCATCCGCCTTCACGGCACGGGTGGCTCTACCCCCCCTGTGGACGCTGAGCAGAAGATGGTCGAGCTGCGGGCTAAGATGGCGGGCATGGACCCTGACATGGTCTTCAATATGGACGACGCGGCCTTGTTCTACCAGCTCGCGCCTACGCGCTCCTACGTGTTGAAGCAGGAGGCGCGCACCATGCGGGGGACACCGCTGCAGCGGGCCAAGGCCCGATTGACCGCGGTAGTGTGCGTTAACGCGACGGGCACCTTCAAGTTCATCTCGGTGATTGGCTCGGCCTCGCAACCAGAATGCTTTCGTGGACAGGCCGAATTTCTTCCTCTCAAGTACTACTCCCAAAAAAATGGGTGGATGGACGAGCACGTGTACCGTCTGTGGTTGGCTGATTTTTGCGAGGCGCTGGTCGCTTTCAAAAGCTCCAAGGCCGTGCTGCTGCTGGACAATGCCAGCGGTCACATCATGAACCTGGAGACCGACCAGCTCTCCGTCGAGGGTCTCCCCGCCAACACGACGGCCTGGTTTCAGGCGTGCGACCAGGGGATTATCCACTGCACCAAGTGCATCTACAAGCGGGAGATGACCAGCAAGATGCTTGTCTGCGCGGACGAGCATGCCGCCGAGTCCCCGATGGCCACCGAGGCACGCCTGGCGCGCCAGATTGGGGCACGACGCGGCACCCTCGGAGTTGATGACGGCAAGAGCCCTCACGTCCTCGATGCGATGAGGCTCCTCAAGTCCAATTTTGAGCAGATCACGCCGTCGTGCATTATGCGCTGCTGGCTGAAAGCGAGGTGCCTGCCGACGTGTGTCGAGACCAAGGTCCGCGAGCGACTGGAGGCGGAGACCGAGCTCAACGACGCGCCCCCTGATGACGACGCGCACGCCAACGTCATCATCGATATGTTGCGCTCCCCTCAGAGCTCGGGGGGCGACGGCGCCGCCATTGGCAGCCAGCTACTGTCGGGCAATGATCCGGATGCCCTGCCCAATTTCCGCGGATGGCTGGGTTCGGAAGATGACCGCGGGGCGCTCTTTGAGATTGTGAACCAGATGACAGAGATTATCTCGACCTAGTCATAGTTGTGCCCATCTCTCCTCCCATATTGGCTCCACGCGCTCTTCTTCGTGGTCCAGAAAAAAAACGACTTGACTCTCACACGAAGCACCGTCCACACCTGCAATTTGGCCTGCTGCACAGGCACTGCACTGTTTCTCTCACGCACTGCGCGCCCCCCCGCCGCCCCTCCACTGTTTTCCCACTCATGTGCGTACTTCCAACCCACCTGTGCATTGCAGTGTTCTGTGAGCAGTGGCAGCGAGTGCATCTTTGTGTCCCAGAGTCTGCCAGAGGGTGTCACTTCCCCCCCCCCGCCCCGCCCCGCACACCTCTCCCTGACCGGTCCGCTCAACACCACAGCATGAATGCAAACGCAACGCATAAAATAGTACGGGCGCTACGCAGACTTTGCCCTCGACAGGATTGCACGAGTACATCACGCGGGGGGACGGGGCGGAGGGGGGAGGGTGGGGGGAGACCCCACGAGACTACAGGGCCGGCGCGGACATGAGACAACAAGCGTCTCCGTCGGCGACGCGTGTAGGGGGGAGCCAGGCGAGAGGGAGCACTGATGAATGACGTGGGAGGGTAAAATAGGGAGCATGTGTGTCCGAGTGAGGGTCGCTGGCGCCGCGAAGGGCCAGCGCGGCTGCTTCTGTGTCGGCCGTGTGCATGGGTCTGAATCTGCCGACCAAGGTCGCATGATGACGCCCAAGCAGTTGGCTTGGATTTAACGTAAGAATTCAATCTCGGGCATGCGACTGGAACGTCCACTTACCACTCAAAGGCCAATTGAAAAGGCCTCTCTTGGACGGTCGTTGTCCATTTTCATATTTAGCTTCTAAAACCCGATTCTCAGCAGAGGCCATTGTTCGGAGCAAGGTCGGAACAGATGAGAGAACCCACTATAGCTAATGTCAGATGGTTGTGCGATAAGGACCGCGCGTGTGGTAGCTGATGTGAGACGGGGGGAGCGAAAACTTGTTGAGCTCCTGGCTCCGGGGACCGCTTTCTACTCGACTGGCGAGCGTCCCGGTGGATCCCAGGACCGTGAGGGTCTCGCATCTCCTGCACCGCATCTCTATCGTCGAAAAATGTCTGCGTCTATGAACAACGGCGAGTCACGCGTGCTGGAACAAGAAGAAGTGGCATTCAGAACGCTGCGGCCGGCTCGGGCAGGCGTGGAATGCGTAGGGGGGGGGCATGCGCGGGAGCGGTCTCCAAGAGTGGGGGTGGCCGCTACGAGCCGGGTGCTGGGACCCGTTGGTGTGCCTGGTACGGGTGGCTCGGACCAACCGATGCTGGCGCTGCTGGTGTCACGTCGCGAAGCGTCGCAGTTGAATTGAGGAGTTACTGACCGCCTTAGACTGCTTGTGCCATCCACACAGAACTGCGCAGCAAGTGTCAGCCGTTTCGAAGTGCATTGCGAGACCCCGGTGGCCGCCACCTGTGATCACATGAAGCAACATTCGCGAAACTTTTGCGTAAGTTGCTTCATGTGGCCTACAATGTGGCGCCTTGTGGCCTTTTGTTTTGCTTCTCGACCGATAGAATCGCGGTACATCTGGCATTCCGTCACACGAAGCGCGACTGAGGCCCTTTCTTAGCTGCGGCTTCGTTCGTGTGATGGTTCATGTAACGATGTGGGGCGGCCAACAAGTGGCTGCAACGCAAAATAATGTGATCACATGTGATCACACGAAGCAACGTCGGAAAAGAACTTTCCGGCGTTTCTTCATGTGATCACATCGACCTTGCGGCGTGCTGATCTTGTGGGACGATTTCAAGTGCGAACTTGGAAGCAATCAGTTCCAAATCGACTGGTGTGATGGACATTCGAGTCCGTCGCCTCTTGCTGGCTGCATCCAAAAGTGACGCCACAGTCGAGTCGGGCCACACCTGTCCCCTTCGTCGGCAACACCCCACGCTCCCCAGCCTTGTCCGAATGACCAGCTGGCCCCCTACACTGCCCTGTGGCCGATGGCCGCCTCTCCGTCCCATTTTCCGTACGAAAGCATAAATTGGAGAATTCCTCAGTACGTACGCAGCGCGATACGAGCGTACGCTGCCGGTATCATGGCGGGCCCAAGCTGCCCCCCCAACGGACTTCTTCTTCGGCTCTGCGCAGCCTGCGGCATGGACTATCCAGCGAGGCGATCCTGGTCCGGCGAACGTGGCGCCAAAGGTTCAATTCAGGTTGTTTGGTTTTGGCAAAGAGGCTCTGGCAACAATACAAAGGCGCCAAAGGCGTCGCCCTCATGGCATATGTTCAACCAGAGAGTTCTGCATCATCGGTGTGCGCACACACGTACGGCGGCGGCGAGCGGTGAAAAGATGGGCAAGGGGGGGGCGGAGGTGGCGGTCTGGTCGCTTTTCACGACGTGCGCCGTGCCGAGCCCAGCAACCAAGCGCTCGACAGCAGCCGTTGGACAGAAAATCACTTAACGTTGAATTCATCAAACAATTCCGTCTAACATTGTCGCACAAAGGGACAACCCACTGCGACCTTTCCAAACTGAGGCCCGTTGGAGCGTCTCCACCAATGCATCCAAAATCCAAAGCCAACGTCACGAGTGCCCAACGTGTGGCCCTGTCACTGGCTCTCCAAACATCGAGCCAAAAATAAACAGGTCACGTCTCAATCTTGGGCTCCCCTGAATGCTCACTATGCGTGGGCCTCTTTTGTGGTGGATCGACAATCCACAGATGCCGGACAAAGAACCTTGGTGGATGGCTGATCGCCGCATCACTGTTTGCATGCCACGGGTCAGACATTCCATTCGCGTAGGTCGGCTCGACGTGGAACCAGGGCACCCCTGGTTAAAACGCGTCTAAAGCGGTCTTTCGGCTTGCTCGCGTTCTGATTGGTCACACGAAACAAATGCGCCGTTTTCAAGCGTTTCAAGGACGTGTCTTGCTACTGACGATTACCTTTTCGTAAGTTCACAACGTGTTTTGGTCCCAGCGCGCACTCTGTAGCGCAGACCGCGGTGGCAAAGAACTGCAGCAACGCGCTTTTTTCACTGCGTCGGCCGATTGCGGGCAGAATTTCCTTCGACGGGCGGATTGTTGCCTGTTGTTCCCGAACTGTCTTCGCGGCTGACCGACGGACGAGCCGGGCGGAGTTATATGGTCTTGGTCAACACCGGTCGAATAGGGCGAGACATGCAGTCACTTTTCGAATCCCGGCCGGGGAAGCTCCACCACAAGAGCCCCATAACAAATTCCGTGTGGGCGTCTTCCAGCAGACCATCGTCCCCTCCCACCGCCGCAGCCGTGCTCTCCCCCGCCAAAGTGGCGCTCTCGCCCGTCACAGCGGCACTCGCTGCTCCCAGTCGCCCAACAGGCGCCGGCCTGGTTGACCGCCGCGCCTGTACACGCCGATTGTAGGCACGGATGTCGGTTGTGGCCAAAGTTCGTCGGCGGTCCTGCCCATGCCCTTATTTGGCTACTTGGGGGCAATTCGGGGGCGACACAGTGTGGTGCCTCGCCTAAATCGTGCCCTGCGACTTGGAATGGCAGGTCGACGATCTGGCGACACAATAAAATTCTTGGGGCAGCCCGATGCACGACTCAGACATTGAGTCTGATGCGCGTACGGCCAAGTCCACAGCAAGGTCGGCATTGTAAGACAACATATTGACGTCTGTGGGAACGGGCCACGCCCCCAAGCTACACAGACAAGATCACTGTCAGCAAGTGATCCTGACGAAAGCATCGGACCGGTCATTGAGGCCGTCTTTGATCCAGATCAGGGTTGTCAGCGTTTGGTTTGGTTTGCCAAACATGAACTGAATTCAACCTGATTCACTTGAACGCTGGAGCGTTCAGGTTGAACGCAACATGTCAAAGGCCGTACTTGTTCTGCGTAATACTTAGTGTGCCACGTTTAATGTAGTTGAGATTGTGCTTCGGGAAGTCGGGTTGTCTGACTCGAGCTCCATCGAGCTTGAGTCGCCAAGCCGATGTAGCGTGTGCATAGTAGGCCTGCTGCAGTCCCGGCGACAGAGCCCTGCTTGCCTGCCACACCACCGCGACACAATCCAAACGACTGGTACGAGCCGACGCCGGGGCGACGACGTTGACAACCGCCTGGGCCTCCG
>ENA-ORXT01002659-ORXT01002659.1-marine-metagenome-genome-assembly--contig:-NODE-2659-length-20944-cov-4.305267_pt1 | contig 20944 bp, 18 predicted proteins | sample MGYA00237868_ERZ511482 | MGnify/ENA metagenome assembly ERZ511482
AAGATCAAATATAGAAGTTCTGGAAGCATTTTAACGTAAATAAGAGCTTATTAGCCTTCTTATTTCTGAGCTTCATAGTTTTTTATAAATGAATTTAAATTCATCTGATAACCAGGAGCTTGCCCCATGAGCAGCGTTTTAGGTGAAAGTGACTTAGTCTCGATGTAGTTTTTACCCATCCATGGCAACATGGGAATGATCGCTATTGCTCCGAATAACAAAGAAAATCGCATCAATTTCAGCCATTTTTCTCTTTCTGAGATGGCTAAAAAGATAAATAAGCCTGCACCTATAGCTAAAACGATCCATTGCTGATAATCAACACCAAGATGAGCCGATCTAAGCCCTCCAACATCATCAATTTTAGCGATTAAGAATGCTCCAACTCCAAGCGCAGCTCCTGAAAGTAGAGCAACTACCCCACCCTGAATGCCCCAATAAACGATGATCATTGATGCGAGGAGGTATAAGTGGGTGAATTTGATCCCCAAAGCAAAGCCATTAAGCAACCCAAAAATGATAATCAACTTCCAATTCCACTCTTTAGCTTGACATAGCTTAACAAACAGATGTACAATCACAATCTGGTAGAACAGCAAGGCAAAATCAATTTTTACATCAATGAATAACTGGTTATAGAAAGCCGGTGAAACAGTGATCAACAGCATTATGAGCAGCCTGTAGTTGATATCCAGCTTGAAAATATCCTTCGTAAAATCATTAATCGCTACTAAACACAGAATAAAAGCAAAAAATGATAGAGAAATCGCTACTTCATGGCTGTCAAATAGAACAAAACCAAGAGACATGAATAACTGCCAGTTATATGGCTGGAACCCTTCTATCAGTCCTTGGCTTTGTGCTATTAACTGTGTCGAATTCATGTAATAGTTACGGGCGTCGAACCCGTATGGATATGGGGATTGTATCGCTAAGAAGTTGATAGTCAGGGCAATAAGTAATAGATAGAAGATGATAAATCCCCAGTAGTTTATGTTTTGGTGGTCTTGGATGGGTTTGATAAAAGTTTTTAAAGTAGATAGTACTTGTTTATACCCTATCAACAAGATTGCAGCAAGCGAAAGTAAAACAGCATAGATATTCAATGCATTAAAGATGCTCAATAAGAAAAAATTGGCAATCAAAAGACATATTCCTATTGAGCTTGCCGTTGAATTTTCTCTCTTTAGGGTATTATTTACAACCTTAGTTCCTAACACTTTAGCGATTAAATAGACCAAAGACAGAAAGCATAGAATTGATACATTCTTTATTGATAATTTAAAAGCTTCACCAAGCGACAAGCTCTTCCTTATAAACTCATCAAATGCATAAAATACTGGTAGAGAGATTATAATACATAAACAAAACAAACTTAGAGGAGAATAGAACAAAGATTTTATCTTTGCATTATTAATAAATTGAACTAATGTAAAAATTGTAATTCCAAAGATCTGTACAAATAGTAAAAACGAAAATACTTTGAAATTATAAATCCCATAAATATGCTCAAAATGGTTATCTACATAGTTTATAGTTAATGAACAAACAAAGCATGTCACTAAAAAAGTAACCAGAATTTTGAGTAAGGTGTTCGAATGCTTTTTCTTCATAATCTATGACAAGTCAAAAAACTTAAGTTAAGTTAAGGATGCTACTTCACTAGGTTTAAATTATTTTCATCTCAAATAAAGCTTAAAAATCAAAGAATCAATAATAATTCTAAAAAATATTAGCAAAACTTTTAGAGTCAGGACAAGACAACCTTTGACTATAAGAGAAAGACTGCAGTTATTATTTTCAAAAAAAAATTCTCAAAGTGAATTGAAGGCATTGTCAAATGTAAATTTGACAATATCTAAAGGTGAGACTTTTGGAATCGTTGGAAGAAACGGAAGTGGTAAGTCAACTTTACTCAATATAATAATGGAATCTATTCGGCCAGACAAAGGAGGAATAGTAAAGACAAAGGGAAAGATGATTCGCCTTGCATTGGGCATGGGTATAGATCCAAATCTTACTGCACGAGAGAATATATATGTTAATGGCAGCGTCATTGGGCTAAGTTTCAAAAGGATAGGAGAAAAATTTGATCAAATAATTACATTTGCAGGACTAGAAGGTTTTGTAGATACACCAGTAAAATTCTTTTCAAAAGGAATGAAACAGCGTTTGCTTTTTTCAATAGCAATGCATGTGGAAACTGAAATCATCTTACTTGATGAGTTTTTTGGAGGTGTTGGTGACCAAGATTTTAAAAGAAAATCTGATGAAGCTTTCAAAAAAGTGATAATGGAAGGCCGTACAATTATTATTGTTAGCCACTCTTTGCCAATAATAGCTAAGTACTGCAAGCGAGTTGCCTGGATTCATCATGGTAGAGTGAGATCTCTTGGACCAGCAGAAACTGTCTTAAAAAGCTATAGAAATCATTTCAAAAAAACTAAGACGAAATGATTAAGGAAATTTTAAATCAAATATCTGAGAAATTACCTGAAAATAACAGATTTGAGCGGATCTGGAAGATAGCACAGGTTGATTTTAAAAAGAGATATTACAATGATCGCTTGGGCTTATTTTGGGCTTTTTTAAATCCTGTAATGCAAGTATTAGTCTATTGGGCTGTTTTTACTTTTCTCATGAAAAGAGTTAGTGAGGATATTCCAAACTTTGGACTGTTTTTATTTTCTGCTCTCATTTGTTGGATGTTCTTCAAAGAAGTTAGCAAGAAAAGTATGAAGGTACTAAAACAAAAAAAGTACCTGATTGAGAACATTAAAGTGGATAAAATTGATTTGTTTTTATCTAATGGGATTAGTTCATTAATTGGCTTTTGTTTCAATATTTTTGCCTACGCAGTGGTTGCATTGATATTATTTAACACAAGTTTTTCATTGAATTTATTGTATTTACCTATTTTGATTTGTAATTTATTCTTAATGGGTATGGGTTTTGGTATGATTCTCTCAACAATCTATATTTATGCAAGAGATATAGATCATTTGTTAGATATATTTTTCTTGTTAGTTATGTGGACATCAGGTGTTTTTTTTCCTGCCGAAAGAGTAATCGAATTTTGGAGACCTATGTTCTACATAAACCCGTTTTTAGGGATTTTTAAAAATATAAGAGCAGTTCTCGTTTACGATAGTACAATTAATATTCAGATTATGAGCCTAAATTTTTCTGTTGGTTTATTAGTTTTCATCCTTGGAATTCACGTAGTTAATAAGTATACCCACAAAGCTTTAGAGTACTTATAGTATAATCCATTTCCAAAATAAGTAATATTGATTTCAGTTTTTTAAGTTTAAAACTTATTCTTTGCTATATAGTGTTGGGATAGTTCTGATTTTTAGTACTTTTGATTGCTAAAATATTCTTTATGATAAGGTTATTCGTGTTCTGTTTAATTGTAACCATTACAGCCTGTAGTCCGAAAGAAACACAAAAAGAAATTAATTCTAAGGATTTGTCGAGAAAAGTAGAACTAAATGACATAAATACAAAAAATGTTAAATATTGGCCAACAATAAAGAAAGAACTAAAATTAACGACTAAACAAATTGATAGGCTAAAAAAGCTACGGAAATCTTATAATACCAAACTACGAGAAGGTAAAATAAGTAAAGATAAGCTGTTAAAAGCAAGAAAAAAGAACGAAGCAGATGTACTGCGTTCAAATAAAGCGATAAAGCGATTCAAAGAATTTAATAAATCCTGGAACAAGAATAATGGAAAATAAGGTTGCTCTTATAACTGGAGTCACAGGTCAGGATGGTGCATATTTATCAGAGTTGCTTTTAAGCAAAGGATACATTGTTCATGGTATTAAGAGGCGTTCATCTCTTTTTAATACAGGCAGAATAGATCATATTTATCAGGATCCTCATGTAGATGAAGAATTAAACTTCAAGCTTCATTATGGCGACTTGACTGATTCGTCTAATATTATAAGAATTGTTCAGGAAGTTCAGCCAGACGAAATTTATAATTTAGGAGCAATGTCTCATGTCAAGGTAAGTTTTGACAGTCCAGAGTATACAGCCAATGTTGATGCTTTAGGAACACTAAGAGTTTTAGAAGCAGTCAGGCTTTTAGGATTAGTAGAAAAAACTAAAGTCTATCAGGCATCTACTTCTGAACTCTACGGAATGGTACAAGAAATCCCTCAAACTGAGAAAACGCCATTTTATCCTCGTTCTCCATATGCTGTCGCTAAAATGTACGCATACTGGATAATCGTAAACTATAGAGAAGCTTATGATATGTTTGCCTGTAACGGCATTTTATTCAATCATGAAAGTCCCATTCGCGGTGAAACATTTGTTACAAGAAAAATTACACGTGCTGCAGCAAAAATATCTTTAGGCTTACAGAAAAAACTTTATCTAGGAAACCTAGACTCTAAGAGAGACTGGGGCCATGCTAAAGATTATGTTGAGGCTATGTGGCGTATGCTACAGACCGAGATCCCTGAGGATTTTGTTATAGCTACTGGCGTGACAACAACTGTTAGAGATTTTGTCGGCTTTGCTTTTAAGGAGGTTGGTATTTCAATACAGTTTAATGGAGAAGGAATTAATGAAACTGGAATCGTTGCCGCAATCGATAATCCTGACTGCATTCTTAGTATTGGAGATGAAATTATTTCCATTGATGAAAAGTATTTTAGACCAACAGAAGTTGAACTTTTGATTGGCGACGCTACCAAGGCTAAGACAGTGTTAGGATGGGAACCAAAATATAGTTTGCAAGATTTGATAGCTGAAATGGTAAAATCTGACGTTTCAAACTATAAGAGACATAAACATTTAGTTACTTCAGGTTACAGTATTAAAAACGAATTTGAATAAAGAATCAAAAATATACGTTGCAGGTCACAGAGGTATGGTCGGATCCGCTATTTGCAGACTCCTAGAGAGAGAGAATTATCATAATATAATCACTCGCAGTTCAAGTGAATTAGACCTGAGAGTTCAAAGTAAGGTCAGTCAATTCTTTAAACAGCATAGTCCTGACTATGTATTTCTTGCAGCAGCTAAAGTAGGAGGTATTCATGCAAACAATACCTTTAAAGCAGATTTCTTAATTGACAACCTACTTATTGAAACAAATGTTATTCAATCCGCTCAACAAATTAAATCACAAAAATTATTGTTTTTAGGGTCTTCTTGCATTTACCCAAAACATGCAGATCAACCAATAAAAGAGGAGTATTTACTTGGAGGACCTCTCGAACCTACTAATGAGCCATATGCGATTGCAAAAATAGCGGGTATAAAATTATGTGACACAATGAGAGAACAATATGGGTGTAATTTTATTTCAGCTATGCCTACAAATCTTTATGGCCCAAATGACAATTATGATTTAAAGTCATCACATGTTTTACCAGCCTTGATTCGAAAATTCCACGAAGCCAAAGAAAATAAGCAAAATGAGGTTATCATGTGGGGTACTGGGGCACCTAAACGCGAATTTTTACACGTTGATGATCTTGCAGAAGCATGCTTATTTCTTATGCATAATTATAGTGATTATGGTCAAGTTAATGTAGGTACAGGTGAGGATATTTCAATTTTAGAAGTTGCGCAACTGATTCAACATATTGTAGGCTTTAAAGGAAAAATAGTAAAAGATACTTCCAAACCTGATGGAACGCCTAGAAAATTACTTGATGTTAGTAAGTTGGCCAAAATTGGTTGGAAAAGTAAAATTGGATTAGAAAAAGGACTACGTTCTACATATCAAGATTTTTTGGCGAACAAAGTGAGACATAATGTATATCATTAGTTTAGTTAACCAATTACTCAGCCCATCTTTCAGAGTCCTTAAGTTAAATCAGGAATTCGATCAAGTGGAATTTATAGACCATTCATGGTCTGTTGATTCTCAAGGTGCTACTGGAATCTGCATCCTAAAATCATATATATATATAGCATTTCAAAATGGACAAATTGGTAAGGTTAATCAATCCTTGTCTCTAGACTCATTGTATGAATCCGTCTTAATCAAAGATCCGCATTCTATTGCGAGTTATAAAAACAAATTGTACGTAGCCAGTACGGGTACCAATTCAGTGGTGGAATTAAGCTTAGATCGTGATGCTAATATAACCAGTGAAAAAATATTTTGGAAATATCCTGATTTACCCGATTATAACTATGATTATTGTCATCTTAACTCATTAGTTTACTATAAAAAAGATTTATATGTATCCACATTTGGGGTGAGAGAAAAAGGTTCATCTTGGCAGGCTGCAAAAAATGGGAATCTCATCAATACTAGAACTTCTAAAATAATTATAGACGGATTAAACAATCCCCATAATCTTATAAAGTATAAACAAAGCTTAGCTTTTTGCAATTCAGGCACAAGTGAAATTATGACACTTTCCAAAAAAATAATTGTGTCTGAAAAAACTGGATACATTCGAGGCATGGTTTATGATCCTCAAACTAAAGAGTTATTATATGTCATCAATGCTAGAAGACTTCTTAAAAAAAGTAGCTTTCACAAATTAAGGGGGAGAATTGGTGGGACAGAAACAAAAAATAAATCTTCATATATCAAGGCTTTGACAAATAGTGGAGAAAGTGTGCTCAAATACGATCTAAGTGAATATGGTAAAGAGATATATGATATTCAAATAGTTTCAGATTCCTTTCAGAGCATTAAAAAGCCAATTAACACCAAACGTCTTAGAATAACAGAAATAGAAGAATCTTTTTTCGGCATTGTCAAGGAATTTAACGAATCAATAGAAAAAATAAAATCAAAATTTGAATCAGATACTGAAGAATTAGTCAATTCCAAAACTAGGTCTGAGTTAGAATTATCTGAAAAAAATGTTGAACTGAATCTTATTAATAATGAGATTGACTTTTTACAAAGATTAGGTAAAGAGAGAAAAAAAAGTTTAAGCTCATTGGAACATATGAGTCAAAAAATTATTAATGATCAAAATTTAGCACTAAAGGAGAATATTGAAAAGACTAAGAATATTGGTAAATTAGTTACAAACACTAATCAATTTTTACATGACTCAAGCCAACAAATTATTGATAAAATTGAAAATATTGGTTTCAAGGAAGAACTGAATGTTATAAAGAAAACAAGTAAAAATGTAACTGAACATATTGAAAACACGATAAAAAAAGAGATACAAAAATTAAGCTCCCAAACTCACAAAATAACAACGGATCTACAAGAATCAAAGCAAGCAATCGATAGATACAATAATAAGCTAATAGAACAAACTAATTCACTTTCTCACATTATTAAAACAGTTGAAGGAAATAATGATAAAATCCAGTTAACAGATCTATTATTATCCAACATACAAACTTCATTAAATAATTATACGTTACAAGCTGTATCGCTCAAAGATGAATTGAATGAAACATTTTCTATACAAACTAAAAAAGTTTTTTCAAAACTAAAAAATATCGAGAACAAGCAAAAACATTCAACTCTTGAAGAAGCATTGTTAAAAGGAAATGAATTAAATCTATTTCTACAAAATGAATCAAAGACTCTACTTTCAGAAATAGACATACACAAAATAAAATTAAAAGAATTTGATGCTCTGATTAATAATCAAAAATTAAAATTGGAAAAACTTCACAACAATCAAATAATTCTTGAAAATCAAATTGAATTTGACCAAGATAAATATAATGAAATGGTTAAGACGATGGATGTAAAATTAAAAGATTTAAAAAGCAAAATTAATTTAATTACAACGAATTCTGATGCCCAAATAAGACATCTCGAAAAATTATTGAAATCTAAAGATGAATTAAGTGTAAAATTACTTAATTCGCAAAAGAATGAAGTAATTCAAGAAAAATTACACGAATCATTATCTACTGAATTAAACGTACTCAAAAATGAAATAAAACATCGAGATAAAAGTATCGATATTTTAAATGAACATATTGTCAGGCAAATAAATGAAAATAGTGCTATTAAGCAATCTTTCTCGTTCAAAATCGGCTATTATTTGACAAGGATTCCAGCTTTATTATTAGTGCCTTTCATTGGCAAAAAAGTATCAAAAACTATTAGCAATAGCAATAATCAGACTCTTTCGCAAAGCTCAGAAGTTAGTCAGAATCAAGGTTCAACTAACAGTATTAGTGCAAAGGCTGATAGTGCTGACTCAGATGCTACGATAAAACAATCTTCTACTCAGTCATACAAAATTTCAAAAATTTCTGTTATCACTCCCAGTTATAATCAGGCAGATTTTTTACCAGATTGTATCAACGCAATTAAAAATCAATCATTCCCTGCAATAGAACATTTAATATATGATCCAGGCTCAAATGATGGTTCAGTGGAAATTGCAAAAAAAGCAAAAGGCGTCACTCTCATAAATGAAAAAGATGACGGTCAAGCTGATGCAATTGCCAGAGGGATGTTACGAGCAAAGGGAGAAATTATCGCTTGGCTCAATAGTGACGATTTTTACGAAAATAATGATGTTTTTAAAACTATTATAGAGCGCTTTAATGAGGCAGATCAACCTGATATGATTTATTGTACAGGTTATTATCTTAATGAAAAAGATGAAAAAATAAAGGATGCATACATAAATAAAAGTCCAAATAGCTTGCATTGGAAATTACAAGAAGAAGTTGGCATACTTCAACCGGCAATGTTCTTTAAAAAATCATTAATAGAGAAAATTGGTCCAGTAAATAAATTACTGCATTTCAGTATGGATTATGAATTTTGGATTCGTGCTGTAAAGTCAGGTGCTAAAATTGTCTATTTAGATACGTGCACCACAATTGCAAGATATTACCAGGACAATAAGACAATGGGTCAACGAGGTAAAAGCCTCAAAGAAATTTGCGATATGGTTTTAGAGCAATACGGCTATGTAAATCATAAATGGCTCAAACGTTATGCAGAATTTTTAGTGGAAGGATTAGATGGTGTTTTAAATAATCGCTCCAATTCTGCAATTAAAGACGAAGCCTCGGTAAAAAAAGTCTACAAAGGTTTACTCAGACAATATAACTTATCAGCTAAAGCTATACAAACACTCGAAACCAACAAGAATGAAAAAGGATACCAGTCTACATATAACGAAATGTCAAAGCTTGGCTTATTTACTGAAAAGGTAAAGTGTCAGGAAATAGCTTTAGATAAAAAGACAATATCAAATCATGTCTGCTATACTGTTGCAACCAAGCGATGGGCATTTGATCGGAAATGGAAAGATGAACAAGTGAGACGCACTATGGATTTTGTCAATAATCCAAACCGTAAAAGAAAATCAAAGTGTATAATTGTTGGTAACGGACCCAGTTTACGAAAGATAGATTTCAGCTTATTAAAAGATCAGGACGTATTTATATGCAACAATACATTCATGGATGAAGAATTATTGAGTTGCGCAAAGTATTATACTGTTGTCAATAACTTGGTAGCCGAGCAAGGGTATCAGAATGTTAATGCGATTAAAGGTGTCACTAAAATATTCCCATATTGGCTGGCCTACTGTGTACAACCAGATGAGGACACATACTTTGTAAATTCTGTCGGTCATCCACAGTTTAGTACCAACATGGAAAAAAATGTTTCCTGGAGACATACTGTCAGCTTCTTTAATATGCAACTCGCCTATGGATTGGGTTATGACGAAGTTGCTCTTATAGGAATGGATCACAGCTACAGACAAGATCAAAAATATAAAGAGGGAGAAGAGATTTTAGAATTGACTGACGACGATAACCACTTTAATCCCAATTATTTCAAAGGTAAAAAGTGGCATGCCGCTGATGTAGATAATATGGAAGCTATGTACCTACTCGCCAAAGAAGCTTTTGAGAAAGACAGTCGCAAAATTTATAATTGTACTGATGGCGGCCATCTTGAATTATTTGACAGAATGTCACTCCGAGAGTTTCTTTATAAAGACAGCGCTAAAACATCTGCTATTGCAACATTCCATAAAGAATTTAAATCCAGCAGTATTGTAAAAAGAATAAATTCAAAATATGATCACTTAGATGAAGGCGACTTAGTACTTGATTTTTTAGAAGGCTACTCTAAAGATAAAAATATGATCAATGTGGGTGCTCATCATGGATGGGGCCTCAAAAAATTCGTCGAGAATCAATGGAATGTCTATGCATTTGAACCAGATAATAAAAATAGAAAAATACTAAAGCAGCATCTAGGTAAACATAAAAATCTGATTATTGATCCAAGAGCTGTTTCAAATAAAGAAGTTACAAATCAAAGTTTTTTCACAAGTAAGGTCAGCACCGGCATTAGTAGTCTCGGTACGTTTCATGAATCACATAAGGAAACACAGGCAGTAAATGTAACGACCATCACAAAATGGCATGAAACAAATAAAATTAAATCATGCGACTTTTTGTTAGTGGATGTTGAAGGCTATGATTTATTTGTTTTAGAAGGATTCCCTTGGGATAAATTACAGCCTAAAGTGGTGATTGCTGAATTTGAAGACAGTAAGACTTTACCACTCGGTTATTCCTACAAGGACTTAGGCAATTATCTATTATCAAAAGGCTATAAGGTTATTCTTTCAGAATGGTACCCTATTGTAGAGTATGGGAAGAAGCATAAATGGAATCAGCTACAATCATATCCATGCGATATCGACGACAAAGCTTGGGGTAATTTTATTGCAATTAAAAATGATATAGATTTAAATAAAGTATTCAACGATAATTTTTAATATGATTTTAGTAACAGGATCAAGTGGATTAATAGGATCTGAAGCAGTCAGTTTTTACTGTAATAACGGCGCTGATGTTATCGGTGTTGATAACAATATGCGAAAATTCTTTTTTGGTGAAAGAGGTGATACGACCTGGAATTTGAATCGCTTACAGAATGCTCATAAAAATTTCAAGTCTCTATCGATCGATATTAGAGATAAAGAAGCAATTAATAAATTATTTGCAGAATATCCATTCGAGTTGGTGGTTCATTGTGCAGCTCAACCATCACATGATAAAGCAAAAGACCTTCCAATCATAGATTTTGAAGTCAATGCTAATGGGACGTTACACTTATTAGAAGCATTCAGGAAGCACACGCCGAATGGAGTTTTTGTACACATGAGCACAAATAAGGTCTACGGGGATGCACCTAACGAATTGAATTTAGTAGAATTAGACACTCGTTATGATTATGAACATGAAGAATATGCAAACGGAATTACAGAAAACTTTAGAATCGATCAAAGCACCCACTCCCTTTTTGGTGCTTCAAAATTGGCAGCCGATATTGTAGTACAAGAATATGGAAGATATTTTGATCTAAATACTGGTGTTTTTAGAGGTGGTTGCCTTACTGGTCCATCACACTCTGGAGTTGAGCTTCACGGTTTTTTAAACTACCTTATAAAGGTTGCCAAAGATGGTGGCCAATATACTATTTTCGGCTATAAAGGCAAGCAAGTCCGAGATAATATACACAGTTATGATGTCATACAAGCATTTGAATCATTTAGGAAAAACCCAAGAAAGGGAGAAGTGTATAACCTAGGTGGAGGAAGAGCAAATAGTATTTCTATGATAGAAGCTTTAGAGAAAGCAAAATCAATGAGCCAGAAAGATTTTTATTGGAAATATGATAAAGTAAATCGTGTTGGCGACCATATTTGCTATATTTCTGACCTAAGCAAATTTCAATCTCATTATCCAGAATGGTCAATAACGAAATCATTGGAGGATATTTACTCAGAAATATTTTCAGCATAGCTTTATGAGTCAAGATTATCCGAAAGTATTAGTCGTCACTCCTACCAGATTCAATTTGAAAGCAGGAGGTGGAGTGACAATGGGTAACTTATTTAGAGGATGGCCTAAGTCACATCTAGCACAAGTTTATGCAACAGAATTCATTCCACCTGATGAGACAGTTTGTAATAAATATATTAGTGGCAGATTTAATCTAGAAAAACTTAAACCGTTAAATGAAGGCGTTTTAAATGAACTGCTAAACTCTAAACACAATAAGTACTTTTATAGCTCATCATCGATTAACGTCGATGACATATTTAACAGAGTTAAAAGCAGATTTCAACCTGACATAATCTATACAGATGCTCGCGATAATCCTCCCTATTACCTTTGGTTAGGTAGAGTCCTTGCCGAGAAATTTAAAATTCCATACGTCTTGCATATTATGGATGATTGGCCTAATCGATTTGTTAAGCAACATAATTCTGCAATTGATAGATTATTTGTAAAGCAGGTCTTTGAGAAGGAATTCAATTCCTTAATCAGTAACTCAAAGTTAAACATTTGCATTTCGCCTGAAATGGCTGTAGAATACAAGGAGAGATATGAAAAAGATTTTGTTCCGTTTCATAATACAATTGATATTGATGAATGGTTTCAACATGAAAAATATTACAGTCAAGACGAAGAGACTTTTAGTATTGTATATATAGGAGCAGTCACTGCAGATAAAGAACTCTACAGCCTCATAGATATAAAGGACGCAGTCGTAGCATTGAATGAAGAAGGTATTAACTGTCAGTTTCATGTCTATACTGCAGACGTGTGGAGAGAACCAGCAGAGAAACATCTTACTGCAGTAAATGTATCAGGCTATGCAGGTTTTATAGATAGAGCTGATTTACCAGCTATCTTAACGGCATCTGACCTTTTAGTTTTACCAATAAATTTCGATGAGAAAAGTCTAGAATATATCAAGCTATCTATACAAACCAAAGTACCAGAATACATGGCATCTGGAACACCATCATTAGTTTATGCTCCTGCTGCCAGCCCTAATGCCCGCTATGCTCGAGAAGAAGGATGGGGGGCTGTAGTTTCGGAAAGAAATGTAAAATTATTAAAAGAGAAAATAAAGGAATTAATATTGGATGAAGATTTACGAAAATCCTTAGGTAATCGTGGACGTGAAGTTGTCAAGAAAAATCATTCAGCCTTCATTATCAGAGAAAAATTTAAAAATTATCTTAAAAAAGCAATAGATGAGTAAAAACCATATTTTTCTAAATACAATTGGTGAAAAATTAAATTGTAACTCGCCAAATATAAGTGATAATCCTTGCACTATTTGTGGAGAATATCAAATGCATCTTGTCAAATATTTCAAAAGTAAAAGAACACTAAATAATCTTTGGCCATTGTTTTTTTGTTTGAACTGTGAATCAGTAATCACTGAATCTTTATATAAAGAGGATGAAGCTCAATTAAAACGTGATTTAGATTGGAATATATCTGTTGCTGATAGAAATAGGACTTATTTAAAATCATTAGTCCAATTATTAAGAGCAAATAAGATCAAAATTAATAACATTTTAGAGGTTGGATGTGGTATAGGTACTGCACTTCATGAGTTAAAGAACAAATATAATTGTAATGTCTTCGGATTTGATGTAAACAACCACGCTATAGAATATGGTACAGAACATTATAAATTAGATAAATTAAATAAAACATTATTCACGAAGGACACTGAAGTTAACTCAAAGATAGATTTAGTTATTTGCATAAGCGTATTAGAGCATATAAAATATCCTAATGATTTATTTAGTGAAATTGCTAAATATTGTAAAAAACACAAATGTCCCGCATTTATTTCTGTACCATTTCTGGATGCTGACAGGTGGAATCATTTTTATCCAGAAAATATAAATAAAAAGCCAAACTTTTTGAGAGCTTGCGATGTACATATATCTTACTTTTCAACAAAAGCTTTTGTTAATATGGCTATTGAAAATGGTTGCACATATTATAATAGAATTCAAGCTAGAGCTTGGGTCGGCTATATATTAAAATTCTAATTATATGAAATCCTATATTTTCTTAGAAATCCCATATACTGAATCAAGATGTTATCATGAAATAATTCAGAACACATTTCCAAATAGGACCATTTATTCTTTAAATAAAAGAGAGAATAAAACTTCTTCCTCCTTTATAAAAATGGCTTTAAATGAAAAGTCGCATTATAGGATTATTAAAGGTATAAATTACTTTGGACTTCATCAATATTTTAAAAACCCGTCTAATGTTAAGTATATCACACTTTTAAGAGATCCGATTGAAAGAATTATTAATTTATATGAGGGGATATATAAAAACAAAAATCATTCACTGCATAAAACTGTTAGTAAGTCCAAAATGACACTAAAAGATTTTGTTAGTAGTTCACTTACAAAAGAATTATCAAACTATCAAACTAGTTTAATTTCTGGAATTTCATTTGATTTAGACAAATGTAATTTTAATATATATAATACAGCTATTGTAAATATTAAAGATCATTTTTGTCATGTAGGTATTCAAGCTCATTTAAGAAAAAGTGTAGAGGAGTTAACTACCTTTATTGGGACCCCAAAAGGAATTAAATTAGAGCTACAAAAAAAAGTACAACCGAAAAAGCAAGAAATATCTAATGAAGTTATAGATCTAATTCATGAGAGAAATATCTATGACATCATATTATTCAATAAACAGCTAATTAAGTTTAGAGAAATAGCAAAGTAGATTTATTAAAAAATGGAAAAGGAAACAGTATTAATATATACTATGGGAAAGGTAGGATCCTCTTCAATATATCAAAGTTTAAATAGTTCTGATAAATTCAAGCCATACCATATCCATTCATTGAATAAGAAGGTACTTTTAAATCTTAAGCAAAGCCTGATAAAAAATCAATTAAAAATTGAAAAGCATATAACAGAAAGTGAATTAATCTTAAATTCTTTATCTGATTCAGATAAAGAAGTAAAAATTATAACCCTAGTAAGAGATCCAATATCAAGAAATATAGCAGCATATTTTCAAAATTTAGATTATTTTAATTCATCAAAACCTGGTATTGAAAATAATTTTAAAATTACAAGTAAGGAAGTTGAAAATTGTATAAAGATGAAGATTCCTAATTTCATTACCGAAATATTAAGTTCAATGAGTCCAGCTACTTTTCCAACTTCTCAATCATTATTAACTTCATTATCAAATCGTGGCATTAGTGATGAATATATTAAAAAATATAAATCAAGATTATTAAAGGCTACAAATAAATATTTTAGAAAAGTCAATAATCTAATCTTAGATTTTCAGAAAAATTATTATCATGGTGTCCCTCTAAATTGGTTTGATAGAGAATATAAAACAGTATTAAACATTGATATTTATGTAAGTAATTTTCCAAGATTAAAAGGATATCAAATTATCAGGAAAGGTAAATTTTCATGTCTCTTACTTAAATTAGAGATTCCAGATAAGAAAAAAGAACGTATTATAAAAGAATTCCTTTCTACAAACAATTTTAAAATTAATAATACAAATTTTGGAAATGATAAATTTTATGGTTTAGCCTATAAAGCATTCAAAAGCGACATAAAACTATCCGAAGATTATATTAAAAAAATGTTAAACAGCCAGTATTCAAAACATTTTTACAATAAAGACCAAAGAAAAGATATAAAAACTAAATGGTCCTCACCATTATAATTAAATAATATAAAAACTTACAATGCTTAAAGTCATAACTAAAAGGGAATATTTTGACTACCTAAATACTAATAAATCTGATAGAAAATTTTACACTCTTAAAAATGTACAAGACGGATTTATAAATAAATATTTCAAGCCCAATATAAAAAATAAGATTATTGGAGAAATCGGAGGTGGACATTCTAGAACACTCGAGAGATTAGGAGTAAAAAATACATGCTTTAATATTGAAAAATTTGAGGGAAAAGGGAATGGACCGGAAAAAATTGAAAAAATTAAAAACTATGAATTAATTAATACTTATGTTGGTGAATTTAGTGGTTTACTAAAAAGAAATTACTTTGATTATTTATACTCTATTTCAGTATTAGAACACGTGGATGATTCCTATATAGAAAATTTTTTTAAGGAGAGTTTATCAATTTTAAAAACAAATGGAATCTCTATACATGCATTTGACGCCTATCTTAGTTCTTCTAAAAAGAAAAATAGTACATTAAAAGATAGATTAAATTTAATTTTAGATAAATCCAAAATGGCGGGTCTTACTCTCATTGAATCGCCTAAAGTTGATATCGAAAATCTTAGGTTTAAAAGCCATTATGCTTCAAATTCAGATATTAAACTATGGCAATGGAATAAATCAAATTCTAGTATTGCTAAACTGACAAAACAAAATGTTTCATTTACTCTAATTCAAACAAAGAAATAAGCGGTTATAACACAATATTAAATGAAAGTTAGTATCATCATTCGCTGTTTCAATGAAGTTGCCCATATAGGTAAACTCCTAGTTGGAATTGAGAAACAAGATTATCATGAAAGAGAAATCATCATTGTTGATTCTGGTTCTGTCGATGGTACAATAGAAGTTTGCAAAAAATTTAAAACTAAGATAGTTTCAATTCTACCCGAAGAATTTTCATTTGGCTTCGCACTAAATAAAGGTTGTGAAGTAGCTACAGGCGATATTTTTCTCTTTGCCAGTGCACATGTATATCCTGTTTATACTAACTGGATTACTCTAATGCTTCAACCGTTTGAAAATAAAAAGGTTGCACTGACGTATGGTGGACAAATTGGTAATGAGCTGACCAAATTTTCAGAACATATGATTTTTAAAAAATGGTTCCCTGATAAATCTATTAAACGCCAAAATCATCCTTTTTGTAACAATGCAAATTGTGCAGTCCGCAAACAATTATGGCATTTACAACCCTATAACGAACTACTCACCGGTCTAGAAGATCTTGATTGGGCAATTAAAATTCTCCATAAGGGATATCATATCTCTTATCAAGCTGAGGCAAAGATTGTACATGTTCATGAGGAAACACCAAAGCGAGTCTTCAATCGTTATAAAAGAGAAGCCATTGCCATCAAAAATATTTTTCCAGAACAAAAATTCAACAGATTTGAATTTTTAAAACTGTTTATTGGAAATACATTTAGTGATTATGTGGCAGCATTCAAACAAGGCGTGTTATTTAAAAATATAATTGATATACCTGTCTTTAGATTTATGCACTTTGGAGGGACTTATAAAGGCTATCGGCATAAAGGAAATGTGAATGACATTCTCCATCGAAGGTTTTATTATCCAAATGGTATCAATGAGAATGAAACCAAAATGAAAGCTGCGTATTCTAAAATTGATTATAACCAAACTCATAAGCATAGCCTATGACTAAAGTTGCTGCAATTGTACCCATGCGTCACTATAGTGATCGAGTGAAAGGAAAAAATTATCGATCTTTCAATGGCAAACCGTTGTTCCATTATATTGTTTCTGCCCTTTTGGATACAGAATCCATCACTGAAGTAGTTATCGATACTGACAGCCCAGTCATCATGGAACAATGTCGAGTTAAATTCCCAACAGTCACCTTACTCGAAAGACCAGAACACTTACGGGATGGCTCTATTCCTATGAATGACGTTTTACTTCATGCCGTCAGCCAAATTGATGCTGATTTCTACTTGCAGACCCACAGTACAAACCCACTTCTTTCTGTTGAATCTTTACAAAATGCCGTTCACACATTTTTAAACTTGTATCCTCAATATGACTCACTGTTTGGAGTAACCAAATGGCAAACTCGCCTTTGGGATAGCTTAGCTAGGCCCGTTAATCACAATCAAGATATATTATTACGTACTCAAGACTTACCGCCTATTTACGAAGAAAATTCATGTATTTACATATTTGACAAGTCTATCTTAGAACGAAAACATAACAGAATAGGAGATCGCCCATATCTATATGAAATCGACAAAGCGGAAGCACATGATATTGATGAAGAAATCAATTTTGTAGTCGCAGAGATTATACATAAATCTAAACATATAGAAAATCCTTAGTCCAAACTGTTACATTTACATACATTATAATAATAACACGATAACAAATGAAAAAAGCATTGATATCTGCTCCATATCTCCAAAATGATATTAATTTATTTACGGAAGAATTAGTAGAAAAAGGAATTGATTATACAGTTTACCCTGTCCGTGAACGAATGGAAGAAGATGAGCTATTAGAACATTTACCCCATTATAATGGGATCATTTGTGGAGATGATAGGATCACTGAAAAGGTCATCGATGCATGTCCTGATTTAAAGGTGATCGTAAAATGGGGAACGGGTATAGATTCTATTGCCAGCGAATATGCACAATCAAAAGGAATACCAGTTAAACGAACTCCAAATGCATTTTCTGAACCCGTTTCAGATTCTGTCTTAGGGATGATGCTTGTTTACGCCAGAAGAATACTAGATTCAGATAGAATGATGAAGCAGGGTCAATGGGCAAAAACCCCAGGATTTTGTTTAGAAGAACAAGTTTTGGGTATTATAGGTTTAGGAGATGTAGGAACAGCCGTAGCAAGAAAAGCAAAAGCATTTGGTATTAAAATTCTTGCATATGATATAAAGGATATGCAAGAAGAAAATCATGAGCAAATCGGAGTAGAAATGGTATCACTCGATAGACTACTGAATGAATCTGATTATGTCTCTGTGAATTGTGATCTCAACCCTTCAAGTAAATTCATTATAAACAAAGAGTCTCTCTCAAAAATGAAATCATCTGCGATATTAATTAATACGGCTAGAGGACCACTAGTAAAAGAGTTGGACATTATTGATGCTCTTCAATCTGGTATAATCGCAGGAGCTGGCTTAGACGTATTTGAAGAAGAGCCCTTACCGAAAAATTCCCCATTACGAAGTATGAATAACGTACTCTTGTCCTCTCATAATGTCAATGTCAGTCCATTATACTGGAATAAAGTACATCGAAATTCGTTAAATATGCTTTACGAAGGATTCGGACTATAAAATGAGTGAAACTGCAAAAAAAATAATCATCACAGGAGTTAATGGAGGTATAGGGAGTGCTATATGTAAAAAATTTATGGAAGAAGGGTTTCATGTTGTTGGTTTAGATAAGTCAACTCAAAAACAAGAGTGTCATACATTTCATCAATTTGATATTCATCACTTCATAAAGAATAGAGACTACTTTGACGAATGGTCTGCCAAATTTAAACAACTTGAACAAGTTTATGGCTTAATTAATAATGCCGCCGTTCAGATATTAGAAAGCTTTACAGAAATTCAATTATCAAGTTGGAATGAGAGTATGAATGTGAATGTAACTGGTCCCCTATTTTTATCCAAAATATTCCACGATGATTTGGTGAAACAAAAAGGATCCATAGTCAATATAGCAAGCATTCATCAAAGTTTAACGAAACCACGCTTTGTTAATTACGCAACATCTAAAAGCGCATTAGTTGGTCTCACGAAATCTATGGCTGTTGATTTGGAAGGATCAATCATTGTTAATTCTATAAGTCCAGCGGCTATATCAACACCTATGTTACTTGCAGGCTTTGATGGCGATCAGGCTTCTTTAAAACTTTTACAAAAACTACATCCTGTACAACGCATTGGCACTCCAGAGGAAGTAGCTGAATTAGCACATTTCCTAATTACTAAAAATAAGGGATTTATTAATGGAGCTAACTTTACTTTAGATGGTGGCATCAGTAGTGTTTTGCATGATTTGTAGGAGTTTGTATCTTATGTGCTAAATGAATCACTTAAATAAAAACATTAACTACTACACCTTTATTTTCTTAAGGAAAGTTGCTCGCATATTCAGGAAATTTAATCTTACTCAGTCAGATTTAAACGTTGCATACGCATCTGATAGTCCTCGCTCTGATATCAATAACCTGTTAAGTTGGTATCTCCCTGTCAATCATAAACTATCTATAATTGATCTAACCTACAACACAAATTTAAGTACTTACGACTTAATTCTATATGATTATTCAATAATCAAGTTCTCACTGTCATTTCTACAACATATTCATAAAATAGCCCCTATCAATCCCTCATATTTCAATATTACAGAAATATACCTACCAAGTGCTAAATATATGGATGTGTATTATGACCAGAAGCCAAACCATACTCACTCTTAATTGCAGCAATTGCAGCATCAAATTCAGCTTCAGTAGTATATAGTGGGTTAGTATTATTAGCCCAACCACCTTCTCCATTAGCTGCTGAACTATTTGAATTTGGAGCATCTTTCAAAAATACATCCTTTCTGTAGTCCGTATCAGGAATGGCAGCGTATAATCTTCTATCTACAATTTTAGGATTATTTCTAATTTGACTTCCATTAAATGTATTCGACATCAAATAAAAATAAGAACGGAAAAATGTAGTTTCTGTAGTAATTACATTACTTCCCCAAATAACTTCAGGAAGTAAAGTTGTATTAAATCCAGCTTTCCAATCGCTTTCATCCATGATAGGGTAATCTTCTCGCGCTTTTGCCGCAGCAGAAGCCGCAGTCGCCCAATCTCCTGTAGCCAAAGCTACTCTTGCTTTTAGACCATAAGCAACATCTATGTTTAATTGAGATTTATCATCTGCACTTCCTGTTGGTCTAGGAGTGGCATTCTCAAAATAGCCTATAGCCTCATCAAGATCTTTATTAATTAAATCATAAACTTGCTGAACGGTTGATCTTCCTGCACTTTCAAATGGAGCTTCTGAAGCAAATAATAATGGTACACCAGGATCCGAAGCAGGAGTTCCAATTAAATAACCCTTAGCATAATGCTGCACTAATGAATGATAAGCATACGCTCTGTAGGTAAAAGCCTGTCCAATAATCTCCCGAAGTCTATCATCTTCTACTATAGTTCCTTCAGCAGCTTTATTAATAATGGCATTGGCACTCGCAATGATATGATAACGGTGGTACCATAATATTTCATTTGTCAATCTATCTTCTTGGGTATGATCAAGCCATTGTGCTGTAGTTCTCCAGCCTAGATTATTAGCATCAGCTGAATGAATTAAACCTCCAGCTATGTTATCTCCCATTGGCACAGATCGGAAGAGCACACGTCTGAACTCCAG
>ENA-ORXT01002661-ORXT01002661.1-marine-metagenome-genome-assembly--contig:-NODE-2661-length-20933-cov-7.359753_pt1 | contig 20933 bp, 19 predicted proteins | sample MGYA00237868_ERZ511482 | MGnify/ENA metagenome assembly ERZ511482
TTTTATTTTACCATAAGCTTTAGTTTTAGAATGTTCGACAACCTCGCTAGTTATAACCTCCCCAAAAATCCAAATCAACATATCAAAAAAATGAATACCAATATTGGTAGCAATACCACCAGATTTGCTTTTATTTCCTTTCCAAGAGACATGATACCACTTACCACGTGAAGTTATATACTGAAGATCAATATCGTAGACTTTATCAGGATCGCCTTCCTCCACCATCTTCTTTAAAGCAACGACACTTGGGTGCAATCTTAATTGCAATATATTATAAATATTACCAGGATACTCGTTTTCTATTTCAGCCAAAGCATCAACATTCCATGGATTTAAAACCATAGGTTTCTCACAAATTGCATGCGCACCGATTCTAAGCGCAAATCTTATATGCGCATCATGCAAATAATTTGGAGAACAAATACTAACATAATCTATCCTTGTCCCATTTCGCTTGAGTTTTTCACAATGCCGATCAAAACGTTCGAATTCAGTAAAAAAATCAGCATCAGGAAAATAAGAATCTAATATACCAACGGAGTCATTTGGATCTAATGCTGCCAATAAATTGTTTCCTGTCTCTTTTATAGCTTTCATGTGACGTGGTGCTACATAGCCTGCTGCTCCAATAAGTACAAAGTTTTTCATTCTTTGTGGCTTACCTTATTATTAAGTAATTTATATTCAACTTTGCTCTCGGGACAAGTAGAGAGATTATTACTATCAAACTCTAGCCTGTTGCCATACTCACTCACCCACCCTATTTGTTTGGCCGGATTACCAATCATAAGCGCATAACTAGGCACATCTTTTGTAATGACAGCTCCTGCGCCAATCATAGCATAGCGACCAATATTATTACCGCATATAATAGTAGCATTGGCGCCTACTGAAGCACCTCTTTGCACTAACGTTTTTTTAAATTCATTCTTTCTACTGATAGCGCTTCTAGGGTTGATTACGTTTGTAAAAACCATAGAAGGACCAAGAAAAACATCGTCCTCACAAATTACACCTTCGTAGATGGATACATTATTCTGGACTTTTACATTATTTCCTAAAATAACATTAGATGCTACCATTACATTTTGCCCAAGCACACACCTTTCTCCAATAATACATTCAGACATCAAATGACAAAAATGCCAAATTTTAGTACCCTGTCCTACTAGGCAGCCATTATCTATAATGGAACTTGAATGTACATAGAAGTTAGATGCCACTACCAAAAAAGTTCTTAATAGTGTCTATAATATATTCTTGATCAGCTGATGTCAGTTCTGTATGAATTGGCAAAGAAATAACTTCCTTGCAAAGTTTTTCACTTTGCTCCAAAGTACCAGAATACGCTACAATGTCGGCATATGCTATTTGTTTGTGAATGGGTAAGGGGTAATATATAATACTTGGAATCCCCTTAGCATCAAGAAGCTTTTTTAATGCATCTCTTTTATGATCAACAACACGCAGGGTGTATTGATGAAATGTATGTGTTGACCAATAGGACCGCTTAGGTATAAATAAACCATCTATTTCTTCAAAGGCAATATCATAGATATCTGCCGCATTTTGACGTTTCGAAATATAATGTTCAAGATGCACCAATTTTGTGTTTAATACAGCTGCTTGAATACTATCCAATCTAGAATTAACGCCAATGATGGAATGGTGATATTTCTTTTGCTGGCCATGGTTACATATCATTCTAACCTTATTAGCTAGTTCATCGTCATTAGTCATGATCGCTCCTCCATCACCAAAACAACCAAGATTTTTAGTAGGAAAAAAAGAAGTTGTTCCAAGATTTCCCATCGTACCCGATTTATTTACCACGTCATCACTGAAAAGAAATGACGAACCTAAAGCTTGAGCATTGTCTTCTATTATAATAATTCCGTGTTCATCAGCTATAGAAATTATGGATTCCATATCGGCACATTGTCCAAAAAGATGCACAGGTATGATGACTTTAGTTTTATTTGAGATTGTCCTATTTAGATGATTTATATCAAGATTATAGGTTTCTAGTTGAACATCGACTAAGACAGGTTTAAGTTTTAGCAATGCGACAACTTCAACAGTAGCGGGATAGGTGAATGCGGGAAGAATTACTTCATCCCCTTCTTCTAAATTTAAAGCCATTAAAGCTACTTGTAAAGCATCAGTGCCACTTGCACAACCAATCACATGCTTTACATCTAAATATTTAGCAAGGCTTAATTCGAAATCTTTAACAGCAGGGCCATTGATGAAATGACCTCTATCAACAACTGATTGTATGGCTGCATCAATCTCACTCTTTATGTGATGATACTGCCCTACTAAATCAACCATCTTGATATTATGAATTTCCGCTGACAAGATATTTTGATGTAAAGTCTTGGTATGCAAGTGTAAGACCTTCTTTGATCTTCACTTTTACCTCGTACCCAAGTTTATCTTTGATCTTAGATATATCAGCAAGGCTATGAGGAATGTCTCCTGCCCTGCCTGGACCATTGATAGCGTCCACTTTTGTTTTGGATACCCCTTTGATAGTCCTCCATAATTCATTGAGTGTGGTTCTTTCTCCACAGGCTACATTATAAACCTCATTTAGAGCCTCTTTATTTTCAGTAATTAATGCCAATTTATTAGCGTTAACCACATTATCTATAAAAGTAAAATCTCGGCTAAAACTTCCATCACCATTGATAGTCGGAGCTTGGTTTTCTAGTGCAGCCTTAAAGAATAATGGAATTACAGCAGCATAGGCCCCTTTAGGACTTTGATTGTAACCAAAGACATTAAAATAACGCATACCTATCAAATCTATATCATATAAGTCATGGAAAACATCTGCATATAATTCCATTACATACTTAGTAATAGCGTATGGTGAAAGTGGTTTGCCAATAATACTCTCTACCTTTGGTAGATTCTTACTATCGCCATAAGTAGATGAGGAGGCTGCATAAATTACCCTATCTACTCCTGATTCTTTCGCAGCAGTGAAGATATTTAGTGTTCCACTAATATTGACAGCATTGGTAGTAATAGGATCACTTATAGATCTTGGTACTGATCCTAGAGCTGCTTGATGAGAGATTCTATTAATATTACCACATGCCTTTAGACAAGTGTCATAATTTCTGATGTCACCCTCTATAAATTCAAATTTCGGATGCTTGAGAAAAGGAGAAATGTTTTTTAAATCACCTGTAGAGAGATTGTCTAAAACCCTTACCAAATCAAAAGTGTCATCCGACAAGAATGACTTAATCAAATTTGAACCAATGAATCCCGCGCCGCCTGTTATTAGTACTTTCATATATTACAATCTCCAGTAGTCAATTTCACCAAATGCCGATTTGGAGTATAAGCCTTTTAAATCAAAAAGAATCGCTTTTTCATTCATTATACTAGAAAAGTAAGTGCTATTTAGATCCTTATATTCATCATGAGAAACCGCAACTATAACGGCATCATATGAAGTAGAAATTTCTTCTAACATAGTTAGATTATATTCATGAGCAACATCAACTGGAGATGCTAATGGATCTGCGATATGAACGTTAATAGAATAGTCCATTAGTTCATAAACCACATCTGCTACTTTTGAATTTCTAATATCAGAAACATTTTCCTTGAATGTCATCCCCATGATAAGCACTTTGCAGTCTTGAGGAGTTTTACCCTTTTGGATAAGCTTCTGTACCATCTTTTTGGCTACGAAAGCAGACATGCCATCATTGATACGACGACCACTCAATATTATCTGTGGACTATATCCCATCTTTTCTGCCTTATGCGTAAGATAGTATGGATCAATACCTATGCAGTGTCCTCCTACTAAGCCCGGATAAAAGTTAAGAAAATTCCATTTAGTACCAGCTGCCTTGAGTACCTCATGCGTATCAATATCCATTTTGTCAAAAATCATAGATAGCTCATTCATCAAGGCAATATTAATATCCCGCTGTGTGTTTTCAATTACCTTTGCTGCTTCTGCTACTTCTATGCTTGGAGCCTTATAAATTCCTGCTTCTATAATATGACCATATACTTTAGCAATTTCTTCCGTTGCTTCAGAGTCATTACCAGATACAATTTTTAGAATTTTTGTGAGGGTATGTTCTTTATCACCTGGATTAATTCTCTCCGGAGAATAGCCATATTTGAAGTCTATTCCAGGATTAAGAACTTGCGTTTGTGTAGCACCATCTGCGGTTACTCTTAATCTTTGATCTTGTGTAGCTCCAACTAAAGTAGGGATACAATCCTCACTAGTACAGCCAGGATAAACGGTACTTTCATAGACTACATAATCACCTTCTTTAATAAACTTCCCAACCATTTCAGAAGCTTTCAAAAGGGGAGTTAGATTAGGAACCTTATGTTCGTCTATATCTGTAGGTACCGCAATAACGTGAAAATGAGCATTGGCTAGATCTTTTGCATTAGATGTGAATAACATATCTACACCTTCAAAATCTTTAGCCTCTAATTCTTTAGATGGGTCTATCCCCTCTCGCATCATTTGTATTCTAGCCTCATTTATATCAAAACCAATCACGGAGAAATGCTTAGCAAACTCGAGTGCAATAGGGAGACCTACGTAACCTAAACCGATTACTGAAATTTTTTTTTCTTTACTTAAAAGAGATTTATACATTGTTTGGTTAATTTCGTACCGTTTGATACGAAATTTATTTAGATCAAGTTGCTACTATCTAGATTACCATCCCAGCTCCCACCGTATTATTGGTAGCCTCATCAATCAAGATAACACTACCAGAGATTCTATTCTGGCGATATGAATCAGCAAATATTGGCTTGGTTGTTCTAAGCACAATCCTAGCTATATCGTTCATCTTAATTTCTACATTTTCTTTGTCCCGGTGCAAAGTATTAATGTCTAACTTGTACCTGATCTCCTTAATCATACATCTTGAATCTGAGGTAGTATGTAAAAGAGCATATTTGCCCTTAGCTTGTAGTGGCTTATCTCCAAGCCAACACAACATGACCTCCAAGTCTTGAGTTACTTCTGGTTGGTTGTTTACACGTACAATCATATCTCCTCTGCTCACATCTACGTCGTCCTCTAATAGCATTGTTATCGACATGGGTGGGTGCGCTTCTTCTACTTCTCCATCAAAGGTGTCTATTTTTTTTATTTTGGATGTGAACCCTGATGGTAATAACATGACTTCGTCTCCCTTACGGAACACACCACCAGCTATTCTTCCTGCATAACCTCTATAGTCATGGTACTCGTCTGTATTTGGCCTGATTACATATTGAACTGGAAAACGACAATCAATAAAATTATAGTCACTTCCAATATGGACGTTCTCTAGATAGTACATTAAAGTAGATCCCCCAAACCAATCCATGTTTTCAGATTTGTCCACAACATTATCGCCATTTAATGCAGACATGGGAATAAAACTTACATCTTTCACATCCAGCTTTGATGCAAAACCTTCAAAGCTTTCTTTGATATTCTCATATACCTCTTCGCTGTAGCCAACAAGATCCATCTTGTTAATGCACACGACCAAGTGCGGAATTTGAAGCAGTGAAGCGATGATTGCGTGTCTCTTAGTTTGTTCTACCACACCATGTCGTGCATCTATTAATACTAAGGCAACATTTGCGCTCGACGCACCCGTTACCATGTTTCTAGTATACTGTATATGGCCTGGCGTATCTGCAATAATAAATTTTCGCTTTGGCGTTGAAAAATATCTATAAGCGACATCTATTGTTATTCCCTGTTCTCTTTCAGATTTTAAACCATCTGTCAATAAAGCTAAATTAACTCCAGTTTCTCCTCTTCTCAAAGTGGTCGCTTCTATTGCTTCCATTTGATCTTGGAAGATAGATTTACTATCGTATAATAATCTACCAATCAAAGTTGATTTTCCATCATCAACACTTCCTGCAGTGGTGAAGCGGAGAAGTTCGGAATTTTTATATGAATCCATTTTTTTTTGTTAATTCGATTTTTGTTAATTCGTTAATTCGTTAATCTTCTGATCAATTAATACACAAATTAACAGTTTGTCATGTCGCTTTCAGCAATTGACTTTTCCTTAAACTATTCAATTTATTTCCAACCTCTTCAATTAAAGGTCTAATGTTATTGTATTCCTCTGCGATATTTGAACTTACAGAAACCACGGCTCTTCTTATTTGTGATGTCAAACCATAAATTTCCTATTTCGGAAATTTGCTTGAAACGGTATATATTTTTGTGTTCAATAACCTAGCCTTATTCCAGACGTCTAACTTCTCAAAAGAGTATATGTACATTTATAAACTGTTAATTTGTTTTTTGTTAATTCGTTAATCTGTTTTTAGGAAGTCTGTAATTTTTTCTCTTAATCTGCCATTACACTGTTGAACAAATAACCGATTCAACAAATACACAAATAAACAACTCTTCAAATTAACGATTCAACAAATACACAAATAAACACCTCAACATTCTCTAAAAATACCCCTTCTTCTTTCTATCCTCCATACTAGTCTCCGATCGCTTATCATCCGTTCTGCCTCCTCTTTCCGTCATTCTCGTTGTAGCGACCTCTTCTATTATTTTAGGAACAGTGTCTGCATCCGAAGCCCATACACCCGTACAAGTCATATCTCCAATAGTACGACATCTTACCATCATCTCTTTGACTACCTCATTGGGCTTTCTTTCTATGATCGGCGTATCTGCTAGGAGCACTCCATCTCGTTCGAAAACTTTTCTCTTATGAGCAAAGTACAAGTTAGGTAACGGCACTTCTTCCATCGCAAGATATTGCCAAACATCTAGTTCCGTCCAATTCGATATAGGAAAGACTCTGAAGTGTTCTCCAAATTTTTTCTTGCCATTAAATAGATTCCAAAGTTCAGGTCTTTGATTTTTTGGATCCCACTGGCCAAATTCATCTCTATGTGAAAAGAATCTTTCTTTAGCACGCGCCTTTTCTTCATCTCTTCTTGCACCACCAAGCGCAGCATCAAATTTTCCTTTTTCCAATTGATCTAAGAGCACTGCAGTCTGCAATCCATTTCGACTTGCATTGATACCCGTCTCTTCAGTAACCAATCCACTTTTAATGGCATCGTCTACATGACCTACGATAAGTCTTGCACCCATTTTTTCAACCAAATCATCTCTAAACTTTATGGTCTCTGGAAAATTGTGTCCAGTATCAACGTGCAAAAAAGGAAACGGAACTTTAGCCGGATAGAAAGCCTTTTGAGCCAAGTAGGCCATCAAGATTGAATCCTTCCCACCAGAAAACATTAATACTGGATTTTCAAACTGAGAAGCAACTTCTCTGAGAATGAAAATGGATTCAGATTCTAATTCTTTTAAATGATTTAATTGATAATTCATTAATATAATATTTTAGCCCCGTTGTATCAGCGGCTTTATTTTGTCTAAAATCTGTTTACTGGATTGTTCTACGGTCAAATCTGCCGTAAGGATTTCTAAATCGGCATTTTTAGGAGCTTCGTACGGGCTATCTATTCCGGTAAAACCTTTAATCTCTCCCGCTCTGGCCTTTTTGTAGAGCCCCTTTACATCTCTTTCCTCACATATTTCTAGCGGTGTATTGATAAAAACCTCTATAAAGTGATCTTCTCCTATGATAGAGCATGCAAAGTTACGAATTTTTATAGTTGGAGAAATAAAAGAACAGATTGTTATTATACCCGAATTCAGGTATAATTTGGCTACTTCTGCAATTCGGCGAATATTTTCTGTTCTATCTTCTATGCTAAAACCTAAATTTTTATTGATTCCAACTCTTATATTATCTCCATCCAATACTTGAGCAATAAAGCCTTGATTATGTAATTGTCTTTCTAAATCTTGTGCAATGGTAGATTTTCCTGATCCTGAAAGTCCCGTAAGCCACAATACCTTAGCTTTTTGACCAAGTCGCACTTCACGATCCTCCTTACTCAACAGTCTATCAAAAATGGGATGTATGTTGTTTATATTACTCAATCTATTTATTTGTTTTTATCCCAAACATCTTTCGTACCCCTCCTTTTGGAACTATTTGCCATGCACGTTCATGTGCATAGTAAAGTATAAATTTCACAACAAATTCTATAGAACCTAACTCTAAGGCAAATGTAATATCTCCTGTTTTCCAATATGCTAGAGCAATTAAAGTGGCAGTAGCTACAAACCTCCAACTCAGCCCTTTGAGGATACTACGTAAATGAGATTCTTTTTCAGCCATTATTGATTACTATAGTTTTGGGGCCTACCCAGATAAGCCTTCTTTGGTCGGCAATCTGGGTCGCTATGATACGTAGCTCGCTCTTCGCTCGGCCCTTCGGGCTGCACATCACTGGGCAAAAAAAAGCCCAGAATCGCGCACTACTTCTCAGCGCTAGTCCTTTTACAAAAGACGTAAATTGCAAACATTTCAGTTTATTAGCAATATGTTCGAGCGTTTCTCTGATGGATACTTTTATTATGAATAATTTCAATGTTTTACACATAACTAAGTACTAGAATATGTGTGAGGGATAGTAAGGGATTTCGCTTTTTTTGCGAAATGTCCGAAGGACCGAAGTGAAACGCAGCCCTGCATAGCCCGACCCAGACGCAGCTTTTTGCGGAGTCTGGGGCACACCCAAATTATTATCTTCCAAAATCATCTTGTACTCTCACAATATCATCTTCATTGGATGGGTTATTCGGATCAGTATGCTGCCATATTTCTGCAATCACACCCCAATCACTGAGGCCTACTAGTCGGTGTCTTTCTCCCTTCTTCAAGGTTATTAGCTCTCCAGTATTTTTAACTTGTATTTCTCCCTGCTCGTCTGTATCGCTTATAATTACACCTGCCTTATTCTTAATCACTTTCCAGATCTCACTGCGTCGATGGTGATACTGCCAACTCAATTTTTTATTAGGCTCCACCATTAATATTTTAGGACTAAGCTTTTGTTTTCCTACCTCTATACTTGCAGCTTCGGTCTTGAAGAAAGTATCAACAAATAACTGCGTCTGTCGCTCATCAATCACTAGAAATCCACCCCAAGGACGGTGCATATCCGTGGATGTAATATGAAATCCTTTCTCTTGAATGTCGTTAATAATAGATTGGAAAAGTGCTGGTCGATTCATCATTTAAATATGGATTAGAGTTCCAAAAGTATATACGGGAGTAGCTATGTTTTGGTTGCTTGATACGGCTTCGCCGACGATAAGTCGCAGTGACTTAATCTCCAAGTTTTTCGTATGTACTATTTTTAAAATAGATTTATATAATTTTACTCTACTCAGTTAACTGACCAGAGTATGTATTTAACTTTCTTAGATATTCTGGTTTGACTTGCATTCGCATCCCATAACCCATAATTTGTAATTCAACTAGGAAGTTATACTTTGAATCTTTTTGCAAAAACTTACCTTTTAAGCCGCTCAATCCGCCTGCAATTACTTCTATGGGATCTCCGTTATTAAGCGAAAGCTCAACCGTCTCGACCTGCACCTGAGCACCTACTATACGCTTTATGGTTTCTATTTCATGTTCTGGAATAGCCAAGAGATTTTTCCCTATTTTTACAAACCTTACAATATGCTCCGTCTCCAAAACGGAAACGTACTCTCCTTTGGTAATTTTAACAAACACAAAACAATTAAATAGTGGAAGCTCCACCGTCTTTTGTTTTCGTATATATTGCTTTCTGATTTTTTGTAGCGGCAGAAAAAGTTCAATTCCTTTTTTTGCTAGCATACCAGCCACTATCTTTTCTCGCTTGTATGCAGTATAAACAGCAAACCACTTCCGCTCTGAAGTGCGCAAATGATTTTCTGCTATGTCTATTTTATCGTGCACGTTTTTTATAAATTCTCTTTTGACCAAAGTAATAAGGGCTCAGTGCTAAACTGCTCCCAAGCCGTATCATTAATTTCGTCCCTATGATATATTATGTACCGTATCTTTCTTTGAATTAGTTTTTCTACTTTTTCTACTAATTGGATCAGGTAGTTTTTCTCAATATTACCAACAAATATCAGATCAATAATCTGACTATCCATACCCTTAGCAAAAGTGCCAGTAAGATATACCTCATCTAGATCACCCAGACGGTCTGCCACCGTATTGATGATTTTATCTATCCCAACGTGTTTGAGTATAAGGTTATGGATATCTTTGAATAGCGGGTGAGCTGTGTTAGCGGTAAAGATTTTCTTATTTCCATTGAGAGAAGATTTGAGCATTTCTGCCTTCTCTAGTCTGTTCAGCTCTAACCGAATTGCATTAGAGGAATCACCAAATTCACTTTCTAAACCACGTAAATAACTGCTAGTACTACTGTTGAGAAAAAATTTCAACAATAATTTAATACGTGTTTTGTTAGAAATGAGTGTTTCTATCATAATTCTGCTAAGAACGAGTAGTAAAACTACTCAATCCGTACGATTATTACAAGGAATAACTGAATAAATATACTACTCTTATAGAAAATTATGCTAATGTGTCGTGGACTATTTTTCTGCCGATTACAAAAAAAGCGCCGAGAAAACCACCTATTAAGCAGGCTAAAATAATATTCTTAAAGAGGGAGGATTTTGATGGTTCTAAAGGTGAAATTGGTAAGTCTATGATCTGCACAACCGGTTTTTGATCATTTAAGGAAAATTCAGCTATTTCTCTCTGCTCCACAACCTTTGCATATGCAGCTCCTATCATCTTCACTTTCGCTTCTAATCTAAATTGATTTAACTGATCTTTACGGTTATATAAGCCTCTATTTTTATCCATAAATGAAGCGAGTGCATATTCGGCACTACGCATTTCTGTTTCTAGTGAATCAGCTTTTGCAGCAACTATATTAAAAGTATTCTGCTGTTTTTCAATAGACTTATCTACATAATAGTTACTCAGATTATCGTAGAGGCGTTCCAGAAACTTAATGGAAAACTCTTCTTTTTCCGACAACATGTTCAGGGTCAGAATGCCAGTTTCTTCAGATACCTTGCTTTCTAACATAGCCTTTCTACCTTTTTCGCTATTTCCAATTACATAACTATGTAGCAATTTTAAAACTGTATTTTCAGATTCGTTAAATCCGTCAATGCTATCTCTGACAAATGTGAATTTTGATAATTCGGGAGTCTCCTCTTTCCACCTATCTTGCAATTCTAGAAGATATATCATGTGATTTCCAAAGTAATCCTCTTTGCCATCGATACTCGCCCTAGTGACTATGACATTCTGGACTATCTTTCTAGATTTTAATAGCGCTAGCATTTTTTCTAGATTATAGTCTCCACCGCCTACTCCACCTAATCCAAATGTGCCTAACATGCTGGCCATCCCACCTGCACCTCCACCTTCCTCATCATTGACCATAAAAGTAAGTTCAGCATCATAAATTTTTATGTGGGTATAATGCTTGTATAGGTTATAGACTAAGAAAGGAATTATAATGAGTACGATTAAGTACCAGTTCTTCCATAGCTCAAACCAAAACTCTTTGAGCTTTAGGATGAGATCTTTCAAAGAAATCTCATCATCTTGATATAAATCTTCCTTTTGTCGTGGCGCGGCCTCGCTCATTATCTACCTTTAAATATTGATATTTACAAATGTAGAAATATATTACGTATGTATTAAATTATTATCTATTTATAGTTTATAACAGGTGTCAACCATTTCTCCGCCTTTTCCTTGTCCCAGCCTTTTCGATCAGCATAGTCGAGTACTTGATCTTCACTAATATCTCCAAGACCGAAGTATTTAGTTTCTGGATGTGCAAAGTACCATCCACTTACAGAAGCCGCTGGGTACATCGCAAAACTCTCTGTAAGCTTGATACCAGTTGCATTTTCAGCGTCTAATAATTCCCAAAGTTTGCCTTTTTCAGTATGTTCTGGGCAGGCAGGATAGCCGGGCGCTGGACGAATACCTTGGTATTTTTCAGCAATCAATTCATCATTAGCAAGCTTTTCATCTACTACATATCCCCAATATTCAGTTCTCACTTTTGAATGCATATACTCTGCCGCAGCTTCCGCAAACCTATCCGCCAAGGCTTTTAACATGATTGCTTGGTAATCATCATTTTGTTCTTCAAAGTTCTTAACCCACTTTTCGATACCATGACCCGCAGAAACGGCAAAAGCACCAATATAATCATGCCCCATATCTTTGGGAGCGATATAATCTGCTAGGCACATATTGGGCTTACCTTTAGCTTTTTTACGTTGTTGTCTTAGATGAAAAAGATTTTCTCTAACCTCTGTTCGAGTTTCATCTTTATAAAGTTCAGTAGTATCATTGGCAATTGCATTAGCAGGAAAAAATCCAATTACTGCGTTAGCACTAATCCATTTTCCTTCAACTATTTGTGCGAGCATCTTTTTAGCATCCACAAATAGCTTGCTTGCCTCTACACCAACTATTTCATCTTTAAGAATTGCCGGGTATTTACCAGCCAATTGCCAACTGCTAAAAAATGGGGTCCAATCAATATATGGAACCAAATCATTTAAGGCTATTTCTTCAAATTTTTTAGTGCCGATAAATGCTGGTTTTGGAAACTCATATGACTCCCAATCTAATTGGTACTTATTTTCTCTAGCTTCCGCAAGAGGTATATATTGTTTACTGACATTGCGCTTGCTCCTTTGTAAACGAACTCTTTCATAGTCATCTGTAATACCCGATAGGAATTCCGCTTTTGTTTTTAGATTTTTACTTAATAACTTCGAGACAACACCTACACTCTTACTAGCATCCAATACATGTATTGTTGGATTGCTATACTGTGGTTCTACTTTTACGGCTGTATGTGTCTTTGAGGTAGTCGCTCCACCTATCATCAAAGGGATATCAATTTTTAATCGCTCTAGCTCTGACGCAACATAGACCATCTCATCAAGGGAGGGAGTGATGAGCCCACTTAGACCTATTACATCTACTTGATGCTTGATAGCTTCGTCAATAATCCTCTTGGCAGGAACCATGACTCCTAGATCAATAATATCGTAGTTATTGCAACCCAAAACAACACCGACTATATTCTTTCCAATATCGTGAACGTCTCCTTTTACCGTGGCCATGAGAATCTTACCTTTAGAAGATGCACCCAATTTTCCAGCCTCTATATAAGGAGTCAAAATAGCTACGGCTTGTTTCATCACTCGAGCACTTTTTACGACTTGGGGAAGAAACATCTTTCCTTGTCCAAATAAATCTCCCACGATATTCATCCCATCCATTAATGGTCCTTCTATTACATCAATAGGATCAGCATACTTTTGTCTTGCTTCTTCTACATCATCATCCACAAATTCTGTAATCCCTTTTCGAAGGGAATAAGAGATGCGTTCCTCTACGGAACTTTCTCTCCAAGCTAGATCTTTTTGCACTACCCTACCGCCTACATTCTTATAGCTTTCTGCTAGATCAACGAGCCTATCTGTAGAATCATCCTTTCGGTTGAATAGTACATCTTCTACAGTGGTGAGTAGATCTTTAGGTATTTCCTCGTAGACTTCTATTAATCCCGCGTTTACTATTCCCATATCCATACCTGCTTTTATAGCATGAAATAGAAAGGCAGAGTGCATAGCTTCTCGCACTTTGTTATTACCTCTAAAAGAAAAAGAAATATTACTAACTCCGCCACTAATTTTTGCACCTGGACATTTTAATTTTATTTCGCGTGTAGCGTCTATGAAGTTAACTGCATAATTATTGTGCTCTTCTATTCCTGTTGCGACGGCAAATATATTGGGGTCAAATATGATATCTTGTGGTGCAAATCCAACCTGCTCTATCAAAACCTTATAGGCACGCTGACAAATTTCCACTTTTCGTTCTTTAGTATCTGCTTGCCCTTCTTCGTCAAAAGCCATCACTACTGCCGCCGCGCCAAATCGTCTTACAATTGTCGCTTGGCGAATAAACTCCTCCTCCCCTTCTTTAAGCGAAATACTATTTACTATACATTTTCCTTGAACACATTTTAAACCTGCCTCTATAATATCAAACTTCGAGGAATCAATCATGATCGGTAACTTCGCAATATCTGGCTCCGACATAATTAGGTGCAGAAACTTAACCATCATTGCCTTACTGTCTAATAAACCCTCGTCCATATTCACATCTATGACCTGAGCGCCTGCATCCACTTGTTGTCTTGCAACGGATAATGCCTCTGCTAGCTTTTCTTCTTTTATGAGCCTCGCAAATTTTTTAGAACCTGTTACATTGGTTCGCTCTCCCACGTTTATAAAATTTGTTTCTGGTCTTATAATCAAAGGTTCGAGACCTGCTAGTCGAGTATATTTTTTAGGAATTGCTTTTTTCCTTGGTTTAAGATCAACTACTGCTTCGGACATTGCTTGAATATGATCTGGTGTAGTTCCACAACAACCTCCTACTATATTTACAAAACCACTTTTGGCAAAATCAGCAATGTGTTCTTTCATTTCTGCAGCCATCTGGTCATACTCTCCAAATTCATTTGGCAGCCCCGCATTTGGATAGGCACTTACATAATGAGGTGCATTTTTAGAAAGCACCTCTATATAAGGTCTCATTTCTTCAGATCCCAAAGCACAATTAAGACCAATACTCAATAATGGAATGTGACTAATTGAAATCAAGAATGCCTCTACTGTTTGTCCAGAGAGTGTCCTTCCACTAGCATCCGTAATGGTACCTGATATCATTATTGGTAGAGTCACTTTGCGAGCAGTCATTAACTCATCGATTGCATAAAGTGCAGCTTTAGCATTTAGTGTATCGAATATAGTCTCTACTAAAAAGATATCCACCCCTCCATCTAATAAACCTTTTGCTTGTTCGTAATAAGCAGTTCTCAAATCGTCAAAACTTACTGCTCTATATCCCGGATCATTTACATCGGGTGACATGGATGCGGTACGATTAGTAGGCCCGAATGCTCCAGCAACGAAACGGGGTTTATCTGGATTTTTAGCTGTATATTCTTCTGCGGCTGCCTTAGCTATTTGTGCAGATTCAAGATTTATTCTATAAGCTTGATCTTGAAGATCATAATCCGCCTGGGCAATTGAAGTCGCACTAAAAGTATTGGTCTCGATAATGTCAGCACCCGCTTTTAAGTACTCAAGATGGATATCTTTTATAATCTGCGGTTGTGTTATAGATAAGATATCATTATTCCCCTGAATGTCTAAATGGTGATCTTTGAAGTCTTCTCCTCTAAAGGCTGCCTCATCTAGCTTGTAGCGCTGAACCATAGTACCCATCGCGCCATCTAGCACCATGATCCTCTTCTCTAAAATAGTAGATAACCTCTCCTTTATTTCTGCCATTACTCTATTTTTTATATTTATCCCCAAATTTAACCTAAATACAAGCAAAAAAGCTACTCTCCTTTCAGAAAGTAGCTTTTTTACCAAACTATTATATTATTAGTAACCTAGGTCTCAATCTACGATTATATCAATTTAGCAACATCTCTAACAAGTATGCTCTTTCTTGTAAAATATATGAGGTTATCTTTTTTGAGTTCATTTAGCACAGAGGTAACTGTCTGACGCGAAGTTCCTGTTAGGTTTGCGATGTCTTGCTGTGTCAATGAATGCTTAAACATCATCTCGAAACCAACCTGTCTTCCTCTTCTTTCTACACTATCTTTTAAGAAATCGATGATTCTAGATCTTGCATCCTTGAATATTAAGGACTCCAATCTGTTTTCAGCTCTTTTTAATCTTTTGCCAATAGTAGTCATGAATAACTGACTTAATTGATGGTTCGCTTTCATCAACTCTAGCATTGCGAAACTAGATACTGTGAAGTACTCTATGCCCTCCCCCATTGACTTTGCGAAATCGATTCTTTTCTCTTCACCCATAATGCACATTTCTCCAAACATAGCTTGAGGATGAATTATAGATTTAATAATCTCTTTACCATCTGCTGAGTGCGTACCAATTTTAATAGTACCCTTTAATAAAATGTTCATACTATCGGATTTTTCATCTGCTAGATAGACATAGTTATATCTTCCTTTAACTTTTATTTCTGATTTCTCCGCTAGGTAATTCTTCTCCGCATCGTTTAAGCAGTTAAAAAATTCTATTTGTTCGATTAAATTACGTTGTAAGCTCATAAGAAATAAATTTTATTATTAAAGATGGTACACAACTAAGACTCTTTATTCCCAATTTACCCCTACGTCAATTTTAAATTAATTCTTCTTTTTTGTCACTTTTCGGCTATTTGTTCTAGTGATTCTTCACAAACAATATATTATATGGTATATTGACCAATTCGACTTCGAATCGAAATAATAGATTGTTAGCTGCCTATTTTGACATTGTTCTTGCCCTTTTATTAAGGGAGTTCTCTAGCAGGTAATTCTTTTGTCTTGAAGTCTGTGAGTAAATACAGGAAAAAGGTTTGTAAGGAAACATTACCATCTAATATTTTAAGACAGCATAATATTTGGAATATCAAAAAGGGTTAGAGGTTTTGCTGGTTCAGGTAGAGTCCGTGTTCTAGTTCATGATATTTATTACAGCGGAGTTTGCAATCTTTAATATTTCAAATATTAAGGCATAATAGGGACTTTAGATGTAATATATATAATATGCACCTAACTCAATCTTTGTGAAAATCACATCCTAGGTCTTGACGACTGTAAGTAGGTCCAAGATAAAGTTTTGTAAGTAGAAACTATTGTGCAATACAGTATTACATCATAATATTAAGAATATTAAAAAGAGTTAGCGGTCTTGCTTGCTCAAGGAGAGTTTGTGATCTACTTCATGATATTTGTTAAAGCGGAGTTTGTAGTCTTTAATATTTCAAATATTAAGGACTAATAAGAACTTTACATGTAATTTGTATAACATGCATCACTCTCAATCTATGTGGGAATCATATTATATTAAAAATATTATATTTATTTTCTTGTAATATAATAAATACAGTATGTTCTATATTATAATCTTATTTCAATGCAATACATTAGACGTGCCGTATGAAGAAAGTATAAGAATATTATATTACAATACTTTCCTTGTAAACTAGCATTACAGTCAAGCACGTACTGATCCGGGGTATATTACTTCAAAGCTACCAGACATATTTATGTTAAAAGCTATATATCTTTGATTGGAGACGTCTTACTACCGCATACAGTGATTATCATCCACTTCACCCAGGCGTCCGCTTAGAACCTCTTATATTCAGCACTATATTATTCATATTACAAGTATTTCAACAAAATTGCATAATTTGCCCAAAGCCTATTGAGATCAGAGGTTGGTATAACATTATCATGTAATCTATGTAATATAATAAAGATAGTATTGCTATTTAGATCAGCTGCAATTGATTGAAAGTAAGCATTGTTAATATAAATATAGTATTACATGGAAATATAAAATTACATAGATGGACAAGTAAGTAATCGGTGCCCTCGCCTTATCTCAACCTATATTACAGAGTAACATGGACAATATGATATTTTGAATATTAAGTATTAGATTCTTTAAAAAGAGTAGTAAGTCTTAAAAGTGCATATTACAGATATTTCATTCTATAAATGTAAATCACACTAAGCGTACTGATGACTTATACCTTTGAATATAGGATATTGATTGCTATTAACAAGACGTACAAATAGCTAGCTAAAAAAGTCTATTGTGTGGATGTTATAATTTCAGAAGCACAATATAATATTACAAACCTTGCAGAAATTACAAATCTTTTATTCTACTGGGCTGCTACACAATTGATAAAATGCTACGTCCTAGATTACTAACCATCTCAGAGCTGGGATTACTCAAGTAAATAAAAAAAGCCCCTTCATTGAGAAGGGGCTTAGATATAGTTAAGCTATATGCTAGGTCTAATTTTATAATATGAGTGATCAATACCATTAATACTATATTACTAATATTACGTAGTACGTTTTGTATATTCTTCTAGTGCCTTACTTACGGTAGCTTTAGGTTGAGCATCTATGTACAGTTCCAAAGCTTCATCAAACACATCTTGAATCTTCTTCCTATCCCAAAAGGCAATTGCTTTGATCGTTTTAAGCTTTTCAGCGTTGATTCTGAAAGTAGAAACCACCGTTTCTGGAACTATCTCAGGTGCTGGGGTAGGGGAGAGGGGTGTCTGTTTTTCTGCCATAGACTTTTGCATTATCACTTTCGTCTCCTGCACAGTTTCTACTTGTGGTTCTGGATCTGCGTCCGGAATAAGGGTATTCAGACGCTTTCTACCTATGCTTGTTTTAAAATCTTTTGCCATGTTTATTTTATTTTTAAGGCCTATTTATGGGCTGCGACTATCTCCAAACTAAGGTTTTTATAGTCTTTCGCTCCATTACTACTAGGAGCATATGAAAAAATGTCAAGATCGTCAATTGGCGCTTCCACCAAGGCGATGTTCTTACGAATTCTCGTTTTGAATACCTTATTAGGAAACATATCCTCTATCATATCCGCTATATTGTTGTTAAGCACGAGACGTTTATCAAATTGGGTAAGGAATACACCTGTTACCTCCACTTCTTTGTTGAGTCTGGCTTTGATCTTCTCCAGTATGAACATTAATTTATCCAGTCCCTTCATAGAAAAATACTGAGCATCTAGCGGTATATATACCTCATTGCAGGCTGTTAATGCATTTATAGTCAATAAACCTAGTGAAGGAGGACAGTCAATTATGATATAATCGTATTGACCTAACCAAGCGCTTATAAGTTCTTTTAGCACATATTCTCTGCCTGGCACATTACTCAACTCTACCTCTGCTACGGAGAGGTCAAGATTAGAAGGAATAATATATAAGGTGTCCGACACCTTATGTATAGGTGCGGGTGCTTTGTCAGTCAGCGCATCATAGATACTTACTTCGGCTTCTTCGTGGCCAAAAGCATCACTAAGATTAGCCTGCGGATCCAGATCTATCAGGAGTACTTTTTTTCCTAGCTTGCTGAGCGCAACACCGATGTTCTGAACAGAAGTCGTCTTACCTACGCCTCCTTTGTGATTTGCAATTGCAATAATATTTGTCATGGTTATAATTATGTATTTGCAATATTACAAAATAATATAATATGTTTCTATAAGATTTGATTCTTTTTTCCTCACTAGAATGAAACTTATTATGGATTATTGAAATATGGCAAAGTAATTGAATTACACAGGGGAGAAAAAATAATAATACAATGAGAAATTTATTTACCCTCTTATTCGCGTTTATGTGCGCGATCGGTTTTGCCCAAGAACATGAAATTGGCCTCAAAGGTGGTGTCAATTTAATGCACGGCGATTTAGTCGCTGATATAGTCGACTTGGATGCCATAGGATATGGTGGCGGTCTTTTTGCGAGATATCACTTCAATCCAAAATTTGACATCAAAGCTTCTGTAAATTACGGACAGTATATTGGTTCAGATCTAAACACACCCGAGAGAGCTGCGAGAGGCTTTTCCTCAGAAGCAACTCTGATTGATTTCACAGTAGGTACAGAGTGGAACTTGCTCGGAGTCAATATTTATCAGAACCAGAAAAGATTTACCTCTAGCTTTACACCTTATTTATACTTAGGAATAGGTGCGAATATGGCGGATGTGACGGTGACGACTTCATCAGAGGGACGTACTTTAGATCCTATAGACGCGCTTTATGAGTACCCAAGTATTTCTATGGTAGTTCCTGTGGGCTTAGGTATCCGCTATAGCATGAATAAGATTGTGATCGGTATCGAAGGTACGCTTACAGCTGGGCTCAATGACTATCTTGATGGAATTAGTAGATCAGGAAATCAAGAAAATAATGATTGGTACACTTCTGTCGGAGTTACGGTTGCTTACCGTATAGGAGAGTCTGCAAGTAGCTATATGAGTGATGAAGAACCAGTAGAATACCTGGAAGAAGGCGATAATTATGAAGACGATTACGATGAAGAATTTGAAGATGATGATAACAATTAATTAGATTTTTCCATAGATAAAAAAGGCTGCATCAATTACGATGCAGCCTTTTTTTTGTTCTAGAACGAATCTGGATCAAACAGCTCGTCCAGATAAATGGACCGAAAACCACTATTATAATTGTCTCGACAATCTTCTAGCCCGCTTCTCATTATACTTATACATGCACCAGTAGGGTAGGCGTCCTCTCTATGTTCCCGTTGCAAATAACAATGGCCCAATTCATGGAACACCACCAACTCTTTTAACAATGCACTCGCATTACCATTCAGAAAAGATTCATCTATAGTTATATCATTGGTAAGATTATTAGGTCTATGACATTGACCAGCCACATTTTGTCCGTCTATAGCTCCGACACGTGCGGAGAGAATAACCTCATTCAGATCAACCTCCATACCCCGTGCCTTAGCTTCGGCCTCAAAAGTCTCAAAGTAACTATAGAGCCTTTCATCTACATTGTTGTATTCCTTGGGTGGTTCTGGTTCCTTGCAAGCAACTAAAGCTAGCCCAAAGCAAAATACAAGTTGAGTTTTTTTAAACAAATTCATTGGATTTATACAAATATGATATCTTTTAAACGGATACACAAGGTTCAAAAGCTATTATTATAGGTTTTAGTATGTTGAGAGGTGTTTTTTTGGGAGTATCACGCTGAAAAAGCGTGACCAGGCTGTCCATGACTCCGCGTTCGCTTCGGTCTTTGATATGCCTGAAGAGAGGCATATCCAGACTCCACCTTGGCAGGTGGATCATTCCCATCCTTTACTCGGGTTGGATACTTCAAACCTACAAATGGGAATTTAGCAGGCCTTATTTCTTAAGTTGAAGGAAGAAAATTAGCAAAGAGTCCGAATAATAAATATTATGTTAATCAGAAAGTTGAAATTTAATTTCTGTTTCAACCTTTTTATCATAAGCAACTGCCGATACCTATTCATCTTAAATAAAACTAC